>Ga0070682_100001437_pt1 | contig 13396 bp, 12 predicted proteins | sample KBSC63LmetaG_FD_64668 | JGI IMG/M metagenome (GOLD analysis project Ga0070682, IMG submission 64668) | Corn rhizosphere microbial communities from Kellogg Biological Station, Michigan, USA - KBS C6-3L metaG | ecosystem: Host-associated > Plants > Roots > Rhizosphere | place: USA: Michigan... | reverse complement strand
GCTTGCGCGAACCAGCATCAAAACATGTCAGCGCACGCCATCGCCTCCTCCCCCTCCGGGGGAGGATTGAGGAGAGGGTGCGGGGCTTGCGCGAACCAGCATCAAAACATGTCAGCGCACGCCATCGCCTCCTCCCCCGCCGGGGGAGGATTGAGGAGAGGGTGCGGAGCTTGCGCGAACCAGCATCAAAACATGTCAGCGCACGCCATCGCCTCCTCCCCCTCCGGGGGAGGATTGAGGAGAGGGTGCGGAGCTTGCGCGAACCAGCATCAAAACATATCAGCGCACGCCATCGCCTCCTCCCCTCCGGCAACTGAAGAAAGCCCCTTTACGGGGGAGGATTGATGAGAGAGTGCAGGCTTGCGCCATCTCCACCCAAGGAGTGCCGGTTCCGAAGCATAAGCCCGCCTCAGGCTTCGCCCGCACCCTCATCCGCCCCTCGGGCACCTTCTCCCGATGGGAGAAGGGCTCACAAGTGGCAGTCACGTGCTCCGCATTTGAGTGCCTCACCCTCTGGCGACCGAAGGCGTGGTCGACTCCAGATAAATTGGAAGTCTAAACGTCCAAATCCGATCCTCCGGCCGCCTCTTGCAATTGCTTTTCCGCAGCGCAACACTGGCGTGATGCCCGTTCCCAGCCAGCGAAGCTCCCCGTGACCCCGTCAACCTCCACACCGCTGCCCCCAGATGCCCCCTGGATCGTGATGAAGTTCGGCGGCACCAGCGTCGCCACGCTGCCGCGCTGGCAGAACATCCGCGAGCTGGTCGCCAGCCGCCGCGCCGAGGGTGCCCGCGTGCTGGTGGTGGTTTCCGCCTTGTCCGGTGTCACCGACGCGCTCAGGCAGCTGTGCCGGCATGCCGATCGCCTGGAACGCGGCGATGCGGCGAAAGCCATCGTGCAGCGCCATTACGAATTGCTCGAACACATGCAGCTGGCCTTGCCGGGCACGCTCAACGACCGCTTGGGCGATCTTGTCCGTCTGGCCGACGAGGGCGCGGCCAGTCGCGGCGAGCTGGCCTGGAAGGCCGAGGTGCAAGGGCATGGCGAGCTGATGTCCAGCGCACTCGGTGCGGCCTTCCTCAGCCACAGCGGGCTGCCCACGCAATGGCTGGATGCGCGCGAATGCCTGGCGGCGGTGGCGCTGCCCAACCAGAACGAACGCACCCGCCTGCTCTCGGCGATGGTCGAGGCGAAGCCCGATCCGGCGCTGAATGCACGGCTCGCCGCGCTGGGCGACGTGTTGATCACCCAGGGCTTCATCGCCCGTGATGCGCAAGGCCGCACCGTGCTGCTCGGCCGCGGCGGTTCGGATACTTCGGCGGCGTACTTCGGTGCGCTGCTGAAGGCGGCGCGGGTGGAAACCTGGACCGACGTGGCCGGCATGTTCACCGCCAACCCGCGCCAGGTGCCGGGCGCGCGCCTGTTGCAGCGGCTGGATTACGAGGAGGCGCAGGAAATCGCCTCGACCGGTGCCAAGGTGCTGCACCCGCGCTGCCTGTCGCCGCTGCGCGAGCCGCGCGTGCCGCTGCTGATCAAGGACACCAACCACCCCGAACTCGACGGCACCGTGATCGGCCCCGAGGTACGCGCGCATGCGCCCAGCGTCAAGGCGATCAGCGCGCGCAAGGGCATCACCCTGGTCTCGATGGAATCGGTCGGCATGTGGCAGCAGGTCGGTTTCCTCGCCGACGTATTCGCGCATTTCAAGACGCACGGCCTGTCGGTGGATCTGATCGGTTCGGCCGAGACCAACGTCACCGTCTCGCTCGACCCCACCGAAAACCTGCTCGACTCCGACGCGATCGCCGCCTTGGCCAGCGACCTCGCCAAGGTATGCCGGGTGAAGGTGATCGCGCCGTGCGCGGCGATCAGCCTGGTCGGCCGCGGCATGCGCTCGCTGCTGCACACGCTGTCCGGTGTGCTGGCCGAGTTTGGCCAGTTGCGCGTGCACATGATTTCGCAGTCGTCGAATAATCTGAACCTTACCTTCGTGGTCGACGAGGAAGTGGTCGATGCGCTGCTGCCGCACCTGCACGATCTGCTGATCGCCGCGGGCGCGTTGCGCACCGACGACAGCGCCTTGTTCGGTCCCAGCTGGCAGACGCTGTACGGCGGCGGCGAGGCCGTGGGCACAGTGCCGGCGTGGTGGCGCGAATCGCAGCGGCAGCGCCTGCTGGAACTGGCTGCCGAAACTACCCCGCGCTACGTCTACCACCTGCCCACCGTGCGCCAGCAGGCACGCGAGCTGAAATCGCTGGCGGCGGTGGATCGACTGCATTACGCGGTGAAGGCGAACACGCATCCGGCGATTCTGCAGGCGCTGGCGGCGGAAGGTTTCGCGTTCGAGTGCGTTTCGCCGGGCGAGCTGGAAGCGGTCAACGCGATCGTGCCGGAAGCGACGCCGCTGCTGTTCACGCCGAACTTCGCACCGCGCGAGGATTACGCGCTCGCGCTGGCCACCCGCGCCACCGTCACCCTCGATGCGCTGCATCCGCTGGAACACTGGGGCGAGCTATTCCGCGGCCACGAGATCGTGTTGCGGGTCGATCTGGGCCGTGGCCTGGGCCATCATGAGAAAGTGCGCACCGGCGGCAGCGCCAGCAAATTCGGCCTGCCGCTGGATCAGCTGGCCACCTTCCTGCAACTGGCCGATGCACATGGCGTGACCGTGCGCGGCCTGCATGCGCACCTGGGTTCGGGCGTGCTCGATGCCGCGCACTGGGGTGAGGTCTACGCGCAGCTGGCCAGCCTGGCCGAGCGTCTACCCAGCGTGGTGCTGCTGAACATCGGCGGTGGTCTCGGCGTGCCCGCGCATCCGGGCGAGGCGGTGCTGGACATCGCCGAACTCGATCGCGTGCTGAGCGAGGTCAAGGCCGCCTATCCGCAATACCAGCTGTGGATGGAGCCGGGTCGCTACCTGGTCGCCGATGCCGGCGTGCTGCTGGCGCGGGTGACCCAGCAAAAGCACAAGGCCGGCTTCCGCTATCTCGGCATCGACACCGGCATGAACAGCCTGATCCGCCCCGCGCTGTACGACGCCTGGCACAAGATCGTCAATCTGAGCCGGCTGGGCGAGCCAGCCACCGCGCTGTACCAGGTGGTCGGCCCGATCTGCGAAAGCGGCGACGTGCTGGGCACCGACCGCCGCCTGCCCGAAGCACAGGAAGGCGACGTGATGCTGATCGCGCAGACCGGTGCCTACGGCAAGGTGATGTCCTCGCATTACAACCTGCGCGCCGAGGCCGACGAGATCATCATCGACTGACGCTCCTGCCTCCTCTCCCCCATGGGGAGAGGATTGAGGTGAGGGGCCACGTTGCGACAGACCTGCACCAAAGGGAGCTTTCAAGGATGAAACGCCAGAACGTAGACCGGGCGCGTGGACTGCGCCAGAGCATGACCGACGCCGAACAGAAGCTATGGTATCGGCTGCGCAACCGGCAGCTGAATGGCCACAAATTCCGCCGCCAACACGAGATCGATCACTACATCGTTGATTTTGTCTGCAACGAGGCCATGCTGATCGTCGAACTGGATGGCGGACAGCATGCGGAACAGGCGGGCTACGACGAGCACCGCACACGACATCTGCAAGCCAAGGGATACCGTGTGCTGCGTTTCTGGAACAATGAAGCATTGACGAATATCGAGAGCGTGCTTGAGGTGATTCTGGAGGCTGCGGCAAAGCCGTCCCCTCACCCCAGCCCTCTCACCCACAAGGGGACTCCCAAGGTCGCCCGCAGGGGAGAGCAGTTCGTGCCGGAGAGTGAAGAGTGACAACGACAATCCAACCGCGCCTGACCCAGGCATTCCGCTTCGTGCGCTGCAGCTACGCCGATGGCGTGGCCGAGCTGGCGTACGCGTTTGACGATGGCGAGGAACTGGTCGAGCGGATCCGCTTTCCGAGCGCGCCGGCGGTGCCGCCTGCGCGCGCCGCGGCGTTCGATGCGGCGCTCAAGCTGCTGCATCTGGTTGCCGGCGTCAGCTACTACAAGGCCGGCGTGCCGCCGCAGATCGAGGTGGCCGGCGGTCCGCTCGACGACGCCACCGCCGAATTGCTGGATCAGTTGTACTTGCACGGGCTGGCCGAGTTCGCCTATCGCAACGGGCTGGATCTGCGCGGGCGCATCCAATTCCCGCGAAGTACAACATCTCCCTCTCCCCTGCGGCGACCGAAGGGAGTCCCCTTGCGGGTGGAGGAGGGTCGGGGTGAGGGGCCACGCTCGCCCGAAACTACATTGCCTGACGCCCCCAGTCTGAATTTGCCCAAACGCACCCTGGTGCCGATCGGCGGCGGCAAGGATTCGCTGGTGGCGGTCGAGGCGATCAAGTCGATCGGCGGCGAGGCGACCGCTGTGTGGGTCGGCAATTCCGCGCTGATCGCCGCTTGCGCCGAGCGCACCGGGCTGCCTACGCTGAACATCCAGCGTGAATTGGCGCCGGGGTTGTTCGAGATGAACCGGCTTGGTGCGTGGAACGGACATATCCCGGTAACCGCGGTGAACTCGGCGATCCTCGCTGTCGCGGCGATCCTGTACGGCTACGACTCGATCGCGTTCGCCAACGAGCGCTCCGCCTCGGTCGCCACGCTGGAGTACGACGGCCAGCAGGTGAACCACCAGTGGAGCAAGGGCTACGCGTTCGAGCAACTGCTGGGCGACTGGCTGCACACGCACGTGGCCAGCGACCTCGATTACTGCTCGCTGCTGCGGCCGTATTCCGAACTGGCGATCACTCGCGCGTTCGCGAAACTGACGCCGTACTTCGACGTGTTCTCAAGTTGCAACCGCAACTTCAAATTGCTCGGCCCCAAGCCGGTCGACCGCTGGTGCGGGCAGTGCCCGAAATGCCACTTCGTGTTCCTCGCGCTGGCACCGTTCCTGCCCAAGCCGCGGCTGCTGTCGATCTTCGGGCGCAACCTGCTCGACGACGAAACGCAGGCGGGCGGTTTCGACGCGCTGCTGGAATATCAGGATCACAAACCGTTCGAGTGCGTGGGCGAGGGCGCCGAGGCGCGCGCCGCGATGTACGCATTGAGCCAGCGGCCGGAGTGGCAGGAAGATGCCTTGGTCGAGCGCTTCCGCAGCGAGATCCTGCCGCAGCTCGACGCCTCGCAGCTGGCGCTGGAGCCGTGGCTTGAGCCATCACCCGAGCAACGCGTGCCGGTGCGATTGCAAAGTGCGCTGGCGGCGATCGGTTGATGCGCATTGCCGACCTGATCGGTCACCGCGTGGCGATCTGGGGTTTCGGCCGCGAGGGTCGAGCTGCGATTCGTGCGTTGCGCCGGCGCTGCGGCGAGCAGCACCTCACCCTGTTCTGCAGCGCATCCGAAGTCGCCGCGGCGCGCGCGCTCGATCCCGCACTTGAAATCGTCGCCGGCGAACCGGACGCTGCCACGCTGGGCCAGTTCGACGTGGTGGTGAAATCGCCCGGCATCTCTGCCTACAAGCCGGCACTGCTGGCGGCGCAGGCACAGGGCACGCGGTTCACCTCCGGCACCGCGCTGTGGTTTGGCGAGAATCCGGATGCGCGCGTGATCGCCGTCACCGGCACCAAGGGCAAGAGCACCACCAGCGCGCTGATTGCGCATCTGACGCGCAGCCTCGGCGTGCGCACCGCGCTGGCCGGCAATATCGGGCTGCCGCTGCTGGAGCTGCTCGGTCAGCAGGCTGACCTGTGGGTGATCGAATTGTCCAGCTTCCAGACCGGCGAGGCCGGGTCGCTGGAACTGGGCGTGATCACCAGCCTGTACGAGGAACACCTGGACTGGCACGGTTCGCGCGAGCAGTACGTCACCGACAAGTTGAAACTGGCCGATGTCTCGCGCCGGTTGCTGGTCAACGCGTTGCAACCCGCGCTGCTGCAACGCACGCAGCAGCACCCGCAGCGCCTGCTGTTCGGCCAGCCCGACGGCTGGCACGTCGCCGACGGTTTTATCCGCCGCGACACGCGCGAAGTTTTCCCGATCGATCAGCTCACTGCACCGGGCTTGCACAACGCACTCAACGCCTGCGCCGCACTGGCCGCGCTCGAAGCCATCGGCATGGACGCGCTGGCCGCCGCACCGGCGCTGGCACATTTCCACCCGCTGCCGCACCGGCTGCAGCCGCTGGGCGAGCACGACGGCTGGCACTGGGTCAACGATTCGATCAGCACCACGCCGCTGGCCACGCTGGCCGCGCTGGAAAGCCTGCACGGCCGCATCGTGACCGTGCTGGTCGGCGGTCATGATCGAGGACTGGACTGGACGCCGTTCGTCGACGCCATGCGCGGCACGCCACCCAGCGCGATCGTCTGCATGGGCAGCAACGGAGCGCGCATCGAAACCGCCTTGCGCGCCGTCGGGGTGACCTGCCCGATCGTGCGCGTCGCGGATTTGGCCAGTGCGGTGGCCGAGGCAAAGTCTGGTGCGCCGGCAGGTGGGGTGATCCTGCTTTCGCCCGGCGCACCCAGCTTCGACCAGTTCAAGGACTATGCCGAGCGGGGGCGGCGATTCGCCGTGCTGGCCGGTTTCGACGGCGAGGCGATCGCCGGCATCGAAGGCCTTGGCATCGCCTGAGGCCGGCCGTCGTGCGAACTTCGAAGAGCGGGCAGTGCCCGCCCGCTCTTCGACAGGCACGGGCAAGGGCGGCGGGCAGTGCCCGCCCTACGTGATTTGTCGAACGGGTAATTCCGCTTGCTACGCTTTCGAGGGCGTACAACGTTCGGCCGGATGGCTTCAGCGCGCGTAGCGCGCCCGCGGCTCGTTCACCCGCTTGCTGCCGTCGAGGCTGATGTGCTGCCGTAGCCAGCCGGCGAACTCGGCTTCGGACAGGCTGCCTTCGGCGAGGGCGATCATGGTGACGTACTTGTCCTCGTCGCTGGCGGCGAGGTCGGCGCCGTTGAGTGCGAGGAAGACGCGATAGCAGACGTGCGCCGTGCGCTTGTTGCCGTCGACGAAGGGATGGTTGCGTGCCAGGCCGAAGGCGAGGCTGGCGGCGAGGTCGGCGAGATCCGGCGGCGGGTCGCCGTAGGCGTGGCTTTGCTGCGGGCGGGCGAGCGCGGATTCCAGCAGGTTCTCGTCGCGCACACCGTTGCCGCCGCCATGTTCGGCCAACTGGCGTTCGTGGATGGCGATGGCGAGCGGCCTTTCGATCCAGATGATCATGGCTATGGCTTATTGCGCCAACTTGCGCAGTACGTTGCGATCCTTGCGCATGACTTCCTCGGCCACTTCCATCTGCTTGGCCAGGGTGGGGTCGTAGGTGGTGAGGCGGATGCCGTCGGGGGTTTCCAAGGCGAACAGCTCGTCGCCTTTTTCCAGGCGCAGGCGGGCCAGCAGGTCGCGCGGCAGGATGACGCCGGCGGAGTTGCCGATGGTGGTGATTTTCAGTTTCATGACGAGCCCTGGGGTGCGTTATAACGCATGTTATACGATGCTTTCGGACTCTATGCAATGCGTTCGGGAGGGAGGCCGTGCCAGCGCTGCCCGTGCCGCGCCGGACGCATGCTCTGCATGTGTTCCGCACGAATCCCCTTGAGAACTCCGAGACACGACGATCCATCCGGAATATGCGTGAGCGAGGACTGGACGTGCGGTGCCCGTGCGCCTGGCCTTGCGGACTGCTTGCCGGCCCCTCGCCATCGTCGAGCGCATCAGAGGATTTCAAAACTCTTCAGGAGATTTCGCAAGATTCCCGATCGAAAGCCGGTGACTGTGTGGGCGCCGCCGGAACGGTTCCGACGCCAGCGCCCATCAAAGGAGTCGCGTCCTTCAATCGCTCGGAGAATCACCATGAAACTTCGCGTAATCCACATCGCCATTGCTCTGGCTGGCATCGCCGGCATCGCGGCCGCAGCCCAGCCGCCCCCGGTCGCCACGGCAACCCTCCGTGCAACTGGCGCGAGTCCGAATCTTCAAGTCGTCTGGGGCTGGGGAGCGGAGCGCATCGTCGGCGCCTATCAGTCCCAGGCCCAGGTCAGGAAATGCGGAACCACGTTTCCAGCCATGCCAGTAGTGAACACGATGACGTTCCAGGCGGGTGGCACCGTCACCGAAAACGCGCGCTTTCCGCCGGTGGGAGACTTCAACGTGTTCGGAATTCCGGGCTTGTTCACGCGCACCGTCGGTCTCGGAACGTGGTCGTACAACCCGCTCACGCGCAGCTATTCGATGAGCCTGCGCTATGACTATTTCGTGGACGGGGTGTTCCACGGGACGGGCACGGTCGATCGCGACATCCGGTTGAGCGCCGACGGCAAAACGGCCTCGGGGCCGGTCCGATCGGCCGTGCAAACGGCTGCCGGCAGCGTCGTCGTCGAGTTGTGCGGAGACGCCGTTTCCACACGTCTGTAGGAACCGATGCGGAACGGAGTCAGGTCGACCTGTTGATGGCAACAGCGCCTGACTCCGCCCTGGGGCTTCTCCCCGGGGTGCCGCGTTCCTTCGTCCACCTACGGAGTTCCGCCTGCGGTGCCCGCCGCGAATCCCAGGCGGCCTATCAACGCCTCGAACCGCGGTTTTCCGCGCAGGTTGTTCCAGCGTGCGTCGATCTTGAGGAAGGTCATGCGCACGTCGCGCTGCTCGATGGCCAGTTCGAGCAGGTCGAGTGCTTCGTCGTGGTCTCCCAGTGCGTTGCTGACGGCGGCGCGGCTGGCAGCCGGTACGAACGCGGTTTCCGACAGCGTGCGCAGTTCTTCGCGCAGCCGCTCTGCACCGGCGCGGTTGCCTATCGCGACAAGAGCTGGCGCGAGCGCGGCCAGTACCTGGCTGCTGCGTCCCGACACGTTCGCGGCGAGTTGAAGGGTGGCGACGGCCGCCGGGTCGCCGCGGGCCAGTTCGATGCCGGCGCGCGCCAGCAACGCGACCCAGAACTCCGGTGCGATCTCGAGGGCATGGTCGATGCGCGTGCCGGCTTCCTCGGTGCGCCTGGCTGCCGCCAGGAAGGTGCCCTCCAGCGCATTGACCAGTGGCGACAGCGGATCCAGTTCGCGTGCCTGGCGCGCCTGCGCCAGCGCCTCGTCGAACCGGCCGAGGTTGTTGAGCAGGTGGGCGTAGGCGAAATGGCCGTCCGGAACATTCGGGCCGAGGCTGATGGCGCGCTGCATGGCAAGCTCGGCGCCGACCCAGTCCCAATCGTTCCAGAACAGGTTGAAGCCGTGGCTTGCGTGCGCTTCCGGGAGATCGGGGTTCAGCGCGAAGGCATGCCGGACGGCCGCCTTGGCCAGCGGAAACGCCTGCTTCGGATCCATGTCGCCGGTCATGGTCAGTGCGCGCCAGGCGAACGCCAGCCCGCTCCATGCGCGGGCGCATCGGGGGTCGATGTCGAGCACCTGCCGGAATACGCCGATCGCCCGCTTGCAGCGGGACATGCTCGGTGCGTCGATCAGGTCGCGCCCCGCGAGGTAAAGGCGTTCGGCGGCCGCGGACGGCTCTGTTGCGTCGGCGGCGCGGCGCCTGTCGACGAGCGTACCCGCGGTGGACTGCGCGACGAAGCGATAGCCGCGGCCCGGAATCGTGACGATGAAGCGATGCTCGCCGGCGCCGACGCCGAAGGCCTTGCGCAGCGCCGAGATGGCCTGGGGCAGGTTGTTCTCCTCGACCACCCGGCCCGTCCACACGGCGGCCAGCAGTTCGTCCTTGCCGACCATCCGGTCGCTGTGTTCGATCAGGTAGGCCAGGACGTCCAGTGCCTTGGAGGTGAGCGGCAGCGTGGCGTCATCCGGGCCGAACAGTTCCCGCGACGCGATGTCCAGCCGGAAGCCGGAAAACTCGACCTGATGCCGGCCCCTCGCCATCGTCGCGCGCATCGGCGGATTTCAGAACTTTTCAGAGGATTTTGCAAGACTTCCGCGCGCTCCCAAGCCATCGTCCGCGCGCCGTCGGCAACGGTTTCGACGGCGGCGTCCATCGAACGGACGCCTTCACCTGTCGGCCAGGAGAACGATCGTGGACAGAATTTCAAAGCTCGTCGGAGAGATTCGGGCTGTCTCGACCCTTGCGAGGGCAGATAGTAAAAGCCAAAACACGAAGAAAGCAGGGAAGCCCCATGCCCGCCTGCTGATTCGCATGGGTTCCTTTGCGTTCACGCTGGCCTTGGTCGTTTCGGTGGCCTTGCCCGGTACAGTCAGGGCGCAGGCCCAATGCACGGGGCTCCTCAGCGGCTTGCGGTTGCCGGTCGGCAGCACCCTGACCGACCACGGCCGTTTGCTCATCGGCGAATCCGGCGACGGCAGCGCCGGTAGCGGGCGGATTTCCATCGTCGATCAGAACGGCATGCGGCGCACCCTGATCGATGGCATGCCTTCAGGGCACGCCGACGTGGGCGATCCTTCCGGCCCCAGCGGGCTGTTCATGCAGGGACGCAGCCTGTTCGTGGCGATCGGCACCGGCGACACCGGGGTGCTGGGGCCACGCCCCGGTACGACGCTGGTGAACCTCAAGGGGCCGTCCTCGCCGATCTTCCATTCGGTGCTCGCCATGTATTTCAGCGCCGGGACGGAGGCCCGCACCACCGGGTTCACCATGACCCCGGCGGATCAGCAGGCACTGGCCAACGGACGGCTGGTGTGGCTGCACGACAGTCGCTGGAACTTCCTGTTCATCCGCGTGGTGACGAAACTCCCCGGTTTTGTCCCGACGCCGCTGCCCGATGTTCCGGACAACATCAGCGTCTCCAATCCCTTTGGCATCGTCGGGCTGGGCAGGTCGCTCTACGTCAGCGACGGCGGCCGCAACCTGACCTGGAAGGTCGATCGCCTGAGCGGAGCGGCGTCGGCATTCGCCACCTTCCCGAACATTCCCAACCCGCTCTTTCCGCACGTGGGTGGCCCGTTCCAGCAGGCCGTGCCGACCGGCATCACGGTGGAACATGACAAGGTTCTGGCCTCGCTGTTCCGTGGTGCGCCATTCGCCACCGGCACTTCGACCATTGAGCAGATCGACTCCCGAACGGCGGCCCACGCACCGCTGATCTCCGGTCTCACGACCGCGATTGGCGTGATCCCCCTGCAAGGGCGGCAACATCGTTATCTGGTACTGGAGATGTCTGCCAGCGGACCCTTCTTCAGCGGCCCCGGCACGGTACTGCGGTTCGACGACCCCGCCGGCCCGCCGACCAAGGTCGCCGATTGCCTGGCCGCGCCCACCTCGATGACGCTCGATCGCGGAGCCGGCATCCTCTATGTCACCGAGTCAGGCGGCAATCTGATCGGCATTGCCTATCCCTAGGGATGCTCTGATCTATTCAGCGCAGGCGGCATGATGTCCAGAAGGCGCGCAGGGGGTAGTGCGTGGCGCGGGCAAGGCTGGCTGCCTTGGCAAGCCGCGCGCTGCCCCCTGCGGGCCTTCTGGATATCACCCCGTCATTGATATTCAATCGGTTGGGGCCGGCTCTGTCTGTCCGCATCTTCGCGGCGCGCCTCCTCGACAGGCGGACGCCTGCCTTTCCTCGCTCCTCAAAGCCGAGTCCATCCATGGACTCTCCCCGCGTGCGTCCGCGCACCACGAATCTGCGGACAGACAGAGCCGGTGACGCCTGTGCTGAATAGGTCAGAGCATCCCTAGGAGCACATTGGCTATCCCCAGGAGCGTGGGGTACGGGCTTGGCGCTCCACCGGGCGCCAAGCCCACCGGAGGGGCGCGGCCGCACCGTGCGTGTGACGCGTTGGGGAAAACGGTTGGCGGAGGATCAGGCGCGACGATAGCGACGTCATGCCGGTGGCCCACGGGACGCAAGGGTACCCTGGCAACCCGGAACGGGTCTCGCCTCGGCGTGCGCTTGGGCGCGAATGCCTCGCTGCGTTCCTGTCCGTTCTCCTGGTGTGAATGGTCTGAGAGGCGTGGCTCGACGCTGCGATCTCCGCGCGATCGCGTGGACGCCACCATGACCGCAGTCGTGGCATGCTCTGTGATCAACGTTCCGTGCTCAGCAGGAGTCTCCCCGTGCAATATCGTCGCGTCGGCCAATCGGGCCTGCAATTGTCCGCGCTGTCGTTCGGCGCGTGGGTCACCTTCGGCAAACAGGTCGGGCGGGCGCAGGCACGCGACATGCTGGCGCTGGCGCACGATCGCGGGGTGAACTACTTCGACAACGCGGAGACCTACAACAACGGCGTCGCCGAACAGGTGATGGGCGACGTGCTGGCGGATCTGCGCTTTCCGCGTGACAGCTACTGCGTCTCCAGCAAGGTGTTCTTCGGCGCGGTGGACAACCCGCGGCCGACCCAGCGCGGGCTGTCGCGCAAGCACGTGATCGAGGCCTGCCACCAGGCCATGCAGCGCCTGCGCGTGGACTACCTGGATCTGTACTTCTGCCATCGGCCCGACCCGGATACGCCGATCGCGGAAACGGTGGCGGCGATGGATACGCTGATTCGCCAGGGCAAGGTGCTGTACTGGGGCACCAGCGAATGGCCGGCCGACGCGATCGAGGAAGCGCATCGCGTCGCCCGCGAAAGCCACTGCTACGCGCCGGTGGTCGAGCAGCCGCAGTACAACCTGCTGCACCGCGAGCGGGTGGAACAGGAGTACGCGCCGCTGTACGAAAAATACGGCATGGGCACCACGATCTGGTCGCCGCTGGGCTCGGGGTTGCTGAGCGGCAAGTACAACGACGGCATTCCCGCCGATTCGCGGCTGGCCCAGCCAGGCTACGAGTGGTTGCGCAAGAGCGTGCTGGGCGAGGGCGACGAGCATCTGGCCCAGGTACGCGCGCTGCAGCCGATCGCCGACGAGCTGGGCACCAGCCTGGCGCAGCTGGCGATCGCCTGGTGCCTGCTGAACCCGCAGGTGTCCACGGTGATGCTCGGCGCCAGCAGGCGCGAACAGTTGGCGCAGAACCTGGATGCACTGGAGTTGCTGCCGCGGCTGGACGCGTCGGTGGCCGCTCGCGTGCTCCAGGCAGTGGGCGGCTGAGCGACGGATGGCGTGGCGATGGTTGACTATCAAATGAGAATGATTATTATTTGAGTCTCATCGATTCATCGCAGGAAGTCCCATGCCCGTCCTTTCCATGCGCTCTCCTTCGCTCCAATCCGCACCGCGTCGCGTCGCGGCACCGCCAATCGCCGACGCGACCGCTGCGCGCCGGGTGGCCAGCGAACTGCTGCTGGGCGGCCGGCGCGAGCTGGTGATCCAGCATCAGGGCAGCGAGTACCACCTGCGCCTGACCCGCAACGACAAACTGATCCTGACCAAATAGCCATGGGCATGCGGTTCGATCATGCCGGTCTGCTGCGACGGGTGGCGGCGGCGATCGATCCTCGCGGGGGATCGCGAGGGTGTGACTGCGGGCTCGTCGACGCCACGGCGACGTGCCGATCGCGACTGGGCCTGGGCGCGGCGCAATGGATCGCCGGCTTGCCCGCGCTCGGCGACGTGCTCTACCTGTCGGGAGACCCGCTGTCGCAAGGCCCG
>Ga0070682_100001429_pt1 | contig 13453 bp, 14 predicted proteins | sample KBSC63LmetaG_FD_64668 | JGI IMG/M metagenome (GOLD analysis project Ga0070682, IMG submission 64668) | Corn rhizosphere microbial communities from Kellogg Biological Station, Michigan, USA - KBS C6-3L metaG | ecosystem: Host-associated > Plants > Roots > Rhizosphere | place: USA: Michigan... | reverse complement strand
GTCCAGTCGTTCTGCATGACGACCAGGTCGCCTTGGGCAACGAAATGTTTGAGATTGGTATAGAACTCAAGAGGGTCGCCTTCTATTCGGACTTCACCTTTGAAACCTTCGCGATCTAGGCCACGCTTGATGAAATCGGTTACGGAATTCTTCATCAGCACTACAATGTCAGGTTTGGCGGCGGCAATCAGTTCGCCAATCTCGTTATGAACGCGCTTGGTCTCTACGCCCTGGTCAACAAGTCCTGGCGTGACGTAAATTTTACGTTTGGCCGGCAAGTCAGCAAGTAGTTCCGTGCCGGCCCGAATGCCTTCCAAGTTACCATTGTAAGTATCGTCGACAACCCAAGCGCCACCGAGTTGATATGGCTGCATGCGGTGTTCGAATGGCACGGTTTTGGCGATGCCGGCTTTGACTTGATCTGTTGTTAGACCTAATTCTAACGCCAGCGCCGCGACCAAACTAAGATATCCAATCTGGTGCCGGCCGACTAAGCCACTATGCAGACTCAGCGATTTCTTGCCTTTCTGGAGCGTAAACTTGGTACCATCAATGCTGGTTTTGATAGCCGAAACTTTCCAACCCAAGGCGCCGTGGACGTCAAATAAATGGTAGCTTTTGCGTAGGAACGGCTTAACTCCAGAGTCGTTGTTTACATAGACGTTTTGGCTGTGCAGATAATCCGCCACCGCGAAAATGTCTTTGCCGGCGGCATGAAGGGTTTTGTACTGATCTAAATGAGCTGGCGCTAAACCAGTAATAATGGCGTGGGTCGGCTGAGTGATGCGGGCAAAGCGGCTAACGTCACCTGGCTCGCCTTCGCCATACTCAATGATCAAAACGTCCTCGTGGCCTGTGAGCTGCTTGGCAAAATTCGCGTGGCTGATGCTGACGTTCTTGTTGGCCGGAGTAGCAGCGACTTTCAGGCCTTCACTCAAGACTGCGGCCAGGAGTTCCTTCATGGTGGTTTTGCCATAACTGCCAGCGACGGCGATCTTGACACCTTGGTGCTGGGCAAATATTAGGCCTGATTCTTCGATAGCTAGTTTGTGCTGCGGCCCGACGATTAGCCATTGCCCGAGCTGCAAAGGCACGACCAACAGGTATGGCCAGAACAATGGATATGCCAAGATCAGCGCGGCACCGAAGTAGGCTCCAGCAATGATATTGCCATTCATGCCTTGTGCGATCAGCCAAATGCCAATTCCAATCTGCAGCAAAATGCCGAGGCTCAGAGCCAGCAGTAGCAACTTGGCGGCGCGTGTTGGCTGCAGTTTTCGTCGTTTCATGACAGCCCGAAAATCATGCGTACGCCAAACCCAGTCAAGGTAAGGCTCTATCTGGTACTCGGTGCTTTGGAGCATATAGACCAATGCTCTCGGGTAGCTTGGCAAATAGATGCTAAGACCGGCCAGAAATTTACGCATCGGCTAGAAAATCCTCGATATATTTGATGATTTCCTGCGGCTTTTCGTGATGCAAAAAGTGCCCTGCGCCTTCGACGGTCTTGAGCTTTGAGTTCTTGATGAGCTGGCTGTAGCGCTTACCGTAATGAGGTGGTGTAGATTTATCTTCGGTGCCATAGACAATGAGAGTCGATATTGAGACATTGGAAGCGTCGGATTGAACGTCTTGGCTAACTGTCTTTTTGAAAGTTTCTTGTAGCTCCGGTACAACCAACATGTCTGAACCGGCTGCCGAATACAGGTTTTTCCTAAGCTCTCTGCGATATTTGGGAGGCAGCCAAAAGGTTGCTACCTTGCCTGTCTTGGCAACAAGTTTCATAGTGATGAGCTTGGGACTGTTTGGCTTACGAATGCCAGCGGCAGCCAGCAACACTAATTTTTCAGCACTTAAAATACCAGTGCCGAGACCCAGAAGAGCGACGGCGCCACCATTACTGTGACCGACAATAGCGTAAAGCTTTGGTAGTTTTAATTTATCTAAAGTGGCTTGCAGAAAGCGGGCATAGTTCTCCAGACCCCAGACACTGTCTGGATTTTGAGTTTGGCCAAAGCCTGGCAAGTCCAGTGCCAGCACCTTGTAATGCTCGCTCAAAGCCGACTGCAAACCAGCCAAGCCCTGGATGTTGTCGCCCCAGCCATGCAGTAAGACTACAAGCTTGCCCTTGCCTTTAAGTTCGTAATGCGTCAGGAGACTGTCAACTACAACTTGCATATGCTTATTATAGCGCTTTAGCGGCAGTCTCTACTGGCCAAAGGCAGATTCACAGTCAGGTGATATGGCGGAAGTACCGTTGCTGTTAGAGAAAGCTTCAAATTCAGCAGCACATTTTTCGGCCTGAGCATTGGCAGAACTTGTGGCTGAGCTTTGAGGCTGAAGCTGGCCGAGACCAGTCAGGAAATCTCCCAAGCCCAGATCATTGAGCACCTGCATCAGCGGAATAGCATTGGCCGGTTTGGTTACTTTAACTGCGCTGTTGCTAGGTTTGGCATCAGCGTTAATGCTAACATTTACGCCGCTGGCACTGCTGTCATTCGCAGTTACAGCTAACTTCACATTGTTGGTTTTGCTATCCAATGTAGCCGTGAAGTTGAACTTCGTGCCATCAGATTGGCCGCTGATGAAGAATGGGTAGCTGCTGCCACCTTTGTAGTTAAGACCGAGGTCAACGTAGTTGCTGGCCGGGTTTGTGTTGTCGTTAACGCGAACTTTGTAAATCAAGCGTGTGCTGACATTGGCCCAGAGGTCAAAAGTGTCAGTGCTCTTGATGTTGTCGGTGCTGGCTTCCATCTGCGTGAAAGCGTCCTTAACCTGAGTGTCGTATTTGTTGGTTTTGATCCATGACCACAAGCTGCTGGACTCCAACGCGCTTTCTTGAGCCTTTAGGTAAGCCTTAGCGTTGGCTTTGTTCAACCCCATTTTGTAGTGGTCAGTCTTATTGCCATCGACAGTTTCGGTACCGTAGGTCTTTAAGACTGTGGTAACGGACTTGTCCTTGTTGGTTGTAAATAGGTACTGCTTGTTGACATCGCCAAAGCCTTTGGCGGCGCTCATGATCTGGTCTTCAGTCGGTGGTTTAACGTTGTTTGACAGAGTAGTGCTGGCACCCGCATCGGATTTCAGCTGATCAACTAGGGTGTGGTCAATACTGATCCACTGGCCTTCTAGCTTGGTAGTTTCGGCGTCAATCTCTGGCGATCCAGCCAAAGCGCCAAGACCTTTGATACCAGTTGCCTTTAGGTAGATGTCGGGGGTTTTGGATGACGATTTGATGGTCATAATTTCCAGGTTGACTCGGGTGCCGGCAGCCCCCACATCCAGGGTGCTGTCAGAGTTGTCGCCATCACTCTTGATATTGAAGTATCCATCAGCTGTAGTGCCACTAGCGGTAACCTTGTAAGAGCCGCTTATTACGCTGCCTTTGTAGTTAACCTTGGACTGAGCGTCAAAATAATTGACCAGTTTGTCATAACCTTTGCCACTATTGGAGAGTGACTGCGATAGCACGGTCGATGGTTTCATATAGTAGCCGAAATAGTACGCTGAAGCGCTGCCACCGAGGAGAACAGCTACGCCTAAACCGATCAGCCAGGCCTTTTTGCTGCGCAAACCACCAAATTTGCCACCTGGCTTCGCAGTAGAGACAGTGCCTCCAGCCACAACTGGCTCCGGAGATGTAAATACTGGACTGGTGTCTGACACCACGGGAGCTGAAGCACTGGCATCTGGCATTATAACGGTTGGTGCAGCCGTGGCTGGCGGAGCCGCGGGCTCCGAAGAGTTAGTAGTTGGTTGATCTGGTTGCTCAGGTTGCATAATTAAGCTGCTCCTTGGCTAGATTGATTGTTGCTTATGATTATACATAACCGCTAAGAAAAAGCACATCTGTTATAATTTTGCAGTACATGCTGGCGTGGGCGAGTGGCGGAATTGGTATACGCGGCGGACTTAAAATCCGCTGACTGAATAAGTCTTGTGGGTTCAAGTCCCACCTCGCCCACCAAACTAAAAGAGCCCTTAGGGCTTTTTTGGTTTGGTGCCAGGCTCGGGACTTGAACGGGATTGCCGGTGGCAATCCCGGCGATAGACCAGCCTACCGGAATACTACAACTAACAACTACTCAAATGTTAAGATAGTAACCGTGGCGCGTTGGCCGAGTAGTTAGGCAAAGGTCTGCAAAACCTTGTACACGAGTGCGAATCTCGTACGCGCCTCCATAAATTGTATTTATCATCGTCGCTAACCAGTAGCTTCTGCGAATGGCAGTTCTGGCGCTGGCGGAGGATCGGGTCTAGGCAGCCAGTGCTCAGGGTAATGAAGCACCAACGATGGCCTCCTAGCTTCTATAACTTCTAAGTAATCCAGCGTATCGTCGGGTTTGCGCCAACGTTCCATGAAACCTTTGAATTCAAGCTGGCGATCTTCGTTCATTAGCGGCATGGTTTTATCGGGATCTCGTCTATTATCATCAAGCTCTAGTATCCGGCCCGCTTCATTCAAGACAACTCGAAGATAACGCTTGCGGGCGCTCTCACTGGTAACACCTTCCAAACTGAGAATCAAAAGTTCCAGATCTTGCTCGTCTACACCACGACTCCAGGTACGCGCGGCCATCTCCATCTCGCGTGCTGGGGCAAATGACTTCAAGCGCTCGGTTTGTTGCTCACCACGGTCAATAAAACGCCCTACGGTGTTGCTAGCCACTTTTCGAGTAGCCCATATACCAGCTGCAAGCGGCAGTGTACTGAGTTGAACTGCCCGAGCAGCCGCCGAACGAATTTTGTCCGAATCGGCTTGTGCGCGTTCGACAATTGAAGCTATATTTGAGCCTGAGTTCTCAGCGGTCATGCATCTCCTTTTGTTTATTCAATCGTCTACCAGCCTACCGGAAAAATTGGGCCAACTTGCTGCTCTGTTGCAGCCATAGTTGTGTGACCCACATGGGCTGGTCGTTCATATATTGCCAGGCTATCTAAGTTGCCATAGGCTTGAACCATCTGTGAATCTTCAACCGCAGCCATCACCCTATCTACAGGCCGGGGGAATGATGGCCCGGTTCTGTCAATTACCAAGCCGCTATCCATTGGGTCAATTTTGCCGGTTTGGTGAGCCGCCCCCACACGGGCCAAGCCCACGAGCAACAATAATGATTGGTTTTTAGACAAGCTAGCGTAATCGATTTGGCCATCCTCGCCGCGAAGTTCATTGAGCAAATCATCAAGCTCGGTTGTACTTTCGTGCAGTAGCTTTTCTCTCATAGCGGCGGTCTCTGGATCAAGAATATGATGGTGTGCTGTTGGTTGTTGTTCTTCTCTTTCTCCGGCCATCGGCCCCCCTTTTGTTTAGATTATGTTTTTAGGCTTGTAAGTGACTGAAAGATTTAAGGAGTATAGTCCCAGCATAAGCACATGTATGTTGGATTTCTCTCAGGCTGTGAAACCAATTTAGCCAGCCGAAATCGACTGTTCGCCTCGTGGCGTTTCCTGGGTCCAGTTGCCAGTACCAATTGAAGTTTTTGCCCACACTTGGCCTGCACTGTCGAGAATCATTTGTTCACCTCCGCTAGAGATTTGCGTTTCGCCTGCAGGTGACTCTTGTATCCAATTGCCATAGCCGATGGAATTTTTCGCCCAAACTTGATTTGAATTATCGAGAATCATTTGTATGCCATTCGACCCTGCCGATATCCGTTTTTCGGCGGCAGGTGATTCCTGAATCCAGCCTCCATTGCCAATTGAATTTTTGGCCCAGACTTTACCGGAACCATCCAACAGCATTTGAAGGCCATTACCTCCGGCAGAGATAGCTTTTTCACCAGAAGGTGATTCCTGAATCCAGCCTCCATTGCCAATTGAATTTTTGGCCCAGACTTTACCGGAACCATCCAATAGCATCTGCAACCCATTATCGCCCACGGCAATAGATTTTTCGCCCTTTGGCGATTCTAGAATCCAACCACCAGACCCAATAGAGCCTTTTGCCCAGACTTGGCCGGCGCTGTCGAGAATCATCTGTTGATTGTTATCGCCTGCGGCTATGGCTACTATGCCGGCAGGGCTTTCCTGAATCCAGTTTCCGTAACCTATTGAGTTCTTGGCCCAGACTTGGCCAGCACCATCGATTAGCATCTGTAGGCCACTGCTGCCGGCCGCGATTACCTTTTCACCGGAGGGAGTTTCTTCAGTCCAGTTGCCGGTACCGATGGAATTTTTCGCCCAAACTTGACCAGCACTATCAATTAGCATCTGTACACCAGATCCGGCTGCGGCAGCAGGATGAACGCCAAAATCAACAAATTCGGTAAAGGCTGAGCCCGCAACTGTAACTGTTCGTTCATCACCATCACCCAAGGCGTCGTGATTGTACTCAGAAATGGTCATGGTTTTGCTGTCAGGACTCATTGATTCCACAAAGGCGACATGCCCGTAACTGGTTTCGTTTCCCTTGGCGTCATATGTTGCCGGTATTACTGCCGCGTCCCAAGCTTTGGGTATTGAAGACCGTTCGCTGGCCGGCGCATTGTTGTACCAGTCACCGCCATTGCCGAGAGAAGAGCTGGCAACTGCTCCAGTCAGTTGGTGTAATCGGTAAGCCACCCAGTCAGTGCAATTGCGATAGCCAAAACCACGCTCGGAATTTGTTGATGGGTCGCCATATGTAGTCGTATGAATAGGCCCCCAGTCATAGTTGGGGCAGTAGCCGCTTGCTGAATATTGACCTTGAGAATTGGCATGCTCGCACGGCATGCTCTTGTACGGATAATTGCTTAGAGCGTCGCTGATTGAATCTGCGTGTGCTGGTGTAGCCGCAATTATATCCTCGGTCACTACTCCGCCTGCCAGCAAGCCGCCGACCAGCGCTACCCGACTAAGTGCTGTGCCTAGTCTGATAATCATCTCGTGGCCCCGCTCTATAACATTAGGTTTTACTTCTGGTTGCACTAGAAACTCGGCGCTCATAATTGTCCTTTCTAGAGCGCTTCCCAGGACGCGAATTAAATTGTAGTGGTTTAACTAGTAGTGGGCAGTCTGCAGTACTGTGACTGCATCTTTCACGTTGCTAAGTGCCACAAACTGACTCAGGCTAGAAATGCCATTCGGTAATGGCGTTTCGCTGCCGCTAATGGTAGTGCCGCCGGCACTTGTCGGCATATTTTCTGGTGTGTAGACGCAGAAGTCGCTGTTACAACTAGCCGCACTGGTCAAACCTAGAGAGTAAGTCCAGGTCTGGCCGCCATCTGTCGTCGTCCTATAAGCAATGATGTAGGCAGTGCTCTTGGAATCGGGATGAATGGTTTTGACAGCTTGCGACTCTGTTTTGCAGCTGCTAGTGGAATCGGCAAAACACGGCGCCGAACCTTTACCGCAGATTGAACCAAAGCCAAAGTTTAGTACAAAATTGGCGTGCTTTAATGTCAATTGGTCGCTTGGACCGCAGCTATTGGAATCATGATTGGAGCTGACGACAGACCACTGTTTACCATACGCAATGGTCATTTTCTCCACTGGAAATGTGTATTTGGTGGTAGCCGGCAGCGTAACCTCCGCAGTGGTCGCTTTGTTAGCCGATGCTAGTGTTTTGTCGGCACTATTCTTGGCATGCCAGGCATACCAACCCGTAAAACCTATGATCAGAACAATTACTAGTAGCAGGACTTTTTGCAGAGCGCTGCTGTCGCTTTCACTTGCCATAAACCCTCCTTTGATATGGCAGCATTATCGCAACCCGCGGCTGTGCTTGCAAGCAAAATTACGACAATTTAATTATCGTTTAAGAAAACAGGATTCAGGCCTACGGCGCGCCGACTGTACCTGTTTTCACCTCACCAGCCCGTTTGTAGTTGGCGAAGATAACACCGTCTGAAGTCACTACAGAATCTATCAATTCAAACGCTGCCGGGATAGTTCCCTCTTCAAATAACTTCTTGCCATTGCCGAGCGTCAACGGATAGAACTTCAGCCACAGCTCGTCGACAAGATCTTCTTTGAGCAATGTCTGCACTAGGTTGCCGCTGCCGTGCACTTGTAGTGTCGGGCCATCACTATTTTTCAAACTCTTAAGCGCGGCCACAACGTCGCCGGTCACCAGCTCGGAATTTTTCCATGGCAGATCTATCTGGTTGTGCGAGACGACATATTTATGGCAAGAGTCAAACGGTTCGCCGACAAATCCTTCTGTGTGCTGAGGCCAGTAGCTGGCAAAGATGTCATAGGTCTTGCGCCCAAGTAGTAGGTCGAACGGCGGATTGATCTGTTTGGCCATTTCTTGCATGCTGGCTTCGTTACCATAAGGTGCTTGCCAGCCACCAAATTTAAAGTTCGAAGAGGGGTCTTCCTCGGGACCGCCCGGCGCCTGCATGACACCATCAAGAGTTAAGAAACTTAAAACTACTATCTTTCTCATTTAACTTCTTTGATTTTAATAACCGCTTGTGCCGCCGCCCGAGCCACCTTTATGAATGAAGATCAGATAGATCAGGCCATATACAATGACTGCCGCAACTACGTACACTAATATCCAGTAGGTTTTTGAATGTTTTCCGTAGCCTTTTGTTGGTTTGTCTGGGCTGGGTGTTTCGGCCATAGTCGGCTCCTTCGATTTAAAGTGCCTACAGTATATACCTAAAATAAAAAAGACGCCGTGGCGTCTCATACAAACCATGGTGCGGGTGAAGAGACTCTAACTCTCGGCCTCTTCCTTGGCAAGGAAGCGCTCTAAACAACTGAGCTACACCCGCACGACTGGATTATTTTAACAAATTGCCAACTAAGGACAAATTGGTGGCTCCTCCCAGACTCGAACTGGGGACACGCGGCTCTTCAGGCCGCTGCTCTACCAACTGAGCTAAAGAGCCGTGTGGCTCAAGCCATTTTACGGCAAATAACAGATTGCTTCAAGAGTTGACTTACAATCATATACCTTATGACATATTTACTTTTTTAGATATTAATTATATAATAGTATTAATGAGTACAGAGATTGAACCTGTAAGTCGTCTTGCTGCCGAGCGGGCTTTGAGTCGTGTCATTGGCGGTAAGTCTACTGACGTAAACAAATATCGGAAATTCCAACAGCTGGTCACCAAACGTTACCCTGAATACTGGGGCGTGTTGCCAGTAATGGCTGACATGCACGAACGCTCTTCCCGCATCAGTGCTCCCGACCTGAATATCCAAGCTACAGCTTATGTGGGCGGCTCACTTATATATTTAGCAGCTCGTGAAGAGCAAGCCAAGCTGGACAAGGATCAATCACCGTTGGCTATCGCACGGCCAGGCTTAGCTAGCTTTGGAGTTCAGCATATTTTAACTACAGGCCTGACAGTCCAGGCAGCACAGGATGTTGTCGTCGGCATGGGTCGAGAGATGAGCAACGAAGACGCAGCCCAACTTGGCCAAAGGCCTGTTAGTGATATTTTGAACGTGCAAAAGGAGCTGTTCGAAAAATATGGCGAGTCATTTGTAAATAGCCCCTTTATAAGTGAATTTGGCGAAAGCATAACCCAAGCCGCTAGCATGGTTCTGGCTGGCGCTATGGTCCGAGTTGCGCAATTTCCTGCCCAAGAAGAAGGTTTTTGCACTGCCATGACCACCCACTGGTGGAATGACATTGAGCCTGCCGCCGCAGTGGCTCAAGCTCTGGGTGCTGCCGATCTGAGATTTATGTTCGAGCTAGCCGCGGATTACCCGCCGACAAACCCGGTTTAGCTTCTTCGCTAGTTTGAAGGGTGCTGTTTTTCGTACTGTGTGATGGCTTTGCTAACATCGCTGTCATTTTTGATGTTTTCCCAGAAATCGACGTTTTTGCGTTCGATGATCATTTTGTCCTCGGGTTTGTGCAGTTCATTGCCCAGTTTAATTAATTGCACGTTGCCAGTGCTACTTTGAGTATTTTTGTCAAAACTGCCGTCGCCGGTCAGGTAATAAATCTTCTCAAGCGTCAGGGTAGTCGGCGTAATGTGGGTGATCTTGCCAAAGTAGACCTGGCCGCTGCTCAGGAAAACTGCTTGGTTTTCTTGTGGGTTGACCTGCGAGCCGACATATCTGTCGGCGTTTTCTATCTTGCTCACCCGAGCGTTCATGTCATTCGCGGCTTTGGTGGCTTTTTGAGCCTGTGACTGCGCGTAGATAGCCAGCCCAATAGCAGTCAACGCGACCAGTGCCAAAACCGTTATAACGATGAGGTTCACTGGTGAACTTGAAGGCTTGCTAACGGGCTCCGGAACTGGGGTTGGGGTTGGTGCTGCGGGAGTTGCTTCTGCCATGATATTTCCTTATTAATTTATGATCTAGCGCTCTTTGGCCATGAAGTTTTTGACACTGTCTATAGTGTCCAGGAACTGGCTCGGGAAGACGATGGTGCTGTTTTTCTCGGTAGCAATATCCGAAAGCACTTGGAGGTTTCGGAGCTGCAAAGCAATTGGGTGCTGGCTGATGATGTCAGCGGCGTCGCCGAGTTTCTGGGCGCTCAAGGCTTCACCTTCGGCGGCGATAATCTTGGCGCGCTTTTCACGTTCGGCTTCGGCTTGCTTAGCCATAGCCCGCTGCATGCTGTCTGGCAGCTGGATGTCTTTGACTTCCACAGTGCTGACATCAACGCCCCACGGAGCAGTGGATTTCTCGAGAATTGCCTTAATCTTGTCATTGATATCAGCCGTCTTGCCAAGCACGTCGTCCAGGCTGCTCTGACCGATGACGTTTCTGATGGTAGTCTGGGCAATTTGGTAGATGGCTGAGACGACGTTTTCGATGGCCACGATGGATTTGATAGGGTCGTTGATCTGGTAGTACGCCACGGCCGAAACATCGATGGAGACGTTGTCGCTGGTAATGATTTTTTGCGATTCGACCGGCAGAGTCACAATTCGCAAACTAACTTTGCGCATCTGGTCGACTAATGGAATGATGACACGAAAACCTGGCTCCTTCACATTAGAGCGAACTCGACCGAGACGAAATACAACGCCGCGCTCGTATTGATTAATGATGCGCGCTCCGGTGACAATGATAAAAAAGAATACGGCAATAATTACAATCAGCACGCCAGACATAGTTACCCTCCGTTAGTTGCTGCGCACATTGTACGCCGCTGGCGCTAGAAAAAGCAACGAAGTTAACTACAAACGTTCTGTCAGATGGACGGTCACGGTGTCGCCGGCTTCTTTGCCAATGATTTTGCGGATCTCTAGTTTGACGGGAAGTTTGTGGTTGCCATCACCTAGTGCCATGAATGAACTCTTGAATGGCTGGCCGTCGACAGTGCCCTGCACTTTTACAAGACCATAGGTGCCAAAAAACTGCGCCGAGTCCGGCATGATCACATACGTCCAACCACCCTCAGCATCGCTTTTCTGGAGTTTCGCCGTGAAGCTTTTATCAAGTTTCATAATCAAATTATATACAAAAGGTCAGTGGTTTGAGTAAGTATTCCCTGGTGGAGATACGGGGACTCGAACCCCGGACCTCTTGCATGCCATGCAAGCGCTCTAGCCAACTGAGCTATATCCCCGCGTCCTTCCGTGCGCCCTTGCCTCGTTTTGCTTGTCCCCAAAACTTCGGCTTAAAGCTACGGTCGTCCTCTCAATTTTGCAAACACTTCGTTAGTTCACAAAATTGGTTGAATCACAGAATATTCTAGCAGAACAGATGGAAAACCGCTAATGAGAGCGGTTTCGGCTCATGGCCAAACGGTTCACCGGAACCGTCACAACAAAAGCGACGGCCAGCGAGACGCCCAGCCCCCACCAAAAACGAAACGAAGATGCAGTCACTGCCAAAGCGTTTGGGATCAAAAATTCCAAAACATTGTCGACTACTTCCATAGTCACGATGGAAACAGTATCTGTCGCCAAAGTACTTTTGAATGCTCCAAGGCTTGATTTTGACTGCTTGCGAATACCCCGATAAGTAAATCCGTAGCCAAAAACAAACGCCAAAACTATGGCTAACGACAAGCGGCCGAGTTTGTGCCAGCCAAAACTGGAAGCTAAAAGCATACCCAGGATTTCGCCGATGCCGCAGCCGATCAGGCAATGCAAAGTATGCTGAATTGCGTGGCGAGTTCGCGTGTCCATTAGATAACGCGTTTTTTGCGAACAACGTAGATGACACCACCCATCAGCGTGGCGTTAATGGCCATGATCACCCAGAAGGTGTGCATGCTGTGCTGTGCCGGCAGCGGAATGTTCAGGCTGTAAATGCCCATGGCCAGGCTCGGAATCGATATAAGGATGGTGGCGACGGTCAGAACTGTCAAAGTCTTGTTGAGGTTGTTAGCACTAATGGCCGAGTAAGCTTCGCGGATGTTGGCGATGGACTTCAGGTTGCTGCGGATGGCTTCTATGGACTGCTCGTTATTGAGTAATAGGTCTTCGACGATATCTTGATCTTCTTCGAAAAGCTTCAGCTGCTTGCCTACTAGCAAGCGGCGCAATGTGGCGTTGGTCGGTTGCAGCGAACTATGAAATTCGTTCAGCTCGTCTTCGATGGTTGCAAAGTCGATGAGGTCTTGGTTGCTAAGACCTTTGCCGCGAAGGCGCGAACGGATGGTTTTAATCTTGCGACTGGTTTGGCTAATGAAAATGTCGTACTCATTACTGATGTGCGATAGCATAAGCAAGATCATTTTGGTGCGCTGGGTTGTGGCTGGCGTTTTGCCTTTGAGCAAAGATTCGGCAGCCGGCAGCGGCGATGGCGACAGAGTCATGACCATTTTGGAATCTGTCACGATCAATAAAGGTGCTGTGTCGAGATCGCCATCAGCTGTCTTGTATGCGTAGCGCACAAAGATGTAGGTCTTGTCGTCTTCGCGCTCGAGACGTGGTACTTCGTCTTCGTCTAGGGCGTCCGCTATGAAACCTTCGTCCAAACCAAAACGGTCGATCAGCAGCTCCAGTTCTTCTTCGGTGGGCAATTCTACATGCACCCACGTACCGGGCTTTGGCTGGTCAATCTCGGTGACTTCGTCGTTGCGAAGGCTTTTGTAGTAATACTTGATCATAGCGGTTGGGCTCATTATAGCCGAAAAATCGGCGCTTATGTTATTAAGCCAAATTCGGAAACTAAGCGAAGCTGTTTACGAATTTGAAAGGAAGAGCCAGCGGGAACTTATAAAACAAAAGAAGCTGCTCGGAGGCATCTTCTTTTGTTTTTAAGTCAAAGCCGAGCTCTGACGTCGTGCGCGCCCACCCGCGGCGGCGAGCGCTTTTGTTTTGGATATTTTTGTTTTAACGGTTCACGCGCCGCTTAATGCGCACGATCTTGTATAAGCATAACTAATTTTCAGCTTTTGTCAAGGCTTCAGGGATCTTTGACCGTGTATTGTTTTCCTGTACTTAACAGAGCTGTGATGACGTAGTGGCTGCAGTTTTGGGTCAGGTTGTCACAAGCTGACTTGCCGTCGTCAGCAGTTGGCTGATAGGCGAAGATGTTGTTTGTCGGCATTGGGCTCAGCTTCAAGCCATTGGATAACGGATCGTGGAAAGCATCT
>Ga0070682_100001428_pt1 | contig 13461 bp, 4 predicted proteins | sample KBSC63LmetaG_FD_64668 | JGI IMG/M metagenome (GOLD analysis project Ga0070682, IMG submission 64668) | Corn rhizosphere microbial communities from Kellogg Biological Station, Michigan, USA - KBS C6-3L metaG | ecosystem: Host-associated > Plants > Roots > Rhizosphere | place: USA: Michigan... | reverse complement strand
TCACAAACATTTTCAAGGTTTAGTGTACTTTCAAGACACAAGCCATTCTTGGTACGAAGATGATCATTTTCATCAATAGCCCATTGCGAATTTTCGTTACATTTATCTAAAATTGCTTTACCATTGCCAGGTGTCAAACAGAGTCCATTCGCAAAATTTACATATTCGCGATATTCGAGTGTAACTGGTGGTTTACCAAGGTACCATTTTTGACGAAGGTCATCGTTACATGGTACTGTTTGTTTTCCGTCAAAACATAATGTATTAGATACAAGCTGACGTGACCACGGAATTGCCTTGTCGCACGGTCCAAAATTGGCAGATGCATCAAGACAGTAGTAGGGATTGAGTTCGCTACGAATAAAGTTATTTTTATCTAGGGTAAACTTGATTTCTGTATTGTTTGCATCTGGTATGATTAGATGCGAAACGTTGGTGACAGCAAGTGGAGGTGCAAAAGACTCAAATGGTGTATCAATTACTATGCGTTCAGTACCCCACATTTGATCTGCGCGGTTGTTGTTACAATCTTCAAGCAGTGAATCCTTTGATAAACATTGCTTGTCGTACGTGATTTGGTTGTTATCAAATGACCATTTAGCAGTATCTAGAACGCATAATATGCTCTGTAGCTTACTATCGTAACAACGGTTAGGGTTTGACCCATCATACATGTGTCCACCGGTAATTGCTATTTTAGCATCACACGAAATTAAACAATCGTCGTTACTGAGATGATAGATCGTATAGAACTTGTTAACAGGTACATCAAGCGCTTTAGTAAACTCCCATTTCATACGTACTTCTTGGGTACATGGTTCCATTGCAAGATTGCTTGTGAGACATTTGTTATTGTATTTGAGTAACTTGTTATCCCAAGCCCATTTGGTGATACCACAATCTTCAAGCTTTCCTTGATTTCCAAGACAACGACCACTTACATGCAAAACACTTCCGTCTGTACCATAAGACCATTTTTGACGATCATCATCGAGACATTTTTGCACACTGACTGCATCACTATCTGCTTGAAGACAGTAACTATTATCATATGAAATGAGTTTGGTAAATTCACGGATTGTTGTTTTATTGTTGAATGAATATCTTTGAGTAGGAAGCCCACTGCAACGACCTACATAGTATTGTGTATCTGAAGTCAAGCATTGACCATCTGTAGAGAAAGAATTATCAACTAACGTGTTGTCCTTCCAGACGGTAGCGTCACATGGGGCATATACAATCTTATTGTTAGCATTCTTTTCAAGGCATTGGAATGGATTGTTCTTGGAGCGAATTTTACCATTGGCAAATGCCCATTTCCATTTATTGTCGCATATTGTTGGTACGGCACGTTGGTTGTCGTCTACACCAATACACTGATCCCCTCCAAGTTGATAGATATTATCGAAAAGCATATTCTTAGGAAGGATATCTGTCTTGTTCAAAGAGAAATAGTCGCTACCGCCGCATTCCTTGAGTCCGCTAGCCGTAAGACACTGACCGTCCGTGTATTCAATGATTGGTCTGACAGTTTTGAATGGTTTGCTATGTTCACACAAAGTTGTTTTATCACCATCGAGGCAGAAATCAATGTTGATAGACATACCAATTTTATTATCGGTTCCTACAAAGAAGTTTTCAGCAGTGTTACAATCTTTGGTACGCAATTTTCCGTTGACAATACCGAGACAGGTGCCGTCTTGTAAGTTGTAAATATTGCTTTGAGGCCCTTTTGTTACCGTGTAATTACCTACAGCAATAAACTGTGTAGGGGCATAAATATTATCTTCAAGTTGAAAGTTGCTATTGACAACGAGGTTAGTGTCTTTTAGGTGGAGCTGGTGGTCTTGGTATGCGAACTTACCAAGGTTTTGGTTATCACATGCAATTTCTCTGAGTTCCGGAGAATAACAGAAGTCTTCTTTGTGCAAATGTCCCATATTATCAATACCAAGCTTGCCGAGTAATTTACCATCGAACATGCTGTACATATCAGTTGGTTTATAGTCACCGTTTGTAGTATTATGGCCGGGGTTAATTGCAGGTGTATCAAGCATATACCATACGTTACCAGGTTCGGCTTTACATCTTCCAAATTTGATATTGTCATTATCTTGTACGAGACAGTTGAATTTACCTTGATCGTATATCTTGTTGTTTACATACGTCCATGTGCTCGTAGTTTCGTTACATGTTTGCGGAATGACAGTATCGCGGTACACTTGCATACAATATGCCGGACTTGGGCTAAAGCGTAAACGTTTTGCATCATCAAAGGCCCATTTAACGTTATCATTCTCATTCATAAGACGCAGTGGCAAAATCTCCGACAAATTACCATTCCACCAGCCGTTAGCATATGAAGAAATTAGTAGTGATTTGTCACTATTATAGATATGCATAAACTTTAACTTTTGCGGATTTACGTAGTTTTGAGTCCAGGTAAACATATTTTTGTTCGTTTCCCAGAGCTCACATGATGAAAGCTTAACTTCGTCGCCGCTATTGTCAAAACACATATTATCCTTAGTACGAATCGTACCATCTTGCATGACATTAGAAAAGATAATTTTCTCTAAGTCAGCTGAACAGTCAGTAACTACAAGACTTGTATCGGAACGTGCTACACATTTGCTAGGGTCAGATAGTACACGGAAGTAATCACCATGGTAACTAAACAGTTGCTTAAAATTACCAGCTGTACATACTTCCATTGTTAGACGCGCACCATTCTGTGTCACACAAAAACCTTGATCCACCGAAATAAGCGGAAAATAGTTACTATTAATCGGCTCACCTTTAGCACTCAGATCAAATAATACTTTGCCATCATTACGTTGTAAAACACCTTTATCAGTAACAGACAACAATACACTACCAGCTATAGGTAATGGAGTATCAACAGGATCTTCTATAAATGTGGTGAGTCTAGTACCTGTTTTGTCAGCAATATAAATTCCGCCATATGGGGTCATTTCAAGAATACATGGCAACTCAAATGAAGAAACACCATTTTTATTCAAAACATTACCATTGTTGTCGATAAGAGCACCGTATCGATTAAGATACACAAACCATCTGCCATCTTTCGACATCAGATATTCACCGCGTCGTAAATAGTTGTCGTAGATATCTAGTGCTCCACGTGTTAATTCAAGTTGCTGTTTTTTAGCATGAGTTTCGGGCCATTCCCATACAATTTTGTTCATGCGGTTGTACACACGAAATGTGCGGTCGTATTCGATGGTCGCAATGTGTGGTTTTCCTAATGGATTGTACGCCACACTAGAAAACTGTTGAATAAAATCCTTAGTATCGTCACGGAACTCGAGTAATGCAGTAGGTCCGAATTGTAACATAACAGGCCTGTCAGTGTCGGGTTTAAATTCGTCTGTAATATATCCTTTGCTACTAAGGATGAACCCATCATCAGTCAGTTCTACTGTGTTTTTGGCGCCATTGAGTACGAAAGAGAGGGAGTCGCCATTGTTAAAGTACTCATTAGAGGCTTCACGCCATGTAGTTCTAAGTTGAGCTGCAACGCTAAATACTAAGAACGGTAGCATACGAATCCTTGCATTTTTTTTTCATTTTTAAAAAACACAAAATTTTTAAAAATTGCTAGGCCTCACTTTAAAATGGCCAATTCCATACTGTATGAGAGAGCGAATCTTTGATGCGCATCCCAATAGGGTCTATCTTCACAACATATGGTGGAACTCCAGGTTGGAACTTTCTACCATCGTATTGCGGGATGGCTGTTATATTTGCAGACAACCCATTATCAAGAATCCTTAAAATTGTTCTATCTTTTGCCTTGACGCGCGTGTTCCATATATGATGTTTAACATTATAACGTCTATTATAATCCCATGCTTCAAATACGATATCGTTTGCCGCGTTAAGCGTATAGCGGAATGTTACATTGTTTTGGAAGAACATGTTCCCGTGTAACATTATATCTGTAGTATTGGTTCCAAATTGTGACATCAATGCAACCCCACGACTCCATAATTTATCAATACGCAGATCATGCGCAACACAATTTACTGAGCGTGCATCTCCGTCAAGACACAATGCAGAATCAATGTTGACTAGCAACCCATCCGTATAATGGCGCCATAGTGTGCGGGCACTACAAGTTTCAACCTTAGTTGTGCTAATACATTTTGTACGAGCTGTTGATAGCGTATATGTATACAACACCGGGTTAAGATTAAAAATCTGACATTGACTAAAATCCATTGTAAAGTTGCTGTTCATACGTACAGGTGCTGTGCTAATAGTACCGTTGTCGGTGATGTAAATACACTTATTGTTGTACATATTAACTAAAGGAAAATTATCGCGCACCAATGCTGGTGATTCGGCGTCGTCGTCGAAATCTACTACTGGTGTATCCATAGCTTTATGACCACCAGGAATTCTAGGATCATCATTACGCGATTGCCACACCACGGTACCATTCATGTTCAGTCCTTGAAGAACTCCGAGATTGGATAGTTGGATACTTCGAATAACCTCACCTTCTAACGTAGTCGTCCAGATAACACGTTTAAGAAAATCTTTAACTTTAATTTGGCCACTCGTGGATATAACAAGTGTATATGGTGCAGTCCCGTGCCACGGTTTACCAGTATATGTTTCCCACATTGTTCTACAACCTTGTTTGATGATCAGATTTGGTGAATTGGTTAAGTGCAGCGTAAAGCGCCCATCAGCACTACGAATACCTTGATTTTCTTGCATTAAGTTAGTATAATTGAGCGGCGTGCTAAGCCATTTGACATTGGTAGGTGGAACGTTGTTAATATCTTTTTGATCCAGTTCATCTGGGTCAGGACCCGGCGGTGCATTACATGAGTTAACATCAGATGGATAAGGTATGTGAATCGGAAATTTATAACCGTATGCATGGCGGTTGCCATTTTTGTTATTCTTATTGGTGCTCCAAATCTTTACATATGCAGAATCATACAGCTCTCCATACCCAGTATCAGGGTTAATAATGAACTTATATCCGAAATTTGGATTAGAAAATCTATTACCGTACACACCAACAACTTCGTTAAGATGACGCGGTAACGAAGACCATACAAGCGAATTTGGTAAAAGTGGTGGCGGTTTGTCTGTCCCTCCAGAAGGTTGAGGTTTTTCTATTGTTTTGTTATTATACACACCATCTGCATAAAGTTCTATATGACCGTTATCCGATACCGTTACGTAAGCGTACGTGCTAGTTAATAATTGTACTCCGCAACCCCATACCTGTTTATCAGTAGCAGCTGGTTCTTGAATAGCAGTATAAATACCAAATTCATTATATTTACCCCATCCAAAATAATAGTTAGCTTTTGGATCAACAGAACTTGTTACTATTTTTGTATTATGTCCAAGAGCAAGGAGCGTGAGTGAAGTTATCGATTGGTCTGGCTTATAAGTCCACCAACTGCTTGGTGTATATACTGGACGGCTTTCTTCCTTATATGTTTCAGCTTCTTTACAGGTAACAGATCTTACATAACATTCCTGTACGAACAAGTCTCCATCGCTTCCCGGTGTATCTGTTTTCGAACGCGATTGGATTTCGGTTAATACAATCTGTGCTTCGTTTCTACCATACTTGTCAAAATTATTAGGTGGCATACATGCCCACGGTATCACAGTACTTTTGATTAGTGGTGCACATGCTGGTCGTATACAACTATCTTTAGGTATGGTAAGCTGTATACTTCTAGACACCTCCCATGTTGTAGTATCGGTAACTTGTGTTGTGTTACTAACCTCATGGGAGACAGATGCACTGACTGAAAAATCCATACTTGTACTATTTGTAAATCCAACATCTTTAGTTTTGGTAATGCCTTTTGTCATTGTGTTACCATATACGTCGCTACGTCCTCTGCTCCAACCAGTTGTGTTGGTCCAACCGTTAGTATATGAATCGCTAAGAGAGTCAGATTGTCGGTTTTCTTGGGAGCCACCTTCTGAACGGCTCTTAGTTTTTGTGTTGGAACCGCCTTTATCATCCATGGTTGTTGTACCGTGTTGCGTATTACTATGACCTGACACCGTTGTAGTATCATGCTCTACAACATTACCATTGGTGCCACAACGTGCAGCTTTCGTTGATGTTTTTGACATGCTCATAGTAAATGTATAGGTTATTGAGTTAGATGTTTCTGACGTCAATGATCCCTGTACACTCACTGATCCACCTAAACTTGTACTGATTCCGGCCGCAATACCAGGACCCATACCTTCTGGTTTCAAGTCGAAACTTGCGTCGGCGTGGGTACTAACTTCGTAATGTATCTCTCCAGTAATCGATCCACTTACAGTCTTACCTTTTGTAATTGTGCATGCCCATGATTCTGTGATTGAATTCTCAACGCTGTTGCTATGTTCGTTTTGTCTATCCCAGCCTGTAGTAGTATCAGAACCAGTAGTTTTAGAGGTATCTGTACCTGTATCCTCGTTGGTATTAGTACCTTTTTGACTATTCCATGTTATAGCATCAGCTTCACTCTGTTCAACATTGTGATTAGTAGAATTTGACACCGATATTTCGTGATTTTTTGTCAGTGCTTTTTGAATATCAGTCGCCTGGCTACCATTGGAATCTTGAGATAACGTTGTCGAATTAGATTTCTCGAGTGCTTCGTTAATACTATCTTGTATAGAGTTGGTATTACTTGACGACCAGTTGGTACCATTGACCTTCGTATTTGTGGTTCCGTCGTTAAATGTAATACCAACCATTACGCTCTTGGAAAACGATTTTGTGCGAGTGATTGTCCATGTTACCCCTTCAGTATTATGCGTGTCTATCGGCCCATCAAGATAGAAAGGACGTCCATAACCAGGCCGTGTTAATACTGTATTAGGATTGGTACCAATCAAATCCTCGTGATAAGGGTTAGCAGTAATATCTGCACTAACAAGCGGAATACATTGATTAATAGGATCACCCACATTAATATCACGTTTTTGCAGTCGCCTCTTTTCTAGGAGCGCTGGAAAATCTCTTATGAAAGTCTCTGCGGTAATTTGCGGGGCATCCTTAGGAGGGCATTGAACATCGACTTCTTCGAGTTGTTTTCGAGCTAATTCTGTCACATCTTTAACTTTATTCATACAAGCTTGAAATTCTTCTGGTGGCCAATCCACTTTAACAACAGTTTTAAGCTGAGGTGGTGGCGCGTTAGGTGTACCTAAAGGTGGTGCATCCGGTACCGGAGGTGAACCCGGTAATCCTGGTAAACCTGCCATGACAAGGCCCAACAAGAACACGAACATAAAGACTTTTAAAAACTTCTATTTTAATCAGTTTTCTTACTAGCAAAAGAATTAGTTCTAAAGGTTTGAGGTAATCTTTTGCGTGTAGTAAATCTACTAAGTTTGGATAACATTGCGTTTCTGACTTTAGTCAACTTTCGTGCAACCATTCTTGAAATAGTCGAAGCAGCATCTAATGAACGGGAAACATACTTTTCCATGTTACTAACAGGTATGTCATAAGTTGCATCTACGCCTTCGTTCACAGCATAGGCATTTTCTACCATTGATACATCTTTACTGGATGGAGGGTCTCCTTCAATTAACTTGTCCTCGAGTTCGTTATGAACAATGCTTCCGACCTTACCCATTCTCTTTTTTGCCAAATTTAATTTTACGTTTAATTCCACACTATCAAACTGCATTGCATTCAATGCATTCTTAATACTTAATATAGCATCACTATTAGTATAGATACCTCTAATTAACAAATCTTCATTAGGTAAAATATCTGGATCTCCAGTCAATTCCTTGATAATTGATAGCACATCATATAGTAAAAGATTGACCTGATCATCAGGCGATGTTAATTCAGAAATTTTAACGATAGTATTGTCGCCCTCAATCATATAATCAACAAACTCGGCATGCTCTTTGACGAAAGGTTCATCATGTGCGGCCAACATTTCATTGGTAAGATAACCGCGTGTTGCCTGGCTAGGATTTTTTCTTGCCAGATTAGCTATGGCATTACGTGCTTCTTCAGGAGTGTCTGCTTGATACCATGTTGATGGATCGTTTATATCGGCATTACCGTTAGCGTTAACTTTAGGGTCGTGTTGTTGTAGATCTTTTAACATTTCATTGAACATTGTATTGCGATTTTTGGGTTTAACAGATCGGAACTTGACACGTGAAAATCCATCAGGGTTTTTCGTGTTGAGCAAAGTATTATAAAGTCCTTTAACTGCAAGATGATATTCACTGTCTCCATCTTCGACATCGGTTTGCGGTATTTCTCCAGCCATAGTATTCATTATTTGAGTGACAGCACCATCATCAAGATTATCCAAGTTAAGAAGAGTAAATGCACGTGCAATACTACCTTCATCGTCTCCCGCACCTTCTACCAGATCTTCTCCAATGAGAGGCTCATCAAGGTTAGCATTTGGCGAAATGAGGCCCATATCTTGAAGTTTTTGCAATACAACTTTTGGTAATAGTTTTGCATTATTACGTGAACACTGTTTTGTAGAACAGGGTTTACGTGTGTTACCTGGACGTTGTGCATGCAAACCACTACTAGAACACGAGCCTCCGTCACGACGCACTAAACTACCAGAACTACTAGGAGAACATCCTTTATTTAACTGTGCACTATAAAATGTACCGTCTATCTTTCCGCCATTTTCCCTATTTTGGGTGTGCAACCTATCTAAATTCATCATACGGTTACTCTTGTCATTATCTTTACTGTTGAGAATGTCTATCATTTTGTCTGCTGCGTCTTGTGGATAAATACTCCTGATAATGTTTCTTACCCCTGCTCTGAAGAATTCACCAAGTTCTTTGTCAACATTTTCTGCCATTGTATACACAATGACAAGTTCGTCAATTGTGACTCCTGATATGATTGCATCTTTGTAGACATTCAACATTATACCAAATAGTTGACGTTCTGGCAGATTTAGCGCATCGGGTTCTCCAATCAAATTTTCTACAAAAGCTATGGTATCCAAAAAATCTTTATTTTCCATGACAACGATAACGCTCTTTATACCCAGTTTACCCTGTTCCTTGAGGAAAGGAAACCCGACGCTCCAATCCCCATCACTATATCCTTTGTCATTCGTAAGCGGTACGTGCATATACAACCCCATCATAATAGTACTGAACGCCCCTGGATCATTTAACTTTTTCATAAACTCTCCAGCGTTTGCTATAAAAGCATCAACATTTGCTTTATAGTCTGGCTTACTTTTGAGGCTATTACTGAAAGCCTTCAATATTTTGTCCGGGGTAACATTATCCTGAGCTTGTTCTTGCGTCATTTGTATTGTATTTGAAATATACTCATAATTAGTGTACGGTACATCTTTGCCGGCAGATGCAATGGTTGCAAGAACATTTACTAACATTAACCTGTTTAGTTCTTGATACTGTTTATATTTAGTGGGGACTTTAGGTCCACTATCTTTACCAGTCATAGCAGTGTAAAATTCTCTAGCCGTATCAAATAAAGATTCTGCAAGTGCGCTCAATGTTTCTGCTGACGGTGCGAAATACGCAACCATACCCTTGCTACTAGTTTTAAATAAAGATACTCCTGCTTCACCATAAGTCTCACGTATAGTTTTTTCAGAGACTTTCTCTTTAAAATTTATAACCCCAGTATTTGATAGACGTTCCATCGCATCTTTTTTGTCGTCATCATCTTCGCGCTTTTGTAATATCAGTTCGGTGGCGTTAATAGGAATAGTACTATTACTTTGAGTACTATTGTCTGTTAAATTACCGAAAAACGTACGTATAACAAAGGCAAACTGTTCGCTAAATTCAGTCAAATTGGTTCCGGTAAAGACAAAATCAGGGAAACTATCGGGAGCTGTATACGGTCCTTCTAGAGCAGGGAATTCGGTAACGCCGTATTTCAATAGATAAGTAGCACGCGCGTATCGTACGACATTAATATCGGTATCTGTCTTACAAATGTTAAAAAGCACCGTCTCGTTAGCAGAATATAGATCAATAGCATCATACACATCCTTAGCAAAAATATAATCCCAATCAAACTCTCCATCAGATATTGCCACCGGTACACCACTTGCGTAGAACAGCTGTTCTGCTACAGACATAGCCTGCACAATCGCACTCACAATGAGTATAAGAAGCATATGACCCTCATTGTTTATTTTCATTTTTGAATTTTTTAGTATTTTTCTACCTTTTAAAAAGTTCTTTTCATTACAGCATTCAATTAACTTTTGACCATAACACGACCTAGTGTAGTATCCCTATTCATATCTGACACTTCTATCATTCTGCGCATGAGCGTATACTCCTCTGTAATCTCTTTATCAAGAATTTCTTTTATAGATCTCGCTTTATCGACCTCGTAGAAGCTGTCAATAACGCTTTTTATTTCATCTTTGAAAAATTGGCCAATACTCCTGTTGATTTTTTCCGCTATTGTATAGACTATAAGCAGCTCGTCAAATGTAGGACTCCCTGATATAACTATGCCTCTATAGATATCCAACATTACTCCAAACATTTTGTCTTGTGGTAGTTTTAAACTATCTCGATCCATGAACAAAGCATCTACATGCATGCTATTAACACTCTTTATACCCATGTCAAGATTCTTCTTGAGAAAAGTATATTTTCCCCAATCACCGTCATGATATTCGTTCCCGCTTGCAAACGATGTATGTATATATAATCCTGTCATAATACTTTTATATATCTTTTCATCAGACAGCTCGTTCATGAATTGTTCACTATCCTTCAAAAAAGCATCGACACGCGCTTGATGGTATGGATCAGTCTTAAGACTGTTACTGAAGGTTCTCAATATTTTGTCGGGGGTGACCTTGTTCTCGGCTAATGTTTGTGTCTCTTCTATCGTCTGCAAAATGTATTTATAGTTAGTATACGGTTCATCGTTAGATGCAATGTTCGCAAGAACATGTACCAATATTAATCTATTTATTGTTCGGTAGATGATTTTGGGTTCGTCAATATTAGCAATTTCCTTTAGCGCTTTAATCCCACTCGCCATAGCACTAGTTATTGCATTTGTTGTAGGATTCATAGCAGCAGCTATGGACTTGGCAACAGTCTTAAATGCAGATATTCCATGCATTCCGTAAGTGTTAGTTATAGCCTTTTCTGTGATTCTTTCGAAGCTTATATACCCCCGATTGAATAAATTTAATAATCCTATTGGCTCTCGTAACTTGATATATTTATCCGTTGCAAAAAGCATACGCATGACGGAGGCAAAGTATCTGCCGAAACCAGCTACTGTAAAAGCAGATTCAGGAAAATAATCGGGGGCCATATATGGTCCATTCGGAGCAGGAAATTCGGTAGCACCATACTTTAGTACATATATAGCGCGTGCATGCTGTACAACACTGACATCAGTGTTAGTTTTGCATATGTTAAAAAGCATTGTCTGATTATCAGCATATATGTCAATGGCATTGTACACATCCTCGGCAAAAACATAATCCCAGTCAAACTTTCCATTAGATACTGCTATCGGTACACCACTTGCGTAGAACACTTGTTCCGCCACAGACATGTGATTCTCGGATTCCGAATGTTCCAAAAAATTCGATTTTAAAAAAGACAAAGGGGTTGCTGACAAATCCACTTGTAAATCCTATTTCCTTTTGGATTTTTTAAAAATTATCATATTCAAGCTCTTTCAGGTTTGTAAGTAAAATCTGTCTGTTATATTTGCTCAAAATAAGTTTAATGTTTTTCATTCCTATTGGAATACTTTTCTTGAGAAAAGGGAATGTGCTCCAATCCCCGTCATGATACCCATCCTTATCACGGAGCGGTGTATGCATATACAATCCGTTTACAATAATTGTATAAATTTCCGTGTTTTCAAGTTCATTCATGAACTTTTCGCTGTCTTCTAGAAAAGCATTAACACGGATTTGGTTTTTTGTAGAAGTTTCTAGAAGGGCGCTGAAACGTTTTAATATTTTTTCGGGTGTAATTTTATCCTTGGCTATGTCCCTTGTCCTATTTAATACATTAATGATAAGTTGATGATGGCTATATAGCTCTCCATTCAAGGGTGTCGCAATTGCTGCAATAGCATGGACTAGCATTGACCTATTTACTTTTTTATACTGTTCCATATATTAGCCACGTTGTTTATTTTCAAAAAGTATGGAAAAACCCAATTTTTAAAAAAAAAATAAAAGCGACCCCCACCCCAATACATAGTATATATACATAGGGGCAACGGGTCGCGGAGAAATCCTCTGAAACTTGGTTTTATAATTTGCAAGCAGTGATCAGAAAACGATAAAGTTTTCCCTTATTTCCTTGATTCCTGATATTTTTTCGAAATTTTTCAGTTTTTAAAAATCATCATCGTCAGATTCTATCTGATGAAATTCTTCTATCTTTTTATCCTTTTTATATGGTTCTACAGATATAAAGTGCCTTTGACTTCCCAATGACATATTTATTGTATTGATATTTTTATGAATTTCTGGTTCTATATCAAATTCTTTACAATCTAGTGGAGCTCCTATAGATTCTATTCCATCGTTGATTAATCTTCTTTTCCCGTAAAAATCTACGTGTTGCCTGGTAGCATTTTCTGCCGGTTGAGACCTCGCTGTCAATTCCAATTTTGACTGGATAAGAAAATCTATTTCATCACTGTTCAAATCTAAAAGCACATATTCGCCCTTTTTCAATCGTAGAACTACTATTGTCATCTTCATAGGATCCCAAAAATATGGACTGGGACAAGGTGGTATGATATGTCTAAACATGTTGTTTCTTTTCTCTACTACCATTATTCCAATTCCTGTACAATATTCGAATAATCTATATATTTTTTCACCTGGTTCGCTATATATATCCAGATTTGATATTTGTTTTATAGAATGGTCGTAATACTCCTGCAAAAGAATTTCTGGACACACTTGTATATTATAATCCTTGAAAATATCTGCAAAGCTTCTATGTGTATCATCAGTGATCCCGTTCACGTATTTATACATAATAGAATTAGGGTTTTTCATATGATCATCATTGTAACAGTTTATGATATATGGAATTTCATCTTTGTTCTTTAGATTTGATCTTTTGAGACCTAGAAATTTTCCTTCTGGAGCTCTATAATATTTTCCACTCCCACGTGGAAATTCAAAGTCACCTCCTATATCCGGTAGTTCTGCAGCATTTCTCGTATATCCGCTTACAAATATATTAGGGTCATACACTTGTAATATTCTTAACTTTTTTGGGATGTCCAAACATATATTTTTCTGAGTTTTTTCATACATTGAAAACATATCAACAGCTCTGCCCATTACACTTCTATATGCTTCTATAGTATTGCACGAATCAATAGCAATTTTTATGATACCGTCGGAATATATATATACAACTGGTACATTTTCTATATATATTTTATTTCCT
>Ga0070682_100001427_pt1 | contig 13468 bp, 9 predicted proteins | sample KBSC63LmetaG_FD_64668 | JGI IMG/M metagenome (GOLD analysis project Ga0070682, IMG submission 64668) | Corn rhizosphere microbial communities from Kellogg Biological Station, Michigan, USA - KBS C6-3L metaG | ecosystem: Host-associated > Plants > Roots > Rhizosphere | place: USA: Michigan... | reverse complement strand
CTCGCGCGCGACGCTCATCGCGGAGCCGGGCGATGAAGCGGCCAGGCCGTCGCGTCGCGAGCACGCTCGCCTGCGTGCTCGTGGCGAGCGGCTGCGGCCAGGCCCCCAAGCTGCGCGGACAGATCGCCGGGCTCGAAAAGATCGTCGAGCAAGCCGAGCGCAACGGCGCGATGCGCTGCGCCCCGCGTGAGCTCGCCGTGGCGCGCAGCCAGCTCAATTTCGCGACGCTCGAGCTCGACCAGGGCTTCGTCTCGAAGGCGCAAAACCACCTGCAGCAGGCGGCGCCGAACGCCGACGCGGCACTCTCGCTGTCGCCGCCGCAGTACTGCGCCGAGCGCGCCTTCGTGGAGGCACCCCCGCCGGCCGATCCCGACACCGATGGCGACGGCATCCTCGATTCGATCGACGCCTGCGTCGTCGAGCCGGAGGACAAGGACGGCTACCTCGACATCGACGGCTGCCCGGAGCCCGACAACGACCTCGATACGGTGGCGGATCTCGGCGACAAGTGCCCGAACGAGGCCGAAGACCCCGACAGTTTCGAGGACGAAGACGGCTGCCCCGATCCCGACAACGACAAGGACACCGTCCTCGACGTGCAGGATCAGTGCCCGAACGAGCCCGGCTCGACCACGCAGCAGCCGCTCGGCTGCCCGGTCAACGCGCTCGTCGTCGTCACCGATTGCGAAGTGAAGATCACCCAGCAGATCCACTTCGAATACAACAAGGACAAGATCCGCCCCGAGAGCTTCCCCGTGCTCAATGCGGTCGTCGAGGTCCTGAACAACAACCCGGACATCAAGCTCGAGGTCCAGGGTCACACCGACAACCGTGGCGGCGCCGCCTACAACAAGAACCTCAGCAATCGGCGCGCTGCCAGCGTGAAGAATTACCTCGTGACGCACGGCATCACGCCCGGGCGCCTCACCTCGTTGGGCTACGGCTTCGACCGGCCCCTCGTGGATAACTCTACCGAGCAGAACCGTGCGTTGAACCGGCGCGTCCAGTTCATCCGCACTGAAGGAGTGAAGGAAGGCTGCCCGAAGACGGGTTCATCGCCCTGACGCAACTACTAGCGTCACGACTCGTCTAGCGTCACGACTCGTCTCCCCTCACTTGCTCGGCTTGTACTCCCCTGGAGGACTCTCTTGTTTCGATTGCACCGGCTGCTCTGGATAACTCTGCTGCTCTTCGTCGCCGCTCCCGCGTTCGCGCAGTACACGCGCGACAATGCGGCGAATAAGAAGATCGACGAAGCGATCAACACCCACTACGTCGCCACCGACTTCGAAAAGGCGGAGGGGGTGCTGCTCGGCACCATCAACGCTTGCAGCGACAAGTGCTCACCCCAGACGATGGGCAAGGCGTGGATGTACGTCGGCATCGTGCGCGGCAGCGGCAAGAACAACCAGGCCGGCGCGAAGGATGCCTTCCAGAAGGCACTCGCGGCCGACCCGAGCACGAAGCTCGACACCGTGCTCGCGACGCCCGAAACGCAGGCGACTTTCGCCGGTCTCGGTGGCGCGGCGGCCGCAGCTCCCGAGCCGGCGGCCCCTGCCGTCGCGCCGGTAGCCGCAGCCGCACCCGCGGGTGGCGGCCTCACCTGCACGCCCGACGTCCGCAGCGTCGAGACGCGACGCCAGATCCCGGTCCAGTGCTCGAGCGACGAAGAAGTCACGAGCATGGAGCTCAAGTACAAGGTCTTCGGCTCCGACTCCTGGAAAACGCTGCCCATGATGAAGAAGGGCGACTCCTTCCGCGTGCAGATCCCGTGCAACGCGACCGAAAACTCGGGAACGCTGCGCGTGTACGTCCGCGCGAAGGACGCACAGGGCGAAATGGTCGACAGCTGGGGCAGCAAGACGGCTCCCGTCGAGTTCAACATCGCCGAAGGCGTCACCGACCCGCCCCCGCAGTTCGACGACAGCGAGCCTCCCCCGCGCTGCGACGCGAAGGGCGGCGCGGATTGCCCGCCCGACTTCCCCGGCTGCGGTGGCGCCAAGGCCGGCGCGGCGCGCGGAGCGAAGGATTGGGGCGAGCAATGCGCCAACTCCACCGAGTGCAAGTCGGGCCTCTTGTGCAACGAAGGCACCTGTCAGGCGGCGCCGAGCTGCGACACGGATGCGGACTGCAGCACCGGCAAGTGTCTGGACGGTAAGTGCGATCTGCCGGAAGACGCAGCGGCCGGCCCCTCGACGTACAAGAAGAACTGGCTCGGCCTCAATATCGCGCAAGATATTGCGTTCGTCGGTGGCTACAACGTCTGCGACCCGTTCCTCGGCCAGGCGAGCGACAACTACGCGTGCTTCTACGAGGGCACGACGGACCAACCCTTCTTCCACACGCCCTACCCCCCGCGCGACGGCATCAACACCGGCACGGTGATGGCGACGACGCGCATCCTCGTGTCGTACGACCGCGCGTTCACGCCCAACATCACGGCGGGCGCGCGCATCGGCTTCGCGCTCGGTGGCGGCCCCCCGGCAGGAATGACACCAGCCGGCGGCGCCAAAGACCCGCCCGCTCACTCCACGGGCGTCGGCGGAACCCCGTTCTTGCCGCTGCACCTCGAGGTCCGCGGCCAATTCTGGTTCCTCCCGCTCACCGCGAAGCTCTTCCGCGCCTACGTGCTCGTCGGCGGCGGCATGGCGCAGGTCGACGCCAAGGTGAAGATCAACGAGTACGACTGCGAGAAGGCCGGCCACGACCCTTCAGGCAAGGACGTGAGCAACCAGTTCCTCGCGAACGGCGATCCGAACCCGGACTACAAGACGGACTCGAATTACTACGTCGCGCCCTACACGGTCGGGACCAACACGTTGAACCCCTACCAGCAGTGCCGCCGCGGCAAGCCGTCGAACTACAACATCAAGAAGGCCCCGCCCGCGGACGCGGTCGACGGTTGGCGCAAGATGGGCCAGGGCTTCATCGAGGGCGGCGTCGGCGCCATGCTCGCGATCAAGGACAACATGGGTGTCACCCTCGAAGCGAAGGTGCTCTACATGCTGCCCGCGAGCGGCGTCGTGATTCAGCCGTCGGCTGGTTTCTCGCTCGGGTTCTGAGGGCTCGCGGAGCTGCCCGCCGGGGCAGCTCCAGCGGCGAGGCCCGCGAGCACGGCAATACCCGCGGGGTAGCCGAGCGCGAAGCCGGTTCCGAAGCGGAGCGGTGCCCACGCGGGACGCCAGCCGAGCCATTCGCTACCGACGTCGGCGAGCATCGCGAGCGCGGCGAGCGCGAGCCAGAGCTCGAGCCGGCGCGAGCCGAGGCGCGGCCGCCTGACGAGCGCCCCCAAACCGAGACCGACGTAGAGCCCGAGGCAGCGCGCGCACACGGCGCCGACCGTGAGCATGCGCGCGGGGTCGCGCTCGCACTGAAAATGAAACCAGGCGTCGAGCGCTTGCGCCGCGGGCGCTGCCCCGACGCGCTCGAACAACGCCGGCAGGAACGGCGAGAGACCCACGAGCATGAGCACGCCGCGCACGCCCGCGACGAGGCGTGCTCTCATCGCTTGCTCGGCGCGACGCGACCCATCTGCCGCAGCACGGCCTGAAGGTCGTCCCACACTTCCTTCTTCGCCGTCGGGGTGCGGAGCAAGTACGCGGGGTGGAACGTCGGCATCACGGGGACGCGACCCCGGTAGAGCTTCCAGCGGCCGCGCAGGCGCGTGATCCCCTCACTCGTTCCGAACAGGCCCTGAACGGCGGTGGCGCCGAGCGCGACGATCACCTCGGGCGAAAGCACCTCGAGCTGCTCGGCGAGGTAGGGCATGCACGCGGCCATCTCTTCCGGCTCGGGCTTGCGGTTGTCCGGCGGCCGGCATTTCACGATGTTGCACACGTAAACGTCGTCCCGGCCGAAGCCCATGGCCTCGATCATCTTGTCGAGCAGTTGCCCGGCCTTGCCGACGAACGGGAAGCCCTGCGCGTCCTCGTCGGCCCCCGGGCCCTCACCCACGAAGCAGAGGCCGGAGGCGCCCGTTCCGCGCGCAAACACGGTTTGCGTGCGAGCGACATGCAGAGCACAGCGCGTGCAGCCGCGAACGGTCTCGGCGAGCACCTCGAGTCGCCGCTGCTTCTCCTCGGGCGGGAGCGCAGGCGGCGCGGGGACGCGCGCCGGGGGGGGAGCAGCGCCGGATGCGGCGGGGTCCGTGGGAGGGGAGGCGGACGCACGAGAGGGAGAGGGAGAGAGAGTCGGAGCGGGCACGGGCACGGGCACGGGAGCGGACACGGACGGGGCCGGCGCCGGGGCGGGTCGCTCGCCGCGCGGGAGGCCGACGGCGCCGCTCACGCGCAGCCACTCGACGTGCGCGCGCACCGCCGCCGCGATCTCTCGAAGCTCGCTCGCCGGATCGAGGTCGTTCGGTTGGCTCACGCGGGACCCCGCAGAGCGTCGATCGTCAGTGCTCCGCTTGCAAGAAGCGTTCGGCGTCGAGCGCTGCCATGCAGCCGGTACCGGCCGCCGTGACCGCCTGGCGGTACGTCCAGTCCGCGACGTCGCCCGCCGCGAACACGCCCGGGATGCTGGTGCGCGCGGAGCCCGGCTCCACCTTCAGGTAGCCGTTCGGGTGCGTGGCAAGCTGTCCCTTGAAGAGGTCGGTCATCGGGGTGTGCCCAATCGCGACGAACAGCGCGCCGATCGGCAGGGTCGCGAGCTTGTCGTTCTTCAAGTCGCGCACGCGGATCGCCGTCACCTTGTCTTGGGCGGGGTCGAGCACCTCGTCGACGACGTGGCTCAGGAGAAGCTTGATCTTCGGGTTCTTGCGCACGCGATCGACCATGGTGCGCGAGGCGCGAAAATCGTCGCGGCGGTGAATCAAGGTCACGTTGCCGCACAGGCCGGCAAGGTACGACGCCTCCTCCATCGCGGTATCGCCGCCGCCGACGACGGCGACGTCTTGCCCGCGGAAGAGCGCGCCGTCGCAGACGGCACAAGCGCTGACGCCCTTGTTCTTCAAGAGGTCTTCGCTCGGCAGGCCGATGTAGTTGGCGCGCGCGCCCGTCGCGATGATGAGCGTCTTCGCGAGGTGGAGCACGTTCTCGTCCTCACCCACCCAGATCTTGAAGGGGCGCGAGGAGAGATCGACCTTCTGCACGTCGCCGATCGTGAGCTCGGCACCCTGGTGCTCGGCTTGCGCGCGGAAAGCACCCATGAGGTCTTGCCCGGAAACCGCCTTGGCGAAGCCCGGGTAGTTCTCGACATCGGACGTGAACATGAGCTGACCGCCGGGGATGAGACCGCCCGCGTTGAAGCCCTCGATGACGTAGGGCTTCAGGTTGGCGCGCGCGGCGTAGATGGCTGCGGTGAGCCCGGCGGGACCGGAGCCGATGACGACGACGTTGTGGAGACGAGGCTCGGACATGGGGTCTCAATGATGTAGCCACGCGCGGCGCGTGGCGCCAGCGGGAACCGCGGCTTTGGCTGATAGATTCTCTCTCACGCGGTGATAGGCGAAACCGCGCGGATGACGGCCGTCATTCCTTGATCGGATTGGCCTTGAGCGCGGCTTTGCCGTCCTTGACGTGCACGCCGAACTTCACGCGCTTGGCGCCCATGCGCTGCACGAGGGAGTCGCGATTCTTCCGCAGCCGCTCGGCGAACTTCTCGTAGGTGAAGCCTTCGATGCTCTCGCCGCACTGTTGCTTCGTCGCGACGAAGTCTCGGAAAACGTCCTGCCAATCGGCCTCGTCCGGAGCGCCCGTGCCCCAGCCGCTGAGCCCGCCTTCGGGCATCGTGGTGTCGAGCTGTGCGGCCGGCATCGGCGGAGAGGCCGCGCCACCGCCCGGCGCGGGCGGACGTGGCCTCTTCGCGCCGGGCGGGCTCGGCAGCGCGCGTCCCGGAGCGCTGCGCGCACCCCCCGACCCCGGTGACGACGGGCCCGACGGCGCTGACGGCTCGCCGAGCGCGTCGCCCGGCAGGCTGAAGGCGCTCATCATCGGTTGGTCGGGCAGATCGCCCAGCACTTCCTTGAAGTCCGCGGGACCACGCCGCGGGCCACCGCCCTTGGCGAGCTGCTTGTCGACGCCGTCGTTCACGTCGGCCGCGATCTTGCGGAAGAGGCCGCGGAAACGGCTCGGCGTGAGCTGTTCGACCGTGCCGGCAGCGAACCGCTCGGCCTCCGCCTTGAACACGCGGAGCGGCCGCGTGTGCTCGAGCACGCTGAAGAGAATCCCGATCCCTGCGGCCACGACGGCCGCGAGGATCGCGAGCGGCAGCTTGGCGTCCTTCTTGTCCTTGTCGTCGGCGTGACTGAAAAAGCCGAGCGGTCCCGAAACGACGGCAGGCTGACGCGCCACCGCGTAACCGGCACCGAGCTGCCACGCCTCGCCGGGCAGGCGCGTGTACTGGACGGCGATCATGCCGCCGATCTCCCGCACGGAGCTGCGGCCTTTCTCGTGATAATCCTTGTCCTGCTCGAGGTCGGTCAGGTCCCCGACGATGGCGTCGAGGTTCGCCGTCGCGAACTCCGCGGGCGATCCGGCAGCCGAGCGCTGGCCGTTCGCGTAGAACGCCACCGCCGCGCCCGTGCGCTGCGAGAGCTCCCGCGCGAAGCGATCGTCGATCACGCGCGCGCCGACGATCGCGCCGGCTGGCATGGAAGCAAGGTCGTACTCGACCGGCCGCGCGACGATGCGATACATGCGATCGAGCACGAGCGTGTCGTCACGCACGTAGCCGTGGAGCGCGTCGGCCACGACGGGGTAACCGCCGAGCTCGAAGTCCTCCATCCCGCTCGCCTGCGCGTAGCCGATGTACGCGACGACGCGACCGTGCTGGTCCACCGCGAACACCGAGTCGAAACCGGCTTCCTTCGGGATCTGAGCGTTCACACGCGTGAGCGCCTGCGTGAGCTTGCCGCGCGCGTCGTCCGGGACCTTGGCCTCGGATTCATTCGCTTTCTGCAGGTATTTGCCGACGTCCGACTCGAGCGCGAACGGGATGAGCTGAGCCGAGCGCTGCCGCGCGTCGTCGCGCAGGTACCAGGAGACGACCTGCGCGTCCGAGGAGAGCCCCTCGGCGCGCGCGCGCAAGCCCGAGCGGTTGTACATGCTCGAGGCGATGTGAAGCAGGAACAGCGAGGCCCCGAAGAGCAGGCCCAGCAGCACGTACCAGAAGCGTGAGAGGACCATTACTTGCCGGCCTCCGGCTTGGCAGGTTCCGCGGCGGCGGGCTTGTCCTTCTCGGCCTCGGCCTTGTCGGCGGCGGCCGCGGCTTTCTCGTCGGCCAGCTTGAGCGGTGACTTCGTGAGGTCGAGATCGGCGTCCTTCACGGTGACGGGAAGCGCGGGGCCGACCTTCTTGCCGGCGAAGAACGCCTGCAGCGTGTACTCGCCGGGCTCTTCGACCGAGAGCGCGAAATCACCTTTCATCGACGGGTACGCGATGGCGGCCACGTTCGGCTCGGCAATCACCCACATCCGGAGGCTCGGCGCGAGCTCGTCGCGGATCTCGAACACGCCCGGCGCGGGCACGCTCCATTCGCGGGTCGCGCCGCGCGCCGTGTCGGCGGGCGGAAAAGTGCTGATGCCGACGCCGTGCAACCGATGCTTGAACGGGTCGGTGTTTTGAAACGTCAGACGGGTGCCGGGCGGCACGACCAGCGTCACCGGCGTCGTCCGGCCGCCGCCCACCCTCACGAGGACGGGCGGTTGGGCCTTCTGCGCCCCGACGGCGAACGCGGCGACGCAGATCTCCTTCGGCGCATGGGGAAACAGGCGGCGATACTCGGCGCGCACGGTCGCAACCGGCTCGCGGAACGAATAGCCGTGTTGCTTCGGGTCGCGCGCTTCCGCCCAGACCGGATTGACCAAGTTCCGGAAGCCGTCGACCCTGCCCCGGAGCTTCGCCGCCGCATCAGCCGATGCGGGGACCAGAAACGTGAGAGCGGCGAGCCAGCCAAGAGCACGCCCAGAGCGCCTCCGTAACGGGGAGGACGCCGGGCCGAGGGGGGCTTTCATGGTCGCGGCAACGTACCCGACCCCGGCCATCGACGGAAGGGTCGCCCCAAAAACCCCAACGAGCCGGCGCGGATTGCGTCGGCTCGTTAGGACGGCTCCTTACCGCCAGAGTCGTGAGGCAATCGCTGTAGTCCGAACCCCTAGCATCGCTAGGTGGGAGGCTTGGTCGCGGCTTCCGGCTTCCCGGTGAGGTATCCCGGGCCTAGCACTTCACCGCTCTTCGCCACCCGTTCGGTTGATATAAAGGGATTCGTTACTACGGCCTCTCGAGCTCAGCAGAGGGAACCATCACCATCATATAAGTCCGGAGCCGTTTCGGTCAACGGCGGCCGGCCAGGCGGCCCACGACGCACACGAGCGCTTTGCAAGGTCCAGATAGCGCCCAACAAATTGGGCCAGGCACGGGCGCCTCTGCGACTTTCGGCCCATGAGCGTCGTGCCTCTCGGAGGACTCCTCGGCAACCGGCACCTGGTCCACAGCGACGAGGACGACCGCGCCGCGGCGGAAAGCCCGTTCGACGCGCCGCTGCTGCCTGAGCAGCGCACGGGCTTCGTGGCGCTCGAGCACGTCGCAGCGCTCGCGGAGCAGGCAGAGACGCGCGGGCTCCTGCCAGTCATCGTGCAGCCGCCGCGACCGGCCGATCGCGGCAAGCTTGCGCTCGTCATCGAAGAGGCAGTGGAAGGCGCGCTCGAGCGTCGCGGCGCGTGTGCCCCGGGAGTCGGCGCTGCCACGGATCTCGAGACGTCGCTCGGCGACCAGCTCTACCGCGCACGCCTGATCGAGGCGCGTGGCCTCTGGCTTTTCCTCGGGAGCTTCGAGGGCATCGCGACCCTGGGCGGCGCGCTCGACGCCGAGGACAGCGCCGTCGTGCGCTGGTGGGCGGAGACGCCCCGTAGCGGAAGCGTCGAGCTCTTCTTCGATACCGCGAATCGGAACGTTCAGATCTACGGACCCCCGGTGCCGCTCGCGAGCGTCGTCGCGGCATTCGACCCGAACGCGCGCCCACGCCCGGTCGTGACGACCGAGCCCGCGCCGCTCGTGGCCCCGGAGATCGCGGCAAGCGCCGAAGCCATGGAGGCGAGCGCCCCCCCGCCCGTGGTCGTTTCGGCGGAATTTCCGCCCATCGAGCCAGCCGCCGAGGCCGCTGGCGAGACCGTCGCCGACGACACGTCCATCGCCGAGCCCGTGGGCGAAGTGATGAGCGCCGCGGACCCCAACGACACGCCGCTGGCTCCCCTCGCGCAGCCCTTCGCGGAGGAAGAGCCCGCGACGGCGATCGAGCCCCCGCCGCTCGATGTCGTCGAGGTCGCGCCGGAGCTCGAGGTCGCCCCGGAGCCGAAGCCGCTCGCGGGTCCCTTGCATCCCGGTGCCGCCACCGAGTGGCAAAGCTGGGTGCGCGAGCTCGAAACGGCGCGCGGACCGAAGCCGCTCGCCATGGTCGAGCGCATGTTCGTCATGAGCTACGTGCCGCTGCGCGATGCCGCGCTGCGCGGGCTCGCTCCGCGCGAGGTCTGGACGACGCTCGACGCGTGGGCGACGAGCTTCGCCTCGAGCTACCGCGAGGCGTTCGAGGCCCTCTGCGTGCGCGGCAAGCGGCCGAGCATGGTGCTCGACGTTCCGGAGGCGGCCCATCGCATCGGGCGGCTCCACGGTGCCCGCTCGGTGCAGCTCTTGCTCGTCGATGGATTGCGCTTCGATCTGGGCCTGCGCGTCGAGCTCGGCCTGCGCGCGCGGCTCGGCCGCGAGGTGGCCCTCACGGAGCGCCTGCTGCTCTGGTCCGCGCTGCCCTCCCGCACCGAAACGCAGCTCGAGCTCATCGGGCGCGGCCCGGATGGCTTGAAGGAGCTGGCACGCGCGCCCGAGAGCGAGGTGCCCGTCGCACGCGGGCGCATGGCGCGCACCCCGCGCCGCATCAAGGCCGGACACCGCGAGCTCCTGAAGCTCGACCTCGTCGAGGCGACGCTCTCGGAGCCGGGTGGCGCCGAATCGAGCCGACTCGACGCGCTCGGCGCCGACGTCACGGACGCCGTGGCCGAGCTCTGCGAGAAGCTGCCGCCGCGCACGCTCCTGTTCGTGTTCGGCGATCACGGCTTCTGCCTCGACGCTCAGGGCCAAGGCACGAGTGCCCTACGCCAGGGCGGCTCGCGCCCCGAAGAAGTTCTAGTGCCGGCGTTCGCCTGGCTCGTCGGCGGCGTTCAGTAGCCGCTCGAAAGCTGCGAGCGCGCCGGCGCGCCCGCGCGCGTCACTCCTCGACGACGCCGCCCGCGCCGCTCGGCATCGGGTTCTGCTCTTTCTCGAGGTAGCGGAAGATGGTGCGCGGATCGACGCCGAGATCGCGCGCCGTCTGCGTGCGGTTGCCGTTGTTCCGCTCGAGGACCTCGAGCACGTAGCGGCGCTGGAAGTCTTCCTTCGCCTTTTCGAGCGGGACGATCGGGCTCTCGGCATCGGCGCCGAGATCGAGATCCTCCGGGCCGAGCAGCGTCTTTTCGCACAGAACGAGCGCCTTCTTGATGCGATTTTCGAGCTGGCGAATGTTGCCGGGCCAGGTCGCCTTGCGAATGGCGGCGAGCGCCTGGGGGGAGAAACCGCGCACGGCGCTGTCCATCTCGTCGGCGTATTTCGAGAGCAGCGCCTTGGCGATGATGAACACGTCGTCGCCGCGATCGCGCAACGGCGGCAGCCACAGGTTCACGACGTTGAGCCGGTAGTAGAGGTCCTCACGGAACTCGCCGGTCTTGATCATGTCCTCGAGCGTGCGGTTCGTCGCGGCCACGATGCGGATGTCGCAGCGCTCGGGTCGGTTGTCGCCGACGCGGAAGACGACGCGCTCCTGGATGGCGCGCAAGAGCTTGACCTGGAGCTGCGGGGTGAGCTCGCCGATCTCGTCGAGGAAGAGCGTGCCGGTGTCGGCCTGCTGGAACTTGCCGGCGCGGCTCGCGATGGCGCCCGTGAAGGCACCCTTCACGTGGCCGAACATCTCGCTCTCCATCAGATTCTCGGGAATCGCCCCGCAGTTCACGGTCACGAACGGACCGTTCGCGCGACCCGAGCGCCGGTGGATCTCGCGCGCGATGAGCTCCTTGCCCGTGCCCGTCTCGCCCGTGATCATCACGCTGATGTCGGTCGCAGCGACCTTCGCGAGCTTCCTGAACACTTCCATCATCGAGGGGCACGCGCCGATGATCTCGCCGAAGCGCTTGTCCTGGAGCTCGCCCTTGAGCTTCTCCTTGTCGGCGCGGAGCGCGCTGAGCAGCATGGCGTTCTGCAGGATGAGCGAGGCCTGACCCGCGAAGATCGTGAGCAGATCGAGCTGTTTGCGCTCGAACAGGTGCTTGACCTCGTCGTTGGCGACGTAGAGGGCGCCGACCGTTTCGCCCTGGCTGAGGAGCGGGGCGCACATCACGCTCGAAAGCTTGAGCGCGATCACGCTTTCGCTCTTGCCGAAGGTGGTGTCGGTGAGCGCGTCGCTCACGATGACGGGCCGCTTCGTGTCGATCACCTGACGCACGATGCTGTCGCTGATCGCGCCCGATGGATCTTCGAGGGCTCCGCTTTGCACGTTGCGCGAAGCGCGAACGCGGGGGCTCGTGGTCTTGCCGTCCCCGATGTCGACCAGCAGCACACAGCCACGCCCGGCGCCCGTGAGCTGAATCACGTCGTCGAGCAGCGTCTCGAGCAGCTCGTCCACGGAGCTCACCGTCATGAGCCGCTCACTGAACGCGAGCAGGCGCCGCAAACCGCCGATGTCGCCTTCCGCCTGGCCCGACCCCGAGCCCGCCTGCGAAGCGGGTGTCCCTTCGAGCTCGGTGAACATGCTGAAGCCGAGCTGCGCGCGACCGAGCGTGATGCGGTCCCCGTTGACGAGACGCGCGCGCCGCTTCTTCTTGCCGTTGATCTGGATCTCGGCTTCGCGATCGACTTCCTCGAGCTGGAAATCGCGCCCGTTGAACACGATCTGCGCGTGGTGATGCACGACGCTCGCGTCGGGAATCGCGATGTCGTTGCCGAGCGCGCGACCGAGCGTGGTCACCGGCTTGTGCAGCGAAGCAACCACAGGAGCCCCGTCGGCGGGGAAGTAACGCACGATCGGCATGTGCGATGGCGAGGGTAGCAAAGCACTCGAACGAGTACACCCACGCTGAACTTCACCGGCCAAAAGGCCGGGCACTGAGCGACATTTCCCTGAAACGCGCGCGCTGCGAAGTGCTTCCCTTCCACACCGAGGCGACTAGTATGCGCAGCCTATTAGAGTCGGGTGGCAGTCCTCTGCGCATTCGACGGCGCTTGGGGCCGACAGCAGGGAAAAGGAATTAGACCATGAACACGAAAGCTCTTTGGAGCGTCGCGGTCCTCGGAACCGTGGCTGCATTTTTCTCCGCCTGTGGCGACGGTGACGCCACCAAGCTCAAGATCTGCAACGCAAAGCAGATGACGTGCTTGAGCGACACGGGCGGCCAGGTGTGCAGCGCCGACGGGACCGTGAACCTTGCGTTCGAGTGCGGCGGGGGCCAGCGCTGCTGTGATCCGCGCGTCAAAGACGCGGACTGCGGCGAGGACGTCAAGGCAACGTCTTGTGTGGGTGACTGCACCCCCGGCGCGACGCAATGCGGCTCCAAAGGCGTGTCCCTCCGCTGCTCGGACAACGGGCGCAGCTGGGTCCCCACGGACTGTCCCGTCGGCACCGGCTGTGACAGCGACGACAAGAGCGACACCTACGGCACCTGCATCAACAGCGACGATCCCGGCGACGTCGTCGTCGTTTGCGAGGGCGGCGCCAAAGCGTGCGCCGACGGCAACACGGCCAAGGCCTGTGAGCCCGACGGGACCAACTGGGTCTACACGGCGTGCGCCTCGAACGAGGTCTGCGACGACGGAGAGTGCGAGCTCGACCCGGCCAAGGGTTGCGTCCCTCACTCCGGGACCTGCGTCGACAAGACGCACCTCAAGGCGTGCAACGACGACGGTGACGGTTACGAGGACCCGATCGAGTGTCCCGACGACACCACCTGCGAAGACGGCGCCTGCCAGGGCCCGGTTTGCCCCGTCGGCGCGATTCGCTGCGACGACATGCGCGTGGGCGCAGGCTTCCTGAACGCGGTCGCCTCCGGCTCCTACCAGGCCCAGTCGGTCTACCACTGTAACGAGGACGGAACCGCCTGGGAGATCTCGACGTGCGCCTCCAACGAGATCTGCATCTACGACAACGTCTCGCGCAGCACGGTCGACAAGTACGTTGCGGAGCTGCTGTCGGCCATTCGCGGCGATTCGTCCGCCAACCTCCCGTTGCTCGTCGTGCCGTCGAGCTCGCGCGCTTCGTGCGAGACGCCGGAGTGTTCTTCGCCCTTCACGCTCCGTAGCCTCTTCTACGACAGCAGCAATTTCGAGCGAACCTCGGGCAGCTTCACCTGCGGTGACGGGCGCAATCCGGGCGACGATCCGCTCGCTTCGTACAGCCTGTGCGAAGGGCTTCCGCCGTTCAACAACCTCTACTGGGCGAACTACGCGTGCACGGC
>Ga0070682_100001425_pt1 | contig 13471 bp, 12 predicted proteins | sample KBSC63LmetaG_FD_64668 | JGI IMG/M metagenome (GOLD analysis project Ga0070682, IMG submission 64668) | Corn rhizosphere microbial communities from Kellogg Biological Station, Michigan, USA - KBS C6-3L metaG | ecosystem: Host-associated > Plants > Roots > Rhizosphere | place: USA: Michigan... | reverse complement strand
TCTTCTCCTTCGTGAGGTACTCGTGGAGCCCTTCCTCCGCCGACAACAGCAGTGGCGGCAACGCGCGCCCCGCGGTCGCGCCCGCCGTTCCGAGCACCGCCTTCACCGACCCCGGACTATCCGCATCCGTCAATCGCACCGCCGCGCGCAGCCCCACCCGCTGCCGCGCCGCCTCGGGAAATGCGCTCCAAGGAATCGCGGCCTCGATGTCGTAGCCCTTCTCCGTCGGCGCCTCGACGAGCTTCGCGCTCGCGAGCGCGCTCCCTTTCACCTTCACGAGCCCCGGGCTCTTCCCCGGATCACCCGGAAAAAGCCCAATCTCATACGTTTGCCCCTTCGGAAACGAAAGGAACAACGTCGCGTGATCGTCGCTCCCCCCGCCGCCCGCCGTGCGCACGAGCTTCTTGTCCGTGACGCGCAGCACGCAATAAAGCGTCGTGTCGTCGTACCCCAGCACGACACCCGCCTTCGGCTCGCCCCCGCTCGCCGACCCTTGCAGCGTCTCGCCAAGCTCCGTCATCTTCGCGGGCCACTCGCGCAAATCGCCATCGATGCGCACCTTCTCGCCCGCCATCGGCTCGGCGTGGATGGGACGACCGGCGGCGAAGGCGGGGGAGGGGAGAGTTAGGGTGGCGGTGAGGGCGAGGAGTGCGGAGATGGAGCGATGCGGGATCGGGCGGACGCTGGAACAGCGGGCGGGCTGCGGCATGGGAGAGCCGAGGCTATCATGGGGCCGAGTCTCCGGTCGCGGCGTCGTCTCGTCCCTAGGGTGCCGTAAGGGAGAAGTCCAGGAGCAAGCTATCGCACCGGACGCCCACGACCGCCTTCGCGTCGTCGTCGTCCGTCTCGTCCTCGAACTTGAAGAGCACCGAGAAAGGACGTTCATCGCGATGTTCGTACTCGCGCTTCACGGCGTCGAGGACGTCCACACTGAACTTCGCCATCGATGGGTAGCTCGCCGCCATGCCAAAATCCTCGGTCGGCTCGGTATCCCAAACAAAGCTGCTCGGGTCACCTACGACATTGTGGGCCATCAGGTCGCCGAGGCGTGAGAAGGGGTTGCGCTCTGACGTGGTGAAGGTGCCGCGAACACTCGCAGATTTCCACTCGAGCACCCCGTCGGGTAACTTCATGATCCTGAAAGCGGCGATGAAGGCCAACGCATGGTTTTCGTCGGTATCCCCGGCTTCCATTGTGTCGGTACCCTCGTAGCACGGGCTCCAGGCGGTGTCGGTCCCCCCATCGGTGGAGTGCTGCATCTCTATGCCGTATGACCTACCCCCTAGCGGGAGCGCGTCTCTGATGTGCCTCATCGTCGTGAACGTGTAGTTCCGGTCATCGCCGAGCGCATTGCCGGCGAGGTCGGTAGCAGTTCCCGCGATCGTGAAGGAGTAGTGCTTGGCGTCACCGTCCAAGCTGTCGACGCTCGCGTAGACGAGCGGATCCTTCGGCTGAATCAGCAGCCTGGTGTCGTCCAGCCACGAGATGGTGACGTCGTCTTGTGGCAGATCGTCCGATGAGTAGGCTTGTCTCGTCGTGTCTTTGTTCATCGGCTCGCTGAACGTCACGATGATGTCTGCGTCCTCGAGCACACCCTTCTCGCCGTTGGCGGGAGACGTGGCGACGATGTGCGGGGGCGAGTCCACCGGAGGGCCCGAGTCGCTGCCCGCTTCACCTGATCCGCCACCCTTGCCGCTACCCGTCGTGCCCGCGGTACTAGAGCCGCTGCCCGCTGCACCCCCGGCTCCGATCGCCGCGCCTGCGCCTCCGTCACCGGCGTCACCGCCCTCGCCACTCGCCGTTCCGGCCTTGCCCCCCCACGCACTACCACCCCTGCCGCTCGACGAGCCCGCGCTCCCAGCTTTGCCGCCGGCTCCGGCGCCGCCCTGATCGGCTCCGCTCATTCCACCCTTACCGGCGTTAGCTCCGTTGCACGTTCGCGATGCTTCGCACCCGTCGAAGTCCTCCCCACAACCGATCACTAGTGTAGCGCCCGTGAGGGAAAGTCCGGTGACCAACCAAACGCCCGCCAGCCCTTTGAAGCAACGCATGATCCGCCCTTTCAAGTGGCCCAGAAACATCGATCTGGGCGCGATGCAACTCGGATCGGCCGTCACCCGGATCAGTTGCGTGCGGCTCTAGGTATTTCTTCGAATCGGGCGGCCGCGTCCCGTGTTTCAGGCGCTCGGTCCGCGCATGCGCCGTCCGAAAAATGCCGTGTTTTCAGTGAGATAGCGCGAGCCTGCGCACACGCGCTACTTCACGACGATGTCCGGAACCGGCGGATCCGCCATGCCGCTTCCGATGGCGAAGCTCGGGTGCGGCGGCTGGTTGTACGCCGTGTTCTGCCAGGAGATCGCGACGCGATACTGCGGGTCGTGCATCAGCGTGTAGATGCGACGCTTCGTCACGTCGGTCGTCGTGTAGAGGCGTAGAGCGGAGCTGTTGCTCTCGCGCCAGATGATCTCTTCGCGCCAATCGCCCGTGAGATCGGCGGAGAGGGTGGGCGTCGATTTGGTGCCGTTGTTCGAGGCGCACGAAGAGCAGCTCACGAGCGTGCCGCCGCCGTATTTCGTGACCGCGGTGCCGTCCTCGAGCTCGCGCGATTCGTCGGCGTCCCACCAGGCGAGGAAGTTGATGCCCTTCGGCGGGTCGCCGACCTTCATGCCCGAGCTCGCCGAGTACAGATCCTTGTTGGCGCCGGCGGCCCACATCTCCGCTCCCGGGTTGCTCGCGAGGATGTCGTCGGCCACCCCACGGCCCGTGTCCTGATCGGACACGACGGGGCCGTCGACGATCGACGCGCACGTGTTGGGGTCGGTCACGTGGTAGCTCGGGTGGGCGCCGTCCTCGTTCACCATGAACACTTCGACGCCTGCGTGCGAGGTGACGAAGTCGCCCACGTGGAGCGCGTCGCCGTGGTCGTACCCGGTCGAGCATTTGCCCTTACCGTCGTTGTCCACCACCATCGCGCCGTAAATGATCTCTTGGCCGAGGTCGGCGTCGGCGTTCGCGACGGAGAGCGAATGCGCGCCCTGCCCGGTGTACAGGTGGTTGTTCGCGTCCTTCGGGGTCTGGTTGCTGTCGAACTTCCAGAGCTGGGTGAGCTTCCCGCCGCGGTAGTTCCACGCCGTCAGCGTCGTTCGCGTGTAGTAGCCGCGCGCCATCACGACGCTCGGCTCACCCGTGTCGTCGAGGTAGGCGGCCGTCGCGAGGAAGCGATCGACGCGATTGCCGTAGTCGTCGCCCCAGCTCGAGACGGTGCCGCGCGCCTGGTCGAAGTCGACCGTCGCGAGCTCCTTGCCCGTGGCCCCCGCGAACACGCTCAGGTACTCGGGGCCCGTGAGCACGTAGCCGTTGCTCTGCCGGTACGCTTTGCTGTCGTCGTCGTTGGCGGCCGGGCCGAGGCTCAGGGCCGTGCTGGTGCCGTCCTTAGTGCCCGGCGCCGTCTTCACGGTCAGCTCGGCCTTGCCGTCGCCGTCGAGGTCGTAGACGACGAACTGCGTGTAGTGTGCGCCCGCACGAATGTTCGGCCCGAGATCGATGCGCCAGAGCTGCGTGCCGTCGAGCTCGTAGGCGTCGAGGTACACGTTGCCCGTGCAGCCTTCTTGCGAGTTGTCCTTCGCATTCGAAGGATCCCACTTGAGGACGATCTCGTACTGACCGTCGCCGTCGAGATCGCCGACGCTCGCGTCGTTCGCGCTGTACGTGTACGCCTCGCTCGCCGTGTCGCAGCTCGAGGGCGTCGTGCCGCCCGCGGGCACCTTGAGCGGGATCTTGAGGTAGTTCTCGGCCCACACTCCGACGGATTCGGAGTCGCCGCCTTCCGTCCCGCCGACGACCGCACGCACCGTGTACTTCGACGTCGTCGTGCCGGCGGCGTCGAGGTAGTTCGTGCTGTCCGTCACGGTCGCGAGCTTGGTCCCGTCGCGGTAGACGGCGTACGCGACGTTGGCCGGCGTGTCGCGGTCGTACTCGAACCCGAACATGCGCCAGCCGACGTAGACGCCGCCGCCCACCTTCACGGCGACCACGCCGCGGACGAGCTTTTCCATGTGATAGAAGCCGTCGCCGCCCGTGGGGGGTGCCCCGCCCGCGCTGCTCCCGCCAGGGCCCGTGCCGGCGCCGGCTGTCGCGGCTCCGGCCGCACCTGCACCCCCTGTTGACGGCGTGCCCGCGGTGCCCCCGGTCGTCCCGCCGTTCCCCAGTCCTGCTGTCGCGCCCGCACCCGCCGAGCCCGCCACGGCGCCACCCGCGCCGCCCGTGCCGCTCGCGGCTCCTCCCGCGCCCCCGACGGTACCGGTTCCAGTGCCCGCGGCGCCGCTCGTCACCCCGCCGCCGGTCCCACCCTTTGCCGTCGAGCCACCGTGCGTGGCGGTGCCGGAGCTGCCCGAGGTGCCTCCGCCCGTGCCACCGCTCGCGGCATCGTCACTGTCCTTCGAGCTGCAGCTTGCTGCGCCCAGCGTGGCGCCGAGCAGCAGGGCCGAGCGCGCGAAGGACCGGTGGGTGAGGGGCAACTGAAAAATCCAACGTGACGGCAAGGATTCGCTCCGTTCTCTAACTGGTTGCCTCTCCCCCGCAATTTCGGTCGGAAATCGCTCGGCGCCCGACCCCGCGGTGGAGAACGGCGCCGAGCTCTCTCACCGCAGGACGGTGAGCGTCGTCGTCGTGAAGCCCTTGGGCGTGAGCGCCACCTTGGTGTTCAGGTGTCGCCCGTTCGCGCTGATCGCGACGTCGTGGGTGCCCGGGCGCAGTCGGAAACGACCGATCGCGATCCGCGCCGGCAAGGTTTCCCAGCTGCGCGTGTCGGGGGTGTCGACCGCCGTCAGCGTCGCCTGCGTGCCGAGCGAAACGAGCGCGCCCACGAGGTCGTTGTTCGACGCCTTGCCCGCGGCGTAGCCGGCCGCGGTACCGGCCACGATGCGCGTCACCATCCGCGTGATCGCCGATGCGATGACCGCGCCTTTCGCGTCTTCCCACGCCCGCTGGGCTTCGAGGTCGACCGCGAGCACGCCGTCGAGCGCCTGCGGCGACCGATCGACCGAGAGCTGCGGATCGATCCAGCCGACACGTGCCTTGCCGAGCTCCGGGTAGTTGATCCACGTGACGAGCCCCTGCGCGGCGAGGCGGTTCGCTTGCTGGTAATTCGCGGGGCTCATGAACATGCTCGCGTACGTGAGAGCGAGGCCAATCGGAATGCGCTTGGCGATCTTCGGCTGGACGCGGCCATAGCCCACGATCACTAGTAGCTCGCCGCTGTCGTCCTCGGCCGCGAGCTCTGCCTGCGCGTCGGCGGCGCTGGGGGGCTTCGCGGGCGCGGGACCGGCCGCAGGTGTGGCCGCAAGAACGGCCTCGATGCGCGACGTGCGGTACGAGCTCTGCGTCGCGAGGCGCCGGATCGGCTCCGCGAGCGAGCGGAACTTCCCGTATTGCAGGGCCTCGTCGTAATAGCGCAGGGCTTCGTCGGGCTTGCCGCTCTTCTCGAAGGTGAAGCCTGCGAGGTAGCTGCCGAGGCTCAAGAGATTTCGCCCCTTGCCCTCGCTCCGCTCGAGGAACTGCTGCATCACGGCCAGGCGCCGTGCCTCGATGCGCGCGCCGTTCAGGTCGCCGCGCGTGAGGTAGTTCACCATGTTCATGGTGTTGATCATCAGCTTCTCGTAGGCCGGCGCTTTGTAGCGGCCCGAGCTGTCCGAGAAGAGGTAGCGACCGATCTCGTCCATCGCGTTGCGCGACAGGTCGAGCACCTCGATCTGCTTGTCGGACGTTTGCAGATCGCGGCTCGAGAGGTCGTATTGCTGCAGCGCCTGCAGCACCATCGCGCGGTCGAGCAACAAGAGCGCGTTGTCGCCGTCGGTCTTCTCCGGCAGATCCTTCGCCGTTTTGACCTCGAGATCCTCGTTGATCAGCGCGAGCGCTTGCTTGTCGTTACCAGCGTCGAGCGCGGTGCGGACCGGCTTGGTCTTGTCGGAATGGCTCGCGCAGGCAGAAAGCCCGAGCGCGAGGAGGGCGGCCGCGAGGCCTTTCGTCATGGCGTACGGTGCTCCTGGCGCCGAACGCTAGATGATGGCCTTGGTCACGCCCGCTTTGTGCTGAAACAGGATCTCGCCCGTTTGCACGTCGAGCACCTGGATGAACATGAAGTACTGCACGCGCCGCTCGCCGCTCTGACGCTCGTCGGCGCTGTAGACCTTGCCGGTCACGATGTACTTCGCGCCGACCTGCTTGCCCCAGGTCGCGACCTGGCTTGGGTCGAACGCGCCGGAGTACTGGCGGCGGATTTCCTCGACGAGCTTCGGCTGCTGCTCCATCGCGATCACGCGCACGTGGCCCGCGTTGACGAGCGCCGTCTCGATGTCGCTGATGAGCGCGTCGAGCGCGCCGTCGACGTGCTCCGTCGTCTCGTTGCGGAGCGGGATCACGGCGAGGGCCGGCCGGTCCTCCGTGCTCCAGCGCTGGACGACCGGGGCGGCCTTCAGCGCGTCCAGGTTCTCCTTGAGCAGCTTCTCGAGGTCGCGCTTGTCGAGGCCCGTGCTCATCGCCTCGGTATCGAGCCCCGGGGTATCGGAGCCGCGCACCGCCTTCGGCCCGCATGCCGCGACGAGGTTCAAACCGAGCACCATCGACCCGAGAAAGCGCCACGCATTCATGCAAAGACTCCTAGTTCCGCCTTTGGCCATACGCCACCCTGCGCCCGAACCTTCCCGAGAAAACGCCCCGATCGCTCGCGGGCGAACGGAACGTCTCCGGTCGGCAAGGCCGTTCAGCCCTGTCCGGAGCTTTCCGTCGCGGGGGTGGGGCGGCGCACGGGGATGATCTGGACGCGTCGGTCCTCACCCTCGCCGTCGCTCTTCGTGATGACGCCCTCGAACTTGGCGAGCGCCATGTGCACGACGCGTCGGTCGCGCGGGTTCATCGGCTCGAAGGTGATGATCTTGCCCTCGTGCACGGCTTGCCGACCGAGGCGCTTGGCCATGGTGGCGAGCGAGTCGTCGCGGCGGGCGCGGTAGCCCTCGGCGTCGACCAGCACGTGGCGCTTGTCGAGCGTCGGCCGGTTCACCACGCGATGGGTCAAAAACTGCAAGGCCTGCAGGACCTGCCCCTTCTTGCCGATCGCGAGGCCGGCGTCGGGGCCGTAGATCTCGATGTTGATCTCGTCTTGGGAGTCGCCTTCGCGGGGCCTGCGCAGCCGGACCTTACAGTCGAGCTCCATCTCACGAACCACGTCGATCACGAAGTCGAGCGCGTGCTTCGTTCGGTCGTCGGAGGGAAGGATCTCCTCCGCCGGGTCCACCGTCTGCTGCGTATCGGCGGCCTCGTCGATCGTGTCCGGATCCCAGGCTTCGTCTCGCGTCTCTTGGTCGTTTTCCATCTGATTTCCAGGTCTAAGCGCCGCTTGTGGCGATCAATGGGGGAGGGCTGCTCGCACTCGGGGTCCGAGGGGCACGGCCCGTGGAGAGGAGGCTATTTGCGTCTTCGGCGTGGTGCAAGCGCTAGAGCCGTCAGCTCTCGGCCGGGCCTTTCCACTGGGTTTTTCCCTGGCTGACGGCCCGTTTGGCGTGCCGCTCGACGAGCTGCTGCTGCACGATGCCGAGAACGCCGTTCGTGAACATGTACACCCCGAGGCCCGACGGGAGGAACAGCATCATCACGATGAAGATGCCGGGCATCAGGTACAGCATCATCTTCTGCTGCGCCGGGTCGCCCTGCATCGGCATCATCTTCTGCTGGATGAAGTTCGTGCCGCCGATGACGAACGGCAGGATGAACAGGGGATCGGGACCGGACAGATCCGGGAACCAGAGGAACGGGATGTTGAAGAGCTCGACCGCCGTTTGCAGCGTCGTGTAGAGCGCGAACCACACCGGCATCGACGCCATTTGGGGCAGGCACCCCTTGAGCGGATTCACGTTGTGCTTCCGCCAGAGCTCCATCTGGGCGAGGCCCTTCGCCTGAGCGTCGTCCTTGAACTTCTCGTTCATGGCGTCCATCTCGGGCTTGAGCTCGCGCATCCGGATCATCTGCTTCACGCCCGGCAGCGTGAGCGGGAACAGCAGCGTGCGCGCCGTGACCGTGAGCACGATGATCGCGAGCCCCCAGTTCGGGACGACGCTGTGCACCTTGAGCAGGAACGCGACCAGGATCTTCGCGATGGCCGAAAAGAAGCCGAGGTCGATCAGGTCGATCAACCGGTGCCCGCCGCCGCCCGCCGCCTCGAGGATGCTGCGCTCCTTCGGGCCGATGTACGAGAGCAGGCGCACCGTGTCGGTCTGCCCGGGCGCGAGCTCGTGCGGCGCGTAGGCGAGGCGCGCGCGGTACATCGCTCCGCCCATCGGGTCGTCGGAACGGCTCTTGGCGTGCCGCGGGTCCCAGCGCTCCTCGATCTGCAGCTGGCAGCTCGGCGAGCTGGGGGCCGCGACCGGAACGAGCACGGTCGAGAAAAAGGCGTTGGAAACCGCCCCGAACGCCGGCGTGCCCTTGGTCTGGAACCAGTCGCCGTGCGCGAGCGGCGTGCTCGGAAAATCCTTGAACTTGCTGGCCTCGAAATCCTCGATGCGCAGCCGTGTCGCCGTGCCCTCGTCGGCGACGCACTCCACGTGCGTGATGAGCGGGCTCTGGCCGAAGAAGCCGGCCTTCTGCTCGTGATCGGTGCGCCAGGCGTCGGTATCCGCCGTGAGTGCGTGCTTGAGCGGGCGCGCCGCGAGGTTCTTCACCGTCGCGATCACCTCGAGCTCGTAGGGCCGGCCGGTGGCGCGGATCGTCTCGCGCAGCTCGACGCGGCCGTCGTCGTAGGCGAAGTCGCAGCTCGTCGTGCTCGCGCCGACGATGCGGAAGTCGAGCAGGTTGTTCGCGACGAGCCAGTCCTCGTCCTTCAGGCCGAGCGCCGGGTTCTGCCAATCGAGCCGCAGCTGCCGTCGCGACTCGACGTCGGGCGTCGTCGACAGGTCGATCGGCACGCCCTGCTTGCGGTACTTCGCGGTCAGGAGCTCGAAGTGGGTGAGGGTCGCGCTCCGGCTCGAGAGCTTCGCGTGAAACTCACGCGTCCAGATGTCGCAGACCTGCTCCGGCGGACGCGCCTTCTGCTCGACCGAATGCAGCCGTTCGACGGGCAACGGCTGCAGCTCGCTCGAGCCGTGCATCATCCTCGGCAGGACGAACAGCGCGAACACGAGCCCTACGCCAATGAAAAGGAAGCGTCCGAGACTGCTACGGTCCATGAATTCTCGAAAAAGGCCGTCCGAGCCGGCCGCCCGCCGTGTAGCACGGTCTCAGGGGGTGTAGGGGGTCAGGGGGGTCTAAGGGTCCGGTGGCGGATCGTAGCCGCCCGGGTGAAACGGGTGGCACTTGGCAACGCGCTTCACGGCCAGCCAGCTGCCCCGAGCGGCGCCGTGGAGCCGCAGGCACTCCGCCGCGTACCGCGAGCACGAAGGGTGAAAGCGGCAGACCGGCCCGAGCAGCGGCGACAGGGTGAGCTGGTACACCCGGATCAGAAAGATCAAAAGTCGAGCGATCACGCGTGCGTGGGCGGAGCTTTCGACCGCTCGGGGGCCCGCGCAAGCAGCTCCTTCGTGCGCCGGCCAATCACGCCCGCGGCGCCGCGCCATTCTTCGACCACGGCCGCGAGCTTGCGCTCGACGAGCGGCTTTCGCACCACGACGACCAGATCGATGCCATCGGGAAAGAGCTCGCGGGTTTCACGAAAGGCGGCTCGCACGAGCCGCTTCGCGCGGTTGCGAACCACGGCCCCACCGATGCGCCGAGAGGCCGTGATGCCGAGGCGCGCCGCTCCGAAAGGCTCGCTTTGCGCGGCCAGAATCAGCACGAAGCGCTCCGTGTTGACGCGAGCGCCGGAGCTCTGGATGCGCTGGAATTCAGCGCGCTTACGCACGTGCGTCGCGTGACGCAGCGTGACGGCGCGCACGATTCTACTTCTCGTAGGTCGTTACCGTGAGGCGCAGGCGACCCTTGCGCCGGCGGTTCGCGATGACCTTGCGACCGCCCTTGGTGCTGATGCGCTTACGAAAGCCGTGCGTCCGAATGCGGCGGATGTTGTGGGGCTGATAGGTGCGCTTCATTGCAGGTCCGGGCGGTGAGGGGCGCCGGAATTAGCCACGCCGCCCGCGTCTCGTCAAGTGCCGCGGTGCCTGCTGGGGCGCCGACCGGATCAGCTTCGCGAGCAGCTCGAGGTCGAGCAGCGCTTCCTCGGGCGGGACCCGCGGCGGCGTCCCTTTGAGGACCACGTCGGCGAAGTGGGCTAACTCACCGTAGAAGCTCGTATTTTTCTGCTCGAAGCGCGTCTCGCTTCCCTCGGGCCGCCGCGGGGTGCCCGGATTTCGCACGACGAGGTGCCCCCAAAAGAGCTCCGCGCTCGCGCGGCTTCCGTAAACGCGGAGCATCGGCCCTTGGTAGGGAACCGAGAAGCAGCTCGTCCACGTCCCGAGCGCTCCCGACTCGAACCGGAGGGTCGCGACGACCGAATCGAGCGGCGGCAGGTGCGGGTCGAAGCTCGCCGCCAACGGCGTGGCCACCTCGGGCATGCCGAAGCAGCGCCGCAGCACGTTCGCCACGTGCACGCCGCCATCGACGACGAAGCCGCCCACGAACTTGGGCGCGGTGCGCCACTTCGTGTGAAAATACGGGTTCGACGCGTTCATCGCCGTCATCTGCACGGCTTCGACGATGCGGATCTCGCCGAGCTTGCCGGCCGCGACGAGCTTCCGCAGCTGCTCGGCGTGCTCCATGAACGCGAAGTTTTCGCCCACGAGCCACGGCACGTCGTAGCGCTTCGCCTTCGCGATCAGGCGGCGCGCCTCGGCGACGGAGGGCCCCACGGGCTTTTCGCTCAGCACGGGTTTGCCGCGTGCGAGCGCAGCCAGCACGTATTCCGGCTGCCGCTCGATCGGCAAGCTCACGAGCACGGCGTCGACCTCGGGCAGCGCAAAAAGCGTCTCCGCGTCCGCCACCACCTTCGGAATGCGAGCCAGGCGCGCGTAGCGTTCCGCCTTCTGACGCGTGCGATTGGCGCACGCCACGACCTCGATGCGGTCGCGGAGCGCCTCGAACGCCGGCAGGTAGTGGCGTTCGGCGGCGAGGCCCGTTCCGAGTAACCCGAGTCGAAGCTTCTTCATGACCGAGAGGCCGAGCTCAATACTTCGCCTGGCAGACCGACCGGCAGGCTTCCTGGATTTCGCCGCAGGAATGCGTATCGACACAGTCGGCGCACTGCTCGACCTGGGACTCGGGGAGCTCGTTTTCGACCTGGCTTTCGCACACGTCCTGCGAGAAGCCCGGCGGGTTCTCGGTCGAGGGCGCCTCGTCGTGGAGCAGCTTGCAGTCGAAGAGCTTCTCGCAGATCGCGCCCGAATCGCTCTGGCAACCGGCCGAAAAGACCCCGCCCAGCGCCGCCCAGACCACCAAAACCCTGCTTCTCACGCTGATTTCGACAATCCTAGCACAGGCCGCCTTGCTCGTCCCCCGGGGCGCATGCTACTTCCCGCGTCCCCATGCGCGAGAATATCCGCCTCCTTTCGTCGGCCGGCACCGGCTACACGTACTACGGCACGAAGAACAAGCGCACGCAGACGAACAAGCTCGAGATCAAGAAGTACGATCCCGTCGTTCGCAAGCACGTGCCGTTCAAGGAGGCGAAGATGCCTCCGCACTCGAAGTAACGGTCGCCCGACCTCGCCGCAGGCGCCCCAGCCCAGAGCTGTGAGGCGCCGAGGCCCGTGCACGCCCCGCCTGGCGTCAGCTCACGGAGAGGCCCTCCTTCCCGCCGAACGCGAAGGTGCGGAGGGTGAACGGTGACGTTCGGAGACGTACGGCGCGCAAACGCGAGGCGTGCGGAGCGTGAACGCGAGGCGTGCGGAGCGTGAACGCGAGACGTGCGGAGCGTGAACGCGAGAAGAACGGGGATGTAGGGTCTACGTTCCGGCCGGCGCTTCGTCGAGCGCCACGAGCCCATGTCGCCGCCAACCGACTCGAGCCAGCCAGGTGCGGGGCGCACGCACGGGTGACGCCTGCGGCTCGTCGTGGCCGTCCGCACCACCCGAGCGGATGAGCGTGCGTCCATGCTGCGCGCGCGCCCACGCTGCCGCTTCGGCGAACGGCGGTGCGGCGCCCGAATCAGGCTTGCAGTCGCGCCAGCCATCGAACCATGCGCCGGACGAGAACGGGTCGATCCCCCGCGTTCGGCGCCGGCGCGCGTGCTTTCGGAAGTTCGCGAGGACGTAGACGAAGGCGCTTCGCACCTCACGCGGGGTTTCGAGCGCGCGAGCATGAAAGCGATCGGCCCACAGCGCTCCGCGCCGCGACAGCAACGCGTTCACGTAGCGCGCCACCAGAATCGCCACACTGCGGATCCCGCTCGAGAGGGCGCGCTTGTCGGCCGCTTCGACGATGAGGTGCAGGTGGTCGTGCTGCACGGAAAAGTGCAAAACCCGGAAGCGCGCCGGGTCTCTCCGATTGGCACGAGCCAGCGCCAACCGGAGGGTGGGAAACACGTGCTGGCTGCGAAGCGGTGCAACACGCGCCCGCAGCGTGACGTGCACCGGCACCGCAGCCCGCTGCACCGGCCGCGCCCGGTGCGGAACATTGCTCCGCGCCCCGCGCTTTCGGCCCGCCCCAGCGCGAGCCCCACCCCACCCAGCAGGAAACGCCAGCGCCAGCTGCCGCGCCCGCCGCCCGTCAGCCATTCGCCCTCCGCCCCGCGAGCTGCCCCGCGTTCACCTTCCAGTCGTCGCGACAGCTCAAGCTACCTCCAGCCGTCGCTTCCACCGATGTCGCTCCCTCCGATGTCGCCAACACGCCCCACCCACAGTGCATCTTAAAAAGGGCTATAGTGCTCGACGCCGAGGCGTCAAGTCTTCGAGACGGGGATGATCCCGGGGTGTCTTGCAGTGGAGCGCGACGAGAGCGCGGTGCTCCCCGTCCGTCCCCCGCCGCTCTGGCCTTCTAATTCGCGCTGAACGACGAGGCGGGCCTCGGCCGGCGCCCGGCGTCCCGGACGCGAGCAAATCTTGGGGAGAAGATGCTTTGGCCGCCTGCTCTCGGGGTGCGTCGCAGGCTGAAAAGCATTGCTCGTGCGCCGCGAGCGCCACTCTTGGGGTGCGTCGCAGGCTGAAATCCGGTTACGCCGTTCACGCGGGGTGGGTGGCCATTCACGCGGAGTGCGTGGCCGTTCACGCGGGGTGGGTGTCGTTCACGCGGAGTGCGTGGCCGTTCACGCGGGGTGCGTGGCTGTTCACGCGATCGACATCGCCGCTCGCACGCTGGTGCGGGCGGGGGTGGTGTGCCGTTCACGGGGAATTGCGTGGCCGTTCACGCGGAGTTGCGTGGCCGTTCACGCGGAATTGCGTTGGCTGTTCACGCGGAATTGCGTGGCTGTTCACGCGGAATTGCGTGGCTGTTCACGCGGAATTGCGTGGCTGTTCACGCGGAATTGCGTGGCTGTTCACGCGGAATTGCGTGGCTG
>Ga0070682_100001418_pt1 | contig 13492 bp, 15 predicted proteins | sample KBSC63LmetaG_FD_64668 | JGI IMG/M metagenome (GOLD analysis project Ga0070682, IMG submission 64668) | Corn rhizosphere microbial communities from Kellogg Biological Station, Michigan, USA - KBS C6-3L metaG | ecosystem: Host-associated > Plants > Roots > Rhizosphere | place: USA: Michigan... | reverse complement strand
CAGCACCACAGGCCTTCGTTGCGCATGGCGACAGCCGGTTGTTGAGCGGGAAGAAGCGACCCGCTTCGCTCTCGCTGCTGTCCCTATGGCGAGCACCATCACTCGCAACAGCGAGCCGCTGAACGCGCGGCTGCACGCCGGGCTCACGAGAAATGCCAAATGCAGCGTCGCTCGGGCGACGCGGCTGTTCGGTATTTCCTGATGAGCCCGGCGTGCAGCCGGCGTTAACGGTGGTGCAGCGGCGGTCCGTGATGGTCGTCATAGGGTCAGCAGCGAGAGCGCAGCGGGTCGCGTGCAGGCATGAACCAATCCGAGCATCGCGAGCGCATGCCGCCCCTCGAGTGCGGATTGCGTTGAGCGCTCCTCTTTTGGTGACTTTTCTCTGGCGCGTCAGAGAAAAGTTACCCGCCATGCCGGGGCGGATTCCCGGCTCACTGCATCGAGCTGAACAGGTGCTCCGCGAAGCGTGCTAACGCTTCTCCGGCGCCAGCCCAGCAAGCGACTCCACCAGCCGCGCATGCGCCTCCAGATCCACCGGCCTCAACTTCGGCACCGTCCTCGCCGGATAGTCCCCGAGGTAGTTGCCGCCCTTCCAGTTCCGCACCGGCCTGACCGGCCTCGGCACAAAACCGCCGCCGCAATTCGGGCAGACATTGCTCAGCAGCCCTTCCGCGCATTCCACGCAGAAGGTGCACTCGAAGCTGCAGATGCGCGCTGCCGTGGACTCCGGCGGCAGGGCGACGTCGCAGTGTTCGCAGCTGGGGCGAAGTTCCAACATGGTCAGCGGCTCTTTCGGTAGGGCTCGTCTTCGACGATGAAGTCCTGCTCGCGCATGGACTCTGCGATCCAGTCTTCGACGGCCGGGTGGGACAGCAGCGCGTCGCGGTAGGCCGCGGCGGCTTCCGACACCGGCAGGCCGAAGCGGCTCAGCCGCACCGCCACCGGCGCGAAGTAGGCATCGGCCGCACAGAAGGCGCCGAACAGGAAAGGCCCGCCGCTGGTCTTGAGCGCGTCGCTCCAGGCGGCGTCCAGACGCGCCACGTCGGCGCGGAGGGCCTCGTCTTCGGCCCACAGCTTCTGGCCGACGTCGGGGAATAAGACCTCGATGTTCATCGGGCAGACGGTGCGCAGCCGCGTGAAGCCGGCGTGCATCTCGGCGCACAGGCTGCGCGCACGGGCGCGGGCCTGGGCGTCGCGCGGCCAGATGGGGTGCTCGGGGTGGCGGTCGGCGATGTATTCGGCGATGGCCAGGGTGTCCCAGACGGTGAAGCCGTCGTCCTCGACGATGACGGGCACGCGCCTGGTCGGTGTGACGCCGGCGATGACCTTGTTCCACTCCGAACCCTCGCTGAAGTCGAAGCGCAGCTTGACCTCCTCGAAGGGAATGCCGAAGGCCGCCAGCAGCACACCACTGCGCATGGACCAGGAGGAATAGTTCTTGTTGCCGATGTAGAGCTTCATTTGCTTGCTGCCGCTGAGGATCGCGAAGCTTAGGCGGCCGGCCGCCGGCGTGGGATGAGCATTGCGCAAGGAATTGATGCGTGAGCGGGCCGCGCGGCCCGGATTCGAAACCTGAGCCGATACTCATGGCTCGGATGATGAGCCGGGCGCGACTGCCGGCTGCATTCGCGGTTGCACGAACCCATGGCACGTAGACCGTCGCGACATGACCACGCCACTCGAAATCCTGGACTCCGCCGTCAAGATCGGTTTGGGCGCCCTGATCAGCGGCGTCGCGACCTACCTGATCACTTCCCGCAACCACGCGCATGAGTTCAGGAAGGCCGCCGATCAAGACCGGCGAGAGCTTCTTCGCGAAGCAGCAACTCTCATCGAAGAGGCGACGGGTTCGGTCAATCTGGCGACCTATGCGTTGGAACACGCGCCGGACAGCCGTGCCGCGAGCGAAAAATCGCTGATCGAGGCGATCAACAAGATTGGCCGGGCGAAGTCCCTGACTGTTCTTCTGGGTCGCAAGGAGTTGGTTGCTGCGATCGGGTGCCTGGCGACATGCGTCACGTCGCTGACGTCCTATTACCTGGACAGCGGCGAACACTATCGGATCCCCCAAGCCAACGAGTTGCTGGCTGCGATCAATGAATCGCTGCCCAAGGTCTACTCGGAACTTGAGGCCGCCTACGGGGCCCGCTGAAGCGGCAGATCGGTCAGCAAGCTGCCGGTTGGCCCTATCGTCGGGCGCGCCAGGCGTCGAGGCGCGCGACGCCACCGGTGGACGACAGATAGGTCGGCAGCACGGCCTCCAGCGAACTGGGCTGGATACCAAGTTCGGCGAGCCTGGGCAACTGGCCGCTCGGCACATTGGGCACGCTCAGCGAGGCGAGGTTGTCGCGCGACAGCAGGGGCTCGCCGGGCAGGCATTCCATGAACAGGGCCTGCAGCGAAGCCAGCGCGTGGGGCAGGGCCAGCACGGGCCGTTCATGACCGGCGACGCGGCCGGCCAGCTTGACGAGCTCGGCCAGGGTCAATTCGCGCGGGCCGGCGATCTCATACGTCCGGCCGGCGGATTCGCGACGCAGCAGCACCTCGACGAGGGCTCGGGCCAGGTCCTGCACCCACACGGGCTGCAGCCGCGCGCTGGCGCCGCCCAGGGGCATCAGCGGGAACAGGGCCTGCAGCCGCGCGAACAGGTTGACGCTGCGGTCGCCGGCGCCGAAGACCAGCGACGGGCGCACCAGCGTCAGTGCCAGCGGATGCGTCTGGGCTGCGACCTGCAGGGCCGCTTCGCCGGCCGCCTTGCTGCGCAGATAGCGCGACGGCGCATGCTCGGCCACGCCGATGGCACTGACATGCACGAGGCGGCGCGCGCCCGCTGCGGCAATCCGCTTGGGCAGCTCCACATGCACGTGCTCGAAGGCCGCCGCATTGCCCTGCAGGATGGCGACGAGGTTGACGACGGCGTCGTGCCCCGGCACGAGGCGGGGCAGATCCTTGAAGACATCGGCCCGCACGACCGTGACGCCGGGCAGGCTTTGCACGCTCTGTGCATGCGGCAGGCGGCGCGTCGGCACCGTGATGCGCACATCGGCGCCGCAGCGCCTCTGCAGTTGCTCGCACAGCGCGCGGCCGACAAAGCCGCTGCCACCCAGCACGAGAACTGAGAGGCTCATGACTTGCCATCCCCCACCGCTGCCGGCGGCACATCGCTGACGTCCGCGGCGGCGGCGCCCGCCGGGCCCACGCTGCGACCCAGGCGCTCGCGCAGCGAGGTGGCAGGCAGGCCCATCACCTGGGCATAGATGGCGCCGCCGAGCAGCACCTTGCGGACGTAGTCGCGCGTCTCGTTGAAGGGGATGTTCTCGGCCCAGATGGCGGCGTCCAGCACCGGGCCGTCGCGCCAGCGCGCCGCCCGGCCGGGGCCGGCGTTGTAGGCCGTGGCGGCCAGGGTCTGGGCGCCCTCGAAGCGGTCCAGCACCAGCTTCAGGTAGTAGGTGCCGATGCGCAGGTTGAAGTCGCGGTCGTTCATCAGCTCGGCGTTGTAGTTCAGCCCCACCTTCTTGGCAGTCCACTTGGCGGTGGCGGGCATGATCTGCATCAGCCCGGCCGCACCCACATGGGAGCGCGCATCCAGCGCGAAGCGCGATTCCTGGCGGATCAGGCCGTAGACATAGGCCGGATCGATGCCGCTGGCCTGGGCCTCGCGCTGCAGCTCGGTGCGGTGCGGCGTGGGGTAGCGCTGGGCGACGTCGATCTCGGCCTTGGTGCGCTCGCTGGTGTTGATGCAGCGGTCCCAGACCTCGCGGTCGCAGGCTTCCTGGGCCGCGGCCAGCAGGGCGCGGTCACCCATGCCGCGCAGCGAGAAATTCCACTCGCGCACGCCTTCGCTGCGCAGCCCCAGGTCGATGAGTCGCAGCGCCCGCGTGAGCCCCGGATGCTGCTTGGCCGCCCGCCGCTCGTCGGTCGTCAGTGGCGCCGGCGCGGGCGGCAGCGGCGTGGGCAGGCCCAGTTCCTCCGCGGCCAAGCGACCGAAGTAGTTCAGTGGCATCGACGACAGCGCCGTGAGCTGGACGCGAGCGCCGTGGGCGTCGCCCTGCAGCCGCGTCGCGCGAGCCTTCCAGAAGGCCCAGGCCGGGTCGCGCTGTTCGGCGGCGCTCATGCGCTCGATGGCGCGCAGGGCGGCGGCTGGTTGGCGGGCGCGCAGTGCGGCGCGGGCGGCCCAGGCGAGGGATTCGTCGCTCCACGCCAGGTCGGGGGCGAGCTTGTCGGCGCGCTCGAAGGCGGCCGGGGCGCTGTCCTGCAGACGCAGGGCCGACTGGCGCCCGATCTGTACCCACAGCCAGGCCTGCAGGTCGTTCGGCAGCTTGCTCCATTTGTCGCGCAGCAGGCCCGCGGCCTGGTCGGGGTCGTTGGCGGCGACGCGGGCCAGGGCCAGGGACGTCAGCTCAGCCTCGGGTCGCGGCGCGCTGCGGGCCTGGCGCGTCAGGTAGCGGCCGGCGTTGTCCTGCAGGTCGGCGAGCTTCTGGTCCAGCGGCTTGGCTGCAAGCAGGGCCACGGCCTGGCGTGCCGCGCGAGGGCGGCTCTGCTCGGTGGCCAGGCGCGCCTTGGCCCACACGGTGTCTGGCTTGAAGAGGCCGGCGTCGAACAGCGCCCCGGCCAGCTGCACGCAGCCGTCATCGCCATCTTTCTGGGCCATCCACGCCGCTCGCGCGGCGTTCACAAACTCTGCTCGCGCGGCCTCGGCGTCAGCCTTGGTGCCGGTGGCCTGGTCGGCCAGCATCGCATAGCAGGCCACCTCGCGGTCATCGCGCATCTGGTAGCTCGCATGGTCGCGCTTGAAATTGGTCCAGTCGCGGCGGCGGCCCAGCTCCAGCAGCCAGTCGTTGCGCAGGCGGTCCTCGACATAGCTGCCGGGATAGCGGGCGTAGAAGGCGTCCATCTCGGGCTGGCGCACTTCGGCCAGCCGCGCATTGAGGTCGAAGTATTCGACCCAGCCCGCCAGCGGATGGGTCTGGGCGCGAGCAGCTTCTGCATAGGCCGCCAGGCGCTTGCGATCACGTTTGACCCAGGCGTCGCGGGCCTGCACGGCAAGGTCGGCATCGGCGGGCGGCTGTGGTGGGGCTGCGTCGGCGCTCAGCGCCACCGACAACAGCAGGGCCAGAGCCCCACGGCTCATGTTCTGGAAGACTCGACCACCCATCTGACTCATGCGCTTCACGCCTCGCAACTGCTTCACTTGGCATGCGCTCGGCCAGCTGGCCGGGCGCCGCGCCTCCTGGCTGAATTTAACCCAGGGAAACCCGTGGCTTCGCGTTTTACGCAGGCGCGTGTCTTGCCCACGAGTTAGGGGCTGGAGATAGCGCTATCTCTTCCTTAATCTTGCGGGCCTGTCGACCAGGAGACCTTGGATGAAGACTGCTGCCGCACGACGTCTGTGGATGGGGGCTTCGGCCCTGCTGCTGAGCCTGGCTGCCCATGCCAATCCGGCCGTCTATCCCAACCCTGGCACCCAGGCGCCAGCCAGCAGCTTCACGGCGGGCGCCACGGGCACGCTGGTGGCTTATTACACCGGCGAGGCCGGCGGTTTCACCAATCTGGTCGGCGTGCGCATCAATGGCGTGGATGGCACGCCGGGCCTGGACAACCACGCCAGTGCCTATGGCCAGACCTTCGTGCTCGGCAAGGTGACCTTGGGTGACAACCTGGTCTTCTTCATCGACGCCAACAGCGGTGCGGCACGCTATTACAGCGACGTCAGCCTGAACAGCGACGGCGTCAACCATGTCTGGGCCGCGGCCTTTGCCGGCGACGCCCAGGTGCCGGCCGGCACCAACCTGGCCTTCGAGGACCTGCCCAGCGGCGGCGACTTCAACTACCGCGACCACAGCTTCGTCTTCCAGATCACCGCCGTGCCCGAACCGGCGAGTGCGGTCCTGCTGCTGGGTGGCATGGCATTCCTGGCCTGCCGGCGCCGCGGCCGCTGACGCTTCAATCCGCGGCGTCCAGGTTCCAGCCCTCGATCTCGAAGCGCAGCCGGCCGCGGATGCCCGGGTTGGTGGGCTTCATCTTGCCGTTGGCGGCCACGGCGCTGCTGTCGAAGGGCACGCTGACCTCGATGCGGCCCGACTTGAGCTGCTTGGGCGCGATCTCGGTATCGGCCATGGACACGCCGGCGTCCTGCCAGGCGTACTTGACCTTCCAGGCCTCGCCCTCGGTGCTGGGGGGCACCATCTCCAGGATCAGCGCATTGCGGAACAGATAGCCGCCCTCGAAGTGCTCGTTGAGCCAGAGCCGCTTCTCGATCTCGTAGTCGGGCACGCGCACGCCCAGGGTCATGCCGTAGGCGAGTGACTTGCGCCGCGGGTTGACCTTGGCCCGGTTGGCCAGGAAGACGCTGCTGAGGTAGAGGCTGGCGTTCTTCTTCCAGTCGGCCTGGGCCACGCAGGCCACGGAGTCTTCTTCCGACGTGCGCCGCGTCAGATACCAGAGCTTGCCGCGCGGCGAGGCCTGCACCTCGATCTGGTAGAGGGCATTGATGGCGCGGCCGGCGTCGGCCTCGGCCTGCACCTTGTCGGGCAGGCGGATGTCGTCGATCTCCAGCCACAGGTCCACGCGCACGTCGCCGAACAGGAAGCGGGCCAGGTTCTGGAAGCCCTCCTCGCTGTTGACGATGCCGAAATAGCCCGAGTGGGCGCGGTAGACAAAGGCCTTGGCGCATTGCTCGGTGATGTTGCCCTTGGCGTCCAGGCCGCACAGCGTCGCGTTCTCGATCTTGACGAGGCCGTCGCTGCCATGGCCGACGAAGCTGCGCGACATGCCCGCGGCGGCTTCATAGTCCAGCCGGTTGGTGCCCACCAGCGTGAAGACGCGCCGCGACGGGAAGCGGGCTTCGGGGATGAGGTCGGCGCGCTTGTACTTCTTGGCGGCCGCGGCCAGGTCCAGGTAGGCCGGCATGCGCTTGTCGCGGTCGAAGTTGGAGATGTCGTTGACGCTCAGCCAGGACGGGATGTTCTGGCCCAGCACGTCGATGCCGTTGTGCGGTGTCGCGTAGGTGAAGAACTTGTCGACATGTTTGGCGACCTTCTCGGTGTCCAGGGCGCCGTTCTGCAGGAAGGCGCGGCAGACCAGGCCGCCCATGGAGTGGGCGACGAGGTAGCAGCGGAAGTCGGCCGGCGCGATCTTGTTCTCGGGGTTCTTGCAGACCAGGTCGCGCACGCGGGCGACCAGCTGGGACAGGCCCTTGGCGAAGTCCTCGATCTCCGGCGTCTTGCTGTTGCCGAGGTAGGAGGACGCGGCGTCGTAATAGCGGTAGATGACGATGCAGCGGCTGCCGAGCTTGTTGTCGGTGGGCTTGCCCAGGGAGTCGGCCTCCCACTCGGGGTCGACGATGTCGTAGCCGTCCTCGTAGACGTCCTGGTAGCCGTACTCCGAGGCCAGGCGCACGACGGGGGACTCGAACACGTATTTGCGCGGCCTCTCGTCCTTGTTCGGCACGGCGCGGTACATGGTCGAGCCGAGGTTGAAGCCGCAGAAGGGATCGGCCGTGGTCTCGTCGATCTCGCCGCGCGACATGGCATAGCCGCGCACATAGATGATGGGATGGAAGGGGGCGTCGGGCGTGGGCATGGCGGCATCCCGCTGGGGCTGAAGACGCAGGCACCATAGTCCCGGCAGCACGCGGCGCACTATCCCGAGAGCAGCCTTCATCCTCAGGGCTGAGGAGCGAAACAGGCCTGGGTTTTAATAGACCGATGACTGCCGCCCCTCCCGACCGTCCCATCCTGCGCCGCGAGCTGCTGGCCGCGCGCCGCGAATTCGCGGCCGGCCCGGCCTTCCAGAACGCCCAGGCCGCACTGGCGGCGCCGCTGCGCCAGCTTCTGGCGCAGCTGGAGCCCGAGCTGCTGGGTGTCTACTGGCCGCTGAAAGGCGAGTTCGATCCGGGCGAACTGCCCTATGCCCGGGCGCTGCCGTTTGCGAAGCGCGACCCCGCCGAGATGGCGTTCCGTCGCTGGGATGGCGGCGCGACGACGGCGCAGGACGAATGCGGCATCGCCACGGCCACCGGCGCGGTTGCCGTGCCCGATGTCGTGCTGGTGCCCTGCGTGGGTTTCACACGCGAGGGCTTTCGACTGGGTTACGGTGGCGGCTACTTCGACCGCTGGCTGGCCTTGCATCCCGGCGTGACGACCATCGGCCTGGCCTGGTCGGCGGCCGAGACCCATTTCCCCGTCGAGGCGCATGACCGCGCCCTGACCTTGATCCTCACCGAGCGTGAACTGATCGCTCCCGACTGAAGGAACTCCCCCACGATGCATGACGGCATGACGCTGATCTCGACGCTGGCCGCGGCCTTTGGCCTGGCCCTGGTGCTGGGCCTGCTCGCCCAATGGGCGCGGCTGCCGGCCCTGGTGGGCTATCTGCTGGCCGGCGTGCTGATCGGGCCGCACACACCGGGCTTCGTCGGTGATGTGCACCTGGCCCAGCAGCTGTCCGAGGTGGGCGTCATGCTGCTGATGTTCGGCGTCGGCCTGCATTTCTCCGTGGGCGATCTGATGTCGGTCAAGGGCATCGCCCTGCCTGGGGCCCTGGTGCAGATGGCTGCCGCCACGGCCATGGGCGCCGGCCTGGCGCACTGGTGGTGGGGCTGGGCTCTGGCAGCATCGCTGATCTTCGGCCTGGCCTTGTCGGTGGCGAGCACGGTGGTGCTGCTGAGGGCGCTGGAATCGCGCGAGCTGCTGCACACCGGCAACGGGCGCATCGCGGTGGGCTGGCTGGTGGTGGAAGACCTGGCCATGGTGCTGGCCCTGGTGCTGATCCCGGTGCTGGGCGGCGAAGGGGGCGCCAGCGGCAGCGCACTGTGGCTGACCATCGGCAAGACGCTGCTGGCCGTCGTGGTGTTCGTCGCGGTGATGCTGGTGGCCGGGCGGCGCCTGCTGCCCTGGATGCTGTGGCAGGTCAACCGCACCGGTTCGCGCGAGCTGTTCACGCTGGCCACGGTGGCTGCGGCCGTCGGCCTGGCCGTGGGTGCGGCGGCGCTGTTCGGTGTCAGCGTGGCCCTGGGTGCCTTCTTCGCCGGCCTGGTGCTGCGCGAGTCGGCCTTCAGCGAGCGCGCAGCCCACGAGAGCCTGCCGTTGCGCGACGCTTTCGCGGTGCTCTTCTTCGTCGCGGTCGGCATGCTGTTCGACCCCCGCGTGCTGATCGAGCAGCCGCTGGCCGTGCTGGCCACGGTGGCTGTCATCCTGGTCGGCAAGACGCTGGCGGCCGGCGTGCTGGTGCTGCTGCTGCGCTATCCGCTCTCCACGGCGCTGACGGTGGCGGTCAGCCTGGCGCAGATCGGCGAGTTCAGTTTCATCCTGCTCGGCCTGGGCCAGAGCCTCAAGCTGGTGCCCGCCGAGGCGACCAGCCTGGTGGTGGCCGGCGCCATCGCCTCCATTGCGCTGAACCCGCTGCTGTTTGCCGGCGTGGAGCCGCTGCGCAGCTGGGTGCTGAAGCGCTCGGCCTGGGCGCGCAAGCTGGAGGCGCGCGACGACCCGCTGGCCGAGCTGCCGGCCGACACGCCAGAAAGCGCGCTGGCCGGCCAGGTCGTGCTCGTCGGCCATGGCTCGCTGGGCACCGCCCTGCATGACGAACTGGGCAACCGGCCGCTGGTGGTCATCGACCACGACCGCGAGGTCGTCGAGAAGCTGCGCGCCGCCGGCCAGGCCGCCGTGCTGGGCGAGGCCACCGAGGCCATGACCCTGGTGCAGGCCCACATCGCCCAGGCCGCCTGGCTGGTCGTCGCCGTGACCGATGTGCGCGGCGTGCCGGCCATGCTGACGCTGGCGCGCCAGCTCAACCCGGAGCTGCGCTGCGCCGTCGTGGCCCACACGCGGGAAGAGGCCCAGTGGCTGAAGGAGGCCGGCGTCAACGAGGTGCTGCGGGCGCAGCAGGCGCTGGCGCAGGCCTTGGCGCGGGTGGTTGCCGTCTAGCTTTTGCGCAGGCGCTTGAGGGCTGCGTTCCGCACCAACTCGACGGGGTCGACGCTCAGATGCTGCATTACATGCTCGGGAGCCTTGGCGTTGCAAGCCAACTGATGGCGCACGGCTTCGTCGTTATCGCGAGACAGCCTTTCGAAGAGAGCGACGGACAGCTTCCGTTTGGCGGCAACGCCGGCGCGCACCCGAGCATCTTCGTCACGAGCAAGGCTTTCCAGGATGTCGAGCGGCACAGTCTTGTTGTGGGCCACCCATTCGCGCATCTCTGGAAATCTGGCAACGACATCGAGCCAGACAGAAGCGGGAGCGTCCTCGCTGCCAGCGCGTCCATAGTCCTCCGCCGATTCGCTGAGCCGGAGTCTGACGAATTCTTCCGCTGAGGTGATCACTGACACCCTTTCACGTCAAATTCGCTTGGAAGCCATGAAGCGCGGATTGCGCAGCAAGCCCGCGGCCACCAAGGACACCAGCAGGCCGACCGGCAGGATCTCGCACATCGTCATCGGGAAGCGGTAGAGCGGGTTGGCGTAGTTGCGCTTGAACTCGTCCATCTCGGCGGCCAGCTTGGCCAGCTCGGCCTCGGGCAGGCCCTTGGCCTTGCTCTGGGCCAGGTACATCTTGGCCCACTCGGTGCCGAAGTCCATCTTGGTGACGGCCAGCGTGATCTCCCAGGCGGTCGCGTAGACGACGCTGGCGACCAGGCTGATGGCCAGGCCGAGCAGGAAGGCGGGCCAGAAGCGGATGACGCCGCCAAGCTCGTCGTCGCGGCGGCGCTTGATGGCGACGAAGACCAGGCTCAGCGCGATCAGCATCAGCGTGTAGCCGATGACCATGCCGTGGACCGGCGGCGCGCCGCGGTTCAGGATCAGCAGCGCGAACAGCGGCACGCCGGCGAGCAGGCCGGCGGCGAAACCAAAGGACAGGATCTTTTTCAGCATGAGAACCTCATGGCGGGTTGAAAGGTCCGCCATGGAACGATGTTCGGGCCGCGAAGGCGATCGGACAAATGGGTGATTTCGCCGGATTCACCCCAATTGCGGGCCTTCAGCGCAACAAACCCAGTTCGCGCGCCTTCAGGATGGCCTCGGTGCGCCGCCGCGCGCCGAGCTTCTCGAAGAGCTTGGACACATGGGTCTTGACCGTGTGCGGCGACACATTCAGCTTGTCGGCGATCTGCTTGTTGCTCAGGCCGGCCGCCAGTTGCTCCAGCACTTCCAGCTCGCGCGGGCTGATGCCCAGGGTCGCCTGCGCCTGTGGGTTGCCATCGAAAGGCGGCGCCGGCGGCGCGCGGTGGCCGAGCATCCGGATGCCGGCCCAGGCGCCCAGGGCCAGGAAGGCGAGGGCGATGACGGCGATGTAGACCGTCTCGGACTGGGCGCGGGCGAAGTGGCGGTAGTCCAGCCACTGCAGCAGCCCCGTGCCGACCGCCAGGGCCAGGCCGTAGAGGGCGGCGCGCTTCCACATCGGGTCAAACCCCGGCGAGCGCGTCGCGGGTGAGCGCCGCCTGCTGCTTCACCCAGTCCGCGAACTGCTGCACCTCGGGCCGACGCGCCGCGCCCGTGCCCATGATGAGCCAGTAGCTGAAGGGGCTGCCCAGGCGCCCGGCCTTGCCGAAGGGCTCCACCAGCTCTCCGCGCTGCACATGCTCGTGCACGAGAGGCAGGCGGGCCAGGGCCACGCCCTGGCCGGTCAGCGCGGCCTGGATCTGCTGGTAGGTGAAGTTCAGATACAGCCAGCGCCGCGGCTGCAGGTCGGGCTCGCCCTGTTCGACCAGCCAGCGCCGCCAGCTCAGGTATTCGGCGCTGGGGCGGGGGTCGTCCTCCTCGGCCAGGGCATGGCCCTTGAGGTCGGCAGGCTTCTTCAGCAGTGCCGGCGGCTTCTGCAGATACCAGGGGCTGACGCAGGGCGACAGCATCTCCTCGAAGAGCTGCACCGCGTCGGCCGGCACCGAGGGGCGGTCGTCGTAGCGCAGGGCCAGGTCGCTTTCGCCGTCCTCCAGGTCGACCTTGCGGTCATAGGCGGACAAGCGGATGTCGATGTCCTCGTGCTCGCGCTGGAAGGCCTCCATGCGCGGGATCAGCCACAGCGAGGCAAAGGACGCAAAGGTGCTGACGTTGACGACGCGCCGGCCACGCGTGCGGCGGATCTGGCGCACGGTCTGGTCCAGCTTGGACAGCACGGCCACCGCCGTGGGCAGCAGCTGGGCGCCGTCGGTGGACAGCTCCACCTTGCGCGTGCCGCGCAGGAAGAGCACGCAGCCGATCTCCTCCTCCAGGGACTGGATCTGGCGGCTGATGGCCGACTGGGTCAGGCTCAACTCCTCCGCCGCGGCGCGGAAGGACAGCAGGCGCGCCACGGCCTCGAAGGCGCGCAGGGGGCCGACCGAGAGCGGGCGTTGGCGTATGGGGACTGTCGGCATGGCAGAAGTCGGTGCGAGAGGGGCTGCGCGGGCGCAGGGCTAGACGGCAGGCCTTGGTCGGGCTGGTTGCCCGGCCAAGGCCTGCAACAACGCCATGCGCCCGCGCAGGCCGTCTCCCGAAGGGTTGTCACTCGGAAGTCCGCGCACCTGTGACTTGTCGGCAGGGTAGCAACCCATCATGGCCTCTACACCTTCCGCGGACTTTCGGGTGGCAACGCGCCGGCTTATGCCGTGCCGGCAGTCCCCTTTTGATTCATGCGCGAATGGTATCAATCCCTGCGGCGCATTCATTGGACCGCCCCGGGTGATCTAAGCAGAATCCCTGACATCAACCCAGGAGACTCATCATGAGCGACGCGCAATCTGTTTGGCATCTGGACGGTGGCCGGGCCATGACCCTGGCCGGTGGCGCCGAGGCGCGCCGCCTGGCGGTGGCCCGCGGCCGGGTGTGGCTGACGCTGTCGGGCACCACCGACGAGCCGGCCGAAGACAAGTGGCTGGAAGCCGGCGAGACCGTGGCCCTGGCCCCGGGCCAGACCGCCGTGCTGGAAGGCTGGCCGGCGGCTGACTTTGAGCTGCTGGTGCCGCCGACCTCAGCCGCGCCCCGCGGCCTTCTTGGCCGTCGGTTCTTTACTCGCTGACTTCTTCTTGGCGGCGGTCTTCTTGGCCGCTGCAGGTTTCTTGGCCTTGGCGGGCTTCTTGGCATTTGCCGCGCGCAAGGCCGCCTCGAAGGCCAGCCTGGCCCAGGGCAGCATCAACGGCGGTGATTCCAGCGTCTCCTCGGGAGGCTGGTAGTAGCTCAGCACCTGGCGCTCGCCGAGCTTGGTCTCATAGGTGAAGGGCAGGCAGCCCGCCGCGATAAAGCGCTCGCGCGTCGCATCGTCGGTCTTCAGGTAGAGCTGGTTCTGAATGACCAGCGCCATGAAAAGGCCGTCCACATACAGGCCGTGCCCGCCGAACATGCGCAGCGGGCGCACGGGTCCCAGCGGTGACAGCAGCTCCATGCAAAGCTCGATATATGGGTCCATCAATCAGCACCTGGGTTGTGCATCGCCAGCGGGCCGAGCGCCGGCCCGCACTGGCGATGTGCTTGCGGCTCGATGCCGCAAGCATCGCCGTCCCCTCGGGGGACCGGCCAAGGTAC
>Ga0070682_100001417_pt1 | contig 13500 bp, 12 predicted proteins | sample KBSC63LmetaG_FD_64668 | JGI IMG/M metagenome (GOLD analysis project Ga0070682, IMG submission 64668) | Corn rhizosphere microbial communities from Kellogg Biological Station, Michigan, USA - KBS C6-3L metaG | ecosystem: Host-associated > Plants > Roots > Rhizosphere | place: USA: Michigan... | reverse complement strand
GACGGGGCGACCATGACGAAGCCGTGCATGTTCGCGTCGTCCAGCATCCAAGCGTGCGTGTCCGAAGCATTCCCGCCGCAGTAGTGCAGAAGGACGACGACCGGCGGCTTGCTGACCGGGGCATCGGGCACGTAGAGGTCCATCGTCAACGTCCCCCCGTAGTCGACGTCGAGCTGCCACGCAGCCGCGCGCGCAGGCGCCGCCGCGAGCAGAGCCGCCGCTCCGAGCGACAGCGCCGTCACGACGGCCACGGCTCCACTCCGGAGCCGACAGGGCGTTCGCCGGCGTCTCAAGCGCAACTTCGAAGGCACGTCACCTCAAGGCGCCAGATCCGCGCCGACGCGTCAAGTCGCACGCTCTCCGTCCGCCGCGGATCCGGACGCTTGTTTCTGGGCCACCGCACGTCGCCGCGCGTCGGAGGCTGAAAAGCATTGCCGTGCCGACCGCGCGGGAGATCGACCGCGCGGGCACGCGTTGCACGCTCGGCGCTGCGATGCGGGCGATGCGTGGAGCTCAGGAGCGCGGCGTCTCCGCCAAGCCGAGCAAGCCGTGGCGCCGCCAGCCGCGCTTCGCGAGCCAGGTGCGGGGCGGCAGGACCGGGCACGCTCGGAGCTCGTCGCCCACGCCCCCGCTGGGGGCGCGGGCGACGAGGGGCGGCGGCACGCCTCCGCCTGGCGCCCACCCACGCCACCCGTCGAACCACGCTGCCGAGGAGCAAGCGTCGAGCCCCGGCGGGAGAGCCTTCCGCGCGTGCTTGCGAAAATTGGCGAGCACGTAGAGGAGCACGTTCCTCACCTCGCGCGGCGACCCGAGCGCACGCCCGTGCCAGCGCTCGGCCCACAGCGGCCCGCGCCGTGACAAGAGCGCGTTCACGTAGCGAGCGACACGAATGGACACGCTGCGCACACCGCTCGAAAGCGCCCGCGCGTCCCGCGCCTCCACGAGCAGATGCAGATGGTCGCCTTGCACCGAGAAATGCACGATGCGAAAGCTCCCTGGATCGCGCCGACAGGCTCGGCGCACGGCGAGGCGCACCGTGGGAAAGACGTGCTGGCTTCGGAGCGGCGCGAGGCGGGAGCGTAACGTCACGTGCACGGGCTGTGCACCGCGATGAACGGGCCGAGCGCGGTGCGGAACCGGACCACGCTCGCCGCGTTTCCGCCCGGCGCCGGTGCGGGCGCCGCCCCAACGTGCGGGGAAGGGAAGGGCGAGCTGGGGCCCGGAGGGGCGACGCTTCGTGCCGGCGGGCGCGCGCCGCGACGGGGATCGACTGGTGGCGCCGGGCATCTTGAAAAGGGCTATAGTGTACCGCGCCGTGACCGTCAACGCGCGAGCCTTACGGGGCGTTCAGGTCGGCGCCTGGGCGGGCGGAGATGTTTAGCGTGGCGAGCTGCACGGCCGTGTTGCGACGCGCGGTGCGAGACGCGCGGTGCGAGACGCGCGGTGCGAGACGCGCGGTGCGAGACGCGCGGTGCGAGACGCGCGGTGCGGACACGCACGTTGACGAGGGCCCGGGAGTCGAGGGGCGGACCGGAGCGCTTTTCAGCCTGTGACGAGCCACGGGCGGCGGTGGCCCATGAAGAAGGGATTGCCGGGGGAGGGCGGTTCGCTCGGTCTACGGGGGCTCCGCCGATGGTCCGGCTCGGGCTGGCGCGCGAAGGGCACGGTGCGGCAAAGTGGCGGGCGCCGGGGAATATTGTCCCGGTGCTGGCGGGGCCGGGAGTGATTGATTCCGCGTCGGCGGGGTAAAACGCCCGTGGCACGCGACGTGCTTGATTGTTTCGCGTGAGCCAAGAAGTTCTCTCCGGCGTCTCCGTGATCGCCGTCACCGAGCCGGCCGACGCGGTTCCTACCGAGGCCGAGTGCGCGAGTGGTCGCGTCCCGGAGGAAGATGAGCTCGTCGCGAACAGCTATCGCGTCGTGGGGGTCATCGGCGGGGGTGCGATGGGTGTGGTCTACCTCGCTGTCGACGTGCGCCTGAACCGGTCGGTCGCGCTGAAGGTGATTCGCGACCAGCTTCCCCAGCCGGGCTTCCGCATGCTCTTCCGCGAGGAGGCGCGCGCGATGGCCGCCGTGAACCACCCGAACGTCGTCACGATTTACTCGTTCGGTGAGCACGGCGACCGGCCGTTCCTCGCGATGGAGCTCGTTCAGGGAAAATCGCTCGATCGCCTGCTCGACGAGACCGACGGCGAGCTCGAGGTCGACCGCGCGCTCGGGCTGCTCGATCAAGCTTGTCTTGGCCTGATCGCGATTCACGAGGCGGGGGCCGTGCATCGCGACATCAAGCCCTCGAACCTGCTCGTCGACGCGCACGACCGCTTGCGGATCTGCGACCTCGGGCTCGCGACCTCCTACCGCGACCCGGGCAACCGGCGCGAGGTCGTGGGCACGCCGGGCTACATCGCTCCCGAGATCTTGCTCGGGCAAAGCGAGGCGAACCCGCGGAGCGACGTGTACTCGCTCGGGTGCGTGGCGTACGAGCTGCTCGCGGGTCGCGCGGCGTTCCGTCCGTCGCCGGGTGAGGGACACGGCTTGGACCATCTTGCGCGGCAGGCGCCGCCGCCGAGCGAGGTCCGCCCCGCGCTGCCCAAGGTCTTCGACGGCGTCATCATGGCTGCGCTCGAGCGCGACCCGCACCGGCGTACGGCGAGCGCGGAGCGCTTCCGACAAGCGCTGCTCGACGCGCGCTCGGCCACCCTCGATCCTGCGCGCATCCTCGTCGTCGACGACGATGCCGACACCCGGCTCACGTTGCAGATGGCGCTCGAGGCGGAGTTTCCGAGCGCCGAGGTCGAGGTGGCGGCGGACGGGGAGGCGGCGCTCGCCGCGTTCGCACGCCGCGCGCCTGCCGTCGTCGTTTCGGATTTGCAGATGCCGGGCACCGACGGCGTGGGGCTCGTCAAGTCGCTGCGGGCGCGGCCGGACGCGAGCGCCGTTCCCGTCGTGCTCTTGACCGCAAGTGGCGGGGCGGACGCCTGGCGCCGCGCGTCGGCGCTCGGCGCCGACGGTTTCGTCGTGAAGCCGGCCAACGTGCAGGATCTCGTCGCCGTCATTCGACGCACGCTGCGCGAGCGGCGCGCGCGGGTGAGCGGGAGTTAGGCGGGGAGCTCGAGGCAACGGGACGCCCGCGCCTGGGGGCGCGGAGCTTAGGCGGGGAGCTCGATGTAACGGGACGCCCGCGCCGGGGGGCGCGGAGCTTGGGCGGGGAGCTCGATGTAACGGGACGCCCGCGCCGGGGGGCGCGGAGCTTGGGCGGGGTGCTCGATGTAACGGTTCGCCCGCGCCTGGCAGCGCGGGCTCAGTCCCGCATCGCCTCGATCGGCGAGACGCTGGCGGCGCGGAGGGCGGGGTAGAAGCCGCCGAGGATGCCCATGATGCCGCCGAAGACGAGGGAGCCGACGAGGACCGTGGGATTCGGGTCGAAGGAGAACGTGACTTCTTGCCAAGTGGCGAAGTTCATCATCGAGAGCTTGACGAAGCTCATGCAGAGCGCGCACGCGATGCCGAGCAGGCCGCCCGCGAGCGAGAGCACCGCGGACTCGAGGAGGAACGAGGTGAGGATGGAGAAGCGCGAGAAGCCGAGGGCGCGCAGCGTTCCGACCTCGCGCTGCCGCTGGGAGACGGCGGCGAGCATCGTGATGAGCGCGCCGATCATGGCGCCACCCGAGAGGAAGAAGACGATGACGCCGCCCATGATCTTGATGAACAAGGACGTGCCGCTCGACTGCTTCTCGTAATAGGCGGGCTCCGTGAGCGCCTCGAGGCCGAGGCGCTTGTCGCTTTCCATCGTCGCCTTGAAGGCGTCGAACTTGCTCGGCGAATCGAGCCGCACCGTGACGGACGAGACGAGGCCGTCGCGGCCGAACGACGAGCGCGCCGTGTCCACGTCGCACCAGACCTCGGACTCGAAGCTCGAGCCGCCGGATTCGAACACGCCGACCACCTTGACCGGGCGGTTCTTTTTGAGGTCGAAGCTCTGGTCGAGGTCCATCCCGGCGTACTTGCCGCGGAGCCCCTTGCCGATGATGACTTCGTCGGTGCCGGGGCGGGGCGGATGGCCCGCGATGACGTGCACCTCGGGTCGTACCTCGAGCGCGGTCGCGGGAACGCCGCGCACGAGCACGTTCGAGACCTGGCCTTCGGTCCCGAGCTTGTCCTGCGCGATGACGATCACGACCTCACCCGAGATCAGGCTCGTGCCGGCGGACGAGTGCTTGACGCCCGGCGCGGCGCCGATCATGCCGAGCGTGCTCACCTCGAGGCTCGAGGCCATCTCCGTGTCGGAGCCCTTGCGGAGGACCAAGGCGTTGCTCGAGTTGCCCGCGCCGACCATGGTCTTCGTGATGCCCGTGCCGAGCATGAAGGCGGAGGCGAGCACGAACACGACGAGGCCGATGCCGAGCGCCGTCGCGACGGTCGTCGTCTTGCGAACGAGGAGGCTTCTGACGTTGTAGCTGAGGGGGATCATGGGGGCCTCATCCGACGCGGCGCAGCGCGCTCACGACCTCGAGTTTGGCCGCGTTTCGCGCGGGAATGATCGCGGCGATCAAGCCGAGCGCGGCCGCCAGGAAGAAGGAAGTCACGACGAGCTCCGGCGTGACGCGGAAGAACGCGAAGAACGCGCCCAAGTTCTCTTCCATCGCCGGCCCCATGCCCTTCTGGACGAAGGGGTAGCCGATTGCGAGGCCGATGACGCCGCCCAGCATGCCGAGCACGAGCCCCTCGCTCAGGATGAAAATTACGATGTGCTTGGGCAGAAAGCCGATCGCGCGGAGCACGCCGTACTCGTGGGTGCGTTCGCGCACGCCCATCGCAATCGTGTTGCCGAGGATGAGGCCCATGATGAGCACCATCACGACGCTCACGACGTCGATCAGCCGTAGGATCGCCGACACCATGCCGAGGAACGAGGCCTGCAGGGCGCGCTCGCTCATGCTGAGCGTTTGGATGTCGCGGTCCTCGAACTTCTTGTCGACCGCCTTCGCGATCTCGGCGGCGCGCCCGGGATCGTCGACGCGCGCCATCACCCAGCCAACCTGATCCTGCTGGCGTTGCGGGCGCGATTCGTCGAGGTACTTGTATTGGAAGTAAAGGGTCGAGCGATCGACCGTCGGCGAGTTCGCCGTGTAGATGCCCGAGATGTGGTACTCCCAGTCTCCCGGATAGATCGTCCCCTGCAGCACGATCTTCTGGCCGAGCTTCCAGCCGCGCTTCTTCGCGAGCACGTCGCCCACGATGGCGCCCCGACGATCTTGCGACCACGCCTCGTACTGATCCTTGGGCAGCTTGATCTCGTCGTAGACCTCGAGAAATTCCTTCGGCTCGACGGCGATCGTGCCGAAGAAGTCGTCGGTGTGGTTCGGATCCTTGGCGCCGAACCAGCTCGCGTGGGCGACCTGCTTGACGCCGGGGATCGACCGGATCTCCTCCACGTAGCGGCGCGGGAGCTGCATGATGAAGCTCACCTTGTGCCGCGTGCCGATGCGATCGCGCGCGCCCTGCTCGGCCGACGCGGTCCACGACCAGATGACGGTGCGGAGCAAGAGGAAGAAGATGACGAGCACGGTCACGGCCGACAGCGTCAGCACCGTGCGTAGCTTGTTCCGCCAAATGTTGCGGGCGGCGATCGTGACGAGTCATGGCGGTTCCTCGGCTTGGCGCGCGGGCGCTAGTTCGCGAGGACTCCCTTGTCCAAGCGGTGGACGGTCTTGGCACGCTCGGCAGCGGCCGGATCGTGCGTGACCATGACGATGGTCTTGCCGAACTCCGTGTTGAGCTTCTCGAGCAGCTTCAGGATCTCGTCGGCGCTGTGGCGATCGAGATCGCCCGTCGGCTCGTCCGCGACGATGATCTTCGGGTCCGTGACGATGGCGCGCGCGATCGTGACGCGCTGCTCCTGCCCGCCGGAGAGCTGGCTCGGCAGGTGGCCGCCGCGATCTTCGAGCCCGACGGCCCGCAAGGCGATCTCGGCACGCTTGCGCCGCTCGGCGGCGGGGAGCTTCGCGAGCAATAGCGGGAGCTCCACGTTTTCGACCGCCGTGAGGACGGGCATCAGGTTGTAGGTCTGAAAGACGAAGCCGATGTTCGCCGCGCGCCAGCCGGCTCGCTGACCTTCGCTCATCGAACCGATGTCGGAGCCGTTGATGATGACCTTGCCGGAGGTCGGTTGGTCGAGCCCGGCGATCAGGTTCAGGAGCGTCGATTTGCCAGAGCCGGACGGGCCCATCAGCGCTTCGAACGAGCCTTCCTCGATCGTGAGGTCGAGGCCGCCGAGCACGTCGAGCTGCTCCTTGCCTCGCATGAAGCTCTTCCGCACCTTCTCGAGGCTGATCATCGTGCCCTTGCTCGAGCCCTTTTCCGCGTCACCCATGGCCGCCCTTCCTTAATGCGCTTTCACCCGGCCGCAAGGGGTGACGCGAATCAGGCGTTTGAAACGCCCGCGTGACGCACGAAAAAGCCACGCCACGCGGCGCCGTCAGGTCCGTTTTCGGGGCCGGGGCCCCGAAAACCAACGCGAGAAAAGCGTCGGGATCACTTCTCCGACGGAAAACACCCCACGAGCTTACGGTCGTCGATCTGAACGAGCAGCCGGCGCCTCGAGCTCGGGCCAGCTCCTAATTCCCCGCCGCCTTCTCCTTGATCCTCTGCCCGTCCGCGAGGCCCGCGGCGGGCTTCTTCACGAGCTTCGTGCCGGCTCCCGGGCCGCGCGCCAGCTCGAAGCCGCTACCGAAGGGTGGCCCGAGCTCGACGGGCGTCGCGCGCACCTTGCCGTCTTCGACGACGTAGACGACCTTGGCGCCGCCGAGCGTCGCGATGGCCTCGCTCGGCACGATGGTCTTCGGGGGCGCTTTGAGCTCCGCCTTGTCGAGCTCGCTCGAGAGGAAGCTCACGCGCGCCGCCATGTCCGGCATCACGCCTTCGCGATCGTCGACGAACGCGACCTTGACCGTGACGGTTGCCTTGGTTCGGTTCACCCGCGGCGTGATCTCGTGGGCTTTGCCGCGAAATCGCTTGGTGGGGTACGCGTCGAGCACGATCTCGCACGGACCGCCGACTTTCACTTGTGAGAGTCGCTGCTCGGGCACGTCGGTTTCGACCTCGAGCGTGGAAAAATCCGCGATTTCCACGCCGCCCATGTCGACGGCGATACCGGCCGGCTGCGGCGCGACCATTTCGCCCACCTCGGGCGGCTTGTTGACGACCGTGCCGCTCAGCGGGGCGACGACCTTGAACGAGCTCAAGGTCACGTTCAGCGCGGCGACGGCGGAGTTCGCCGCGTTCGCTTCGGCCTCGGACGCCTTCACCATCGCTTCGAGCGAGGAGACGCGCGTCTCGAAGTCTTCCGCGGCGGCTTTTGGACCGATGCCCTCTTTGGCGAGCGCCTGCGCTCGAGCCAGCTGCACGCGCGACTCGGCGAGCTGGGCGCGGGTCGTGAGGGCGCGCGCCCTGGCGGCGGCCACCTGGCTCGTGGCGGTGGCGATCTGCGCTTTCACGTCGGACGAATCGAGCTCGAACAGCACGTCCCCGGCGTTGATGTGCGCGCCCTCGCGGAAATTCGCCTTGATGACCTTGCCCGGCACCTTGGCTGCCACTTTCGAGACGGCCTGCGCGACGATGTAACCGGTCGAAGTGAGCTCGACGGTCGCCTGAGCGGGCGACACGAGGGCGATCTCGGTGACCTCGACCTCCGTCTTGAAGACCTTGGCCTCGAGGTAGGGCATTCCGACCGCGTAGGCCGCGAACGCGGCGCCCAGCACGAGCGCAAGTCCGATGACGCGACCGACCCAGCGGCCGCCGCCCTGGCGCGGAGCGGGGTTTCGCTCGATGCGCAGTGCTGCAAGATCGCTGCTGAGCTGGTCGGCCATGATGAAAGGGTCCTTAGTGCCGGGTTACCGGCGTCGCAATATCCGCGGTCGGCCTGCTCGATTTCGCACAATCGGCGAGGGTCGTGCGGCCCCGGGTCCGGGTTGGGGCTCGGATGTGGTATTTCGCAGGGTCCGCCGGCCCTTCGGCACCGTGCCCCGATGCGCAATCCGCTGAACCTGAGGAACGCCGCGATCCCGCGCTACCGCGAGACGTACGTCGAGAATCAGTACGCGCGCGAGAACCGGTTCCTCACGCGGTCGCGCCGCACCGTCGACATCTGGCCGACGTTCGCGCAAAGCCGCGAGACGACGTTGCCGGCGCCGCACCTGCCCGGGCTGCCGAAGGCGGCCGAATGTTATTACCACTGCTGGGACATCGCGTTTCGGAACTTCCGGCGCGCCACGAACGAGAACGGGTTCGTGTCCGACTACTCGTCGACGATGTACGACGATGCCCTCTTCATCTGGGACTCGGTGTTCATCACGCTCTTCGGTCGCTACGGCGACCGCGCGTGGAAGTTCCAGAACACGCTCGACAACTTCTACGCGAAGCAGCACCCCGACGGCGGCATCTGTCGCCAGCTCCGCGAGGCGGACGGCACGGAGGTCTTCAGCCGTTTCGATCCGGCGGGCAGCGGACCGAACCTGCTCGCGTGGAGTGAGTGGGAGTACTACCGCTTCAAAGGCGATCGCAGCCGTTTGGCCGACGTTTTCGCGCCGCTCGCGGCCCACGCCGAATGGCACCGGCACTATCGAACCTGGCCGAACGGCAGCTATTGGGGCACCGGCTGGGCGACGGGCATGGACAACCAGCCGCGCACGCCGAGCGGCGCGCACATCTGGTTCGATCACGCTCACCGCACCTGGGTCGATACGAACCTGCAGGCCGTGCTCAACAACCGGCTGATGGTGCGCATGGCGGAGGAGCTCGGGCGCGAGGAGGAAGTGCAAGCCTTCGGCGCGGAGAACGCGACGCTCGTCCCCTGGATCAACCAGAATCTCTGGGACGACGGCACGGGTTTTTATCATGACCTCCGGCGCGACCAGTCGCGCGCGACCGAGCTCAAGACGATCGGCGCGTACTGGGCGCTGCTCGCGCGCGCCGTGCCGCCGGAGCGACTCGAGCGGTTCGTGGCGCACCTCGAGGCACCGTCGGAGTTCCGCCGCGTGCACCGGGTGCCGAGCCTCTCGGCCGACACGCCTGGCTTCGACCCGGACGGTGGGCACTGGCTCGGCGGCGTGTGGGCGCCGACGAACTACATGGTCCTGCGCGGTCTGACCGAGCAAAAGCGGGACGATCTCGCCTACGCGATCGCCGAAAATCACTACCTGAGCGTGCTCGGGTCCTTCGAGAAGACGGGCTCGATCTGGGAGCATCACGCGCCGGACGCGCCCGCCGAAGGTCGCGGTCGCCGCGACTTCGTCGGCTGGACAGCGATCACGCCGATCGCGGTGCTCTTCGAGTACGTGCTCGGCTTCCGCGCCGACGCAGTCAAGGGCGAGCTCTTCTGGGACCTGCGCCGCACCGACGAGCACGGCGTCTACCGCTATCCGTTCGGAGCCGAAGGCTCGGTCGATCTGATCGCAGCGGCGCGCGCCGACGCGAACGAGCGTCCCGCGCTCACCATCAAGAGCAACGTCGCGTTTCGGCTCAGGGTGCGCTGGGCCGGCGGCGAGGACACGATCGACGTCGCGCCGACATGACGGATCTGGTCTCGCTCGACGGGCGCATCGTCCCGCCGGAAGCGGCGCAGGTGAGCGTCTTCGATCGCGGGTTCCTCTACGGCGACTCCGTGTTCGAGGTGCTGCGGACGTACGGCGGCGTGCTGTTCGGCTTCGAGGAGCACCTCGCGCGGCTCGCCCGCAGCGCGAAGCTCGCACTGATCGATTTCTCCGACCTGGACCTCTTGCGGCGCGAAATTCTCGCGGTCGTGCGCGCCACGGGTAACGCGGAGACGTACATCCGGGTGGTCGTCACGCGCGGGACGGGCAGGATGCTCGGCCTCGATCCGGCGCTCGCGCTCGCACCCTCGCGCGTCGTGATCGCGACAGCCGTCCCGCCGATGCCGCGCGAGATGTACGAGCGCGGCATCGCCGTCATCACGTACCGCACGCAGCGCGTCTCGGAGGGCACGAGCGCCGCCGGCGCCAAGCTCGGCAACTACCTCCTGAGCATCCTCGCGACGCACGAAGCGCACGCTCGCGGCGCGGAGGAAGCACTCATCCTCGACGCTCGCGGCCAAGTGGTCGAGGGAACGACGTCGAACGTCTTTTTGGTGCGCGACGGCGCGCTCATCACGCCTCCCGACGAAGCCGGTCTCCTCGCCGGTATCACGCGCGGCAAGGTTCTCGAGCTCGCACGTGAGATGGGCATCTCGATCGGCATGCGCACTTTCCCCCCGAGCGAGCTCTTCAGCGCCGACGAGGTGTTCATCACCTCGAGCATCCGCGAGCTCGTCCCCGTGATCGCCGCCGACGGCGTGCCGGCGGGCGGAGGCAAGCCGGGCGTTTTGACGAAGCGGCTCCTCGACGCGTATCGCGCCCTCACGCGCGTGAGCTGAAGCCACGGGAACCTTTTCCCGAGCTCCCTCTCCATGGGGTTGGCAGGTTCGCCTGCCACCGAAAGCTCCCTGGGCGCTGCAACCGCCTCGGGAGCTTGCTAATTTTGTCCTGGATCGCGGCCCGGGCGCAAGGGGACGACAACGCGCCGCGCAACAACCGGCTCGCGGGCGCCCCCCAAAGCGCCAGCGGTCGCATACGAAAAAGCGCCCCGGCGGGCTGAACACCGTGCAGGCGGGCGCAAGCCCGCCCGCGACGCCGCGGTGGTCTTGGCAGAACTGATCGACGGGCGGGGGTGGCGACAACCCCACACGAGGAACCGGCGAGGCCGGCGCACCCCTGTTCAACCGGTCGCCAAGATCGCGTCGACGCCCCCCGGCGCCTCCCCCCTCCTAAGCGCCGGCCGACGCCGGCGACTTAACAGGCACTCTCAATTGCCCGTTGCCCTGTGCCAACAAGACCGCGATCGCTTTCTCGAAGAACCCGAGAAGAAACGGCACTTCCCTGGGCGGATCAGTAATCAGCCCGGCTTTCTCGACCGCCTTCATCGCGGCGACGACGGCGAGCGCGCGCTCCTCGCCGTCGCGGGCGAGCACGCTGAGCGCGCTGTCCTTCATGACCGTCACGAGCTCCGCGCGGCGCTCGGGCGTGAAGTAGCGATCGGTGGCCGCGAGGAGCTGCTCCTTGAGCTGGGCGTCGAACACGGCTTGCTCGGGCTTCTCCCCGGGCGTCAAGGACTCGCCCACCTTGGCGAGCAGCTCGTCCACGGCGGTCCGCGCGGGGAGCCAGCTCGCGAACTCCGCGAGCATGTGAAGCGACGCGGAGCCCTTGGCGAGATCCTTCGCGTCCTCGTCGCCGAGCTCGAGGCCTTCGGCGTCGAGCGGATGCGGAACCGGCTCGTCCGAAGGCGTTCCGAGCAACGCTTCGACGCCGGCGAAGCCGAACGGCTCCGGCAAGCCTTGCGCCTTCATCGCCGCGCGCGCGAGCGCGATGCGCGAACGGGCGTAGTCGAGCGGGATCTTCACGGGGCGGTAGGCGCCGCGCACGGCGCGCGTGAACGTGTCCTTGAGCTCGCTCTGGCTGAGGTCGCCGGAGTTCACGCGCAGGATCCCGCCGCTCGCGAGCAGCACCAGTACCGTCTTGTAGCGGCTCGTCGGCGAGCGCGACGTGATGGTGACGAGCGACGCGCCATTGCCGTCGGGGGCGAGCAGCCACGCCTCGAGCGTCTCCGCACCCTTGTCGCCGGCGACGTTCACGACGCGTGCCGTCTCGGGCACCTTCACGCCGCGCGCCTTCAGCACATTGAGCCCGCGGCGCGCCGCTTTGCGTGCCTTACCGGAGCCGCTGTCCGCAGCGGCGTTCACCGCAGCGGCGTTGCCGGCGCTCACCCAGGCGTCGACGAGCGCTTCGGAGCGTTCGCCGGCGCGCTCGAGCGCGGCGAGGGCACTGTCGGCGGTGGCGCCGAGCGCTGTGGCGTCGAAGGCTTCGGTCGTTGCTTTGGTCGCTTTGGCCATGGTCGTTTCTCGCGAGGGGTTAGCGCATCAGAGCGATCGCTTCGAGCTCGATACGTGCGCCGCGCGGTAGGGCCGCGACGCCGATGGTGGAACGAGCCGGTGGGCTCGCTCCGAAGTAGTGGGCGTAGGCCGCGTCGAAAGCCTTGAAGTCCGAGAGATCCATCAGGAAGACCGTGCACTTCACGACGTCCTCGTAGCCGAGCCCGGCCTCGGCCAGGACCGCGCCGAGGTTGTCGAGCACGCGCCGGGTTTGCTCGGCGATGTCGCCCTCCACGAGCTCGTGCGTGCGGGGATCGATCGGGATCTGACCCGAGCAGAACACGAACTTTCCGGCGCGGACGGCCTGCGAATAGCTCGCAACCGGCGCGGGCGCCTGGGCGGAGCGGAGGATCTTCTTCTTCGGCATCGCGGGGGGCGCATCTTGTCCCGGGTATCCACGCCGGAGCAAGCGCCGCAAGAGCCCGAGCGCCACGCGGCGCGGCGGCCCTTCGGACGCCTCAAACCGGGCGGCGACCGTCGATCGCGCGGCCGAGCGTGATTTGGTCGGCGAACTCGAGGTCTCCGCCGTGCGGAACGCCGCTCGCGATGCGCGAGAGCTTGATTTTTTGGTCTGCGAGCTCGCGTGCAAGCAGGAGCGCGGTGGCTTCACCGTCCACCGAGGGCGGCGTCGCGAGGATGATCTCACGCACCCCGTCGGCGACGATGCGCGCCATCAGCGCCGGGAGCGGCAGCTGTTCGGGGCCGATCCCGTCGAGCGGCGAGAGCAGGCGCCCGAGCACGAAGTAGCGCCCGCGCATGGCTCCGCTGCGCTCGACGGCCAGCAGATCCTGAACGCGCGCGACGATGCAGAGCACGCTCGGGTCGCGCCGGTGATCGCTGCACACGCTGCAGATGGCGGTGCCGTCGGGCCCGACCTCGGCCACGTTGCCGCAGCGCTCGCAGGGCCGGATCAGATCCGGCAGCTCGGAGAGCGCGCGGCCGAGCTCGGCGGCGACGTCGCCGCGCTCGCCGGCGAGCCAGAGCGCGAAGCGTTGCGCGGTCTTCTCCCCCACTCCGGGGAGGCGCGCGAACAAGTCGACGATGCGAGTCAGACGGGCGGGAAGCATGGGGTCACTGCCCCGCGAGCTTGAGGTCCTTCACGCGAGCGCCGAGCACCTCGACGGCTTCGGTGACGCGCGGATGATTCTTCACCTTGGCGAGCGCCGCGCGGCGCTGCCGATCGGCCTCCTCGGCATCCAGCGTCGCGATCGTCGCCACGCCGGACGCGCGCGCCGAATCGCGCTCGATCACGAGCTCCGTGGGCGCTCCGAAGTGTTCGCTCGCGAGGCGCGCGACGAGCGCGGCTTCGCGCTGTACCTCGGCGACGAACGGCTCGTCCGGGCCGAACGCGATCACGAGCGAGCCGGGCTTCGCTTCGAGCGGTGCGGCGCGCGACAGGAACGCGGCGAGCTCGTGGCGGGCGTCCGGGAGGCGCGCGACGATCGCACGCCAGGCGGGGTGCGCCTCGGTCGTGAGGAGGGGGGTCGAAGGGACCGCGCGGGAGGGCGGCGCGGAGCGGG
>Ga0070682_100001413_pt1 | contig 13524 bp, 12 predicted proteins | sample KBSC63LmetaG_FD_64668 | JGI IMG/M metagenome (GOLD analysis project Ga0070682, IMG submission 64668) | Corn rhizosphere microbial communities from Kellogg Biological Station, Michigan, USA - KBS C6-3L metaG | ecosystem: Host-associated > Plants > Roots > Rhizosphere | place: USA: Michigan... | reverse complement strand
TCGACGCTGGTCGGCTGGTACTGCTCCTCGGAGGTGTTGCAGGGCGGGTCGCGCTGTTCGCGCAGCATCGCGATCGGCACGTACTTCTCCGCCAGCTCTCGAGCGGCTTCGTCGCCGGTGGGGGAGGCGGCGCGGGCCGGGGAGGCCAATGCCGCCAGCGAGGCGATAACCAGGAGGACGAGCCGCCGGCCTCTCACGCGGCTGAACGTATCAGTGGCCTATGCGGGTTCGGCGGAGCGTGGTAGACAATCGGTAGATGAACAGGGGGAAAGGGAGGCAGCGATGAAAAAGGCGGCCTTGCTGGCGGTCGCGGGGGTCCTCCTGCTCGGGGGAACCGCAGCGGCGCTGATCGTGCGGGTCGGCGACCTGGTCCTCGACGCCGAAGGCGGCTTCGCTCCGACCAAGCTGCCCAAGCACGAAGACGCGCCGATCAAGATCTACGGCGGGGGGAAGGCTTCGACCAAGTCGGGCGAACTGCCGCCGATCGTCGACACCCTGACGATCGAATTCGACCGCCACGGCCACGTCGACACCAACGGCCTCGAAGTCTGCGCGGCCGGGAAGCTGCAGTCGACCACGGTGCCGCAAGCGCGCAAGGCCTGCCCGAACGCGATCGTCGGCAAGGGCAAGGGCAGCGCGATCGTCGCCTTCCCAGAACAGAAGCCGATCCCGATCTCCTCGCCGATCACCCTCTTCAACGGGCCGAAGAAGCACGGTGACGACACGATCCTCGCCCACGCCTTCACGACGGTGCCGGTGCCGACCACCTTCATCGTCCCGGTGGTGATCGAAAAAATCCACCACGGCGTCTACGGCTACCGGACCAAAGCGAAAATCCCGAAAATCGCCGGCGGGGCCGGGCACCCGATCTCGGGCCACATCACCGTCGACCGGAAATGGACCTTCAAGGGCCATAAGTACAGCTACGTCAACGCCCGCTGCGAAACCGGCCACCTGCAGGCGAAGGTGAAGGTGAACTTCAAGGACGGCACCTTCCTCACCGGCACCTTCCTCAAACGCTGCAGCGTCCGCCACTGAGGTGCGCCGGCCGCGGCGCACCCTGGCCGCCCTGGCGGTCCCGATCGTCCTGCTCGCGCTGCTCGGGCTGGGCCTCGACGGCAGGCTCCGCCCGAGCTCGCTGAACATCCCCGGCACCGAAGCCTCGCGGGCGAACGCGCTGCTGGAAGCGCACTTCGGGCCGAGCGCGCCGTTCCCGATCCTCCTGCAGGGGCCGCCGGCGGCCCTCGACCGCCAGGGGCCGCGCCTGGTCCGGGCGCTGCGGGCCGAGCCGGGGGTGACGACGCTCTCGCCCTGGGACCGCGGCGACGTCTCCCGCCTGCGACCGAGCCCGCGCAGCGCCCTGATCGTCGCCGACTTCCACACCGGGATCGACAATGCCGTCAAACACACGGTGCCGGAGCTGAACCGGCTGCTGGAGGAGAACGTGCGCCCGCCGGTGCGGGCGACCCAGACCGGCTACGCGACGATCTCGCGGGCGATCCAGCAGGAGTCGATCGACTCCGCCGAGCGGGCCGAGCTGATCGCCCTGCCGATCCTGATGGTCGTCCTCCTGCTGGTCTTCCGCTCGCCGATCGCGGCCCTGGTCCCGCTCGGGTTCGGCGCCGTCACGGTGCTCGCCTCGCGCGGGCTGCTCTGGATCGTCACCCACTTCGCCTCCGTCGACGCCTTGGCGCTGACCGTCTGCACGATGATGGGGCTGGCGCTCGGGGTCGACTACGCGCTGCTGATGGTCTCCCGATTCCGCGAGGAGCTGGCAGGGGGAGCTTCGCCACGCCGGGCGGCGCTGCGGACCCGGCGCACGGCCGGGCGCACCACCGCCTTCGCCGGCTCGACCCTGGTTCTCTCGATGCTGGTCGCCGTCTTCGTCGTCCCCGGGGCCCTGCTCGCCTCGCTCGCGGCGACCCTGATCCTCGTCGTCATGCTCAGCGTCGCCGTCGCCTTCCTCGCGGTGCCGCCGCTGCTGGTCCTGATCGGGCCGAACCTCGACCGTTGGCGGCTCGGCGCGGCCGCCAACGGGGAGAGCTCCCTGCTGATGCGGTTCGTCAACGGCGCCCTGGCGCGGCCGGCGCCCGTGGCGATCGCGATCGGCGCGGTCGTCCTGTTTCTCGCGGCGCCGGCCCTGGCGCTGAAAACCGGCCCACTCAGCCCCGGCCAACTACCCAAGAGCGATCCAGTGCGCCAGGACTTCGAACACATCACCCGCGTCGCCGGCAGTGGCTTCGAAGCGCCCTTCCAGGTGGTCGTCGCCGCCGACCGGGGGACGATGACCGAACCGCAGCGGCTGGCGGCGCTGGAACGCTGGCAGGGTCGGATCGCCGCGCTGCCCGGGGTCGAAACCGTGGTCGGCCCTGCTCAGATCCGCCGCGCCGCCGCGCCGCTGCACCGGGCGGAGCAGGCGGTGCTCGAGCCGCCCTCGAGCAGCGGCAGCCCCTTCGCGTCCTTGACCAGGCTCGGCCGCGGCCTCAGCCAGGCTTCGGCCGGAGTGGCGACGCTGCGCGACGGGCTCTCCGAAGCGACCTATGGCGCGGGCAGGCTGAGTGAAGGCGGCGGCCAGGCCAGCGACGGAGCCCACTTGCTGGCCCGAGGCCTCGGCCGCGCCGAAGCGGGCGCGGTCAAGGCCCTCGATTCGCTGGAATCTTTCGCCGGCCGGGCGCCGACTCTGGTCAAGGCGCAGTTCGCCGCCGCCAACGGGGCGAACCTGCTCCACGCGGGCCTCGCCAGCCTGATTCCCAACCTGCGCCGAAGCGCGGTTCCGGAGGGGCGGGACCTGCAGAAATCTCTGACGGCGTCCGCGCACGAAACCGTCCCGCGGCTCCAGGCCGACGCCGGCAGCGGCGAAGAACACCTGGCGGCGACGCTGGCGCGGTTGGAAGCGATGACGGTCGGCAAGGGCGATCCGGAATACGAAGCGGCCCTGGCGGAAGCACGTGCCGCGGTCGCCACCTTCGGCGGGGGAGAAGGGGCGAGCCTAAGCGAAGAACTGGCCGCGCTGCAGGCGGCCCTGATCGACGATCACCGGGAGGCGCAGCAGGTCACCTTCTGGCTGACCTCGACGATCAGCAGCCTCGAACGGTTGGCCAAGGGCAGCCTGAAGCTGCGCGAAGGGCTCTTCCGCCTGGGTCGGGGGGCAAAACGGATCCAGTCCGTCCTCGACCAGCAGGTCGAACGGGCACAGGTCCTGCGGACCGGGTTGCCGCGGCTGACCGATGGGGCCGAACGGTTGGCAACGGGGACGGCGCGGATCGCCAGCGTGGCGGAACGGCTCCGCGACGGCCTCGGCGGCGGCTATCACCGTTCCTATCCGCTGCAGACCGGGTTGCGGCGGGCGACCGTCCGGGTCAGCTCGACCAACGGGCGCCTGCGGCACGGTCGCGCCCGGCTGCTGCGCTCCTCGCCTCACATCTTCGACTCCGGCTACGTCGTCCTCTCGGCCCTCGACGGCTCGCCACCGCGGGCCCGCCAGGCGGCCGGGAGCGTCGTCGACCTCGAACACGGGGGGCAGGCGGCGACGATGCTGGTCTTCTCCCGCTACGACCTCAACTCGCCCGGTTCGATCGCGCTCAACCGCACGCTCGCCGACGAGGCCAAGGCGATCGGCCGCGCCACCGACGCGACCGCCGCGGTCGCCGGCGGCCCGGCCACTCTCAACACCTACAGCCGCGTCGCCCGCGACCGCATCCCCTTCGTCATCGCCGCGATCTGCCTCGCCACCTTCCTCGTCCTGGTGCTGATCCTGCGAGCGCTGCCGCTGGCGGCGCTCGCGGTCGGCCTCAACCTGGCGACCGTCGGCGTCGCCTTCGGCGTCCTCACCGCGCTCACCTACGTCCCGGCCGGCTGGCCGCTCGGCGGCCATGCCTACATCGACGCGATCGGCGCGACCCTGATCTTCGGCGTCGTCTTCGGCCTCTCGATCGACTACGCGGTCTTCCTCCTGGTGCGGATGCGCGAGCACCGCGAGGCGGGGGGATCCCATGCCGAGTCGATCTCCTTCGGCCTCGAGAAGACCGCGCGGGTGATCACCGGGGCGGCGGCGATCATGATGGCCGTCTTCGTCGCCTTCGGCGGCTCCTCGATCGCCACCGTCAGCCAGCTCGGCGTCGGCCTGACGATCGCCGTCCTGCTCGACGCGACCGTGGTCCGGATCGTCCTCCTGCCGGCGCTGATGCTGCTGATCGGCGAGCGCGTCTGGTGGCTGCCGAAGCCGCTGGCGCGGGTGCTTCCCCGGCTCAAAGTCTAAAAACGAGTAGGAGATTGTGTGCAACCTCCTCCCGCATCAGCAGCGAGAACTGGAGGTATTTCCGGCGCTGGGAGAGCGTCCAGTTTTCGAAAGATTACGTTTGACAGAGTAAGAAGGGCTGTTTATCTTCGTACATCCGTCGGGCCTTCCCCGGGCGCGGCGGGCCTCCCCGCTTCCCTGGTGGGGGATGTACCTAGGCGGGCGCCGGCATCTCCCCTTTTGTCGGCGCCCGTCGATAGCGCTCAGGCATGCAGACGAAATCGATGAACCGTTCAAATCCGACGACGAAGGCGACGGACCGGAGGGAGAGGCTGATCGGGGCCGTTATCGCTGAGACCGTCGAATCCGGCTATGCCGATCTCGGGGTCGAGGGGATCGTCCGCAGGGCGGGCGTGACCCCCGACCTGTTCCACTCCCAGTTCGCCGACAAGAAGGCGGCGGTCGAGGCTGCGTACGAGTCACTTTCCGGCAGGTACCTGAGCCGGCTGCTGCAGACCTGTAAGGCCCAGTCCAGCTGGCCGTTGAAGGTGAAGGTGGGAATCGGCGCCACCCTGGACATGGTCGCCGCCGCGCCCGTCGAGGCGCAGTTCTTGACGGCGGAGGCGATGGCGATCGACGACGACTTTCGTCAGCGGGTCCTCGACTCCCGCGATCGGCTCGCTCGGCTCCTCGTGGCCGGGCGAACCGAGAGCCCGCACGGCGCTGGGCTTCCGGGCGTCATCGAGTCGGCTCTGGTCGGTGGCATTGCCGGGGTGATATCGGCTCAGTTGCAGGATGGGGAAGCGAAGCACCTGCCGGCCCTTGCGCCAGAGCTCGTCGAGTTCGCCCTCACCCCATACCTCGGCCGCGAGGAGGCGGCGGAGGTGGCGGGTCGACCGCGCCCCCCGGCCAAGGGCTTTTAGTAGGTGCCTGCGGATTCGATCAGCAGTCAACGTGCGTCGGTTGCAGTCCGGCTGCGCGAGTGCCGCCCCGAGATCGTGGAGTCTGTTCGGGCCCGTTCCGCAGCGCTGCTGGAATCGGTTCGGGGCCTCGACCCCGAGTTCATGGAGGCGCAGCGGGTTGCGGTCGGCGCGGCCGTCGACTACGGGATCGAAGCCGTCGAGTGCGGAGAGGCTCACTGCCGTGACGTTCCCGCCATCTTTCACGCCCAGGCCAGGTTGACGGCGCGCAGCCCCGTTTCCCTGGACATGATGATGCGGCGCTACTTCGCCGGGTACGTGCTGCTCGGCGACTACCTCATGCGCGAGGCGGATCAGTGCTCGCTGAACGGATCGGCGCTGCAGTGCATCATGCGCGATACCGCTGCCGTCTTCGACCGCCTGATCTCGACGATCGCCGAGGAGTACCAGCGGGAGGAGCGAGGCCTGATCTCGTCACCCGACGAGCGGCTGGCGGCGCGGATCCGGGCGCTCCTGAGTGGGGAGCTGCTGGAGGCTGCGGACATCGACTACGACTTCGACGCCTGGCATCTGGGCGCGCTCGCGACCGGAGGGGAAGGGTTCGAAGTCGTGCGCCGGCTGGCCAGGGAGCTCGATCGACGGCTGCTGTCGACCAAGTCCGACGAAGGCATCTGGTGGGTCTGGCTCGGCGGGCGCACGCCCACCGATCGAGACGACCTCGACGCCGCGCTCTCGTTCGTCGGGTCTGGGGATTTCTGCCTCGCCTTCGGGGAGCCGGCGCAAGGCCTCGCCGGCTGGCGCTTCACCCACCGCCAGGCTCAGGCCGTGCTGCCGATCGCCAGGCGAAGCGGTAAGTCATGTCTCCGCTACACCGACGGGGCGCTGTTGGCATCGCTCCTTCAGGACGATCTCCTGGCCACCTCGCTGCAGGAGCGCTACCTGTCCCCCCTCGCCTCCGAGCGCGACGGGGGAGAGGCGCTGCGCGAAACGCTGCGCGCGTATTTCGCCGCAGATCGCAATGCCTCCTCGGCTGCCGCCGCGCTCGGCGTGAGCCGCCACACGATCGCCAACCGCCTGCGCACCGTAGAGGAGAGAGTCGGTCGCTCGCTTACCTCATCGGGCGCTGAGATCGAAGCCGCGCTACGCCTCCACGACCTCGACAGCGGAGCGCGGCAAATTGGCTGAGCTGGCCTTCACCGGTCTCTCGCAGCAGGCGGAGCTGCTGGCCGCGAGGGAGCTCGGCGCGGTCGAGTTGCTCGAGGCGACGCTGGAGAGCATCGAGTCCTCTCAGCCCTCGCTCAACGCCTTCCGCTTGCTGTGTCCGGAGGCTGCGCGGGCGGAAGCGATCGAAGCGGAGCGGCTGCTGGCGGCCGGCGAGCGGCTGCCGCTGCTCGGGGTGCCGATCGCGATCAAGGACGACATGGACCTGGCCGGCGAGCCGACCGCCTTCGGCTGCGCCGGGGATTTCGAGCCCTGCCACGCGGACGGCGAGGTGGCGCGGCGCCTGCGGGCCGCAGGGGCGGTGATCGTCGGCAAGACCAACACGCCGGAGATCGGCCAATGGCCCTTCACCGAGGGCCCTGCCTTCGGCGCCACCCGCAACCCCTGGAGCCTCGGCCACAGCCCCGGGGGCTCCTCCGGCGGCTCGGCGGCGGCGGTCGCGGCCGGCCTGCTGCCGGCCGCAGTCGGCTCCGACGGCGCCGGGTCGATCCGCATTCCTGCCGCTTGGACCCACCTGGTCGGGCTGAAGCCGCAACGGGGACGGGTCTCCACCTGGCCTGCAGCGGAGTCGTTCAACGGCCTCACTTCCTACGGGCCGCTGGCGCGCACGGTCGGCGACGCCGCTCTCCTGCTCGACGTGCTGACCGGCAACGTCGCCGGTGACCTGCATAGCCCGCCGGCCCCAGAGGAGCCGTTCGCTGTGGCCGCCCTGCGAGATCCGGGCTGTTTGCGGATCGCGCTGGCCCTCAACGTGCCGTTCAGCGGCTCGCCTGCCGAGCTCGATCCTCTGGTCCAGGGGGCGGTGGAAGGGGTTGCCAGGCTGCTGGAAGAGCTCGGGCACGGGGTGGAGCTCGTCGACGTTCCCTATGGGCTCACGCCCGGCGTCAGCATCATGCCCCGCTCGATGGTCGGGATCCGCGACTGGGCCCGCCAGGCGCCCGACCGCGAGCTGCTCGACCCGCGCACCCACCACGCCGCTCGCCTCGGCCGTGCCTTTCGTCCGCTGCTGGGCGTTGCCCGCCTCGCCGAGAAGGTCGCCCACCGACGGGTCGGCAGCGTCTACCGTCGCTTCGACGTCATCCTCGCGCCGACCACCGCCCAGCCGCCCCTTCCGATCGGCGCCTGCGATGACCTCAGCGGTTGGGAGACGGACAAGCGCATCGTCGCCGCGTGTCCATACGCCTGGCCTTGGAACGTCCTCGGCTGGCCCGGGCTCAACGTCCCCGCTGGCTTCACCCCCGACGGCCTTCCACTCGGAGCGCAGCTGCTCGGCCCTGCGAACAGCGAGGCGCTTCTCCTCTCGCTCGGCGCCCAGCTCGAGGTCGAGCGCCGCTGGCACGAGCACCGACCGGCTGGCTCCGGCGACACAGCCTCTATCGGGTCTTGAAGGGCACCCATTCGGCGCGGCGAGGATTGCCAAACGAACGAGGAGGTCCTCACGTGAAGTGGTTCGCTCAAAGTCCGGCTGGACGCGATTTCCCTGAGCGCATCGAAATTGTCGATATTGCCCCACCGGGGGCGCCTCTGTGTGAGCTCGAAATCGTCCCTGAGAGCGAGGAGGGGAAGATCGCCGCGCCCACAGCCACATACGTGCGGGAGCGCAAGCGCCTCTCCCGGCGAGAGCGGTTCCTCGGCGCAGTCTTCGTGGCAGCAGTCGTCGCTGCCCACAGCTTTGGAGTGATCGGATGATCGGTCGAGCTCCCAACGTGGCCTCACTCGATTAGGCCGCTGAGCAGCTCGACGTATTCGCGCAGGCGGTGGATCGCCAGGTAGCGGTCGATCACCCGCTGCCGGGCGGCCTCGCCCATCGCCTCGGCGCGGGCTGGGTCGGCGAGGATCGTCCTCACCGCCGCGGCGCAGGCGGCGAGGTCGTGCGGGTCGTCGATCAGGATCCCCGTCTCGCCGTCCTCGACCTGGTCCTGGATGCCGCCGACGCGGCTGCCCACCACCGGCCGCCGCTTCCACATCGCCTCGGCGACGGTGAGGCCGAACCCCTCGGCGATGCTCTTCTGCAGGACGATGTCGGCGCGGCGCTGGATCGCGTTGACCATCGCCGCGTTTTCTTCGATGTCGTGCATCGGCAGGCTGATCAGGTGGGCGCGGCGGCGTGGCTCGGGGTCGAGTCGCTGCCAGGCCTCTGTGACTTCGCCGTAGACGGCGGCGCCCTCGGGGTCGTCGGAGACACCATCGGTGTCCGGGCCGACCAGGACCAGGTGCAGGTCTGGGTCGTCGAGGTGCTCGGCCAGCATCGCCAGCAGCCCGAGCGGGTCCTTGAGCCGGTCCCAGCGCGAGACCTGCGCCACCACCTTGGCGTCCGCCGGCACCCGTTCCTCCTGCACCGCGGTCGCGGGCCGCTCCACCCGGCCCGGGGTGCCGTCGCTCCGTTCGAAGACCGGCGCGCCTTCGAGGCCGTCGGGGATCAGGTCGATCGACTTCAGGATCGATGTCGTCACCTCCGGCGCGAAGTCCTGGTTCTTCGGCGAGAAGGGGTCGATCACCGGCGGCATGCACCAGACCTTCTCCCTGTCCAGCCCGTCCCAGACGTACTCGTGACGGGAGAAGACGTAGGCGCTGGCCTGCTCGACGAAGGGGCGGAGGAAGTCCCAGGCGCCGCGGGCGAGGTCGTTCGGGCGGTCGACGCCGATGTGGCAGCGCCAGACCACCTTCAGCCCGCGCTCGCGCAGGGCCGGGATCATCCCCGCCGTCTGCGGGTCGTGCAGGTAGACGACGTCGCCGCCCTGCATCTGCGGGCCGAGCGCGTCGCTGTTGGCGCGCAGCGCCGACTCGTAGAGCCGCTGGGCCGGCTCGTCGAGGGCGCCGCCGTCGCCGGGGTCGCCGTGGAGGTGGTTGTGGAGGCGCTTGGTGACGGCGAAGAACTCCGGCCCCTCGCGCAGCACCACCCAGCGCACGTCGACGCCGGCGTCGCGGGCGTAGGGGAGGAGGCAGCGCAGCATCTCGGCGACGCCGCCGCCGCGGGCGGTCGAGCTGATGTTCCAGATCGCCCGGCCGGCGAAGCGCTCCTTCGCCCAGCGGGCCGCCCGCTCGAGCTCCTCGTATTCGTCGGGCAGCAGCGAGCGGTAGCGCTCGATCGGCTCGGCGAAGATCGGGACGCATTTCGGGTCCGCCACTAGCCCTCCCCGCCGAGCGCGGCCATCGTCGCCACTACCGACTCGGCCAGGGCGGAGAGGTTGTAGCCGCCCTCGAGCACGGCCCCGATCGGCGCCTTCCAATCGCTTGCGGCGTCGCGGGTCAGGGAGGCCATCCGGGCGAAGGATGAAGCCTCCAGGCGGCACTCGGCGAGCGGATCGTCGCGGTGGGAGTCGAAGCCGGCCGAGATCAGCACCAGCTGCGGCTTGAACTCGGCCGCTGCCGGCAGCACCTCGTCTTCGAGCAGCGCCACCCAGACGTCCTCTTCGCTGCCGGCGGGGACCGGCAGGTTGATCGTGTAGCCCTCGCCGGGTCCGGAGCCGGCGTCGCTGCGGGCGCCGGTGCCGGGGAAGATCCCGCCCTGGTGGATGCTGGCGAAGAGGACGTCGTCGCGGCGGCGGAAGATCTCGGCGGTGCCGTTGCCGTGGTGAACGTCCCAGTCGAGGACGAAGACCCGCTCTAGGCCGAGCTTGGCGAGCGCCAGCGCCGCGGCGACGGCGACGTTGTCGAAGAGGCAGAAACCCATCGCCCGCTCCGGCTCGGCGTGGTGGCCGGGCGGCCGCGTCGCGCAAAAACCAAGGCGGGCGTCGCCGCGGACCAGCGAGCGGACCATCTCGCAGGCGCCGCCTCCGGCCCGCAGCGCCGCCTCCCAGGAGTCTTCACCGGCGAAGGTGTCGATGTCGATCGCGCCGCCGCCGGAGCGGCATAGCTCGCGGATCGCCTCCACGTGCTCGCGCGGGTGGACGAGCGTCAGCTCCTCCTCACTTGCCCGAGGCGCCTCTCGCCGCTCCCAGCCGAGCCAGTCGCGCTCCGCCAGCGCCGCCTCGATCGCCCGCAACCGCTCCGGCTGCTCCGGGTGCCCCGGCAATCCCCGCCGCGGATCGTGCTCCAGACAGGCGGGATGGCTGAAGTAGAGCATCGGCGTGACTGTATCCGCCGTTAGAGAACGAACTTCTGGAGCAGGGCAAAGATGATTACCGCTTGGACGAGGAGGACGGCCTCCATTGCTTCCCTTCGGCTTGGGGGGCTCGGGAAGGTGGCATCGTAGCTTGAGGTTGACCACAAGTCAAGAGACTGAGAGTCAGGAGAGGGACTTGAGTTCGCCTCTATGGAAGAGTTCGGGCCGTGCCATCCGTCCCTCCGGAAGAAGAAAAGACGCTGATTGCCTTGGGTAGAGCCGTCAGGGGGCTCCGCAAGGAGAAGGGCCTGACGCAGGAGGAGCTCGCCGAGCGGGCTGATCTCCACGAGAGCTACATCAGCGTCATCGAGGGGGGGCAGCGCAATCCCACCTGGGCCACGGTTCGCAGGATCAGCCACGGCCTCGGGGTGCCTCTGGTCGAGCTGATCGAGAGAGCCGACGAGCTCGAGCGGAAGGGCTAGCTCAGGTGTCGATCAGCCCGTTGGCCAGGGCGTAGCGGGTCAGCTCGGGGCGGCTCGAGAGCCCCAGCTTCTGCTGGATGTGGGCGCGGTGGGTCTCGACGGTGCGGACGCTGAGGGAGAGCTGCTCGCCGATCTCGCGGTTGGTGTGGCCGAGGGCCATCAGCTTCAGCACGTCGGTCTCGCGGGGGGAGAGGATCGGCTTGTCCTCGTCGGCGCCCTTGAGGCCGGCGGCGACCCGAGGGCCGAGGTGGCGCTCGCCCGCGGCGGCGGCGCGGACGGCCTCGATCAGCTCCAGGTGCGCCGAGTCCTTGAACAGGTAGCCGCTGGCGCCGGCGTCGATGGCGCGGCGCGCCAGGGTCAGGTCGCGCTCCATCGTCAGCAGCACGATCGCCGTCTCCGGCGAGCCCTCGCGCAGCTCCGGCACCGCGTCGACCGCCAGCCCGTCGGGCAGGTTGACGTCGAGGACGACCACGTGCGGCTGCTTCTCGGCGATGACCGCCCGCCCGGAGGCGATGTCGCCGGCCTCGCCGACGACCTCCAAGTCGTCCTGCCCCTCGAGCAGCGCCTTCAGCGCCCCCCGCACCACCGCGTGGTCGTCGACGAGCACGACCGTCGTCTTCGCCTCCGCGCTCACCAGGCGAGCGTAACGAGTTGCGGCGCGCCCGCACCGGTGGATGTGGCGATCCCCGATGTCGCGCCCCCCTCACTCGCAGACGATGGGCGCAGGCTGAACTCGTTGCGGTGTCGGCACCAGTCCGTCCTCCCGGCCGAGAGAGCGCGGTCATCGTGATGAAGAGCCGCTGAGATAGCTGGCTCTTCGGCCCCCGCCAAAGCCCCCGCGTCGCCCCTGCTGGCGCGGGGGTGCCGCGGGCCTCCACTGGCGGCGAAGGGGCGACGAGGGCCTCTCCTCGTCCCTTCGCCGGCTCGGAGGTCGGATCGAGCAGGACCGACCGGCAGTCGCTGTTCAGTGCTGCGGCAGTCGCCGCTCCGCGGCGATGGCTGGCTCGGCAGCTGGGGCCACGACCTGCGTCCCGGCCTCGCCCCGCACCACCTGATCGACCTCGTCGAGCCAGCCGATCGCGGCGCGGCGGCCGGTAATTGCCGCGAAGCGGCGGGCGGCCTCGACCTTCGGCTCGATCGAGCCCTCGGCGAGCATCAGCAGCAGGTCGGCGTCGAGGCGGCGCGCCAGCAGGGCCGCGGTCAGGTCCTTGTCGACCCCCGCCTCGACCTCGTGCACGGTGCCGTCGCCGTTGAGGGCGATCGGGACGCCGCCGCCGGCGCAGATCACCAGCGCGCCGGAGGCGACCAGCACCCGCAGGCTGCGGACCTCGGCGATCGCGTTCGGCTCGGGATCCTCGCCGTTCACGACCACCTGGGTGAGGACGCTGACCACGTCGCGCTCGGGCAAGCGGTTGCGCAGCGCCAGCTCGAGCATGTGCCCGATTCGGGGGACGCTGTCGTGGGTGACTATCAGCTCGTGCTCGGCCGCCAGGGCCGCCAGCGAAGCGGCCGCCTGCTCGACGTTGCGGCGCAGCAGCGCGTTTCCGCCCAGGGCGACAAGAATTCTCATGCCCACAGGGTTGCGCCCTTTCGATCCCTTCCCATCGGCCGAAAACCACAATTCCGCGTGCGGGATTTCGCCGGTCCAAAAGGCATGCCAGACTCCATCCCAGAGCAGATGGAGAGCGGGGAGAAGCAGGAGATAACGGTCGTCCTCGCCGACGACCACAACGTGATCCGGATCGGTCTGCGGGCAATGCTGGAGGCCGAAGACGACCTGCGGGTGATCGGCGAGGCCGCGGACGCGCCCGGGGCTAGGAAGCTGGTCCGCGACCGCCGCCCCGACGTGCTCGTCCTCGACCTGCAGATGCCGGGAGCGGAGCCGGCGAGCGACGTGCCGGCGCTGCGCGAGGAGGTCCCCGCCACCGCGATCGTCGTCCTCACGATGCAGGCCGACCCGCGGCGGGCGCGGGAGCTGCTGCGCGCCGGCGCCTCCGGCTACGTCCTCAAGCAGGCGGCCGAGCGGCAGCTGACGGCGGCGATCCGCACCGCCGCCGGGGGCGGCTCCTACATCGACCCCGAGCTGGGGGGCGAAGTGGCCCAGCTCGGCGTCGACCCGCTGGATCAGCTCGGCGACCGCGATCGCGAGCTGCTGCGCCTGCTCGCCCTCGGCCACACCAACCGCGAGATCGGCGAGCAGCTCTTCCTCAGCGTCCGCGCGGTCGAGGTCAACCGGGCGAAACTGCTGGAGAAGCTGGGGCTGGAGACCCGCCCCGAGCTGGTCCGCTTCGCAATCGCCAACGGCGTCATCGACGCGGGCGGCGAGAACGACTGAGTAGGAGCGCGGTCGTCGGGGAGGGGTGGGTGTCCCTCTCGCTTCCTGGGTTCCTCGCCTATAAGTTGGCCGTCTCTAGCCGAGTGGTCTGTGCGAGGAACAGGACGCCGGGCGCGAGAGGGACACCCACCCCTCCACAGCAACAGCTACTGAAAGACGCCTAGCTAGGACCAGAGCTTTCTTCAGCTCCACAGTTCCGTGGTTCCTTTCGCACGCTATGGGTGCATTTGGAACCACAACTTCGCCTCGCAGCTCATAGCTGGAGTTGCGCGGTTCCTTTTGCA
>Ga0070682_100001412_pt1 | contig 13524 bp, 7 predicted proteins | sample KBSC63LmetaG_FD_64668 | JGI IMG/M metagenome (GOLD analysis project Ga0070682, IMG submission 64668) | Corn rhizosphere microbial communities from Kellogg Biological Station, Michigan, USA - KBS C6-3L metaG | ecosystem: Host-associated > Plants > Roots > Rhizosphere | place: USA: Michigan... | reverse complement strand
GGTACATATAGCCGTTGTAGATCCTCATGGACATAAAACCTAAGCCGTCAGTATCGCTGTAGACACTCGCACTGTTAGTTACGAAGTCGGCAACCTGCGTTGTCCATGTTCCTGGTGCGCCCGTTGATGGATCGAGCTTTGCAGACTGCACATCACTCCAGTCCGTCTGAGTGCCGTTATCCATACCGCCAGCAATGTATAGATATCCGTTATAGACTCCGGCAGCCAGGTCAATCCGGCCAGGACAGGTGCCACTGGTATGGCAAAAATCTCCGCTTACGCTCGTCACGTCTGCGAAGCCGTTCGCACTGGTTGTCCAGCTGCCGACCGAGCCATCGCTGTTAAGTTTGGCATAGCGAGCTGTATTGAGCATTGTCGAGTAGTTAGCACTGGTGCCTGTGGTACCGCCGATAACGTATAGATAGCCTCCATATGCCACATATGCTGCGTTGGTAATGCCACTCGTATTAAATGTTCCCGTGCCATCGTAAGAAGACGTAACACCGGTCGGGTTGATCTGGGCATAGACAAAATCGTTATTGAAAGTGACGCTGCCACAGGCTCCGCCACCCCCATTACAGGTTGTGCCACCCCCCACGTAAATGTAGTTGTTCAGGCCAAAAATGAAGGGGTTTATGCGACCGGCGGCCTCAGCCAAAAGACTAGTAGTCTGCCAACTGCCAATCTGGCCATTGGCATAAATCGGCGCCACTTGTTGATCATTCATCTCATTGCTCTTGTTGTTACAAACGCCCGAACTAAATGAGTTACAGCCACTAGTAAGGTATAGGTAGCCATCGTAAGCTAGGACACTAGAGTCCGCTCGGGCTGCTGGGAGACTTGTTGTTGACTGCCAGGCCCCAAAGCCACTACTTGTGATCGGCGCAAAGTAAACCGTGCTGAGAGTTGTACTTAAGCCACCCGCCAATCCACCCATCACATATATGTAGCCATTATCCACCGCTTCTGCATCACCTGCAGAAGGTGGAGTACCCAGCGTTGTACTCGTTTGCCAGGTACCCAAAGTACCGTCGCCATTGATTTTGGCATACTGGGTTGTGCCCCGATTGGAAGTTGTCTCCGGCAGATACGAGTTATATACATACACATAGCCGCCGTAAGCTGCAGCTAGCCCTTGGAAATGCTCCATAGCAAGGCTAGCGGTATCGTGCCAAGTGCCGAGTGAGCCGTCGGCATTGATTTTGGCATACTGCACCTCGGTCGCACCGGCGTAGCTACAAGTAGGCTGCAAGGCACCCCCGCAGGGGGCGTTGGTAGCAACAATGCCCCCGACTACATAGGCATACCCGTTATACGCAAATATGCTGTTGAGGTCAATTTGCACCGCACTGCCGGAGGGGGCGTTGGTGCTCTTTGTAGTTCCACCGTTGAAGCCGTTGCCATCAGTTCCTATATTGGTATATGTCGCCGTGCCAGGTCTCACGTAGTAAGAATAACCATTATAGATAAATACCGGCGGATTTATAGTGGTACTGCCCGCCGAAAAGCTGCCGACCGTACCACCAGTAAGTCCTGCCCTGCCTAGGTTGCACCCAGTCAAGGAAGTATTGTCATCTACTGTGCCTTGGTTAAACCCACAATTCGTCGTACTCATCACAAAGCTCGGGTCAATGCTTAGTGGGTAGTTAGCTTGGTTTAAGTTGGTAGCGGTAACAGTAAGGCTGTCACCATCTAGGCTGAAACTGGCTTTAGACTTGTGGCTGCTGTCCCCTGTTATCTGTGGGGCTGGGATAACATAGTACAGGTGGTCTTTCTTGGCGTTCTTGCGGGCTTTAGCTAACAAGGCTTGGTCTTTGCTGTCGCTGGCAGAGACATTGCCGAAGAGTGTAGAGTCGCCACCGTAGATGCCAATGCTGCCATCCTTTTGTATCTTGGCTACCATGCCATCAGGTAGACTCAGTTTGTAGCTGTAGCTGGTTGTGTTGCCTGGGGAGTTGTAGAGGACTATGTCCTCTTTAAGCCCTGCCCCTTCTGGTGTGTAAACCAGCTGGCTGTTTTGGGCGGCTAGCGGATAGACAATGTGGTGGTCTACTTCCTTAGCAGAGTTAGTCAGGAACTGTGGGGTTAGTGAGATAGTGTTCTTTGTTTCTGCGTCAGTTAATACTAACGGCGTAGTAGTACTTACGTTCAGTGGTAGGGTCGCCGTATAGGTGACCCCACCAACACTGGATGAAGTAGTAGTGCTGGTGGGCAAAGTAGAAGAGGCATCCTTGTTGAAGATGTAGGCCTGCGAGGATGCGTCGTAGGCTAGTTTTGTCTGCAAGTCTTTGGTGGTGGTGGTCAAAAGATTGTTCGCTTTGGTCAGGTCATAGCCAGCAGCATCGGCCCTGGCATTGAATACCGGCACGAGCAAGCTAAAAATGACCAAAGCAGCCATTGGAACTGCCAAATTTGGGTGCGGCAGACGTGCCATGATTGGCTTTAAATTTCTGGCCAGATAATGATAAGGTCTAACGAGTCGCAAAAATATGAAGATATTTAGACAACGCTCATACACACTTTTGTGTTCATCGAATGACCAGCTGTGACCAGCTGTCTGTAGCATTCGTAACAGATGTAACTGTACAGATTGCTGAAAATTAGTTGTCTTTATGTCAGCATTTTTAAGAAGCACCGCACGATCTTGCGGCTGGCTGCCCTTGGCCACTACATGGTCTGGGATTGAGACTGTAGTGGGTTTGTGAGGGCGGAAAGTACTTCTATCAAATAGCGGCATCCCCCCGTCCCTTCATCCAAGACATGTCACTCATTATCATGCGCCGAATTTCCTGTTGGCGCCGACGTTCACTCAGGGGTAATTGCTTTAGCAGCCGGTCTGCTTTTGGTCGGATTGGCTTATCGTTTTTCACTTCATATTCTCCTAGTAAGCACTCACGTAGTTAAGGGTAATGTTGCCCAGTTGCAGATCTGCACTGCTCTTGCTGCTCATGCGAATCTTAATGGTGAAGTAAGTGTCTTTAGCGTAGTTGCTGCTGGCAAGACCAGTTGTGGCAATATCACTCCAAGAGGTAGTCACGCTGCCGCCGGCATAGTTGTAGTTACTGTCGGTGGAGTTGGCGTTGTCTATTACCTGGATCTTGGCGCTAGCGTTGCTGGCGTTGCTGGCCTTAACCTGTACATTGATCGGATCAGATGCCGCCCAGCTGCCAAAGTCATCTGGCAGTTCCACCTGTACAACTACGTCGTAACACTGACTGGTAGAAGTGTTTGTAGAATTCCAGTCGTAGTAATTCATGCGGCTGCTAGAGCTGTCGTATCCGCTAGTCATAGTACCGCTGTTCGCACTGCTACAAGAGGCATCACTGGCGGCGTCTAACACTGCGCCAGCATATTCTGGGGTCAGAATAAGGGCTTTGTTTTTGGTAGAGGAAGCGCAGCTGGCGTAACCAAGAGATTCGCTACCGCTGCCGGCTGAGCTAACGCTCAAACACTGGCCAGCCGTACCGAGAGCTGTGGGCAGGGTAACACTGTAGCTAGCACCCGAACCAACTGCACCAGCTGTAAGCGTTACGCTTCCGCCACTCGAGCTGTCGACTACCAGGCTACCCGTTTGGCTGGCGCCACCAAGGGTGACTGTACCCGTAGTTGCCGTTAAGTTGCCAACTTTGGCCAGGTTTGTGTAGGTCAGACTGCTGCTGAGGGCAACATTCTGAAGTATGCCGCTGCCGTCGATGATGCCATTACCGCCGACCTTCAAAACGTTGGTGTAGCCAGTGCCAACGGTTATGGCATTGAATGTATTATTTGAAGCGCCGGTTACATTGGAGAAGAATAAACTGTTTTGGGTGTTGGCGCCGCTAGTGGCAGTACCAGTCGTATTTATAGTTACACCGTTAATATTGATCGTACCGGAACTGGCTGCATTGGTGATACTAAACTGAGCCAAGCTGGTGTTGTTGGTGTTGATAGCGCTATTGGTGAAGCTAATGTTGTTACCGCCGGCACCGGTGGCACTGACAGTGAAGTTACCAGCCACGCTGGCAGTGCTGCCGTCATCGCCAATGATTGAGCTTGTCAGGGTGCTGCTACCGCTGAATTTAGCCAGCTGACCGCTGGTGCCACCACCGGTAGTTACGCCACCGCCGGCACCGGCACAGTTGCCGGTGCTGTCACAGATGGTGTAAGGGCCACCTGAGTTGCTGTTGAAAGTGTAGTTGGCAGTGCCGTTCTTTAGGGTAAGACTGCTACCTTGGACTGTAGTGGTCTGGCTAGCGCCGGTCGCTCCTAGTAATAATGGCGTAGCGCTGGCCGGTGATAGAGTGTTGATGGTAGCTGTACCGGCAACACTAAAGTTAGTCCCGGCAATGATGCTGCCAGTAACGTTGATATTGCCAGTTTGAGCCGTACCCGGAGAGCTAGCCTGAAGCTGAATACAAGTGCCCGTGAGACAGACTGTGCCACTGGCATCTGGCAGAGTTATAACCCGCTGGCCGCCGGTTGAAGTACCAGTAATCTTGAAGTTGTTGCTGGCCGGAGTAGCGGAGCTGCCATATATATAGAGATCGCGGAAAGCGTTGCTGGTAGAACCGAGATCGACTCCGGTCTGAGCCTGCAAGCTGTGGTTAAGGCTAGTCGTAACAGCCAGGTTACTGAGGTCGGTCTTGGCACAAGCGCTACAGCTGGCTACCGACAGATCAACTTGACCATCGCTGTTATTAATCGTTAGTGAGTTGTCATTTGATGTGATGCGGTTGGCCACGAACTTACCAGTGGTAGCGTTGAAGGCCAGTACTGCTCCGGCCAAAGAGCCCGAGGTGTCATTGCCCGTGCCGCCGTATTGTGGCATCAAAGCATTGGTCAGGTGAAGCGTAGCGAACTGGACAGTAGAAGTAGTCTGGACATCTTGGTTGAGCGCAGCGTTACCGTTCAGTGTCAGAGTGAAGCCGCCATTGGTCAGCGTACCGGTGCCACCAATAGTCACGCCGTTGATGGTGCCGGAAGTGACATTACCGCTGGCGTCGACCTTGAATTTGCTCAGGTTGTTTACTTGATAATCAACGAAGTTGCCGCTGAAGCTCGTCGGGTTTGCTCCTATATATGTACCATTGGCCGAACCGCTGCTGATAGCATTCGGACCAAGCTGGAACAATGAAGCGTTGTTGATCGGCGCTGTACCAGATAATAGCAAAGCGTTAGTGCCTGACTTGCTGGTACTGATCAGGCCGCTGGCGCTAATTGCGGCGGCGTTGGTGATATTGCCATTGGTCGCCAGGGTTAGCGGGTTACTGCCGGTAGTACCGATTTCCAGTTGGCCGCCGTCTGTTACGTTGAACTTGTTGCTACTGCCCACTGTTAAGACATAGCTAGCCTGAGGTACCGTGTTGACACCAACTCCGCTGCCGTTGTCTTGGACCAAGCTAGCTACAGCCGTGTAGGATGGGCCGTCACTGGTGAAGCGCGTCAGGTGGCCGTTGGTTGTGCCAGTAGCCGTAATGTTACCGCCCGATCCACCGGCTGCACAGCTGCCACCGCTAATCTTGTCGACACCGGCCGAGACGTTGGTCAGCACCAAACAGGTAGAGCCAACATCAGCCGAGGTTGGCAGTTGCAGAGTGTAACCAGTGCCTACTTGTTGGGCTTGCAAGCTGACTGTGCGACCCGGGTTGCTGCCATCATTCAAACTAACTTTACCGGCAATTCCGCTGGCGCCATTCTTGCCTACCGAGATGGTGTCGTCGACGCTGAAATCATTGCCACTGCCCTGAATTGAGACGACGCTGCCGCTCTGTGTCAGCAAAGAATCACCAATGGCTGATGGCCCTACAAATAATGGTATTGTGCCGGTTGTGCCGCTGCCGCCAAGGCCGGCCGCACAGCCGACGAAACCAAGCGCGCCGCCGGCGCTGGTTTGTTCCAGACAGTCGCCGGTACTACCCAGCGCCGAGGGCAAAGTCAGGCTGAATGAGCTAGTAGGGTTGGTGTCTGAGGCTCGCAAGCTGACATTGTTGCTGCCCGCCAGGTTGTTAAAGACAATCGAGCCGGTTTTGCTGCTGGATGTACCGAGAGTCAAGCTCTGTCCACTGCTACCATTCCAGCCGCCCTGGACAGCAACTGTACCTGTAAAGTTGGCAGCCGCGCCAATGGTCTGACTGTTGATAGTACTACTGACAGTCAGCGTGCCGGTGATGCTTTGGTTGGCCGTGAAGCTGTTGGCTTGGCCGAGGTAAGCTACGTTACTTAGGGTGCCGCTGGAATTAATATCGTTGCCGTTGATGCTGTAAGTTTGGCCGCTGCCGATGTTTACTCCGCCCTCGACGCTCAAGGATGCAACGTGAGTCGCGTTAGAGTTAGTAACTGTCAGCGTGGAGTTGGCGCTGGAGCTTACGTCTAAGGTCAATGAAGCAGCCGACCTCTGTATAGTAGCTGTGCTGCCGCCAAGCACTAAAGTGCCTGATCCGGAAGACAATGTCAAAGCATTGCTTCCACCAGTAGAGCTGACAGCGAGAGCACCGGCAGCCGTCAGACTGGTGCCATTCACAGTCAGGTTGCCAGCTATGGTAGCCGTTGTCGCTCCGGCATCTTGGCTAATGATGGAGCTGCTCAAGTGGTTAGAGCTTGAGAAGTATGGCAAGGTGTTGGTGGTGCCGCTGCCCAGCAAGCCACCGCCAGCTCCGGCACAGTTACCCGAGCTGTCACAGAGAGTGTAAGGACCACCGGAGTTGCTGTTGAAGCTATAGTTGGCTGAGCCGTTATTGAAGCTGACTGAGTTGCCCTGGACTGTGGTAGTCTGGCCTGCACCTGTGGCTCCTACGACGAGCGGAGTAGCCGATGCTGGTGCCAGAGTGTTGATGGTGGCCGTGCCGCTAACAGTTAGGTTGGTACCAGCGATGATGCTGCCGGTGACATTGATGTTCCCAGTTTGAGCCGCACCCGGACTAGTACTTTGCAACTGTATACACGTGGTCGTGAGACAGGCTGTACCACTGGCGTCAGGCAGAGTGAATAGCCTTTGGCCACCAGTCGAAGTGCCGGTGATCTTGAAATTATTAGAACCTGGCGTAAGCGAGTCTCCAGACAAATAAGCGTACTGATAAGGAACGGTTGGTCCGCCTAAGTTAACGGTTCCAGCACTTGCCGGTAATAGGGATTTGTTAATCGCCACGATGTCGCTCAAGTTGCTAAGGGTGAAGTCGGCACAGGTTGAACACTGGTCGGCGCGCGGCACTGAGATGTTGATCGAACCAGGACCGTTGGTGATAGTTACGGTGCCGTCGCTGTTACTTAGATTACCCAAACTATAGCCAGTACCGTTTCCTATCAGCAGTTGACCGTTGGTCGGCGTGCTAGTCAGGCCGGTGCCGCCCTTGCCTACACCTACCGTACCAAGTGAAACCGTGCCTGTTGTCACTGAGAAATCACTGGCTGAAAACTCTGCTATACCTTTAGCGCTGGTGCTGGCGTCATCAATTGTGATCGTCGAGCCAGCGCCGCTGGAGTTGGCTAGGTTCAGCGCACCGCTAATGTTATCTACGCTGGTTACACCATTGCCACAGCTGTAGGTACCGCCCATATTCACACAAATCGTGGCATCACCACCGACGTCTGGCAATGTGTATGTGCTGTCCTGGCCTAGACCGCCAGCCACGACGAGGTTAGCTGTTTTGCCATTGCCGGCGTTCAGGACGAGTTCTCCGGCTTGCGACGCAGAACCGATGGAGACATCCGAACCAGTTACTCCCAATAAACCACTAATGCTGGAGTTGCCAGTAATACTGGCGCCGCCACCCGTGACATTGAGGCCGTTGCTAATGGTAGCGAGGCCGGTGACATTGAGGCCGCCTGTGATACTAGCACCGCCGCTTGCTACTGTCAGGCCAGCGAAAGTCGGTGAAGCGCCACTGTTAATGTTCTGGGGCAGACTAAGCGTGATGTTCTGGCCGGATGGAGTTACTGTCACTTGGTTGGCGGTTCCGACGATAGTCACGGATCCAGTTTCACTATTAAGGCTGGAAACGCTGGCGCCTGCGGCACACGCTTCGAATGATAAATTGCCGCTGCCGTCAGTAGCTAGACACTCATTGGCAGTGCCGTCACTATTCGGCAAATGGAAGCTAATGTTCGAGCCAGGTGCCGTGCTAGGTCCGAGCAGACTAACCGTGTTCGTGCCGGAGAAAGTCAGGCCGCTGAAAGTTGGCGTGGAACTCGTGCCAATGCTCTGCGGCAAAGACAGCGTTATGTTGCCGCTAGCGCCAGATACATTCACCTGGTTGGCAGTTCCATTCAAGCCTGTAACACCAGTATTGCTGATGGTGGTCCCGCTAATGCCAATGCCGGCTCCAGCACTAAAGCTAACTGCGCCTGTCTGACCCTGCACACTACTGACTCCACTACTAGAAACACTGTTGAGCACACTGGCCGCAACGCTCAATTGGTTGCCATTCAGCACTAGGCCGTTGCCGACCGAAATGCTGCCGCTGGCGCCACCAACTGAACTAACGTACTTGGTGATGTTCTGGCCGATCGGCACAAACTTACTGCCGTTGTAGAAGTATGGCTGACTGGTTTTTTGATCGTAGTAGATCTGTCCGGCTGTCGGATTAGTTGGTTCAGTGCCAGGTGTCAGGACTAGGCCGCTGTTGACTTGCAGTTCACCATTGACAGCCAGCTCCTGAGCTTGGCTCAAGTCTAGAGATTGGTTACTTCTGACCTGATCGAGGGACAAACTTGAATTGTTAAAGCTGCTTGCCTTTTGGCTGGAGCCACTATTGTTTTGGTTAGAGTTTTTATGCAACCCCGATAGCAAGAAAGCGCCGCCCGCTATCAATGTGATGGCAACGATACTTGCCCCGGTGACGATCAGGGCCATGTGATTGAACTTAAACGGTGAGAAGCCTCCACCCCTGGTCTCTAGCGGCAATGGCTCTACTGGCTGGATAATTTGAGGTTCTTCAAGGCTCGAATCATACACCGAACCGGTGGTGCTAGTCTCGAGGCTATTATCAGCAGGTTGCTGTTCCATCTCTGTTTTGAGTTATTTTTGGGTTGTTTTGGGTTTGGTAAACTGTGTTAATTTTACACCCCTTATTCATCAGGGGCAAGCAAACCGAACAAAAAATTAATTCACTTTTCCACAGCTTGACCCCTGTAGCGGAAAATTAAGCCGAGATTTTATAGATTTTTCAGAAGAGCAATATGCAAAAATTAGTGCAAAAGCAGGAAGATTGTAACTGTCGCGACTATTGCTGTCAGCGCAGCCATGCCCAATACCGAACCCAGAGTTCGGAAGACTGCAAATTTCGCCAATGGGTTGCGGCCTATGGAGATGATACTACCGTATATCGAAGCGTAGATCAGCACTACCAGTGAGACAAAAGCCACTACTGCGATGACTAAGGCTACGACGATGCGCGCTGTTGAGATAGTGTGCCCTGTCAGAGCTTTAGCAAATCGCTGCAAACTGCTAAGTTGGGCGTTGCCAGATTCGGTTGTATCAGTGCCGACAGCAATGTTCAAACGGATAAAGCCGATTTGTATGCTGGACTGCTTGCCGTTTTTATCCGTAACCTGCATCGAAGTTGCCCCGTTGGAACTACTACTGAAAGCAGTCTGGGCCAGGCCGATGACGTGGTCACCGGGACCTGACTTCATGCCTACGCCGTTAAAAGGCGAAACAGCTATCTTGTCGCCGACCTTAATGTCACCATTCACTGTGCTGACTAGAGTATCCGCAGTACCGCTTGTAGCCACTTGCGTCAGATCTTTACCGGGGTCGACAGCCAGCAATGAATCATTGCTGGCGACTGCCACGCCCACGACACGTGCTCCGTTACTGGTGTTGGCGGCATCTACGAAGTTGCTTCGGCTGGAGTCCAGACTGACGATACTGCCCTTCGTTATTGTCGTATCCGAATGGTAAGAGTGCGACAGATTGGCCGAAGAAGCCGCTGCCGGCGCAAGGCCAGAGAGCAATAATGCCGAGGTAATGCCTGCCAGCAACAACCTTACGTTTCGGAAGCGCCCCATAGTGTTTACGATTATAGAGGAAACTTTGCCGTTGTAAACCTTGTTGTTTGAACCCCGTTCTGACCGGCAGAATTGCTAATTCGATCAAGCAAGTTATTCAAAATTTATTACTCAAACTATTTGCATCTGTTTTGCACAAAATCTCATCTGTTATTTTGCCATATTTGTTGTTATATATACATTATAAATTCATCCGTTATTCTGTGATTTCCCGCACCAAATTGCCTCCAGCTATTGCATACAGGATTATAATTAAAGTGGAAGGTTAAAACAGAAATGTCAGAAGTCATACCTCATCAAAACCATGAACAGTATGTAGAAGGTCTGCTAACAGACGGACTACTGCCATGGAATACCCAAATTACCCTGTCCCGTTTAGATTCTTCACGACTTACCCTAACCCAAGCAGAAACTTATAAAGCTATGATGAAACAGATGCGAGGCCCTACAATTGGTGGCTTCAGTCTCAAATATTCGGGAATTCGACGAAGACTCTGGCATTTTGGGCTCGAATTGGGGGCTCCAGATGAAATTACAGCCGTTAGGTCATCAATGAAAATAGCAATGAATAATTTAGAAATTGTGGGTGTTAACTTGGAGGATGTTGAGTTCATGGGTCTGCACTCCGCCAGCGATGATAAAATAGAGCGCGCTACAGATGCCATCCGAGCTGCCGGTTTCTACGAACAGGTAACGATCGGTGACAATATGTTTATAGCAAGCGACAGTATGCGGTATGCCGCTCGCAGTATTTTCAATGGCACGCATGAGGTGGCAGAAGAAATGGCAGCAGGTATAGCGCATATAGACACTCCTGGCGTAGAGCTAGTCAGCCCTCGTGTTGCAGCATCTTACTTATCGGCAATATCTTAACCCTTAAAAGCAAAGAAGCCACCGAAGTGGCTTCTTTGTATGGTGGGCGATGAGGGACTCGAACCTCCGACCTCGTCATTATCAGTGACGCGCTCTAACCAGCTGAGCTAATCGCCCGAGTTGTTAAATGTAGCTCCCCAAAAGGTAAACTTGTTTGCCTTTTGAAAGGAGGAATTACGAAGACCCCGCAGGATATTCGCAAGAATATTCGTTGGGGTTGTAGTAAATTCCAACGTGGTGGAGACACAGGGACTCGAACCCTGGACCCCCTGCTTGCAAAGCAGGTGCTCTAGCCAACTGAGCTATGTCCCCTGACTGAAACTACCGAAGTATTTTACCGAAAAACCCCCTATTAAACAAGGGTACTGTGCTAGAATCGGCTTAGGATGAATACCGACCATCTCGTCAATCTCTTGTTTATCATCTCCTTGGCTGGTGGCAGTCTGGCTGGACTACTGGCCCTGGCTTGCCTGCCACTCGGGCTGATCCGCGCCAAGCATCATGACAAATCACTGCTAGGCCTAGCAAAAGCCTGCTTTGGCATCATGATCTTGTTAGTATCGGTTTGTTTGGTCTTATACTTCGTGACAATCAACGATAATAAAATCTAACTAAGGCAGCTCAGCGCCCTTTTCGCGGGCTTTGGACAAACCAATCGCTATCGCCTGCTCGTGGCTAGTAACTTTCTGGCCAGAGCTATTCGTGAGGGTACCGTGGTCAAATTCATTCAAGGCTTTCTGCACCTCACGTTTGGCGGTTGATCCGTATCGAGACATATCAATCCTCCGCTTCATCGTCACCCCAGCCTACCAAGTATCTCAAATTACCTCTATGAGAATGCCCACATCCCAACCCGCTCATGCTTGCATATTAGCTTGTTTGATCGTAGACTTTGGGCAAATAAGGAGTTACCTATGCCAGCCACGCCTGAATTACATGCAGTATGGAACGAAACCACTATCCAACTCTCTGATGCTGGATTAGACGCAAAATACCGTAAGTTTTTAAAAGGTTGGGCTGAGAGAAGCGACTACATGGCCACACATTTTCGCATTGAGCGAATGTACGAACACGCCGTTAATTATTACGCGGCAGCTTGTGCCGCAGAAGCCGCATTACGACTAGCTGCCACCGATGCCCGCTACAGCGCCAGATTTGCACCGATCACAGGAGCACGCTGCGTAGAGATACGTACAGTTAACCTAAAAACAGGCGAAGAAATGCCCTACTCCGGAGTCTCAATCGGCATGATAGAAGATGAGAGTGGTTTAGCGGTTCCGAATCGCAGCATGGATCCGCTGGAACGCTTTACTGCAGAAGACCTAGACCTAGCGATTGATCGTGCCCGAGTTGAAGGCACACTAGCCCCAGCTGCTTAGTTCTTCGTATATCAAAAAGAGCCGTCTCGCAAGGAAAGTCGGCTCTTAGTTCTAGTTAAAGATTGAATGGTGCAAACCAACGTCAGTCGTTAGGTTCAGAAAACTGATGGTGGCGACCGAGCAAGCTTCTCTGTACTTTGAACATAAGCTTTGAGATACTTGGGTTTGATGAATAGCGCCAGCAGTTCACCACCAGTTAACCCCTACTCAATTTGGTGGGTCAAAGCCGGACTATTGCTGATAGCAGCAATCCTCGGTGTTGCAATTATTGTGGGAGCGAAGGATACCTACAATCAGGTCACCTATCATCGTCATCTGGTTGCAGACAGCTTCAGCGAAAACGGTACAGTAACCGCGCGGTACAAAAAGTATACCCAGGATAACAATGGCCGCGGGTATATTCACATAATCACCACCTACTTCATCGACTATACCTACAGTGTGCCAATTACATTCCGGCAGTCCGGGGCTCCAACAGTTACCAAAAACATCCCATACACCAGTCACCATGTCGAAGTATATGGAGATGAATATGCTGGCTACCAGGTTGGCGGCAAAATCAACCTGACCGTCGACAAGGCGGATATCACTCGTAGTCTACCTACCGTTTTGGTCAGACAGTTTGAGCCTGAACTCGGAAACAACCTACGGATTCTGGTAGACATCATTGGGGTGTCTGTATCCTTTCATCTGGCCCTCTTTATAACTAATAAACGCTGGCCGCGCAACTTTTCTGTATTTATGCTCTTCTTCATCTTGAGCAATATTATCTGGTTTAGCCTTTATGCAGTACTGCGGGCACCTTTCCTACATCTTCTTTTCAAATAACAACTTACGATCTTAGCAATACCGAAAAATCAGGAATCAAAAAGAGCCGTCTCGCAAGGAAAGTCGGCTCTTTTAGTTCGAGTTAAAGATTGAATAGTACAAATCAACGTCAGTCCGTAAGGTTCAGTTTACTGATGGTGGCGACCAGATTGCTCTGGTTAGGTGAATCGTCAGTACTGATTTACGATTCATCGCCATCGACCTAGTTCACAAGTGATTACTCGACGAGTGACTAGTATATCTCCCTAGAAAGGAGGTAATCCATCCGCACGTTCCCGTACGGATACCTTGTTACGACTTAACCCCAATCATCTCCCCTACCTTAGGGCTAGGCAAGCTAGCACGTCAGGTATTGGCGACTTTCATGGTTTGACGGGCGGTGTGTACAAGACCCGGGAACGTATTCACGGTAGTATAGCTGACCTACCGTTACTAGCGATTCCGACTTCAAGCAGGCGAG
>Ga0070682_100001409_pt1 | contig 13536 bp, 9 predicted proteins | sample KBSC63LmetaG_FD_64668 | JGI IMG/M metagenome (GOLD analysis project Ga0070682, IMG submission 64668) | Corn rhizosphere microbial communities from Kellogg Biological Station, Michigan, USA - KBS C6-3L metaG | ecosystem: Host-associated > Plants > Roots > Rhizosphere | place: USA: Michigan... | reverse complement strand
AGAACAATGACGACGAGCAGAATCTCAGCCGGGATCTTCCATCGCTCGAACTGTGGCGGAAGCTGAAAAGCGAGTACGCCGTAAACCAGAAGGATGACGAACCCGATCGGATCGAACAGTTTCTCGAGCGCCATCGATGCGAGCACCGTCGAGCTCGAGACGCCGCTTGCGCGCGACACAAATACCACGCGTGCTGCATCCCCGCCGCTGGCTACCAGAACATTGTTGAGGCCGGCGCCAGCGACTGTCGCGCGTATCGCGAGCCACAACGACGTGATGCCGATCGGGCGGAGGAAGAGCCACCACCGGACGCCTTTGATCAGCACCGACAGGAAGTTCACGCCGATGGCCGCTGCGAGGAGCGGAAGCGATGCGTGCCGCATCGAGTTCCACGCCTGGTGCCAGTTTATCTTTGTCGCGAAATAGACGAGGAAGACGAGAATCGCGGCTGAGAGTGCCCAGCGAATCCCTTTCTTCAGACTCGGACTCATTCAGCGGGCAGAGTCGCGAATTCGTAGCCCTGTTCTTTCAGGCGGTCGATTATGTGGGGAAGTGCGGCCGCGGTCTGCATGCGATCGCCATCGGGGTTATAGCCATCGCCGTCGTGCAGCAACACGATCGATCCGGGAGAAACACCCTCGAGTGTGCGGCGGACGATCTCGTCGACTCCAGGTCTGTCGCTGTCCCAGACGCCGAGTGACCAGCCGACAGTGCGCTCGCCGTAGGAGCTGGCGATCGGAGTGGTCCACGGACTGCGAAAGCCATGTGGCGCGCGGAAATAACGGGGCGCCGGCGCACCCGCTCGCTTGATCGCCCTGATTCCCAGCCGAATGTCGCGGCTCACGTAGAAGGGACTCTTGAATTGGAGCTTGCGATGGAAGTAGCCGTGATTCCCGAGCTGATGGCCTTCCTGCGACATGCGCCTCACGAGCTCGGGCCAACGCTCGGCGTGACTTCCCAGGACGAAAAAGGTCGCATGGACTCCTTTTTCGGCGAGCGTGTCCAGGATCAGCGGAGTGGCATCTGGGTTCGGGCCATCATCGAAGGTGAGCGCGACGACTTTCCCTTCGCCAGCAATTCTTCCGAGGGCAGGACCAAAGAACGGACTGTTACGGTGAAACGCTCCGTGCATCGCCCCGCCTATCACAGACACTCCCAATGCTGCGTAACCGATCATTCCCGTGTAGCCCGCCCCAATACGGCTGTGTAGATGTCGAGCACCGCCTCGGTCACTTTCGCCCAGGAGTATTGCTCCGCCTCCTGTCGGCCGCGTTTTCCGAGTCTGGCCCTCAAGGTCTCGTCGTCCAGCAGTCTTACCAGCGCATCCGCGAGAGCCTCGGTATCACCACAATGCACCATTAGTGCCTCGCGCTCGTGTTTGACCACATCGCGAAAGCCATAAATGTCGGAGCAGACGACCGGCGTCTCGCACGCCATCGACTCCAGAAGGGTGATTCCGAACGATGCTTTGGTTGTCGGGCAAGCGTACATCGCGCTGTGCGCGTAGTACCCGGGACGCTCGCCGAGGACGGAACCGACGAATGTGATGTCGGGGTCACCGCCGGCGGCACGGTAGTAGTGCTTGCGAAGAGGTCCATCTCCCACGACCACGAGCTGAGCCTGGCGATTTCTGCCGCGAATCTTCTTGAAAGAATCGATGAGGGTGGTGAGGCCGTTGCGGGGGTCGAATCTTCCGAGGAAGAGAATGACGGGAACATCGGTGCGCAGGGCGGCGGGGCGGGGAACGTGCGGATTGAAGACGTCGGTGTCGATTCCATTCGGGACAATCGTCCAGTTGGCCTCGAAGTATCGATTGAGCGCTATCGTGGTCGAGTGCGACACCGCGATCGCCGCATCCAGCTGATCGAGCCGCTTCTGGAAGTATCGGTTGCCCAGCGAGTATCCGACCGAGCGATCGAAGTAGGTGTGAAATGTTCCGACGACCGGACAGTCTGCTTCCTCGATCGCCATGACGGGAAGTACGGGGCTGAGCGGCGAGTGCACATGAATGATGTCGTACTGACCGAGACTGAACACGCGCCGAAGTTTTTTCCTCAGCTCGAGCCCCCACGTGAAGCGCGCCTGCGACCCATTGGCGTAGATCGGCTGGCTCTTCCCAATGCGAATCACGTGTGGTTCGTCGCGAGCACCTGGAATGTTCGACGTGATTATGTCGACGTGGTGGCCGTACCGTCGCGCCTCGCGCGCGAAGAAGTGCACGTGCTCGCAGATGCCTCCGAGGTGCGGATAGTAGTACTCCGTCACCAGCGCGATGCGCAGCGGACGCGCGTGCTGATGGCGCGCCATAGGGAGCGATCCCGCCGGCATCAGCTCGATTCGGCGCGAGCGCGCGAGCTTACGCGTCAAGAGCGGCATGTGCGGCGGCTAAGCGCGCGATTGGAACTCTGAAAGGTGAGCACGATACATAGTCGAGACCGAGCGAATGAAAAAAAGAAATGGAGCGCGGCTCTCCGCCGTGCTCCCCGCAGATTCCCAGCTTTATCTTAGGACGAACTCGTCGCCCATCCTCAACAGCGATCCCTACGAGTCTACCTACCCCTTCGGTGTCAAGCACCTGGAATGGGTCGTCTGAAAAAATACCCCGATCAATGTAAGAAGGAAGGAACCGTCCCGCATCATCGCGGCTCAGCCCCAGTGTGGTCTGTGTCAGGTCATTTGTTCCGAATGAGAAGAATTCGGCCGACTGCGCGATCTGTCCGGCGGTGAGCGCCGCACGCGGCAGCTCGATCATCGTCCCTATGATATACGGGATCTTTTCTCCCATAGCCCCAAGCACGCGCTGGGCCACATCCTCTATGATAGCGCGCTGATTCTCGAACTCTTTCACAGTTGCGACCAGCGGGACCATGATCTCTGGTCTAACGACGATTCCGCGCCTCATTGAGCGAACGGCGGCCTCGAGAATCGCCCGCGCCTGCATTTCTGTAATCTCCGGGTAAGATATCCCGAGCCGGCAACCGCGGTGTCCGAGCATCGGATTGGTCTCCCGAAGAGACTCAATGATGCGGTTGAGGTCCGCGCGGGGGATGTCGAGAGTGCGAGCAAGGAGTTTCGACTCTTCTCCACCGTGTGGAAGAAACTCATGCAGTGGCGGATCCAGCAGCCTGATGGTGACAGGTAACCCGTCCATCGCCTCGAAGATTCCCTCGAAATCCGCCCGCTGTATCGGCAGCAGCTTGTTGAGTGCGCGTCTGCGGCCGCCCTCTTCGCGCGCGACGATCATCTCGCGCATCGCGGTAATGCGATCGCCCTCGAAGAACATGTGCTCCGTTCTGCACAAGCCGATGCCTTCGGCGCCGAAGCTTCGGGCAATTCGCGCATCGCGCGGAGTATCCGCGTTTGCGCGCACGCGAAGCACCCGCACTTCGTCCGCCCAGGAGAGCAGTTCGGCGTACGCCTGATAAAGCGGCGCCTGCGAGCGAGCGAGAGTTCCGTTCGTCACGCGCACCACTTCGCTCGGGATCGTCGAGAGATCACCAGCGAACACGCGGCCGGTCGCGCCGTCGAGCGTCAGCCAGTCGCCCTCGGAGACGTTGGTTCCGTTGACGCTGAACAGTTTGTGCTCGAGATCGACGTGAATGTCCTTGGCGCCAACGATGGCGCACTTGCCCATTCCTCTCGCTACCACGGCAGCGTGACTCGTCATGCCTCCACGCGCCGTGAGCACCGCGCGCGCCGCAACTATGCCGTGAAAATCCTCGGGCGTCGTTTCGTCGCGGATAAGGATGACGCTCTCTCCGGCGTGCGCGCGTTGTTGAGCGGTGTCCGGGTCAAAGACCGCGCGTCCGCTCGCGGCGCCAGGACTCGCGGGAAGCCCTACGCAGAGAGGCGTCGCACGGATCGATGGATCGATGATCGGATGGAGAAGCTGATCGAGATGCGCCGCCGGAACGCGGCGCACCGCTTCGAGCTTGTCGATCAGCCCTTCGCTCACCATGTCGCGCGCGATGCGCACAGCCGCGGCGGCGGTTCGCTTCCCGGCTCGCGTTTGCAACAGATAGAGCTTTCCGCGCTCGACAGTGAACTCGAGGTCCTGCATGTCGTGGTAGTGGCGCTCGAGCCGCTCCTGTGTATCGAGCAACTCCTTGTGGGCGTCGGGAAGACGGTTCGCCATCTCGTCGATGTCCAGAGGGGTGCGAATTCCAGCCACGACATCCTCTCCCTGTGCATTGACCAGGAATTCGCCGTAGAAGCGTCGCTCTCCCGTCGACGGATTTCGCGTGAATGCGACACCGGTTCCGGAATCCTCTCCGAGATTGCCGAATACCATCGCCACGACGCTCACCGCCGTCCCGAGATCCTCGGAGATACCGTTCACTTTCCGGTAGTCTTTTGCTTTCTTGAGCGTCCAGGATTTCCAAACGGCTTCGATCGCGCCCCAGAGCTGTACGACCGGATCGCGCGGAAAGTCGGCGCCCGTGCGGTTTCGAACGAGGGCCCGGTACTCGTCGACCAGATTCCTCAACACGCCTTCGCTCAGCTCGGCGTCGGAGACCACGCCCTCAGTCATGCGCTTCGCCTTGAGCAGATGCTCGAAGTCATGCACCGAGACTCCGAGCACGACGTCGGAGTACATCTGGATGAAGCGGCGGAACGAATCGTAGGCGAAACGCGCATTGCGGCTCTGCTCGGCGAGCGCTGTCACCGCGCGATCATTGAGACCGAGGTTGAGTATCGTCTCCATCATGCCGGGCATCGATACCGGAGCTCCGGATCTAACGGAGACGAGCAACGGATCCTTCGAGTCGCCGAGCTTCCTGCCCGTTGCTTTCTCCAGCCGCGCGACGTTGCCCTCGACCTCAGCCCGCAGCCGGTCGGAATATTTTCCGCTACCGAGGTACTCGATGCATTCGCTGCATGCGATCGTGAACCCAGCCGGAACCGGGACGCCGAGATTCGTCATCTCGGCGAGGTTCGCACCTTTCCCGCCGAGGACGTTCATCATGTCGCGAGTTCCCTCGGCGGATCCGTTGCCGAAGAAGAAGACGGACTGGGCCATGGGCGTCAGCAGCCACAGCCGAAGCGGAGCTTCTCCGGGTCGGCGGGAGGTGGCGTCGGATAATCGCCGGAGAAGCAGGCATGACAGAAGCCCGAGGGACCACCAGGAACCGATTCGAGCATCCCATCGAGCGTGAGATATCCGAGTGTGTCGGCTCCCACCGCGGTAGTGATCTCGTCGATGCTCATGTTGGCCGCGATCAGCTCTTCGCGGGTCGGAGTGTCGATCCCGTAGTAGCACGGTCCGGTGACGGGCGACGAGCTGACGCGGAGATGTACCTCGCGTGCTCCCGCCGCGCGCACCATGCTCACCAGTCCCCGCGTCGTTGTGCCGCGGACGATCGAGTCATCAACCATCACGACGCTCTTGTCGCGGAGCACTTCGCGCACGGCGTTGTACTTCACTTTGACCTTCGCGTCTCGCCCGGCTTGCGTAGGCTGAAGGAAGGTCCGCCCGACGTAGTGATTTCTGATCAGCGCCAGCTCGAGCGGAAGTCCCGACTCCTCCGCGAAGCCGAGTGCTGCCGAGTTCGACGAATCGGGGACGCTGAAGACGAGATCAGCCGTTGGGGCGGGGAAGTCACGCGCCAGGCGGCGCCCGAGCTCTCGGCGTGCTCGGTCCACGGAGCCGCCGAAGACCTGACTATCGGGCCGCGAAAAGTAGACGTACTCGAAAACGCACTTCCTGGAGTCTTGCGTGTCGAGCGGAAAAATCGACCGCATTCCGCTCTCGTCGATCGCGATGATCTCTCCGCGCTCAACCTCACGCTCCAACGTCGCGCCAAGGAGGTCGAGCGCGCAGCTCTCGGATGCGAACACCGTTGCGTCGCCGAGCTTTCCCATCACGAGTGGGCGCCAGCCGCGTGGATCGCGCGCAGCGAGCAGTGTGTTACCAACGATGACCGTGAGGCAGTACGCTCCCTCGACGCCCCTCAGCGCATCCGCGAGGCGCTCCTCCGGCTTAACTGAAGATGATCTTGCCATCCGATGAACGAGAACCTCGGAGTCCATCGTGGTCGTGAAAATCGATCCACCATCTTCGAGCTCACGACGCAGCTCACTGGCGTTGGTCAGATTTCCATTGTGCGCCAGCCCGATATGACCGTCGCGGAAGCGCGCCAGCATCGGCTGCGCATTTTCGATGGTGGAAGATCCCGCGGTGCTATAGCGCGTATGCCCGATCGCGATATCTCCACGCAGGGTCTGGACGTCGGGTGCAGCGAACGCCTCGGACACCAGGCCCATTCGTTTGATGGCTCGCGCGCCCTGCTCGCGATCGACCGCAACTATCCCGGATGATTCCTGTCCGCGATGCTGCAGCGAGTAGAGACCAAGATGCGCCAATGCCGCCGCGTTCGCATCACCGTAGATACCGAAGATTCCGCACATATCAGTGAGCCGCCACTGGATCGAGCTCGTCGAACGTCGCGTGCTCTGGAGTGCGCGCCATAATCCCCGGAATCGTATCGTGATAAGCGCGATGGAGCCGGATTAGTGGGTTTCGGACCGTGCCTTTCGGAAGCCTGATCGTCAGCGCATTCGAATCGGCGATCACCTTGCCGATTCGTGCGCACTTGACTCCAGCCTTCGCGGCGATCGCGAGCACGCGTTCCGGCGACGAGCTGGATAAGACAATGCGTCCCTGACTCTCGCCGAACAGAATCTCGCGATTGGTCAGCGCTGAATAGTTGGATAAATCGATTTCCGCCCCATTCTCGTGTTCAGGATTCGCGATGCAGCATTCCGCGAGTGCGACGGCGAGTCCGCCGTCGCTGCAATCATGCGCTGAGCTCACGACCTCCGCGCGAATGGCCTCGAGAAGAGCGTCGATCACCCTTCGTTCCTGGTCGACGTCGCAGCTCGGTGGCGGGCCCAACACCTTCCCGTGAATCGTCGCCAGGTACTCGGTACCCCCGAGCTCGCCGCCCGGCTCGCCCAGCAGCAGGATTGCGTCGCAGTCGCGGTGGAATGTTGCGCGGGTGACGTGCGACAGATCTTCGATCAGCCCGACCATTCCGATCACTGGTGTGGGGTAGACCGCGCCGGAGGGACTTTCATTGTAAAGGGAAACGTTACCACCAGTCACAGGAGTCCCGAGTGCACGGCACGCCTCTCCCATTCCCGCGACCGCTTCCTTGAGCTGATAAAAAACTTCGGGTCGAGTCGGGTTGCCGAAGTTGAGGCAGTTCGTAATCGCCATCGGCCGCGCGCCAGTGCACGCGACGTTGCGCGCCGCCTCGGCCACCGCAATTCGTCCCCCGACGCGCGGATCGAGATAGACGTATCGCCCGTTGCAATCAGTCTTGACTGCGATCGCCTTGCTGGTGCCGCGGACGCGCAGGACGGCGGCGTCGCCCCCCGGGCCTACGACCGTGTTCGTCCGAACAGTCGAGTCGTACTGCCGGTACGCCCACGCCTTACTTGCAATCGTGGGCGCTGATAGCAACTGCTGCAGGGTCCAGGCAGGATCCTTTTCCTCGGGCCGCTCCGCGATAGCCGAAGGGTCCGCCGCGCGCAAAGCCGCGATCTCGCTCGACTCGCGCGCTGGGGGCGAATAGGACGGGCAATCAGTCACGAGTCGCGATCCTGGAAACTCCGCAACGACGGTCGTTCCCTCGGTCACGCGGTAAACCGGCTCCGCGATCACCTCGCCAATCACGGCGGCAGTGAGGTCCCACTTGGTGAGTATTTCACGAACGGAATCTTCCCGTCCCTTCTTCGCGACGACGAGCATTCGCTCCTGCGACTCGCTGAGCAGAATCTCGTAGGGAGACATTCCACTCTCGCGGGTCGGAACTTTCGTGACGTCGATCGTTACGCCAACGTCGCCCCGCTCGGCCATCTCCGCCGATGAAGATGTGAGGCCGGCGGCGCCCATGTCCTGAATCGCGACGATATGACCGCTCTTGATAAGCTCCAGGCTAGCCTCGAGAAGGAGCTTCTCCGTAAATGGATCGCCCACCTGAATACGCGGCCGCTTGGCATCGCTAGCCGCCGAAAGGTCCTCAGACGCGAATGACGCTCCATGAATTCCATCGCGACCCGTTCGTGCGCCGACCGCCATGATCGGATTTCCGACGCCCTCGGCCTTCGCGCGAATGAGATCCTCCTCGTGCAGCAGGCCGACACACATCGCGTTCACGAGCGGGTTCTTCTCGTAGGACGGATCAAAGACGATCTCTCCGGCGACCGTCGGGATTCCGACGCAGTTCCCGTAGTCCCCGATTCCTTTGACCACACCGGAGAAGAGGTACCGGACACGCGAATCGTCGAGACTTCCAAACCGGAGCGAGTTGAGCATCGCGATCGGGCGTGCGCCCATCGTGAAGACGTCGCGGAGAATTCCGCCGACTCCTGTCGCAGCGCCCTGATACGGCTCGACTGCCGAAGGATGGTTGTGCGACTCGATCTTGAACGCTACCGCGAGTCCATCCCCGATCGATATCACGCCCGCATTTTCACCCGGACCCTGCAACACATACGGTGCGGTGGTCGGCAGCGTCTTGAGAATCGGCCGCGAGTGCTTGTATGAGCAGTGTTCGCTCCAGAGCGCGCTGACGATTCCCAATTCGGTAAATGTCGGAACGCGACCGAGCATTGCAATCAGGCGCTCGTACTCCGTTTTCGTCAGGCCGTGTTCAGCGATCAAGGCCGGTGTGATCGCGGGATCGCCAGGGCGCGGCTTCACATCGGACATCAAGCGGCCACCCTCGCGAGAATCGACTCCAACAGCCGGGCCCCGTCGCTGGAGCCGAGCAACGGACTGCACGCCCGCTCCGGATGCGGCATCAAGCCGAGGACGTTGCCGGCTTCACTTATGATTCCTGCGATGTTGCGCTCGGATCCATTCGGGTTGGCGTCGGCAGTGATGGCGCCGTCAGCATCCACGTATTTGAACACGACGCGTCCCTCGGCCTCGAGCTGATCGAGGACGTCGGTGGACGCGACGTAACGTCCGTCACCGTGAGCTACCGGTATGCGCAGGATCTCGCCGCGATCGTACAGATTCGTGAACATCGTGTCATCGTTCTCGACGCGAATTCTGACTTCCGCCGAAACGAACTGAAGGTGGGAGTTGCGCATCAATGCGCCGGGGAGGAGGCCCGCCTCACAAGCGATCTGAAAACCGTTACAGATCGCGAGCACCGGTCCGCCCGCCTTCGCGTGCGCCACCACATCCTGCATTATCGGACTGAAGCGCGCGATCGCGCCGGCGCGGAGATAGTCGCCGTAGCTGAATCCACCGGGGAGGATGATGACATCCGATCCCTTGAGCTCGTGATCCTTGTGCCATAGATACGTCGCTTCCTCACCGAGGATTTCGGTAATCGCCTGGAGGGCGTCGTAGTCACAGTTGGAGCCGGGGAAGGTGACAATGCCGAACTTCATGCGGGCACCGCCGACTCGATCTCGAAATCTTCGGTCACAGGGTTCGCCAGAAGTTTGGCGCACATGTCCGTGACTGTATCTTCCGCCGTGAGAGCATCGTAAGCGTCGGTCTCGACAATGATGTACCTGCCGACGTGAACGTCTTTCACGGTCTTGAAACCGAGCGTGCGCAGAGCATCACGTACCGCGTTCCCTTGCGGATCAAGGAGCCCTTTGCGCGGCGTGATGTGAACTGCGATGCGAAACTTCGCCATTTAAGGCTGCCCCCCAGTGGGTCCTGATGGTGGAGAGAAGTTTCCGGATCCGCCACGCGAAGAGTCACCGGGTCCGGGCGGACGGCGCCTTCTCTTGCGGCGGTGTGAGCGCTGACGGGCTTCGCTTCCTGTATCAACGACGCCGGCAGCCGCGAGAAGGAGAGGCTCCTCGTCATCGTCGTCGATCACTGGCGAATCACCTCGCGGACGCCTGTCGAGCAGCCCGAAAATCACAGTCTTGGCGATTCCGTATAAAACGTAGAGGACGAGCGCGGGGAAATAGAACTCTTTTCGCAGAAACAGCACGCCGATGAACGTCGCGATAACAACCAGCGTGCCGAGTATCTCACTGATCTTTCTGAATCCGATCGTCGGCACCGCGGGGTAAGACACGTTGCTGATCATGAGGAACGCCAGCAACAGCATCAGTCCGCGCAGACCCGTCGTCCAGTTGAGATCGCCAAGCACTGTCTGGTTGTAGAGCGATGTCTGGCTGAACCAGTAGTAGGTGGCGAGCGTCATTCCCGCCGCGGGGCTCGGTAGACCGTGGAAATATTTCTTCGCGCGTCCCGCTTGCTCCACGTTGAAGCGCGCAAGCCTGATCACAGCGCACGCAGTGAAGAGGAACGCAAAGATCCAATCCCAGCCGTTCCGGTTGAGAACGGCGAAATACATGATCATCGCCGGCGCGAGCCCGAAGGTGATCGCATCGACGAGCGAGTCGAGCTCAGACCCGAAGCGGGACCCCGTTCCAGTCGCGCGCGCGACCCTGCCGTCGAGCGCGTCGCAAACGCCGCCGAATACGATGTAGAGGCCGGCGGTGTCGAATTCCGTCCGCGACGCCGCGACGATCGCGAACATCCCGAAGAACAGACTCATGAGAGTGAACCCGTTCGGAAGAATGATCACTCCGCGGTTGCGCGGCCGATCGGAGTCTCCCCGTGCCTGTTGCCGCCTCGAGCTATCGGGTGCGAGCATCATTTCGGTAGGTCCGCGAGAACTGTGACGCCAGCGACCGTCGCGTCGCCAAGCTTCGCTTTTATCGTCGAGCCCGGCGGAATGAAGACATCCACTCGCGAACCGAACCTGATTATGCCCATCCGTTCGCCCTGCTTCACTTTCTCGCCAAGCCTGCTGTAAGTCACGATGCGACGCGCGATGAGTCCGGCGATCTGCCTCACCAGAATCTGGTATCTGCCATTGTCGACTCCAACCGACATCTGCTCGTTCTCGAGGCTCGACTTCTCGGCCGCGGCGTTGAAGAACTTGCCCTTGTTGTAATGGACGTATTTCACGACGCCATCGACCGGATAACGATTGACGTGCACGTTGAACACGTTCATGAAGATCGACAGGCGAATCGCGCGTCCTTTGATATAACCCGGCTCGTCCACTTCGGTGATCATGATCAGCTTGCCATCCGCCGGTGACACGACGAGTGAAGGGCCTCGATCTCCAACGCGTTCGGGGTCGCGGAAGAAGTACGCGACCCAGAGCGCTAGCAGGAGCAGAACGAGCGCGGCGAGCCAGAGGCCCCAGGAGCGGCGGCTGATTGCGAAACCGAAGGCGCCAGCGGCGATGACGGCGGCAATCGCAATGAAAAGAAGCCCTTCGCGCGCGAAGTTCAATTTGAGCCGTTGGGGTCGAGTGAGTGTCCGGTCAGGCGACGATAAATGTCGAGGTAGCGCTCGCTCGTAGCGTCGATCACGTCTTTCGGCAGCGGCGGCGGTGGATAGTTCCCGTCCCATCGCCCAGCCCGCTTCTCCGCTTCCAGATAGTCGCGAAGCGGCTGCTTGTCGAAGCTGGGTTGGCCGTGCCCGGGCTCATAGCTGTCGACCGGCCAGAAGCGCGAGCTGTCGGGAGTGAGCACTTCATCCACCAATATAACCTTCTCGCCCCCTTCTTCAGCAGTGCTCTTCGCACTTCCAAACTCGAACTTCGTGTCGGCGATTATTATCCCGCGTTCGGCTGCGATCGCGCGTCCAGACTCGTAGATCTCCCGCGAAAGCCGCTCGAGCTCGGCCGCGGCCGGCCCGCCGATCAAGGAGCGCATTCGGTCGATTGTAATGTTCTCGTCATGCCCTTCGTCGGCCTTGGTGGCTGGGCTGAAGATCGGGGGCTCCAGGCGGTCGGATTCGCGCAGCCCCTTGCTGAGTGCTTCGCCGGCGAGAGTGCCACGTTCGCGGTATTCCTTCCACGCCGAGCCCGAGAGATAGCCGCGCACGACGCACTCGATCGGAAAGACCGTCGTCCGGCGAGAGAGCATCGCTCGTCCTTGCAGCTCCTGCTCGTGATCGCGAAGTATTGGCACCTGGCGGACGATCTCTGCCGCGTCTGCCGAGAGCATGTGGTGATCGACCCTGCTCTCCAGCTGGCGCAGCCACCACGCCGTGATCTGCGTGAGAACGGCGCCCTTTTGCGGAATCGTCTCAGCCATCACCACGTCGAATGCGCTGACCCTGTCGGTCGCCACGATAAGCAGCCGATCCGCGTCGACCTCGTAGACGTCGCGCACCTTGCCGCGTCGGAAGGGAGTCAGGGGAAGAGCGCTCGCCTGCATCAACATCAGACCCTGATCTCCTCCACGCGGTCAGACCTCGCGCCTTCGCCGGCGAAGAGGGGCGTGATCACGTCGCGAAGGAACTCGTCCACCTGTTCTGGCGCCCGACCGACAAACATGGTCGGATCGATCGCGCCCCGCAGATCTTCGAGCTTAACCCCGAACGATTTGTCGCGCGCGAGCCGCTCCAGCAGATCGTTGGAGTCGGCGCCATTCTTCATCGCACTGGCCGCGGCAATGCTGTGCTTTCGGATCGTCTCGTGCGCGACTTGTCTGTCTCCACCGGCGCGTACCGCGCGTACTATCAGCTGCTCGGTTGCCATGAACGGAAGCTCCGCCGCGACTCTCCGCGCAATTACCGAAGGGTGAACTTCAATACCGCCCGAGATGTTCGCCATCAACAGAAGGATCGCGTCGGTGGCGAGAAACATCTCGGGAATCACGAGACGACGATTTGCGCTGTCGTCCAGAGTCCGCTCGAAGTACTGCACGGCGTGCGTCTGGTTCGCGTTTCCTTCCAGCGAGTTGACGAAGCGCGCCAGCGACGCGATCCGTTCAGCGCGCATCGGGTTGCGCTTGTACGCCATCGCAGACGAGCCCACCTGCTCGGACTCGAAAGGCTCTTCCATCTCACCGAACGACTGCAGCATGCGAATGTCGCCGCTGAACTTGGCGGCACTTGCGGCCACGCCGGCAACGACCGACAGAACGAAGGCGTCCAGCTTCCGGGTGTAGGTCTGGCCGGTCACCGGCAGCGGAGCAGGGAACGACATCTTCTCTGTCACGAGCTGATCGAGCCTTCGGACCTTCTCGTGATCTCCTTCGAACAGATCGAGAAAGCTGGCCTGCGTTCCCGTCGTCCCTTTGACGCCGCGAAACGGAAGTGTGCGCCGCCGGTAGTCGATGTCCTCGACGTCGAGTACCAGGTCCTGCATCCATAGCGTTGCGCGTTTGCCGACGGTCGTCAGCTGTGCGGGCTGAAGATGGGTGTAGCCGAGCGTCGGTTGGTCGCGCCACTTCTCGGCGAATGCAGTAAGCGAGCGAAGGACGTCCATTATGCGGCTGCGGAGCAGGTCGAGTCCACGCCGCATCAGAATCAGGTCCGCGTTATCGGTGACGTAAGCGCTCGTCGCACCGAGATGAATGAACGGTTTCGCGGCCGGCGCGACGTCACCGAATGCATAAACGTGGGCCATGACGTCGTGCCGGAAGCGCTTCTCGTAGCCGGCGACCGCGTCGAAATCGATTTTGTCGAGGTTCGCACGCATCTGCCGGATGGCCTCGTCCGGAATCGCGATGCCCAGCTCGCTCTCT
>Ga0070682_100001408_pt1 | contig 13541 bp, 12 predicted proteins | sample KBSC63LmetaG_FD_64668 | JGI IMG/M metagenome (GOLD analysis project Ga0070682, IMG submission 64668) | Corn rhizosphere microbial communities from Kellogg Biological Station, Michigan, USA - KBS C6-3L metaG | ecosystem: Host-associated > Plants > Roots > Rhizosphere | place: USA: Michigan... | reverse complement strand
CCGTCCGCGCGGATCTTGCCGTCCGTCGTCAGCGCCGGTTGCTCGTAGACGCGGATGCTCACCGTGTCGCCGACCGAGATCAGAAACTGTCCGGAGGGCGTCGCACGCTCGGCGGCCGGCAGATCCCTGAACCAGACGAACGGACCCGGGCTCGCGCACGCGTTCACGCCGAGCGACAGGACGAGGGCTCCGAGCTGCACGACGCGGCCGAGTCCGCGAAGGGCAACTCGCTCGCGCTCGGACCCTCCGCCTAGACGAACGATGAACACAGCGGCGAATGCTATGCGCAAGCGGCAACCCGCTTCAAGCCCGTTCAAAGGAGCGGCGCGATCTACGGCGCAGCACCGGGTCCCGGCTGCCGGCCGGAGTCGTCGCGCTCCCACTTCTTCTCGTGCCCGAGGCTGAGCTTGAGGTGCGCGCGCAGCTTCGCGTAGCCCATGACGCCCAGGTAAATCGGCGCGTGGACCCACAGATCGCGACGGCCCGCGATGATCCGCAGCGAGCGCCGCGCGTTCGTCGTCTCTTGCACCTGCAGCTCCGGAAACTTCGCGCGGAGCTCGTACATCCCCGCGCGAACCCGCGTGAGGGTTTTCGCGATCATCCGCAGGTTGCGCGGCGGGCTGATGGTGAACGTGAACTCCTGGACTGCTCGGCGCTCTTCCGGGCCTGCGATGAGCCGCGCGTAGCCGTCGTCGGCGATGATGTCGGGGAACTTGCCGAAGCGCTCGCGCCCTTTCCGCGAGAGGGCGTAGAAGCCCGCGCCGATGAGGTTCTCCGTGAAGTAGGGCAGGCTCGTCCAGACTTTGTAGAAGGACCGGACGAGGGCCGGCCGGCCTTCGTACGCGAACACGGCCTGCGGCGCGGCGAGCACGATGGGAGAATCGTCGGTGAGCAGCGCCGCGACGGCGCGCAGGGCCTCGATGCTGACCTGGATGTCGGCGTCGATGTACATGCGCGGGAAATAGCGCGCGTGGGCGTCGCCCAGGTTCAGGGCGCCGATCTTGTTTCCGACCGGCGTCTCCACGACGGTGACGGGGGGCCCGAAAGCGCGCGCTCGCGCCGCAGTGTCGTCCTTGCAACCGTTCGCGACGACGACGATGTCGAGCTCGCCGGGGTCGGCGCCCGCGAGCATCGACCGGAGACAGCGCTCGACGACCGCCGCCTCGTTGTATGCGGGAATGACGACGGAGAACATGCGGCGCCCGGCTCCGGACGATGGTCGACCCGAAATCGTTCCGCAAGGCGCACGAGCCGCGTCGCGCGGCGTCGCGCCCCCGGGCGCCCCGATGCTGCTCGTGGCGGGGTTCGTTTCGACTGGACTAATTAGGCGGCAATGACATCATCGGCCTCCACGGGCGCAGGGCGCCCGACCACCGAGGAAACCGACGATCACATGGCGAAAGTTGCGCTCATCACCGGAGTTACCGGACAGGACGGTTCCTACCTCGCGGAGGTTCTCGTCGAAAAGGGCTACGAGGTGCACGGCCTCACGCGGCGAACTTCGATGTTCAACCGCCAGCGCCTCGAACAGCTCGCCGAGCGTCCCGACGGCAAGGGGTGCACGCTGCACTACGGCGATATGGGCGACTCGAGCAGCCTGCACCGCGTCGTGACGTTGGTGCGCCCGGACGAGGTGTACAACCTCGCCGCGCAGTCGCACGTGGGCATCTCCTTCGAGCAGCCCGAATACACCACCGACGTTGCGGGAACGGGCGTGCTCCGGCTGCTCGAGGCGATCCGCATCGCCAAGCTCGACTCCCGCTTCTATCAAGCGTCGACCTCCGAGCTTTACGGACTCGTGCAAGAGGTGCCGCAGACGGAGAAGACGCCGTTTTACCCGCGCTCTCCGTACGCCGTGGCGAAGCTCTACGGCTTCAACATCGTGCGCAACTACCGCGAGAGCTACGGGATGCACGCCAGCAACGGCATCCTCTTCAATCACGAGTCCCCGCGCCGCGGAGAGAACTTCGTGACCCGGAAGATCACGCTCAGCCTCGCGCGCATCAAGGCCGGCAAGCAGGACGTGCTCAGCCTCGGTAACCTGAACACCAAGCGCGACTGGGGCTACGCGAAAGACTACGTCGAGATGATGTGGATGATGCTCCAGCAGCCTCAGCCCGACGATTACGTCGCCGCCACGGGCGAGACGCACACGGTGCGCGAGTTCGCGGAACGCGCCGCTGCCGTCGCGGGCTTCGATCTCGTCTGGGAGGGCAAGGACGCGGAGGAGAAGGGTCGCGATCGCAAGACCGGCAAGGTGGTCGTGCGCGTGGACCCGAAGTTCTACCGCCCGGCCGAGGTCGACCTGCTGCTCGGCGATCCGACCAAGGCGCGGACGAAGCTCGGCTGGCAGCCGAAGGTGAAGTTCGAGGAGCTCGCGGAGCTCATGATGCGCGCGGATCTGGAAGCGGCCGGAGTTCGGTAGCCAGGTGACGCAAGAGCCGCCTCCGGGTCGCGGAGCGACGAACGGCTCGCGCTTCGACGTCGGGACGATCCGGCTCGAGGGGCTCACGTTCCTCGATCTCGACGAGCAGGCGTTCGTCGAGCTCATCGTCGCGGAGGCGCGCGCCGGCCGCGGCGGTTGGGTCGTCACGCCCAACGCCGACATCATGCGGCAGGCTCACGAGGATCCGGGCATCCACGCGCTGCTCGCTTCGGCGGACGCGCTCGTCGCGGACGGGATGCCGCTCATCTGGGCGAGCCGGCTCCAGAAGACGCCGCTCCGCGGTGGGCGCATCTGTGGTTCCGATCTGATCTTCAGCCTGCCCGCCGCCGCAGCGCGCGCGAACCTCTCCGTGTACCTGCTCGGCGGAGCCGGCGACACCGCCGAGCGGACGGCCGAGATCCTCACGACGGCGAACCCGACGCTGCGCATCGTCGGCACGTATTCGCCGCCCTTCGGGTTCGAAAAAAAACCCGAGCAGATCGAGCAGATGCGCCGGCTCGTCGCCGACGCGAAGCCGGACGTCGTGTTCGTCGCGCTGAGCTTCCCGAAGGGCGAGCGGCTCATCCAGCAGATCCGCGACGCACGGCCGAACGCGTGGTGGCTGGGCGTCGGCGCGGCATTCGATTTCGTGAGCGGCGACATCCGTCGCGCGCCCGGCTGGATGCAGGCGACGGGTACGGAGTGGATGTTTCGGCTGCTCCAGAGCCCGAAGCGATTGACGAGCCGCTACCTCGTGCACGACGTCCCGTACGTGCTGCGTCTGCTCGGCGGCTCGCTCACGCGCCGTTTCGGCTCGCCCTGAGGCGGCGCGCACCGGGTGGGACCGAGTGGGGCATCCGGCCTCAGGCGTGACAAGACCGTTCGTGAGCGCTATTGACGGCGAGTGATGCGACGTCTCTGCCGGCTCGCGGTTGTGGGTGTGCTTGGTTCGGGGGCCCTCGCCTGTAACGACAAGGCGTCGTCGGCGCCGGCGCGCGCGCCCGTCACGAACGACGCTGCCGGTGTCGCAAAGCCCGCGGCGCCCACCGGGCCGCTGCCGAAGCTCTCGATTCGCGTCGTGGGCAACAAGCTCGTCGACGGGACCGGCGCCTTCATTCGCCTGCGCGGCGCCAACCACTCCGGGACGGAGTACGCCTGCATTCAGGGCTGGGGCATCTTCTCGGGTCCCGGGGATGAATCCGTGTTCGCCGGCATGGCCAAGTGGAACATGAATGTCGTCCGCATCCCGCTCAACGAGGATTGCTGGCTCGGCATCAACGGCGCCGACACCACGCATGGCGGGGAGGCTTACCGGAAGGCGATCGTCAACTGGGTGCAGCTCGCGCACAAGCACAACCTCTACGCGATCCTCGATCTGAGCTGGACGGCGCCGGGAACGAAGAAGTCGACCGGGCAGCAACCGATGGCGGACGCCGACCATTCGATCGACTTTTGGAAGAGCGTCGCGAGCACGTTCAAATCCGATCCGGCGGTCGTGTACGACCTCTTCAACGAGCCGTTCCTGAACCACCAGACGCTCTCGACCGATCCGTGGACGTGCTGGCTCAACGGCTGCACCGTGACAGGCGGCGAAGACGGGCTCACGGGGACCTGGCAGTCGGCGGGCATGCAGCAGCTCATCGACGCGGTTCGCAGCGCCGGCGCGACCCAGCCCGTCATGTTGGGCGGCCTCGAATGGTCGAACGATCTGAGCGGATTCCTCACGCATATGCCCAAGGACAGCCAGATCACGGCGGCGTTCCACCTGTACCGGGGGAACCTGTGTCAGGACTCGGCGTGCTGGGAGAAGAACCTCACGCCGATCATCTCGAAGATTCCGCTCATCACGGGGGAGCTCGGCGACAGCAACTGCGATCACCAGTTCACGGACAAGTTCATGGACTGGGCGGACTCGGTGAAGGCCTCGTACCTGATGTGGACGTGGAACGCCTGGGGCAACCCCACGCCCACGGCCTGCGGTCAGGAAAAGTTCCCGCTCATCGCGGACTGGAACGGGACGCCGACCCCTTACGGCGCCTCTTTCAAGGCACGACTCGCGAAGTAGCCAGCGTCTCGGGGGCGCGGTTGCGCGCCGCGTTCCGCTCTCCTCAAAACGCCTGTCAAACCAGGACGCAGCGCGGGCAACCTTGCAGCCGCGTGCGGGCCCGATAGAGTGCGGGTACAGGGATCAAGGATGTTGTACGCTGGGAAAAGTCTGCCGCTGAACCTCGACACCGCGCGGCGAGTTGCGAACCGCCTCAAGCGAGAGGTCATGTTCCGCGGGCCCTTCCGCCTGCTCACGCGCCGCCGGCACGAGGCCCTCCTCGCCGCTCACGCCCCGAAGCTGCCGCGCATCTCGGACGCGGCCCAGGGCCTGATCGGAGAGCTTCGCACGACGGGAGTCCTGCAGCGGCAGCTCTCCGCGCTCGAGATCGCGGGGACGGACCAGATGCTCAGCGGGCTTGCGACGCTCGTGAGCGAGCTCAAGGCCCTGCCGGCTGGCGGAAGCAACGCGCCGCGGCTGCCCATCTCGCGCCTCCTCGAGCTCCCGGAGATCTACCTTTGGGGGCTCGACGAGCGGCTGCTCGACCTCGTCGAGTGCTACATCGGCCTGCCCGCGCACTACCACGGTGCGGATCTGCGGCGTGAGGTCGCCGACGGCGTGACGAACGATGTGCGGCAGTGGCACATCGACGCCGAAGATCACCGGATGTTCAAGATCATTGCCTACCTGAACGACGTCACCGAGGTGGGCGGGCCCTTCGAGTACATGACGCGGCAGACGAGCGAAGGCGCTGCCCGTGCGCTGCGCTACGTTTCAGGTTTCGTCCCCGATCCCGCGATGGAGCGGGTGATGCCGCGCGAAAACTGGCGCGCGGCGACCGGCCCGAGCTTCACCGCCAACCTCGCCGACACCTGTGCCGTCTTCCATCGAGCCCGACCGCCCACGAGCGTCGATCGCTACTCGATCACGTTCTCCTGGACGTCACGCAGGCCGATGAAGACGTACGCCTCGATGCCCATGGCCCAGGAGACGTATGACTCATTGACGCGGGGGCTCTCGGCGCGGCAGCGTGCGTGTGTTCCGCCCCGCACGGCCCCGTGACCGGCGCCCACGTCCGGAGCGTGGCTTCGGTGTTCCCTAGCCAGACGGCGCGCGCCCCGACGAACCTCTCATGCTCGAAGAAGGTAGCAACATCGTGACCCCGGAAGTCGCGCCCGCGCCGACGAGCTCGGCTTCACCGTCGGCAGCGGCCGCCGCCGCCGCCGCGCAGGCCGGGACGACTCAGACGCGGCGCGACGTCGGCACGGCGCTCCGGAACGGCCTCAAGCTCGGGAGCTCCCTCTTCGCGACGTGGACCGTCGCGCTGCTGCTGCGGTTCCTGTTGCCGCGCTTCCTCGGGCCGCAGCAGTTCGGAACGTTCACCTTCTCGGACAACTTCTCGGCGACGTACTTCGCGCTGCTCGGGCTCGGCGTGGACACGTACATCCAGCGGGAGATGCCGGTCCGGCCGCAGCACGCGTCCGACTTCTTCGGCAGCGTGCTCGCGCTCCGCGTCCTGCTCAGCGGCCTCTTGCTGGGCGCGCTCGCCTTGACGCTCGTCGTGACGCACCGCTCGGCGGAGGTGCAGACGCTCGTTCTGATCTTCGGCTGCGGGCAGATGTTCGTCATGTCGAACTCGACGCTCGCGACGATGCTGCAGGCCGGGACGGCCGTGGGCGGTCTCGCCGTGATCAACGTCGCGAGCAAGCTCCTCTGGGGCGGCGCGGTGCTGGCCGGTTTGCTCCTGCAGGCGCCGCTCGCCGCGCTCGCGGCCGCCGTGCTCGTCTCGGAGTTCCTGAAGGCGGTCATCCTCTTCCGGCTGGTCCGAACCCAGTACGACCTGAAGCTCCGGCTCGACTTTCGCGCGCTCCAGGCAGTGCTCATCGCGTCCTTCCCGTTCTACGTGAACACCACCGTGCTGGCGCTGTGCTCGAAGCTCGACGTCACGCTGCTCGAGTTCTTGACCGGAGACGCGAAGCAGGTCGGTTGGTACAGCGCCTCGGCCAACGTCGCGAGCCTGGCGATGCTGATGTCGCCGTTGCTGAGCTGGGTGGTGATGCCGCTCATGTCCCGCGCCGCCGCGCGCTCGGACGAGGAGCTCTGGTGGGTCGTGCGCCACGCGATCGCGGGGATCTACGTCGTGACGCTCCCGATCATGCTGATGTGCATCCTCGGCGCGGACGTGTGGGTCAAGGTGCTCTTCGGCGCGGCCTTCGCCCCCGCCGCGATGAGCCTCCGCGCGCAGGCGCCGCTCTTCATCCTCACGTACCTGGCGATCCTCCTGTCGATGACGCTGATCATCCAGAAGCGCGCCTGGAGCCTCACGATGATTTCGCTCGTGGGCGTCGTCGTCAATCCGCTGCTGATCACGACGCTCGTGCCGGTCATGTCGCGCTGGCTCGGCCCCGGCGGCAGCGGGGTGGGCGCCGCTCTCGGCGTCGTGGGCATGGAGACCGTCGTGACCTCGCTGCTCCTCTACCAGCTCGGCCGGAAAGCCATCGACCGCTACCTCGTGGTCACCGTGGGAAAGTCGCTCATCGTGTGCGGACTCGTCGCGGGGCTGCACGTCGCGCTGCGGCCAGTCGGTCCGCTGCGTTTGGTCGCCGACGTGCTGGCCTATGTCGGGCTCGTGCTCGCGATCGGCGTCGTGAAAATCTCGGAAGTGAAAGGCGTGCTCCAGTCGGCGCGCAAAATGAGGGCGTCCAATGCTGCGTGAGCTCGTGCGCGATGCGGTGGAGCTTGCCCGCGCCTCTTCGAACGGGGAGGTGTCGCGCGCGTCGATCTTACGCGCCGTGACGCACGACTCGTTCGCGGTGCTCGGGATGACCCGCGTGCGCGAGGTCGCGCGGAAGTTTCACATCCTCGGCCTCAACCGCGCGCTGCGCGTCACGATGACGGCCGTCTACGGCATCGAGATCGGCAAGGACGTGGTCATGGGCAACGGCGTGTTCTTCGCCCACCCGCTCGGCATCGTGATCGGCGGCAACGCGCGCATCGGCGACCGGGTGCGCTTCATGGGCAGCAACACGGTGGGGACGGCCAAGGAGAACGGCTCGCCCACGATCGAGGACGACGTCACGGTGGGCTGCGGCGCGCGCATCCTCGGGCCGATCCGGATCGGACGCGGCGCGGTGATCGGCGCCAATGCCGTCGTCCTTCAGGACGTCCCCGCGGGCGCGATCGCGACCGGCATTCCCGCAACCATCCGCTTTCCGAAAGGGCAGACCGACCCATGACCGACGCGGCGCCGACCTTCGACGTGTCCGTCGTCATCGCGACGTACAACCGTGAGGCGCTGATCGCAGCCCTCCTCGAGGAGCTCGGAAAGCAGACTTTCCCCAAGGACCGCTTCGAGGTCGTCGTCGTCGACGACGGCTCGAAGGTCGATCCCGTCCCGAAGCTGCTCTCGCTGTCGCTCCCTTACCGGCTGCAAGCCGTCCGGCAGGCGAACGGCGGGGCTGCTGCGGCGCGCGACAACGGCATCTCGCGCGCTCGCGGGAGCGTCGTGATCGTCATCGACGACGACATGCGCGTCCCCGCCGACTTCATCGCTCGTCACTACGCCTATCACCAGTCCGGCGCGCACGTGGTGGTCCTCGGGCGCATGCGACCGGATCAGAACCTGAAGTCGATGCCGATCTTCGAGCGATTCCACGCGCTGATGCTCGAGAAGATGGCCGACCGCTTCAAGCAAGGGCAAAAGCCCCGCGGCTTCGATCTGTTCACCGGCAACGTGTCGTTCCGGCAGGACGACTACGTCCGCGTGGGCGGCTTCGATCGGACCCTCGGGCACTCCGAGGACGCCGAGCTCGGGATCCGGCTCGAGAAGCTCGGCGCGGACTTCGTCTTCGGCGACGACGCGTACACGATCCACGGCTCCGACCACCTGCAGCTCGAGAAGTGGCTCAAGCGGGGACCGCTCTACGGGATGTACGACCGACGGATCGCCCAGAAGCACCCCGACTACCCGGACGCCAACCCGTGGCGCTTCGTCGATCTCGTGAGCCCGGCGTCGCGCCCCTTCCTCGCGCTCGCGGTGATCGCACCCCGGGCGTCCCGACGCGCCGCGCGGGGGCTCATCCGCATCGCCATGGGCTTCGACAAGGCCGGTTTCGAGAAGATCGGCGTCGCGGGCACGACCCTGGTGTTCGGCATGGAATACTTTCGCGGCCTGCGTGAAGAGTGCGGCTCCTTCAGCACCGCACTTTCGGACTATCGCGCGTACAAGAAAAGGCCCGCACGATGACGGGAGGCCCCATGCAACGTTTGACCGCCGCCTGGTCCGATCTCGTCTCGGCCGTCCGAGCAGATCACGCGACCATGCAGAACTACCACGACCGGTATCAGTCGACCGATCACGTCGCGCCGCTCGGCAAGGATCTGATGCAGCGCGTGGGCTTCCAGATCATCACGAGCTACCGCGTGATGCGCTTCTTCCACGAGGCGCAGATCCCGCTCGGCGCGAAGCTCGCCTCGCGCGCGATCCGTTTCGTCTACGGCTCCGACATCCACTGGGAGGCGCAGATCGCCCCCGGCGTGGTCGTCGTGCACGGCATGGGGATGGCGATCAGCCGCTCGGCGCGCGTCGGCACGGGTTCGATCCTCTTCCAGAACATCACGCTCGCGGAGAGCGCCGACATGACCACCCGCACCGTCGGCGCTCCGCAGATCGGTGAGCGCGTGCACGTCGGCCCCGGCTCGGCGCTCATCGGCCCCATCACCGTGGGCAACGACACCAAGATCGTCGCCGGCTCGACGCTCCTGCAGTCGGTGCCTTCGGGGTCCCGGGTCGAGGCGCCCGTCCCGCGCATCACGGCGCGCGGTCCGGCGCAGCGACCCGCGTTCGAGACCAAAGACGCGGCCGACCCGAAGTAGACGCGCGGAATCCGCGTGGCGGAACTCCCCGGTTGCCGTCCTGGCGTCGATCGCAGCGATGCACTACGATTTCGCGGGTCTATGGCTCAAAGAGGTCCCGAAGGAATCGAGGACGACGAGGACGAGGGTGGTGGCTTCGACCTCGGAATGCTGCGCGACTATCTCGGGTACGCGCTCCGCGCCGTGAGGCTGCACCCGATCCTCACCGGCAGCATCTTCGTGACGGTCGTGGTTCTGGCGTTCGTCGTCGTCCGCGCGCTTCCGAAGGGCTACCACGTCGAGACGAAGCTCCTCGCGCAGCGAGACGCCATGGCCGGCCACGGCAACGCTTATGGCTGGGATCCTCTGAAGGGCGCTTCGGAGCTCGTCATGAGCCACGAGCACCTCACCTCGCTCGTGAAGCAGCTCGACCTGACGACGTGGTGGAACAACAACCAGGCCCCGGCGCAGAAGTTCAAGAGCGCAGTGATGGGCATGCTCTTCCGTCCGCCGACCCAGGAAGAGATGGTCCGCACGCTCGTCGAGATGCTGCAGACCAAGATGAACGTGTACCAGAGCGACAACACGGTCACGATGACGATCGACTGGCCGAACGGGGAAATGGCGGCGCGGATCCTCGACACCGCCGAGCAAAACTTCCTCGAGCGGCGCCACGTGCTCGACATCTCGACGATCGCGGAGTCGATCGCCATCCTCCAAGAGAACGCCGCGCGTGTCCGCAAGGACGTCGAGAAGATGGCGATGCCCGACAAGGTGGACGCGGAGGCGGCAGCCGAAAAGCCCGCGCCGCCCGTCGCTTCTGGCGCGGCGCCCGTGGCCTCTGGCGCGGCACCCGAGCCCGAGAAAAAGACGGTCCGCGCCCCGGCTCCCGTCGCCGCGGGGGCATCCGCACGCAAGACGTCGCGGCGAAAGCCGGAGGTCGACGCCGACCTCGCCCGTCAGAAGATGTTGATCGACACGAAGCAGCGGGCCATCACCGATCTCGAGGACTTCCGCCAGCGGCGTACGCTCGAGCTGCAGGCGAACCTCGCCGAGCAGAAGGCGAAGTACACGGAGCAGCACCCCGTCATCGTCGGCATCAAGGAGAACATCGCTGCGTTCTCGAAAGAGTCGCCGCAGGTCGCGTCGCTGCGCTCGGAAGTGAAGCTCTTGCAGGAGACGTACGACCGGATCAGCCGCGAAGCGGAGGAGCCGGACGCACCGGCCGGCGCGCGGGGCGGCGGAGGCACCGCGGTCGCAGCGAGCCCGAACGCCGGGGCCGGCGACGCGGCGCTCCTGCTTCCGCCGCGCGAAAATCGCGACCCGACGATGGAGACGCAGATCACCTTCGCGGTCGCCAACTACGCGAAGATCAAGGCCGACATCGAGGCAGCGCGGGTTGACCTCGACTTCGCGCAGGCCGCCTTCCGCCACCGCTACACGGTCATCCTTCCCGCGGAGCCGCCGCGCGCACCGAACAAGCCGAAGGTGCTGATCATCATGGGCGGCGCGACCATCGCCGCGTTGATGCTCGGCGTGCTGGCCGCGGTCGCCGCGGAGCTGCGCACGGGGCGCCTCGTCAATCGGTGGCAGGTCGAGCGGATTCTCAAGCTGCCCGTGCTCGCCGAGCTGCGCCTGCCTGCCGGCACGCGCCCCCCGACCGATCCTTCCTGATCAGCGTGGGGCGACCCCGTCGGGCAGCCCCGTTCGCCCCGGTCAGTCGTCGCTCAGCTGGTAGAAGAATCTCCGGCAGGCGTAGCCCCAGAAGACGATGACGACGAGCATGAGGTACACCGTGCGCTTCATGCCGCGCGCCGGCTTCGCGTCTCGCGCCATGAGCATCGGCACGATCATCGACATGTAGAGGGAGAACATCAGGAGGGCTCGCAGCATCGAGTCCGCCTCCTCAGGCCGTCACCGGCGCCTTCGGGCGAGCGGCTTTCTTGTCGGGCCAGGCGCCCGAGCTCACGGAGAGCCGGCCGGCGACGGCGAACCCCGCGGCCGCGACGAACAGCGTCGCGTTGGACTGAAAGCCCATGTCGCCGAACATCTGATTCGAGGTGATCACCACCGACGTGACCGACGTGAGGGCCGCGATCCGCTCCGTCGGCAGCTGCGCGATGCGCCACGTCCGTGTGTTCAAGAAGACGGAGACGGGAAAGACGAGCCAGAGCGAGTAGAAACCGAGCGCGCCGGAGAACGCGAGGATGCCGAGGATGCTGTTGTGGGGCACGTATTTCCACTGTTTGAAGTACTCGTCGATGTTGAACGTGCTGTCGATCTCGATGTACTCGTGGCCCCACCCGGTGCCGCTGATCCAGCTGCTTCGCGACAGCGTCGCGATCAGCCCCTTGTTCTCGGCGACGCGAGACAGCGCCGAGGTGTCCGTCTTCGACGTCATGGAGGAGAGCGAGCCGAGCGGCTTGAAGATACCTTCGGTGCGCCCCCAGCCGACCGCCACGTAGATCGCAAGGATCGGCGCCGCCGCGAGGAGCCCGATGTTGACGCGCCGTTTCACTTTGCCCTTGGGCAAGAGCGCGTAGATCACGATCAGCGCGAACGCGAGGCTCGCCCACGCGAGACGCCGGTTGTTGAACTGAATCGCCGGCACGATGAGCGCGCAGCACAGCATCAGGAAGCGCATCGACTTCCGCGAGCGGAGCACGATGTGATTCGCGATCGCGAGGACCAGACCCGTGACGAAGAGCACCGTGTCGTCGTGGATCGTCATGTAGGGAGGCGGTCCCTCGGCGTACGTGACGTTGTGATAGAAGAAGAACCAGAAGACGATCGCCATCGTCGAACGCCACAGCACGGCGTACATGAACCACCTGCCGAGCTGCTCGAAGTGCTTCGGGGTCTGCATCGTGGCCAAGAGGAGCTTGGCGAAGAGCAGCGCGCTGAAAAAGCTGTAGAGCTGCCAGCCCGCTTGCCAGGGCTGACCTCCGCGGGCCGCGCCGAGGATGGTCCAGACTGCCATCGAGGCGAAGCTGAAGTTGATCGCCTTGTCCATCGGCGATGCCCGATGCGTTTTTGCGCCGGGACGCGAACTGGCCAGGATGAGTAGAATAATCTGGATGAAGAAGAACAACGGCATTTTCAATGCCGAGTGCTGGAAGAGGATGGTGTCGAGGTAGCGGAGCGGCGTCTGCCAGCGCTTCGCGTACATCATCGGTCCCTCGGCGATGAAGACGAACAGAAACATCCAGAGGACTGCGCGACGCATTCGAGTCGACGTTAGGGGACATTCGGTAGCCGGGCAATTGACACACCGTGGCGAAACGCGCCGCGCTATTTGCCCCACTCGAAGGTCTTCCGTCCGAGCCGACGGAGAGGCGATGAGTGTCGCGGTGGTCGTGCTATCTTGGTGCTACGGAGGAGGCCATGCTTAACCGCACAGCGTTATTCAAGGGGGTCTTCGTCGGTGGCTTGGTCGCGTGGGCGTGTGGCTCGGACCCCGCGGCGCCAAGTCCCCCCGCATCGGCATCCGGGAAGGCGGGAAAGGGTGGATCGGCCGGGAATAGCCCGCGTGGAGGGACCTCCGCGGGAGGCGCGGGTCAAGGTGGCCGTGGCGGCAAGGGCGGCGGCACCGGCGGCAAGGCAGCTTCGGGAGGCGACAGCGGCTCGACCGACGACGGCGGGAGTCCGCCCGACATGAACGCGGGAATGGGCGGTGACGCAGCGGGCGGCACCGGTGGGAGCGCTGCCGGCGAAGCAGGTTCGTCGAGCACGGGTTGCTCGGACAACGACGATTGCCCCGGCGAGCGATGCAACACGAGCACGCACTCTTGCGTCGAGTGCCTTCCGGGCAGCGACGACGACTGTCCGACGGACGAGTACTGCGACGGCGGGGACTTCACCTGCAAGAGCGGCTGCAAAGACGCAGCGAGCTGTACCACCGGCCTCTGCAAGAGCGATCACACCTGCGCCGAGTGCAACCCGAGCGGCACGGACACGTGCGCCACCGGTAGCTATTGCGGCAGCGACGGCGACTGCGTGCAGGGCTGTAAAGCGGACGGATCCGGGTGCGCCAGCGGCGTGTGCCTCTCGACCCACGACTGTTCGTCTTGCATCACCGATTCGGAATGCACGGACGGGAACGTCTGCTCGACCGGAACGTGCATGGCGAACTGCGGAACCGAGAACGCGTGTCCGGGTACGGCGACGTGCTGTACCGATCGCTGCGCCGAGCTCAGCCACGACTACCTGAACTGCCTC
>Ga0070682_100001407_pt1 | contig 13542 bp, 10 predicted proteins | sample KBSC63LmetaG_FD_64668 | JGI IMG/M metagenome (GOLD analysis project Ga0070682, IMG submission 64668) | Corn rhizosphere microbial communities from Kellogg Biological Station, Michigan, USA - KBS C6-3L metaG | ecosystem: Host-associated > Plants > Roots > Rhizosphere | place: USA: Michigan... | reverse complement strand
CTGGAAAAGGCAGCCGAGACAGGAATAACCGAGGCAGGTGGGACGGTGACTAGTAACAAGCCTATTTACCTGGGTGGTTTTCCTGGAAGAGAAGTAAAAGGTGGGAAGGCGGGCTTCCTATATCAAAGTAGGGTCTATCTAGTTAAACAAAGGCTCTACCTTCTGATCGTTTGGCGTCCCGCCGAGCTCATTGATTCTGGGAATGCCGCAAAGTTTTTCGAATCCTTTCAGATCGGGGAAAATGCCTAATAAGTGTGTCCGTAAAGATCGGTTTCGTATTGGAATCAGATGTCGGCAAGGTGAGATAAATGTCGCGCTACTTGAACCTTGACTTCGAACGGGTCACGATTACCTTTCAAGCTCAGGATCGCGAGCTTGTCTCTCACTTGCTGGGTGTCACATTTGAAAACTCAGAACTGTACGAAGGCTGGATAACGGAGAACAACCCGTCCTCCTGTCCCATCGGCTTCGCCATCTTTTTCAGATCCAGTAGAATTCTTGCTGATTTCCACAATCTTCCTTTCTACTATGGCCGCAACTGGGAGGAATACACTAACACGCTCAATTGTGTTGTATCTGAGCATCCAGAAGGCTATCGCTTCACGTCTGAAATTACCGGATTTACATTTGAATGGTCTGATCTCCGGCTGTTCATCGAAAATACTTGAAGGCCATCCAACCGATACGCTGCCCGCCGGCACGCTACCGGCGCACGTCGACTTTGAGGACGATTGGTACTGGCTCAGCCATGTGATCGATGGTAATACCATCGCCGTCAGGCCTGCCCTGCATTTCAGTGCCAGCATGAAAGACATATATGTGCGTCTCTATGGTGTAGTGACTTCGAACCTCCTCACAGACAAAGCTCTGAAGTGTAAGAATTATTTGCAGGATCTATGCCGTGTCGATGCCGGGGGTAGGCTCAGGATTGTTTGGGAAAGAGAACTGCTTGGGACGAGTTATGAAGGCTATCCTCGCGATTCATCGGAAGGCAGTTGGATCGGTCACGTCTTTTTCCAGGTTGCAGGAGGTGAATACGTGTATGTCAACGGCCTCATGCGGCTCTTGCTTCATTGTTTTCCAGATCAGGCAGATAGTGGGTTGTCGAGCGGTTATCACATCCTACCCTACAGCAATTCCGCACAGCTTGGGAATGTTTCATGTACGTGCCATCTATTAGACGAGTCTTATCCTCGATCCGACACGCTAGGCTTAATTGACGAAATCAACCCGCCTCGATGCCTGCTCAGGCTCAAGCAATTACCTCTCCTGGATCCCAGGCGGGGTGGTATGTACATCGATGACAAACTCACGTCGAGAGCCATCAAGGAGCGTGGTTGCCCGTTTGACGGTCCTATGCAGCAGCAGCTGAGGGAGTTGAGCAATGATATCAATATGCAACGACTCTCCCCATTTGATTTGTCTCTCAGTTTCTTGGATATGTGGGCGAGAACCAGAGCAGCAATAACGGAGCACCGCCAGCTCTTTACCGCACAGACTGATAAGCATGTCGGGCAGCTGAGCCACACTGAAAATGCTCATCAGGTGGCCAATAGCATTACATATGGGAAAGATGTGTTTGTCATTCACACCAGATCCATCGCACAGCACGATTATCTCGTGAAAGGTGTCACGGAGCAGCTCGAGAGACTTGGTCTCAAGGTATGGCAATACGCGGACTGGAGTTGGACCACCAGCGACGGCCGGGTTGACCGAGAGACACTACGTGAGGTGCTTACAAAGACGCCTGCCGTCATTGCCTTTGATCTAGACGAGGAACTGCTCACTCCAGGGATAAGCGAGGAAGCAGATATCATCGATAGAGATTTTGACAACATGTTCCCCTTCGGTCGTTTCGGACTTATCAGTGGGACCGATAATGGCTTTTTCGCAAATGCATATCCCATGCGTCTGGGTCCTATGCTGGATCTTCCGGTGACCATTCCGCCCTCTGAGAAGATAGTCGAGCGGGTTTGCCTTTTTGTGCTGAGGGTTGTCATTCGGCAGAGCATGCTTCGCCAGGTCCTTTTCGATGCGCATCCTGATCGCGCCGCAGCAGTCCTCGATGAATGGGCGGCAAAGTCTATCGAAATGATTTTCAGCGCGTTGGAGACGAAGAGAGACGATGGCGATGTCGAGATCCCGCGTCTGGTTGAGGAGTTACTGCTCTGGTTCGGCTCCCTATCCAGAAAGAACATAATCGACCTGGATCGCCGGACCCCCAGGCTGTGCCAGTGGATTGCCGATGAATTTAATGGCTCCTTGGAACATGATCGACTGAGCGAGCATGGCCTTGAGGGTCTCATCGATGCCCTCGGCGTGATCGGCTTTCGAGGCCATGCGTTTCTTGAGCGCATCATGAGCGAACCGACGTATTGGACGCAAGAGGATGAAGACGCCAGGAATTTTTCGGACAGCGCCCTTAAGCGGACCACACAGATTCTAGCGCGGTCGCAAAATCGATCCGCCTTTGACTATGCCCGCGAGGTATGGCCAGAGGTAATGAACGGTGAAGAGGAGTTGGAGATCTTGGCAGAGCTTGCCGAAACTGATGCCGAAAAAGAGGTGGCGTGCCATCATCTCCTCGCGCGCCTTCGCACTGCTGATCACGATGAGGAAATCGCTGCTGCGTGTGCGGCGGCGCTTGGAGAGGTGGGTAATCCGGCAGCGGCAGCAACCCTCAGACATTTAGCCTTGAACGACGCTCGCGAGGAGGTCCGTCTGGCAGCTGTTCTGTCGCTAATCGATATCTTTGGTCCAGACTCGCAAGCAGTTGTCGAACAATTTCTTCGGGTGACAGACTCAAAGTCACGTATCGTAGTAGCGTCGCTTGCATGGAAAATCGATCTTGGTTCGACCTATGATCTGCTCCTGTCATTGGAAACCGATCCCAGGATGCGTGCAAACGTCCAATATTCGCTGGTACGCGCCAGGAACCCACGCGCATCACAGCGAGTTCTCTCCGATCTTCGCAGCCGATCTTCGTATCTGCAAGCTGTGGCGGCCGCATCAACAGTCCACTTGTTGGATTGGTTAGCGCATGATGATCCCTTTCGATTAGCAGTTATACCCCTCCTTGAATCCTCACTCGACGGCGCGGATGAGCAACTTCGTACAGTGGCTGTCAATGCTCTCATCCGAGCCTCACAGTCTGCTTACGGCACTGATGCGGATGAGATTCTGGCTACGTCTTTAGCGAAAGGCAACGTTTCGCTGGCGCAAGCTCTACTCGTCAATGCCGCTTTGGGCCTGGAAGACTGGCCCGATGATCGCATAGTCAGGACGCTGCTATATCATTCCGACCCCTCTATTCGAGGCACAGTGTGCCTGCTGGTCGGACGTCAAAACCGTACGGCTTTTATTAAGGAACTAAACATTCTGAAGCGCGATTCCTCTGCGATCCCACAGTACGGCGATGGGAACTTCGCTGAGCTTGCAGACACAGTCGGGGAGAACGTAAGGACGGCACTGCTGCGACTGTAAGCCAGAAATCGTTGCACAAACATCTCAGGCTGGCGAGTTAGTTCCCACTGTCGTTTTGTATGACTTGGCGGTAAACCATCATGTCAGGAATAGACTCACGGAGACGATGTTCTATGCAGAAAAGAAGATAGTCAGCGAACTCATTCTAATCTATAAGAGCTTCTGTTATGACATCGGCTGATGTGAATTCTCAGCTCGATTGTTTTGATATTTCTCCGCGAGGTGTTCGACACTCGGCAGTACTTCGGCCTTCGCTGCACCATAACTCCTCAGCTTGTCTGAAATGAGCGCACGCGGTACATAGCGCAAGGTCTTTAGCAGCTTGCGAAAGAATTTCTTGGCCGCTTTCTCATCTCTGTGGCTCTGGACCAGGATATCCAGTATGTCGCCATCCTGATCTACCGCCCGCCACAAGTAATGAACGCGTCCATTGATCTTGAGGAACACTTCATCAAGGTGCCACCTGTCGCCGGGCCGAGAAGACCTGCGGCGCAAGTCATTAGCGTAAGTCTGGCCGAACTTGAAACACCATTCTCGTACCGTCTCGTACGAGAGAGTAACGCCGCGCATCGCTAACATTTCTTCCACATCGCGGAAGCTCAAGCGAAGCGAAAATACAACCAAACGCAATGACTGATGATCTCGGTAGGGAAGCGATGACGAGGGTAGCAAGAAGCGCGATTACGCATTCGCGGATTATGCCGCACGATTAGCCTGACGACATCTTCTGCCGTTAACCTGACAATACCCGATGAAGACATTTAGTGATTGAGATTCAAGGCAAGGGAACGAACTATGAACTGGCAGGTTCTTTGACAGCCCACGCATCCATATAAGTTCCTCCGTTCCCGTGATTACTGAGACCCGACACAACTCGTGCGCACTGCTGTTCAATAAACCCCAGTAGTCCGTTGTTGGGAACATAAGACTGACCACCATAAACACGGAATTGAACGATCCGTAGATCATGCTTGGATAGCAATTTCCGAAGTGATGAAGGGGAGAAACCGAACACGTGAAAAGGGGAGAAGGTGGGAGATAGATTCACAACCCAGTCTCGACCGCGCAGTTTTTGATACCAGTTGCCCAGCTGAAAATAGAGTCCTGATTCGTTGGGAACGTCAAGAAACAAAACTCCCCCAGGTTTGAGAATCCGCGAGATCTCCCGAATAGTTTCATTGGGATCATAGAGATGTTCAATCACACCCCCAAGGACGACATGGTCAAATGATTCCGAAGGAAACCGATCTTGTAAAGACTCATAGATTTCGGCTCCAGAGTATTCACGGGCACGATTGGCGAATTTAATGGAGGGTTCAATTCCGATCGCGTTCCAGGAAAGATCCCGAGCAACCCGGAGGGTTTCACCGCAACCGGCCCCAATATCGAGCATCCGTCCTTTACGAAAAATGGACTCAGCGCGGTTTAAAATCCTCACTGCATCGAGGTTTTTTTGTTCTCTATCGTGATGTATGAAATATTCATCTGGTTCGCCGTAGTGTTGGTTAAGGTCTAAAGGCATAGGCATGGGGTTGGGGAAGAGCATTCCGCATTTGCATTTCCAGATCAGACACTCAACGCCCAAGTTTTGACGGTGGGCTGAGCCGCCCCGCCGACCTATGAATTTAGTCGGAGGAATTTCGCAAACAGGGCATTTTTGAGGCTCCCAACGATACATTAAAGGATTCATCCTCTGGCGAACTTAGTATTTGGTTCAGGATTGAATCTCCTCAGACTTATCTGCCCCAGTTAGCAGGAGCAAGTCCCTACGAAGTGTATCTACCGGAAGGCTGCTGGCGAGCTTGCGAGGACGCAAAGGCTCGAGGTTAGCCTTCTACTAAACGGCATTGGAATAGCGAGGACACGATTCCAGTGTTGCGCTCGCGTTTAGCTATGCTTCAATTGCCCATATTTTAGGACTCCGCTTTGAGACGGATCAATTGCTTAAAACCTTATCTACTTTAAGGGATTCTCCTTAGTTGAAATGCCTGACTGATCGCACTGCCAGGGAGCAACGCACGACGAGGTTTCTTTGGTTGCGGCGGTAGAGCTAGTATCGAAGGTGTAGAAATATGAAAACAGCGCATCGCCTTCTTCGGCTTGTAGCGCTGGATCCGATGTTTACCGGAATTAATAGTTGCGCTCCCACCGTGCTTAGCATCGCTGGCGCTGGAAGAAACTGAGCATTTCCGTCGTTTGGCGTTAGTAAGAAGTTGCGAAGATTGTCCAATGTGGGGAGGCATGGCAGAGAAGAATAGGACAAGTTGGTGAATACAGAAATCTTCAGGACAAGGCGTTTGGGTAGGTAGCAGTAGAATCAAAGAACGCTTATTCGCTCACCGTTAAGAACATTTGATGAGCGTTGGTGCTACCTGGCCCCCTAACACTTAGTTATGCAGCTCGAAACCGATACCCTAAGAAGCACAATTCCAAACACAGCAATTATCACGAAGATGAGGTAATTTGTTTTCATTTAAAAGAGTTGGCTTTGGTTTGATACACGAGCCCCGTAGGGGCATGCGGCGCTGAGTGGCATCGCTTACCCTCAGGCTCACCCTCAAGCTTCAGCAAGAACCGGTTGCAGGAGTTAAGTTCAATTTTGGGAACGTTGAATAGAGCGCGGTTATCGTATCAAAGCTTTTCCCGAACACGCATTGAGGTGATGCCAAGGCGATGTGAAGGGAATTAACAATCGGTTCCGAGAGTCGTTTGTGAGAACAAAGGGACACAGATGAACGTAAGTAACAAATCCTGCTCTAACTGCGCTATTATTGGCGCTCATCGTTGAAAGGTTTAACTCGCTATGGTTTCCTCAGCCCACCAGGCAATCACCTTTATTCTCCTCGTTGTCGCAACGACGGTCTGTGTTCAAGCACAAACGACCACGCAAAAAGTCGCAACTGCCGGCATCAGTGGCAAGGTAACAATCAAAGGCAAACCCGTTGTAGGAGTTACGGTTCTTGCGAATCATGATTCACTTGGCGGAGGCAATCCGATGATGAAGCGTTATCGCGCCAGGACTGATCAAACAGGGAGCTATCGCATCACAAACTTACCTGCTGGTACTTATGAAATCTCTTCGATCACACCGGCACTCGTACCCACAAACCAAACCGACTCTATAGTCGTCTCCGAAGGCGAGCAGGTTGAAGATGTCAATCTTGTATTGATGCCTGGCGGCGTCATAACGGGAAAAATTACATATGCTGAAGGCGAGCCGGTCATCGGAGAACGTGTGAACCTGATGCCCGTCTATGAACAATTCTCGCGCGGAGTGGGTAGTAAGCTGCTGACGCGATTGTATTCCACTGATAATAGTACCGACGATCGCGGTATTTATAGAGTGTTCGGTTTACCTCCCGGTAAGTATAAAGTCTCTGTGGGGGAATCAGGTTCCGGACGGAGAAGCTCACGAGAGTACTACAAGCAAACGTTCTATCCTTCCGTTACTGATACTGCGAAGGCAACAATCATAGAAGTAACTGAAGGCAGTGTAACCGATAACGTCGACATCGTGTTGGGTCGACCAGTTGAAACCTTCACGGTCGTTGGTCGAGTTGTCGATGGCGAGACTGGAAGTCCGGTACCCAATATCAAATATGGAGTGGGACAGAGAATTGTCCATGATGAATATAGCTCTGGCAGTACTTCCAGCTTGGGCGGCGAAGTTACCAACGCCAATGGTGAATTCCGATTAGAAAATGTAACGCCGGGAAAATATACGATCTTCACTGCGCCGCCGGAAGGCGGTGACGTTCCGCCCGCTTCCGTGACGTTTGACGTCGTCGATCGAGATGTCACTGATTTGCTCATCAAGACAACAAAAGGCAGTAGTTTGTCAGGCGTTGTGGTGCTTGAGAACAGTGAAAGAGAACCCACCGCACTCAGTCGTTTACGAGTTTGCGCGACGGCAAAGAGCACAGATTCGGCTTTTACCAACTCTCCCTCAAGCTCGGTTGGTCAGGATGGAACTTTCAAGATCAATGGCGTGCGAAGTGGGCCTGCCAGCCTCTGGCTTTGTTTTGCAGGCGACAAGCGCAAGCAGTACGAAATTGTCCGTGTAGAGCATAACGGAGTCCCGCAGCCCGAAGTCATCAACGTGAAAGAACGTGAGAACGTCGCCGGCATTCGCGTTATCGTTAAGTTCCTGAAAACAACCGGAGTTATTCGTGGACAAGTGAAAGTTGAAAACGGAGAACTGCCACCGGTTTCGCAGCTCTCGCTCTCGTTATGGCCGCTCGATGAAAATCTCGGGCTGAAACGATCACATTCAATAGAGTCACCTCAACTGGATGCGCGTGGGCGCTTTGTTGCTGAGGGATTGCCAGCGGGCTCATATCGATTGATGATCTCCGTCTTTCCGCCAGGACGAAACCGGACGAGTAATATGACAGCGCAGCAAGTGACTGTCAGTGACGACACGGTCACTGAGGTAACTTTGATTATCAAACCTCAACCTAATCCCAACTGAGCGCTCGCCCGATGATCTCCCACAGACGATCTGTTTATTTAACCAGCTTCTTCGTGACGATGTTGTTGTGTTGGCTACCTACCATTGCGCTACCCGCCATTGCGCTACCCGCCATTGCGCAGACTTCTTCGGCACCACCATCGAAGCTGGGCACGATCAGTGGCAGCGTTGTTGATGAAAGCGGTCGCCCGTTGCCCAATGCTCGTATCATGCTGAGACCTCTGGGCTCGATGGAACCGGAAAGCATAAACACGACTACAGATCGCGAGGGAAGGTTTGAACTGGGCGGACTCAAACCGGTGAGCTATCAAATCTTCGCGTTTCTTCAGGGTTACGCTCTACGCGTTCTCGATGGCACCCAACCGGGCGCCTGTCGCATCGGTGACTTTGTGACATTGACGCTGACCAAAGGTGGTGTCATCACCGGAACCGTCACAAATCAAACCGGCGAGCCCATCGTAGGTGTGAACGTGCGGGCGTTGATGGTCCACGTCACAAGCCACTTACCATATCCCTATAACTCGATCGGCCTTGCGGATCTTACCGACGATCGAGGGATCTATCGAATCTATGGCTTACCGGAGGGAACCTATGTCGTATGGGCCGGAGGAGGAGGCGAGTCAAGATATACAACGAACATAGATCCTTTTGATAGTGACGTTCCAACCTATGCGCCGGCTTCGACTCGAGAAACGGCACAGGAGATCATTGTGCGTGCCGGCGCCGAAACTACTAACGTCGACATTCAATACCGGGGCGGGTCAGGCCACACAATTAGTGGCAGGGCCCTTGGACCAGACGGTAATCAACCGCTCCAGTTTGCCATCAACCTGGTTTCGGCCGATGGACCTTCATGGGGAACAACATCCTTTCAGGGTCCTGCGGATCGCGGCTTTATGCTCCAGGGAGTAGATGACGGCGATTACAACATTGTCGCTATCTCTTATCGCCAGGATGGCGAGTTCATGTTGTCGCCCGCCACGCAAATAAAAGTCAGAGGCGCCGACGTTAGCGGTGTCGAGTTGATCGTTCAACCGCTGAGTTCCGTTGCCGGCCGCGTGGTGCTGGAAGAAACTAGAGCAACTGAGTGCAGTGATAAGCAACGTCCGGCGTTTACTGAGACTCTCATCTCGGCACAAAGCAATGCGCCTGAAACTTCCGCCGGCATTTCCTCGTTTCTCTGGCCAACCGCTAATGCCGATGAGACGGGAAACGTCTTGCTGAAAAATCTGCAGCCTGGCCGCTATTACTTTACTACTCGATACTTTGCCAAAGACTGGTTCCTCAAGTCGCTCTCGATTGTGCCGTCAGAAACCGGAAAGCCGCTTGATGTGGCGCGCACCTGGACCACAGTAAAGCCTGGTGATCGGCTGAAGGGGCTAACGATCACACTCTCGCATGGCGCTGCGTCTCTACGCGGGCAGATTGCTTTGAGTAAAGGAGAAACACTGGCGGAGAAGTTGTATGCGTATTTGGTTCCCGCGGAAAGAGAGAGGGCCGACGATCCATTACGTTTTTATGGTGAGACAGTGACAGCCGAAGGGAAAGTTGCGCTTAATAATCTGGCGCCGGGTCGTTATTGGGTATTTGCTCGACGAGCCACGAACGAATCGGTATTGCCGTTGGCGAAGCTGCGATCGCCTGACGCCACAACGTATCGCGCCAGACTACGTCGTGAGGCTGAGACCGTGAAAGCTGAGATCGAATTGAAACCATGTCAGAAACTTACTGACGTCAAGATCCGCTTGAGAATCGATTAATCACTTGTTTCCCCTACGTTGGGCCCCGCGTCGAGCAGACGTTTGCCCCTTACGGAACGGAGAGCGACCACTCAGGTTCTTTCTATAGCGTCAATGCGTCAATGCGAATTGAGTTCGATTGGCGGGACAATGATGCTAAGAAACCAAACATGCATGTATCTGTGAGAGTCTCGCTCACAGCATTCTTGATCGTGCATAGCAACCTTGATTGTTGACAATAACGCGTTCGTGCTCGCCTTATTCGCTCTTCTCCTCAACCAGAACGACTCAAATAAACTCCAACCAAGAACACTTCTCTGTGTTCATTCGCATAACAACGCCACTAGTATCATTTTCGAGCATTTTTACTCATTCGTGCGTGTTATATTGCAAAAGGTCATGTTACAACACGACTGTTTACCCTCTAATTAGTAGTTCGACCGCACGTCTTTTATGCTGAGAGAACGAGGAATCTATCGACTGCCCGCTGGACGGCAGTTTGTCGCCCGCAAACCTCTTCGAATGGCATTGGCCATGGTTGTACTCGCAGGATTCGCCCAGGAAGCTAGTGCTCAAGCACCGGCCCAATTTCAAAAAGTTATGCAGCCTTACGTTGATGCCAAGATGTTCATGGGAAGCGTGCTCGTGGCCAGTAAGGGAAAGACCATTTTCAACAACGCCTATGGCATGGCGGACCTGGAATGGAGCATTCCAAATTCGCCGAGGACTCGATTCAATATCGCTTCGATGACGAAGCAGTTCACCGCAGCCGCGATCTTGTTGCTTGAGGATCGCGGAAAATTAAAGACCAGTGATCTAGTTAAGAAATATCTTCCGGACGCGCCCGCTTCCTGGGACAACATCACTATTTATCACCTACTGACGCACACCTCCGGCATCCCTGATGATGCTGCTACATACAAGCCCGGGCCGTCTGAGCTGCTGCTTTTTAATGACAAACCTCTGGACTTTCAGCCTGGCGAACGATGGTCCTACACCAACCTCGGATACATCGTACTCGGGTATTTGCTTGAAAGAATCGTGGGACAGAGCTATGAAAGCTTCGTTCAACAGAATCTTTTTAAACCTTTGGGGATGAACGACTCTGGAATGTTCTCGTATGTGACGGTCATTCCCCGGCGTGCATCTGGTTATTGGCCGGGACGCAATGGAATCGAGAATGCGGAACGTCCCGATTTCAGGATGGGCTTTTCGGCGGGCTCACTCTATTCGACAACCGAGGACTTGCTCCGTTGGGAAGAGGGACTGTTCGGAGGGAAGTTATTATCGGCTACATCGCTGCACAAAATGATCACGCCATTCAAAGGTGACTATGCCTGTGGTTTGTATGTACGCCGCGTGAACGGTCACCTGACGATTGAGCATGATGGAAATAACATCGGATTTAACTCGGACATGGCCTACTACCCGGAAGAGAGAATTGCCGTCATCGTCCTGGCAAATTTGAACGGCACTGTCACCAGTGAGATCGCGAGTGCCTTTGCGGCCCTGGCCCATGGGGAGACGCCGCGGACTCCTTCTGTCACAAGGAAATCGTATGGTCAAAGGAAGTTCTAGTGACCCACTGAAACGGTTGTACGGCAACCCAACAAATCGTTGGACACGAACCGCGGGAGCGTGTTTCGCATGAAGCTTTATTGAATTCACAGTGGGCGCTAGCGCGCGGCCCGTGTCAACTCAGCCGTTCGCGTCAGCAAAAAGTTGCGAAGATTGTCCTACTTGGGGAGCCCCGATTTTCCTAAGAATAATGAACAGAGCGGGCGGCCGAAAAGAGAGCCGCCCGTTTGTATTTCCCGCTAACTTTCCCTCTAACGCCCCAAAATAGCTCCACTACTTTGGTGGGCGGATGATCGCTGCCATGGAGCAAGTGTGCAATGCCGTAACATTACACACTTGCTCTTCGTGGCCGTACTGAGACCTTCGAATGTTGGCGTTAGGCGTGCGATTCAGCTAGTTAGTCGGGGGCCACGCGCAGGTCGAGTAATCTGGCGAGCAGATTATTCGTATGTCTAAACTCGTCTACTTGACTGGACGGAGACGCTCGGAATCGCCTTGGCCTTCGCGGTCCTCGACCATCACCCTCCCATGGTGATCTAGCGTTGTGGGTTCTTGATCCCGTAGCTCTCAATAAGCAGAGTGGACTGGACGGAATCAAGGAGATCCCCAGCGCGGCTTTCGAATACAAAGCCGTTTACTGGCACAATCAACCATTCGCCGCGCAGAATCCCATTGCGATTGCACCCGTGCTTCAAAGCGACCGGATGTTTGCCCAAAGAGGAACTTTCACAGTCCACGGAAAAGATGGAAGGGGCTTAGAGGAACTTTCCTCCAACACCATCATTCGAGTCACGCTTTCGATTTCCGCATTGGAAGGCGCCCGGGAGTTTCTCGATTATGCCAACCTTAATTCGTATACGATCTACCCGGACATTCTCGGGATGGCGAAACACATACGTCGAAAGGTCCTCGGCGTTTAGCTGCCGAACCGGCGTTATCCCCGAAATTTCTTCATACGACAATTCGAACGCTATAAAATCACGGACATCGACTGGCTGGTCGCGCCAGATCTCAAGAGCTATTCCGATGGATTTTAGTGAACGTGGACGGTCGGGTCGCGGTGCTAATGATGAGTTCAGAACTTCCTAGCGAGAATCTGATAGAAAGTTTGCGAGGCAACATCTCGCCGGAGACTCGCAGAGCAATCGTGGTGGAGCTTGAGAGTAGACGCGATCCAGTTGCGGTGAACGCATTACTCATTGGACTTCGTCACTCGGAAGCTAGCGTGCGACGATTCGCGTCACTAAGTTCGACAGGGAAGCAAGGTGAACCAGAGCGTTTCCTATCGTTACAGTTAAGTTAGTGTCACTCTCAAGCTGAAGACTGGCTACGAATTCGGTAGCTTCCCAGCGCAGCGGTATCCCATTCGCTATCGGGTGAAAACCGCCGACATTTAAATGCGGAGCTATCGACCAGTGCGCCAATTTCTTTCCTTCGTTCTAATCATTCAAGTCGTTGTGTCTGTAAGTGCCGGATCGCGAGCTACGTCAAATCAGGTCCAGCAGAAGCAAGAGCCAATCAACGCCGTAACCAAAGAAGACGTTTCGACTCCTGTAGAGTCAGGTTTCACACCGGCGCAAACTGGGTCAGACGTATTGGTGGTTACTATTCCACGTGGAACGGTGGTGGAGATTGAAGCTACTATAGACTTAGCTCACAAGAGATAAAGGCCGGCGAAACGTTAAGCTTTAGAGTGGTTAACCCTGTTCGGGTCAGTGAGGCCACAGTCATCGCTGTGGGAGCTGTTGCTACCGGACGAGTAGTAAGAGCCACCAGAGGAGGACATTTTGGGAGGGCAGGGACGCCCGGTCTGGACCATGGAAACTGTCAATGCAGTCGACGACTCGCGCGTTCCCATTCAAGCAGCCGGCAGAGTAGTTGGCGATAGTAAGGGCGCAAAGGTTGCTACGCGCATGGTACTTACTGGAGCATTGCTCTGGCCGATTGCCCCGGTCGCCCTATTGCACGGTTTCAAACGAGGCGGGAACGCTTACGTCGCCCAAGGTCGTCGTTACGAAGTGATTGTCAGCGCTGACTCGACCGTCAGGTTAAGAGATCATCAGAATAGAAACGAAACTCGTTAACCGCAAAGTACTCGACATGTAACTCAATGGATCTCAGGTTCAGCGGTTTCCATTCCGGCTTCGAGAAAAATCATTATGCTTCGGTTTCATCGCGATCTATTTTGTTTCCAGCACTACCACTGTCGCAATCGGATCCACTGCCTGTGCAGGCAACTGAAGAGTCACGCCGTCCGCACTTTTATTAAAC
>Ga0070682_100001405_pt1 | contig 13557 bp, 13 predicted proteins | sample KBSC63LmetaG_FD_64668 | JGI IMG/M metagenome (GOLD analysis project Ga0070682, IMG submission 64668) | Corn rhizosphere microbial communities from Kellogg Biological Station, Michigan, USA - KBS C6-3L metaG | ecosystem: Host-associated > Plants > Roots > Rhizosphere | place: USA: Michigan... | reverse complement strand
ATACGAGAGGCCGAGCGAAGTCGCCAAGAAAGACGGCGAGACGCCGCCGACCGTCGATCAAGCAGCCCTCGATAAGAAGGCCGCCGAAGACAAAGCTGCTGCGGACGCTCAGGCGCTCGCAGATCAAAAGGCCGCCGATGATAAAGCCGCTGCGGACGCCGCCAACGCCGACGGTCTCCCGTCCGAGCAGGCCGTCGAACGTCTCCCCGACGCCGAAGAACCCGCGCCGGTTGTTGAAGAAGCTGATCCCGCGCTGAAGGCCTTCGACGAGGTCAAGCTTCGCCCCGACGCGTCGCAGAAAACCAAGGATTCCTTCGCCAAGTTGAAGGAGATTTCGACCGCCGCGCTTCGCGCCGCCAACGCTGAGAAGCTCCGTCTTCGTCAAGAATACGAGGCCAAGATGACGGAGCTTCAGAAGAACACCGCGTCGAAGGCGGTCATTGACGACCCCGAGATCAAAAAGGAACTCGAAGAGCTCCGCGGCTTCAAGGCGACGTTCGACATCGAGAACGACCCGGAATTCAAGAAAAAGATCGAGGCTCAGATGGAGGTCCCCAAGGCCGCCAACTACGAAGCTATCTACGGCATTCTCAAGAGTTACTCACTCCCCGATTCCGAACTCAAGGCGCTGAAGGAAATGAGCGAGTCCGAACGAGTCGCCAACATCGCCGAGCTTGTTGAAAAACTCCCACGCGTCTCCAAGATGCAAGTCGAGGCAAAGCTCCTCGCCAATCTTAACCTCGACGACGCCCGCGCCAAGGCGATCGCTGAAGCCCGCGCCGAAGCGGCTGCCAAGAAGGCTGAGTTCCGTGAGGCCCCCGAAAAGACCCGCGAGAAAGAGGTCGCCGAGGTGAAGACGGAGGCGGAGAAATACCGCGGGCACGCCGTTTTCAAGAAGCACGAGATCAAGGCCGATACGCCCGCCGAGGAAAAGAAGCGTTTCGAGGCCGAGAACGCTCGCATTGATAGCCTCGCGAAGGTTTACGAGGAGGCGGTCAATGATGCGACCCCCGCCGGCCGTGCCGAGAACGCCTTTGGCGTGGTGCTCGCGCATCACTTCAAAACGCTCGCTGACACGCATGCCGCGCAGATCGTGAAGCTGAAGGCCGAGATCGAGGCCATCAAGAAGCGCGGCGGCCTCGGCAATATTGGCAAGGTCGTGAACATCGACCCAAACAAGCCGGTCCGTCCGAAGGGTGACTCCGAGATCGACGCCGGTTCCAGTCTCGACGCCCTCGCCCGCGAGGCCGGCATCCCCACGTGAGTTTTCTATCCGACTTGGTCGTCTCCAAGTGCAAAGAACTCGGCCCCGACAAGGCCGCCGAGTTCTTTGGTGTTGGGGAGGGTTTGGTGCGCCAGTGGATCGCGGGCTCGAAGCCCGTGTCGCTCGCGGCCGTTGACAAGGTTTTCTCGCCCGCGAGCGAGGGCTTTGCCGGGGTATCGTGGGAAGGCAAGAAGGTGATGTTGATGCTCCCGTGGTATAAAACCACGCACCCCCTGACGGCGTTCTGCCTTTTGGCCCTGCTCGATCGCACCAAGATGGGTGCGGCGATGGAATTCGGAGACGCGATGATCGCGCACGCGCGTAACCGACTCTTGGACACCCTCGTCAACTCGGGCGTGGAGCACGGGTTTTTCCTCGACGACGACATGATCGTCCCCTGCGGGAACCCCGGTTGGTTCAATCGCTATACCGGCTTGGCGGTGCCCGAGCCGTTTGCAGGTCTGAACACGCTCGACCGGTTGGTCTCCCACAAAAAGTCTCTGGTGTCGGGGTTGTATTTTCAGCGCAAGGAAGGCGGTCGGCCTGTCTATCTCGAAGGCTTGATGGACGGCACGGCGGGTGAGATGGAGGCCCGCGAGGCTCGCACGGCTCCCCGTGATTTTATCAAGGAGACGGAATGGGCCGGCACAGGTTGTTTGCTCGTGCATCGATCGGTGCCGCTGGCGATTCGTGAGAAGATGCCGTGGTTGGCCCCGCAGGCCCCCGGCGAAGCGTGGCATTATTTTTCTTCTGCGTCTGACGCCACTATTCAGCGTCTGCCCGACGTGGCCGCCGAGCTGACGGCTTCTTTGAAGGAATTTTCTGAGACGGGTGAAGTCGGCGCGCTTGAGCGTCGTGTGGGCGATGCGGCGTTCCGCATCGGAGAAATCGCCGGGGCCTCTACCAAGGCCAATAGGCTCAACGACGGCGAAGACGCCGTTTTCGGCCGGCGTGCCAAGGTCTGCGGACATCCAACGTTTGTAGATTTCGGGATTGTTTGTGGCCACTTGGGCGGTAAGGTATACGCTACCAAATGAGTTCCCTCACCGAGACCGTCGCCCCAAAGCCTTGTAACGCTTGGCTGAATACGAACGTCCACGTTGGCTTCGCTGCCGCGATCCGGAAGGCGGGATACAAGCTGCGAAAGAATACGCGACAAACAGTCGATGAAACTGAAGGCCCGACTAAGGGTATCATTTACGATCACCCCGTGATCGAAGTTTTTCACGAGAATGAGTGGCTGCTCATGGTCATGCCCGACGGCATGAAATTCTTCCCGTCGGAGTCTGAGCGCGACGTCGCGTTTGTTGCCTTGCCGGGGGTGAAATAATTTTATGCTGCGTATCGCACTTCAGTATTGGAACGGCGACCGAGAACAGGCTTTGACACTCGCGCGACGTATGGCCGACATCGAGGACAAGCCCCGCACGGATGTCGACATCGAGTTCGTGCTCCGGTTCGACGCCAAGGAGCCCTCGAAGGAGACGCTGGAATATGTCGGGCAAAAGTTCAAGGTCAGTGTGTATCGCTGCACCCGCCGCGGCGAGGGCCATCCCGCGGGCTGCGACGATGTTTTCCATGATTATCTCGGCAAATGTTGGGAGAGGAGCCTCCGCGATCCCAAATTTGTCCAGACCGTCGACGGTGTGTGGTTTTTCGAGGGCGATAACGTTCCTCTTCGCAAAGACTGGTTGGATGTCATGGTTGCTGAGTGGAAAGAGGCGCGGCAGGCGGGAAAACTCATTTTAGGGTGTTGGCATCCAGAGGGGTCGCCCGTGGGCCATATTAACGGAAATCTAATCGCGGTTCCGGATTTGTTTGGGCGAATCAAGGGTCTAGAGGGTTGCCCGAGTCAAGTCGCATGGGATTTATACCATGCCCAAAAGTTCGAGCCCCACTGGTTTAAAAGCAAAAATCTAGCCAATCTCTACCGGCAAACGAACGTGCCGAAAAAGTGGTTGTTTGACCGCGCCGGCAAACCGAAGTTTGCGAATTGTCATGGTGTCAAGGATAGCTCTGTCTATGACATGGCCAAGGGGTTGTTCTGATGGAACGAATTTGGAAGCGCGGAGACATCGGGCCTGATGGGCGTCGTTTTTGGAAGCGAGCGAAGACGTATGCAGGAGGCATACGGTGGGTATCTGAGCAGGAATTTGAGGCACTAAAACAAAAGACCCTTGAACAGGGTAGAGCACACGCAGCTAGGGACCCAGAAAGAAGGGCGAGGGTGGTAAAGGCGTGGAAAGAAGCGAACCCCGAGAAAGTAAAGGCGGGCTGGACAAAATGGTATGCGGAGAATGCCGAGATGGTCAGGGAGAATCGGCGATCTCGCGCTCTAGCAAACCCTGAAAATGAGCGCGAGATCGCTAGACGGTGGCGACGGCGCAACCCTAAAAAAGTTGTTGCGCAGGTCAGACTATACCGTGCTAGGGCAAAAGCTAAAGGACCCGAATTCGAGATGCTGGAGCGTCTGCGGGGGAGGATTCGCACAGCTTTTGGACGCGTTTTGCCCAATTCGGAAAAACCATCGCGCGCGAAAGATCGGGTATCTGTGGGGTTTTTGGTATGGTTGGCGAAGAAAAAAGGAATCGAAGACGACCTACGCGGGATGCAAATAGACCATATCTTGCCTGTTTGGTGGTGGCGAGCGCATAAGACGTCGGAGGAGTTTAAAAATATCAACGCCCCCGAGAACGTGCGGTGGCTTACTTCGTTTGAAAACGCCTCGAAAGCGGGGCGTCTCCCGTCTGACGAGGAGATCAATAACCATCTAGCATTGGTCGCAGAGTGGAGAAATTCTTTTCCGAGGAAAGAAAACTAGAGTAGACTCTTGTTTACAAGGCGCTCTAAACACAGGCATCCGACCAGCGTCACGGAGGCGAAGAATCAGCCCTAGATGTCCAGCTGGCTGACGGACGAAGCGAGCATCGCGGTCTTCCCGCAATGGCGACGTTCGTTCATCCTATTCTTTTGCGGGAACGTTAGCGTTTTCCTCCCATGCCTTTTTCTCCCGCTGCTGCCTCCGACATCGCGTCGAAGGACACCAATCGTCTTCAGGGCGCGATCGCTCGCGCCCTCGCCGTTAACTCACCTTGGGTGAACGTTCTCAAAGGTGGCATTTTTCCCGCCGGTGTCTCTGACACAATTAGAAGCGTGATTCAAGAGATGGCCCTCCCGGCCGATTCTCTTACCATCCCGACCTTCACCACGACCGCCACCCTGTGCGCGCCCGTCGTCAGTCAGGACAACGTCGCCACCACCGAGTATGACTACACGCTCGGCACCAAGCGCGGCACCGGTCCCCGCATCTGTGTGAAGGGTGCTTACGCGGCCTTCCGCGGTTCCTACGTGTCCGCCGAGGATTCGCTCAAGAAGTTGATGCTGGAATATATCAACTACGACGTCCGCGCAACTCTCTACACCCGTTCGGGTTCCAAGTTTGTCGCCGGCAACTCCGGCACCGTGTCCTTCTCCGACGGCTTCACGGGCGGCGAGTCTCAGATCGACGTGGCCTTCGCCAACATCGCCGAAGCCAACATCGGCAGCCTCTCCTTCAAAGCGCTCCACCAGCTGGCGCGTTACAACAAGGAAGTGCTCCTCGGTGAAATGTTCGAGGACGGTGCCGCCACCGCCCACTACAAGTTCATCGGTGGCTCCGACATCATCGAGAAGTTCCGTGAAGAGTCCGGCGTCAAGGAGGTCCTGATCGCCCTCACCACCGGTAACGTCAAGTTCGGTGAAACCTCGCTCCGCGGCTACAGTTGGGAGTCCGCCACCCCCTACCGCGGCATCCAGTTCGGTGTCGACCAGCGCCCCCTCCGCGCCTCGGCCGTCGTTGCCGGCGTCCCCACCCTCGTGCAGCCTTACATCAGCGTTGCTACGACCAAGGGTAATGCCCGCCGCGTCAATCCGTCGTGGGTCACGGCCCCGTTCGAGATCGGTTTCCTCGTCGGTGACAACACCTTCGAGCGCCTCGTCCCCGAGCGCTTCACGGGTGAAGGCTCCTTCAAGTTCGCGCCCCAGCTTGCGATGGGCGAACTCCAGTGGCACTATCAGGTGGACAATGCGGACAATCTCTATGGCGACTCCGGTTTCCACAAATACGAGATCACCCGCGCCTACCGCCCGATCCGTCCGGCCAACGTGATTCCGATCGTGTTCCGTCGTTGTCCCTACGACACTGGCATCGTGAGCTGCCCCACCTCGGGTAGCCTGCTCTGATAGAGCAGTAGACGAAAGGCCCCTCTGAGAATACTCGGAGGGGCCTTTTTTGTGTAGACTCTTTCTTACAATGGCCACTTGGGACGCATTCGACGGAAAAAACATCCTCTTGAAGAACTGGCTCGACGCGTTCCGTGTTAACCACGCAATCACAGACCCCTTCACGCAGTGGGAACCAATCGACGGTGATTACGCGATCCTGCGGAAAATTCTATTCTGTCACGACGAGGTCTACAGTAACCCTGAGTTAACAGATAACACTTGGCGTCCAATGGATACAGAAAACGACGTTGTGCGCAAGATTCTGGCCACGTTTCGGTATGTGCCGGATTTGTATCTACCCCCCGGGTTTGTCTGGGACTCCTCCTTTGAATGGCGTCCGCTCGATAGCACGCGCGACATCTTGGCAAAAATCTTGCGGGTCACTTGTCAACTCAACGGAGAGACCAACCCCCAGAACAACGTCCAACAGATGGACAATGAAATCTGGCTCCTCAGAAAAATTATTACGCAGCAGTAATCCCATGAGTCTTTTCCGCCTCGTAGAACAAACACCAGCGTCAGCCGCCCACGCCGTGGGCATCGGCAGCGGCGTCACCGGCATCGCCCTCTGGGCGGAACTAGCACAACATCTCACGATTTTCGCGGGCTTCCTTGCCGCAGGACTCGCGGTGCTCGGTGCCTTTTTCTACGCGGCCTATTGGGCCTTGAAGATGTATGCCAAGTGGAAGCGCATCCTGAAGGGGGACCTTTCAGAGTAGACTCTATTTCATGAAGCCCATCTCTCTCGTTAAAAAGCCCATCGAGGCTAAATCTGAGTGCTGCGCCCTGCCTTGCGACGACTACGGCACGCGCGTGTATCTGTCCGGCCCCAAGGAACTCTCCGCGATCCCCGAAGAGGGCACGATTACGTTCAAGTTTGAGCGGTGCTCGGTAACGTTGAGCGATGACAAAGATCCGGTCCGCATGGAGCTCAAGCTCCTGTCCGTCGAGTCCGCCAAGGCCGAGGATGTCAGCGACGCGGAAGACCCCGAGGAGGCCGATGAAGAAGACACCGGGGTTGCGATCGATAAACTTCTCGCTGGGATGCAAGAAGAGACCGAGGACTAATTCGTGGCATGCCCGGACCCACTTCCTTCGGCCCTTGTAACGAGGACGTGGAGTCCCGCTAGGAATACCGCTACGGCCTTAAACGCGAAACTCTGGGCTACGCCGTCAGTGTCGGCCGCTGCCGCCTGCGCGAACGATCGCTGCGAAGGCGGTCTCACTACTTTTTCCGGAGACTCGCTGGTCACTTTTTCAGGGTTCTGTATTTTTCCTTTTAGCTCATGAGCTTCGAACACGTCTGTAGCCAAGAGCTTCCTCCGGAGGTAGACATCCTTTTCAATGGGCGTCGCCGGGTCACGCGTCGTTTTGAGCTCGGCAAGAATGGCAATATCGACGACGCGATTTTCGCGGCATACGGTGATGCAGATCCGGCCACGATCACGTCCTGCACGACTGGGTATGCGGGGCTGAAGTTGATTTCTCAGAAGGTTTTGCCGTCTCAGAATCCCCTAAAGCCATCCGTCTTGGCGCAGGTTTTCGAGACCCTCTCGGATACGCTGGTTAGCGAGACAGATGACGACATTGATTACGACTTGAACGGGTTGAAGCGGACGACGCGGCACCTCATTGCGCTGCCGGGCGTAGATTTGACTGCGTTCATCGTTGGAACTCAGACGTTCGGAACCTCGCCGGTTCAATATCTGGCAAACTTGAAGGTCGAACAGAACGACGCCCTCACCCGCGTAACGGCCGTTTATCTTCAGGCGGGCGTCGTCTCTAAAAATCGCTCCCCCGGCGAGATTATTGGCACGGTGGCTAATACGTGGAACACGTGGCGTGTTGATCCCACAGATGCGGCGGCTATGTCGGCTGCGGGGGCTGGAGCGCCGCTTGCGGGGGTCGTTATCTCTGACGGCATCGAGAATGTTCAGGGCTATAACCTTCGGTCGGTAACGACCCTGTCGGGCACTATTACGGGGGTCAAAACTACCTACACAGACCCCGTTCAGGTGAAAATCCCCGGGGTAGTTACGCTCACCACCCGCGCCGTGTCGATCGGATCGGAATCAGGCACCGTAGCGGTGGCATCTATCGTTCCTCCGCGCGTTAAGACCGTGGCCGCCACCGTGACGGTCGAGATCACGACTACGCCGCCCAACACCGTTCCTCAACTCGCCTACAACCTCGAAGGCGTTTCGTGCTCAGTCGACGGCACGCAGGCTAGCCTCGGAAACTTGGGTAGCGATACGTTCGTGAGCTCGGGGGGCAACGCATCTATCACAGGCCGAAAAACGCGCCTGTCGATTGGGGCTGATTCCCAGACGTATCCGAATTGTTACTACGTCGGGGGTCCGGCCACGGGCACTGTTTCCTACACAGGAGCATATCAGCCCAACCCCGCCGATCTCGATAGTTCTTCTATCATCATGGAGGCGCTCACCAACGTGAGCCAGAATACGCTTACTGGACACGGCGCGACGGCGGCTGGCGCAGCCGAGGGATACTACACGACGGGTGTGTTACAGCGTCGTGCCCGTCCGATTCTCACGACTCTCGCGGGGGTGGTTTATTGGGAGGTCGTGACTGTCTCGGTATGAACACAGACGATCCATTTTACAAATATGCGCCCCCGCCGGACATCACCGAGCCGGGGGTTCATTTTCAATACCGATCCCCCGAGAATGACTGGGCTTCTGATAAGGCCCAAGCGAATGGCAGCGGCGGAGGGTCTTCGCACCCGCTTCAACTCTATAAGGCAACCGTTTCAAGCGCGGTGAAGGTCCGTGTACGCTACGGTAGCGTGTGGGGATCGGTCCCGCCAGAAGTGCAGGGCGGGGTCTCGCCGGTGGACATTACGCCTTCGGATGGTTTACTAATTTGGGCACGAGTGGATGTGGATGTAGACGGCTTGCCAGAGGCGGTGGCGATTGGCGCTGGAACCACGCAGCCGGACGATGATGATACCACCACCTACTTCCTGATCGGCTCCATCGCGGTTGATGGCAGCACGATCACCCTGAATCAGGCCGTGACCCACAGCCTCAACGGCAAGGCGTGCGGCGTCGGCGTTTACGACTGGTGGGGTGTTTGACCCATGAGCGCGAGCATCATCCCTTATACGCCTTGCGCAGCATGCTGCGACTGCCCGACGCCGACGTTGCAGTGGGATTCTATAAGTGCGAGTAAAACGAAGTGCGGTTACGCTGAAAATGCGGCCTTTGTAAGCACCCCGCCCGTGATTTATCGCGTGATGACGTGGAGCGGAACTAGCACAGATACCCGATATGATTCAACGATAGCGTGCTCGGGTTCGTATTTCTTTAAAGAGACTCGAGTTTATTCCGGGGCGGGCACATATATTGAAGATTGCTCGTGCAGCTCAACCAAGCAGGTGACGATAACTATAGAGGGGTTTCCCTCAAACGTCTTTGATTTTGGGTGCTCAACTAGACAAGGGACAACAGCAAACGATATAAGCTCAACGGTAAGATTTATATCCCAAGATGATTGCGCGGTAGATCCCAGCGGGATTTCAAACGCCCGGCATTTATTTTCGGATATAACCGAGACCTTTTCTGATCCCTATACCACCGCCAATCTTCTCGCCGACACACTCGCCGCACTGCCTGCTTTTGATGACGACTGGGATGACACGGCAGGGAGCTACTACGACCTGACTTCCGATGAATTGACCAACTCCATCAGAGAATCCCGTTATCGCTTCCGTTTTAAGATTCCAAAGGTAGGACGTGGCACTTGCTACAAGATCAAATGGACAGAGGTTTTTATGCCTGAAGAAGGCGATCCCGTAGAGACCGAACGTTGCGCGATTTGGGATGGGACGATCCCCGAGGGCTACGACCCCGACGACCCATCGACGTGGCCGATTATCGGCGATGGCACCAACCCCTACTTTGAATTGGCGATACCCGAGGAAAACGGGACTATCACCGTTGACCCCGACAGTATCGTAGCCGTCTGTCGTGGTTGCGGCACGCCTTGCCCCGAGTGATGAAACCCGCCATAGTCCAAATCCGCCGCGACATCTGCAAGGACTGCAAGCTCGCCTGCGACGTGCGCGAGACGATCAACCGCGCAGACCCATGCGTCGCTTGCCCGCAGCGCGTCTGGCACGCGATGGGCCGCTGTGAGCAGGCGCAACCCGCGACTTCCACCGCCATACGTAGCCTCAGCGGCTCCATCGCGGTTCCATCCCCCTCACTTTTCGCCCAGATCTTCAAGCCTTGCAGCTCGTGTAGCAAAAAGCGGTAGACTCTCTTGAAATGCTCCTAGTCTCAGATGTCTATGATGAAGTTCGTCGCGTGATGGGTCAATGCGACGATGCCTCGACGTTCAATCGCATCTCAGACGCAACTGAAATCTTGTGCAACAAGACGGACATCGACCCCTTGATTGGCTGGGTGGACATCAACACGGCCGGCGGCCGGGCCATCACGCTCCCCCGAGAGGTGGATACGGTGCTGGCTCTGAACATATCGGGCGTCCCGTCGTTTCCTCGCGATCGGTGGGCCGAATTCCATCTCAACGGAAAAGGCACCGACATCGGCCCGAGCTGTAACAAATACTGGGATGACAAAGGCGATTTTCCTGTTTTCGTGGACCCCGCGTCCCCCGTTCAATTGACGGGCGTGGCGCTGGCCGCCGACATCACCGACGAAGCAGAACTGTGGGTCTATGGTTATGACATCAACGACCAACGCATTTTCTCGACGGTCGATGGTGCCACTGTAGACGGCTACCGGGTGGTGCTCACCGAATCTCCCGCGGCTCCCGACCCATCGGCCCCGTTTTTCAAGCGTATTACGGAAGTCCGCAAGTCGACCACCAAGGGGTTTGTGTCCCTCTACGGCAGCAACGAGGATTCCGAGACGGCGTTGCTCGGGCAATATGAGCCTTTCGAGACGCTCCCCAAATATCGTCGCCTGCTCATCTCGACTGAAGCGTGCTGGGTAAGGATTCAGTTTCGACGCAAAGTTTTCCGGGTTACGACCCAGACCGACCGTATCCCCTTGCATTCTCGCTATGCGCTTATGCTCATGTGCAAGGCGCTGCAAAAGTTCGACGATGACAAAATTGAGGAAGCACAAGTTTACGAGGACAAGGCCGTAAAACTGTTGATCGAGAAGCAGAACGCCTCCAACCCGCCGGTTTCTCCCTCCATACAAGTTTCTCCTCTGTCCACGCTCGTCGACCCCTGCGAACGGCTTACCTAAATGAACGACCCCTTCTATCCGATTCAGTCCCGCGAAGGCATGGACGCCCCCGATCTTCAAACTCGCGAGGCACAATTGAAAGTGCAGGCGGGAATGCCGCTGCGTGGAAATGAACTCCGCCGGATCGCGGTGCGGCAAGGCTTGGAAGCTGAGGCCGCCCGTCAGGATCAAGAGCGGGCGTCATTTGGTTTTGACCCGGTGAATCCCGTTCGCGTGCCGGTGACTCAGGGACTTGCTGGCACCAATTTGGACCCCGTTCTGGCTGGAGCCCGGGTGCAGGCGGCTCGCCTCGCTACTGACCCCGTCGAACGTGCAAAGTTCGAACAGGCGCAGGAATTGGCATCGTTCGGTTTACAGGCCACCCCGGGGACTCCCGAGGCCGCTGATGCTCTGGTCAATGCCAAGGTGCGCGCTAACGCGGCGCTTCAATCGGGGTTGCCCCTTGAGCAGGTCGATCAGGCCCGTCTCGTAGGCACCGTGCCCGCCAATCCCCCGCTTCCCTCTACCGCAGTCACGGTTCCGGCGGCTCCCGAAGCGCCCGCCGTCACTCCCGCCCCGACAGGTCCCATCGCGCGCGTCAAAGCAGCCATCCCCAAGGAATACGAGCCCAACGTAACCGACCCCAACAAGGTGGTTGACCAAGAATTTTCTCGTCGCTACGCGGGGCAGCGCATGTCCATCGCACAACTTCGCGATGCCAAAGCAGCGATTCGAAAAGAACTCGAACCCGTGCGGCAGACGCGCAGCGTCGTCGATCCCCTGACCAACGACGTCTACGACATCGAGGTTTCGACAGACAAGCTCGGAAACATCTATCAGCGCGGCGAGCCCACCTTTAAGACCGCCGGCCCCATGAAAACCCGAGACATCGAGTTCCAAAAGGACGTCAACGATTGGGTGGATGAAGGCAACGGGGCGAAGGCGCGTCTTGGTGTCAACAACCTGCTTGCAAGCGCGGCGGATCTCACCTCGGGTAAGTTTTCTGCCGCTTCCGGCCCAATGCTGTCTCTCCTTCCCGAGGCATTGCGGGTTCGTTTGTTCCCACAGGCTTCGAACGTGCAGATGAACATCGAAAACGAGGCCTTGAAGGGTATGAAGGCTATTTTCGGTTCCCGAGTCACGAATACGGACTTGGTGCAGACCCTTGCGCGCACATTCGACGTTCGCCTTCCTCAAGAGGTGAACGCCGCGCGCGCCGTGAAGCTAGCCCAGAATATCAAGGCTGCCGCGGACGCCAAAGACGCCGCTGTGGCATATTTCAACACGCATGGGACGCTTGGAGGATTTACCGGCAAGGTCCCGACCCTCGATGACGTAGTGAATAACGCGTCCGAAGCGGGCAAGCCGGAAGCAAAAGTGAAGTCGGCCAAGGACGCTTACCTGTCCCAGTTCAAGCAGTAGACTCTGTTCTACAGCATGGACCCGATTTTAACTCAGGATGCCGCCGCGCAGCGCTTCGATTATCTCTCTTCTCTCCCTCTCGCGAAGCTGAAACAGGAGCAGGAGAAAGAAAAGGCGGCAGGTTCCTATACGCCCCAAACGCAGGGTCTTTACGAGGCGTTGGCGTCCGATAAGGTTGATAAGATCACGGCGCAATGGGACGCTTTGCCGTCGAAACAGATCGCGCATGAATTTGAGCGAGGCTTGGCAGACGGCGAGTATGATGAGAGTTTAGCGCCCGTCGCGCAAGAAGCTTTCAGCAAAAAATTCAAGGAAGAGCGCGACACCTCCGGACTTGATAAAACCGGAAAATTTCTCGGCTCTGCGGCGTCTATGGTGGGCAACGAGATCGCGGCCCCCTTCACCGATCGTGAAAGCCAAGTCGTAAAGCCCTTCGTCAAGGGCGTCGCCAAGTCGCTTCGAGACGTCGTGGTGGGCACCAACTATCTCGGTCTCGGAAATCTCGGCTCGGGGGTCCCCGTTGAAGAGCAGCAAAAGGCTTCCGATCGCTTGTTCAGCGGTGCCGAATTTGGCACGCGCCAAACCGCGGGCTTAGTCAAAGATATTTTTGATCACGAAGCAGACAACCAGTATGCGGCCAAGGGAGACGCGGCGCTTGAGGATATTTTCGCGGCCCGCAGAGCTGAACAGAAGTCCCTCGTGGATGCGGCCCGCGGCGCAGGCTCGCTGGTGACGCATAGCGGAGCCGCGGCTCCGGCTGATTTCAATGCGCAGGACCGTGCGGACGTTCAAGAGATGTCCCAAGCGTTGGACGCGACCAATATGATCCCCGTTGGCGGCGGTTTCAAGATCGGCGCCAGCGGCATTTCTCGTGCCGTTCGGGGCATTGCTAAATCCGCTGGAATTGATGTTTTGGAGAGAGGCGCGGAAGCGGTCTCCAAGACGCTCGGCGGCGCTCTGGAAACCGGCCCTAAACGACAGGTGCTCGGAACTCCGCTCATGACCGCGGAAGAGGCCTTGATCCGGCAGGCCAGCACGGACGGTCTTCTGCGCAAGGCGCGTCTCGCCGCCGGCCGGGGCACCGTCGCGCTCGGAGAAACTATTCAAAAGGCGGCCAAGGCGCTCCCCGCGGCCAGCTCCACGGGCGTGGCCGCGGCGGGTCTGACTTTGGCAGCCGGCGGCGACGCTCAAGAGGCCTTGACGGCGGGTCTGGCCTCTTTGGTCGGTCGAAAGATCATCGGCGGCAAACTCGGCCTGAAGGGGCTAGGAGCCGGGTTGGAATCTGCGGGTCGAGTCATGCAAAAGACGTTGCCCACTCCTTTTTCCAAGACTCAGGCCGCGATCAATGCTTTTCGCTCGGAATACCGCCCGATTAAATCGGCGTTGGCC
>Ga0070682_100001404_pt1 | contig 13562 bp, 9 predicted proteins | sample KBSC63LmetaG_FD_64668 | JGI IMG/M metagenome (GOLD analysis project Ga0070682, IMG submission 64668) | Corn rhizosphere microbial communities from Kellogg Biological Station, Michigan, USA - KBS C6-3L metaG | ecosystem: Host-associated > Plants > Roots > Rhizosphere | place: USA: Michigan... | reverse complement strand
TCGACCTCGATCACTTCAAGAAGATCAACGACACCCTCGGGCACATGACCGGCGACGCGACCCTCCGCGACTTCGCCCGCCAGCTCGATCAGCGCCTGCGCGGCACCGACCTCGTCGGTCGCTACGGCGGCGAGGAGTTCCTCGTCGTCCTGCGCGACGCCGACAGCGACGTCGCGCGCCGCGTGGCCGAGCGCATCCGCCAATCGATTGCCGACTGCGAGGTGCCCGGACTGACGCGCGGCATTACCGTGAGCGCCGGCGTCGCTTCCCGCAGCCCCGGCGAGTCGCTCGCCGACCTCGTGGCGCGCGCCGACTTCGCCCTCTACTCCGCCAAACGCGACGGTCGTGACCGCGTTCTCACGGCGCCCCCCGCCGCGCGGGGCGCGTCGGAGTCGCCCACCTCCGACCTCCCGAGCGAGAGCTTCGTGACGGGTGTCCGCTCCCTGCGCCCCACCGCGAGCGGCTTCTGCGCGGCCGAATAGCCGTCTCGCTGCCCCTGCTCCGCCCCTTATCGCCCGCTCGGCGCCGGCGGCACGAGGTGGCTCTTCGCATCGAGCTTTTTGAGACGTTCCTTGAACGCCGGATCCGTCTCGAGCAGCGACGCCTGCCGCACGATCTGCTGCAGCGTGTGCGAGGGGCGCGACGCCTCGTTCCACAGCGCCTCGAGCTCGCCGAGCGCGCGCTGTCGCGTCGCAAGCGGAGCCACCTCGAGGAAGCCGGCGAGGTAGCGCAACGCTTCGATTTCGAGTCGCGCGTAGGCACGCAGCACGGGCTGGTACGGGTCGTCCCGCCGCACTCCGGCGGGCGCGGCGCCGCCGTCAGGCCCGATACTCGCGCTCGGCCTCGGCGGCGGTGCCGTAGCACTCGGCTTCGGCAACGGCGCGGTGGCGCTCGCCTTCGGCGGCGCGAGGGACAGCCCCTCGGTCCCCATGTACTCCATGTCGCGGAAGCGAAGCTTCTGGGCGGCTCGTCCCGCGCGGCGTGAAAGGTCGGCGGCGGCGCGCAGGGCTTCCGGGCTCCGGTCGAGCGCGTCCGTTCGCGCTTTGAGACGGGCGAAGGCATCGGCCGCTTCGACACAGAGCTGCTGCTCCTCGGGCCGCGTCAAAAGCGGAAGGCAGCTCGGTGGGGAGGGCTCGTTCTGAAACCGCGTGCGCCAGTCGCCGAGCGCCGTCGCGAGGCGCGTGCCGTCGGCGAAACGATCGGGCGCGCTCGCGGCGGGGCCCGCGTGGCCCGGCTCCGCGCGCTTCCTGCAGCCCGAAAGGAGGGCAAAAACGAGCGCCGCGACGCCCCCAACGAGCGCCGCGCGACCCCACGCCCCGGTCAGTAGATGCCCTTTCGATCAGGGTAGCCGAACCCGAACGCCGACGACGTGTCGCGCAGGTAGTCGATCACGCTCTTGTAGTTGTCGAGCCGCCGCGCGATGACTTCGTCCTTCTGCACCGGTTGCCCCGTGCAAGTCGTGACGCCGGGGGGGCACTGATCGTCGTTCTCGTACACGGCGAGCGTGAGCGCCCCGGTGAGGGGGTCTTCCTCTGCCACCTCGTACGCCTCGCGCGTGAGCGTGTTCGCCCACTCGACGGCGCGCGCCGCGATGCCGCGCTGCACGCTGCGCCCGTCGATGGTTTCGGTGCCGTAGCTGTGCGCGACGTAGAGCTGACCGCTCACCGGGTCACGCCACCCGATGCTCTGGTCGTTCGGGAACGTGGGGTCGGTATCGCTACCGATCACCCAGATGTGCATCATGTCGACCCAGTTTTGCTTCCAGTTTTCGGGCAAATACAGGAGCGACCAGAAGATCACGAACTTCTGCACCTCGAACCCGACCTCGGGATCGATCGGGAGCGAGGCCGCCGGCGGGGGTGCGCCGTCGTAGGTCTGGTCGGCGAGGCTCGAGCAGCTGATGCGGCCCGCGCGCGGCCAGCAAATGCCGGGATCCTGCAGGTACCAGGTGCGCTGGCCCATCGGCTCGTTGATCGCATGCGTCCGCGGATCGGCGTTGATGCGCACGCCGCCCGTTCCCGTCAGGGTCCCTGCCGCGCGCCAGCCGAGGATCGCTTGGTCTTCCGTGAGTGAGTTCGCGAGCAAGCGTCGCACGCCGTCCGGGAAGAGCGTCGCGAGGCCGATGTTGCGGTAGCGGCCGTCGAAGAACGTATCGCGATCGGCCGGCACGAAGCGGTCGAACGAGTCCGAGAACAGGGCCGCCGCATACGCTTTCTCGTAGTACGAGCCGACGTACGACATGTAGTCGGTCGCGAAGTAGCCCTTGGTGTCGTCGAGGGCGTTGTTGAGCGGGCGCGCGCCGTAGCTCGTGTCGCCGGTCGGGAACAGCAGCGTACCCTCCGGGATCGCGATCGCGCCGAGGTTGCGCGGCGCCGGCGACGTGTCCGTCGAGGTGAGCACCTTGAGCGTGTCGTCGCCGACCTGCGTCAGCTGAACGTGGTCGCCGGGGTGCGGCCGCGTGAGGATGCGCGCGAAGTGATCGAACACGGCGGAAGCGGACAGCGCGTTCGCCTCGAACGGCCCGCCCGGCCCCGCGTCGTCGAGGATCGAGTAACGCATGCCGGCGCCGTTGTAGACCTCGTTGAGGAGCGCGAAGCCCTTCGCGTACTCCATCAGCTTCATGTCGTAGCGGCTGAGCGCGCGGTTCACGGCCGGGCGCGCGTCGAACGTGGCGCGGCCGCGGCGGTGGTTGTCGAAGAGGTGCGCGTCCTCGTACGTGCTCGTGTAGAAGTTGACGGTCTCGTACGGATCGCCGCCGTTGTCGTGGCGCTGGACCGCGACGTTGCCGATGTCGGCCCACTCGTCGCCCGCGAAGAGGTACGGCCGGCGTACGCGGCCCATGGCGTCGTACTTGCGGACGTCGCCCGTGTGCACGTTCAGCGTGGGCGCGCGGCCGGGGCTGTCGAGCTCGAGCTCGTCGTAGGCCATGCTGTCGATGGGCGGCGTCTTGCACTTCGTGCCGTTGACGATTTCACCGTCGAACGCCGGCACGTAGACGCCGTTCTTGCCCTCGTCCCAGTCCGCGGGCGGATCCGTGCTCACCTGCTCGCAATCCCTGACGAGCGAGAGCTCGTTGTGGAGCTGCGAGTAATGGACGGGGTTCTGGGTATTGTCGCCCCAGATCACGCCGACGATGCCGCCGAAATCGTCGAGGCGCGACTCGAGCAGGCTGCCGCCGCGCGTGCAGGAGCGGCCCTGGCCGTTCGCCGTGCAGCGCACGCTGTCGTCGTCCCACATGTCGACGGAGTCGGCGTACAGGAAGCGCGCGATGGCGCGGTCGTAGGCGCCGAGCCCGAGCGTGTCTTGCGACAGCTCACCCGGGTACTCCATCACGCTCGTCTGCATCCAGCGGTAGATGAGGCCCTCGTCCTCCGCGGGCGTCACCGGATCGAGCCAGCGCGGGCCGATGCAGCTCCAGCCGTCGTCGGTCGCGTCCTTGCACGGCGTCGTTTCGGCGCCGTCCTGCGTGCGAAGCTGCCAGTACTGGGGGCGGTAGTTCAGCGTGTCCGCCGACGACGTGAACACGTGCGCGAGGCCGAACGAGTGCCCGAACTCGTGGATGATCACGCCGAACGTGTAGTTCCGGCGCAAAAAGTCCATCCAGCGGTCGTTGCGCTGGATTATGTCCCCGGCGCTCGCCTGCACGCCGGGCGTGCTCGGGTCGTTGTCCGTGAGCGGGAACTTCTGGTCGAGGATCTTCGCCCAGGCAGCGTTCGAGTTCGGCTCGGGCGCCTCGAGCTCGCAGCGGCCGTGCTGCGCGAGCGAGATCTGCCGCTGGTGATCGAGCTCCGAGCGGAACGCGTAGAAGCTGCCGCGCAGCGGTGACGTGAGGTCGAGCCCCTGCTGGTCGAGCGGCTGCGAGGAGGGGCGCCCCGACATTTGATAGAAGGGCTCCGTGAGCAGCGTGCCCTCGAGGCCGCTCGATTGCGCGAGAGCGAGCCGCGTCGTGTACGGCGAGTTGCCCTGCCCGAGGATCTGGTCGCCGTAGCGCGCGGTCGTCTGATCCGTCGCCCATTTCAAGAGATCGCGCGTGCGGAGCAGCGGTCGCTCCTGGCGGTCCGCGCTCAGGCTCTTGTCGAGCGAAGCGATCTGCGCCTTGAGCTGCTTTTTGTCGTAGAGGGGCGTCTTCCACTGCAGGGTGCCGCCCGCGCCCGTCGTGCTGACGCTCGCGATCGGGCCGCCGTTCGCCGTCTGGTCGTTCGTGGTTTCGCCGAGCTGCCAGCGCATCTTGTCGACGGCGGCCTGCGTGGCCTTGTCCGTCGTCGCGTCGAAAATCGTGATGCTCGCTCCGAGCACCTCACCCGTGAGCGGATCGATCGCGTCGTTCTCGACGCCCCACGGCTGCGACGATTGCGGATCGGCAATCACGTTGACCATGTTGAAGCGAATGTCGCCGATGCGCGCGAGCAGACCGCGCCGCCCGCAGGCCGGGTCGTCCTCGGCTTGCACGGGGCTATGGCAGAGCGTCGCGAGCAACGGGACGGCAGCCTTCGCCGCGTCGAGATCCGTCGGGTACTGACCCTTGCAGGTCGCGATGATCGAGGGATTGACGGCCTTGCCCTCGTCCGCGCCGGCCGCCACGCGCAGGCACTCGGTGTAACGCGCCGTCTGCACGGCGACGCGGAGCGCGCCGTCCCACTCGTCGAGCGCGCGCGCTACGTCGGCGAAGAGGTACGTGTCGCTGCCGGGGCTGAAATAGAAGGGCTCCGTGCGCGTCTGCCGGAAGCGGTAGGGCTCCGTGCATTTGTGGGCGTACGGGTCGCAGCGCGAGCCGTTGCCGACCGACTCGCACTCGTCGTGCGTGCGGTTCTGGTCGTAGTCGCGCAGCGGATCTTCGCCGGGCGGCGTCGTCCGCGCGCTGTAGCAGGTGACGTAGCCGCCGTCGGCGCCGTGCGCGTGCGTTCCGTTCCAGATGTTGTGACGGCTCGCGAAGCGGTGCCACTGATCGTCGGTCGTGCCGTAGTGCCGGTCGTACCCGAAGCGCATCGTGTACGGGAGGGCGCCGAACATGTTCATGCGCGCGCCGTCCCAGTCGACCGCCTCGTAGTCGGTGTCCGTCACGCGCCGGAACGACATGCGGAGCTTGAGCTCGGAGGGGTTGCAGTTGCCCTCCGGGTAGGTGCCGTGGAAGTAGTCCGGCGGGAACCAGCACGCGGGGTAGGCGCCCCACGGCGTATCGACGAGCTGCGGCTCGACGTAGACCTTGTTCGTCACGTCGAAGTAGCCGTCGTTGGGCTCGAAAACCGGCGCGTCGGTGTTCTGCGGGTCGGCGACGTAATAATCGACCGGCTCGAACTGCAGCGGCGGGTTCTGATAAAGCTGCGAAAGCAGGTCGAAATCGTAGGAGGAGGTGACGAGGTTCTTCGACCAATCGACGCGCATGTACTGCCGCGCGTACCAGGGGCTGTCGGTCGTGTTCTCGACGACGACGTTCAGCGACTCGCCCGTTTGCGGGTTGTAGTCGCGCTTGATGTCGAAGTGGCTCGTGATGGGGAAGGCCGCGACGACCACGCCCGCGCTGCCGATGTCGGTCGTCGTCGTGGAGTTGTCGATGCGATCGTAGGAGAGCCGCGCGAGCAGCAGATCCTCCGTGATTTCCCAGTGCACGCGCGACACGCTCGAGGCGACGGGCGTGAAGAGCGCCATCTGCGTCGCGCCGAAATCGACGTCGGCGATGGTCGACCGGAAGTAAAACTCGGGATCGTCGAGATCCGTATCGAGCCGGCCGACGAAGAAGGCTTTCTCGAGCGCGTTCGGCTGAACGCGGTTGATCGGCTCGCGCTCCTCGGCGCAACCAAACAGCGTGAGGGCGGTGAGCGCAGCCGCGAGTAGGCGACCGAGCGAGCGTGAGGGCGACATCATGGCTCCTCCGAAAGGAACCCGAACGATAGCCGGGGTCCCGGCTTCTAGCCAGGGCGGAACTCAGTGCCGGCCGGCTTTGGAGCGGCCTTCCGTGCGGATCTCGACGGCGCGGGCGTGCGCCTCGAGCCCCTCCGTGCGCGCGAAGGCGGCAATCGCGGCGGACTGTCCCGCGAGCGCCTGCTCCGTGTATTCGATGATCGAGGTTCGTGAAATAAAATCGTACACGCCGAGCGGCGAGGCGTGCCGCGCCGCACCACCCGTCGGTAGGACGTGCGACGGCCCCGCCATGTAGTCACCCGCCGCTTCCGGCGTGCTCGAGCCGATGAACAGCGCCCCCGCGGCGCGGATCGACAGCGCCACCTGACGCGCGTCACGCGTCTGCACGGCCACGTGCTCCGCGGCGAGCGCATTCGCCACCTCGGCGAGTCGCGCGACTGAGCTCACGACGAGCGCGAGCCCGTTGTTGCGCAGCGACGCTTCGGCGATCGCGCGCCGCGGCTGAGTCGCGAGCTGCCGCGCGAGCTCGCTTCGAACGCCGGCGACGAGCGCGGCGCTCGTCGTGACGAGGAGCGGATACGCGGCCTCGTCGTGCTCGGCCTGCGACAAAAGGTCGGCGGCCACGATGGCGGCGTCCGCCGTATCGTCCGCCACCACGAGGATCTCGCTCGGTCCCGCGATGCTGTCGATCGACACCTCGCCGAAAACGAGGCGTTTGGCCGCCGCGACGTAGATGTTGCCCGGACCGACGATTTTATCGACTTTGGGCACGCTCTCCGTGCCGTAGGCGAGCGCGGCGATCGCCTGCGCCCCGCCCGCGTCGAGCAGCGCGTGCACGCCCGCGAGGTGGCAGGCGGCGCGCACGTCGGGGCCCGTGTCCGGCGAAGCGACGATGATCTCCTTCACGCCCGCGACGGCCGCCGGGATCGCGGCCATCAGCACGCTCGACGGGTAGCGCGCCTTGCCGCCCGGCACGTACACGCCGACGCGCTCCACGGCTTGCGTGCGGCTGCCGAGACGGATGCCGTTCTCCTCGTACTCGAAGCCGAACAGGCCCTCGCGCTGCTTCTCGTGGTAGCGGCGGACGCGCATGGCCGAGAGCTCGAGCGCCTGGCACACGGGGGGCGTGAGGCTCTCGAGCGCGGCGCGGCCGCCGTAGTCGCGGATCAAGAGCTCGCGCGGCGAGCGTTTCTCGAAGTGCTCGATTTGGGCGCGGAGCGCGCGATCGCCGCCGGTTTGGACGGCCGCGATGATCTCGCGCACGGAGGGCTCGACGCGCGCGAGGTCGGACTCGCCGCGCTTCTTCAGGCGGGCGAGCTCGGCGTCGAAGTGAGGGGTGCCGTCGGTGGCGGAGCGGAGAAGATCCTGGGCGTTCATGTCGGGGTTGCCCGTGGGACCCCGGCCGCGGCGCTGGGTCCCTACGAAAATGAGCCCACCTTCATACTGCCGGCGTGGGCAGACGCAAACGGCCGGCGACGCCGCCGGTCAGGGGCAGCGTCCCCGTGCATTTCCCCGGCGACTCAAGGCAGGCCGCTGAAGAAGGACCAGATGTTTGCCGCGGCCGTGCCCGTGATCGTGTGGTCCCAGTTGCCGACGCAGTACACGACCGGCCGGCCATCGGCGCAGCCACCGTACGATTGGCAGCCGGTGAACGACGGCGTCGTCGTCTGGTTGCAGCCGTTCTGCTGGGTCCAGAAGTCGCGAGTCGCCTCGCCCTTGTCGGGCGCGACGATGGTGTCGGCCGTGCCCTGATGGATGATCACGGCCGGCTTTGCGCTCGCGTTCGCGCAAGAGTCCGGGCCGAGCCCCTCGACCGGCGCGTAGCCTCGGAACCAGTCGTTGTGCGCGCAGGCGAGGGTGTTGGTGAACATGCCGCCCATGCTGAAGCCGGCGAGGAACACGCGACGCGGGTCGATGCAGTATCGACTCTCGAGGTCGGTCATCAGCTTCTGAATGAAGGCGTAGTTCGCGTCGTTCGCCGTCCACGTCGACTCGAGAACGTGGTCGCCCCAATGCGAGGTATTGCCGGGCGCCGGACCTTCTCCCTGCGGGAAAACGGTGATGGTCTTGCCGTTCGAGCGCGACGTGAAGTTGAACAGGCCGACGACGGCGACGTTGTTCATGTCGTAGCCGTGCAGCGCGAAGATCAGCGAGAGCGGGGTCTTGTTGTCGGTAGCGGCGGGAACGTCGAGCAGGTAGTAGCGAGTCGTCCCGCCGACATCCATCGTTTGCTGAGCCTTGGGATCGGGGCGGCTGAGGGTCGTGCCGCAGCCCGGCGAGGTCGTTGGCGAGCCACCCGCGCCGCCTTGGCCCGCCATTCCTCCCGCCGTCATCCCGCCTGCGCCGCTGGTCATGCCCCCCATGCCGCTCGTCGCTCCGGCCGCTCCGCCTGGCGAGCCGCCCGCGCTCATCGCTCCGCTCGAGCCACTCTGCGAACCGCCCGCGCTCGTTGTCCCGGCCGTGCTCATCCCGCCCGCGCTCGTTGTTCCGGCCGCGCTCGTTGTTCCGGCCGCGCTCGTCGTTCCGGCCGCGCTCATCCGACCTGCCGAGCTCGTCGGCTCACCCCCGCTGCCCGCGCTCGTCGCACCGCCTGCGCTCATCCCTCCGCCACCGCCCGCTTTACCACCGCCGCCGCTCACGGCAGCGCCGCCACTTCCAGCCCCGCTATAGCCTGAGTGGCCCCCGGAGCCGTTCCTGCCGGTTCCCTGCTTGCCGGACGACGAAGCAGCATCCGAGCACGCGCCGGACAGCAGAACGACGAAGCCCGTCGCGAGCGAGCGGACGAGGACACCACGCCGGAGGAACGGTTCGGTAGCCATAGCCCCTGTCAATTCCCGCCGATCCCGCGCCCGATCCCGGCGTGGCGCGATGCGACGGCGCACTGTGCGTTCCTTCGACGGAAACCAGCGAGCGACGCCACTGCACGCTGGGTCCCCACGCGTCTCACGCCCGGCGCGCCGCGCGTTAGCGCAGCGCCGAGCGGACACGGGCTCGACGCACGCAGCGTGACCTCGCTCGTCGAGTACGAACGCGGCGGCCGGTGAGGATCACGACGTCGTTCGCTGAAGCTTGTAGGCGGCTGACGCGCGGCGCGTTATGCGAGGGCCGCGTGTGTTGCCCGATTGGGCTTTCAGTACTGGAGGATTCATGACGATTCGCTCGAAGATGTTCGCTTGTCTTTTGCTCGGAAGCGCGCTCGGTTGCACGAACGGTGAGAACGGCCATGAGGCCATCGCCTCGGTGAGCGAGGCAGCCACCGGCACCATCACCATCTCCGGTCGTGTCACCGGACCGGGTGGCGGCAACCTGATCGGCGCGGCGATCCAGCTCAGCGGTGCCTCACAGCTCTCCGCGGTGAGCGACACGAGCGGCAACTACTCGATCCCCCTGACGGCGAATCTTCCGGTCTCCGTCACCGTGACGGCGAGCCTTTCCGGTTGCACGTTCCCGGGCCCCGTGAACCTCAACGCGGTGAGCACGAGCCAGACGGTCAACTTCAACGGCTCGGGCAGTAACTGCAAGAGCGTCGCGATCCCACCTGGACCCACGGGCCCGACCGGACCCACTGGACCCGCCGGGGCGACGGGGCCCATGGGGCCGCAAGGTCTTCAGGGCGCGACCGGACCGCAGGGCGTCGCCGGACCCGTCGGACCGATGGGACCGATGGGACCGATGGGACCCGCGGGGGTACCCGGAGCGGCTGGTCCCGCGGGGCCGCCAGGCGCAACGGGTGCGACCGGTGCCGCAGGCACCGCCCATACTCAGGTGGTCTCCGCGGACTCCGAAGAGCTCCAGGATGGCGACAACTTCGTGCACATCACGGCGCGTTGTCCCCCGGGCGAACAGGTCACCGGTGGTGGCTACTACGTTCAGCTCTACTTCGGCACGTCGGGCAACATCGTCCCGGCGTTCACCGTCGTCGAGAACCGGCCGTTCAAGGTCCCGAATGGAATCGACCAGTGGTTGGTCAGCGCGATCAACCTGGACGCCGAAGCGCGCGAGCCGGGCATCCTCACCGCGTACGCGATCTGCACCGACAAGACGAAGTAGTCGACTGAACGATGCTGGCGGCGGCGTCCCGCTCGGGGCGCCGCCGGCCGTATCCGGTCAGGTCTTCTTGGTCTGCGCGAGGGTCGCTCGGAGCGCCGGGAGCACGGCGAGGTCCTTGCCGCGGCCCGTATGCTCCTTCGACTGGATCAACCGCTCGAGCCCCAACACCTGGATGGTGATGTCTCCAAGCTCGAGCTCGAGCACGTCGTCCGTCAGCCCCTCGTAGCGTGTGTCGACGAAGATCGTCCCGAGCACGTCGAGATCGCAAAACTTGGTGCTCAAGAGTGCATGCCCGGGGCCGGAGAGGTGGGCGTCCGTCGGTTTTAGCCGTCGGGGGTCGATTCGGTAGACGGCTTCGAGCTCGGCGAGGGCAGCGAGGAGCCTCGCGACGTTCTCGGGAGTTCGGCGATGGACGATGTCGAGATCGCCGGTCACGATGGGCGCCCCTTGGAGCACGGCCGCAAGTCCGCCAACGAGGATGAACTCGACCTCGTGCTCCGCTAGCACGCGCAAGAGCGGGAGGTACCTAGCGCTTTCCACGCGCAGAGACCTTCACGCGCGCGATGCTGCGGAGAGCCTCGATCTCGGCTGCGGTGTGCTCGGCCCAGACGAGCCGCTCGAGCGGCGTCAGGGCGAGGAACCGCCGGATCTGCGTCAGGTCCACGCCGTCCTCGTTGAACGCCGGCTCGTCACCCTGCACGCTGAGCCTCGCTTCGTACGCTGAAACGCGCGCGGTCATCGTGCCGCTCATCCTACTCCACGCACGGAGCCGGCGGTATTCTACGTCCAGTGACCGGCCTTGGCCGCGGCCGGATCGTACTCGCGAATGCGCGGGCCGAGCGCCTCACGAAAGACCTGCTCGTCGTCGAATTCGATGACGTCGGGGAAGTTCTTCGCGACTTCCATGCCGATCGCGAGGATGCGGAGGAACGTGGCGAAGGTCGAGGCGCAGAGGCGCGGCTTCCACACGTCGGTGCCGCTCATCGCCGTCAGCACCGGGCAGTCGCCCTCGGCGTCGGGGCTCGCCGTGTCGAGGAAGTAGGGGTCGCCGAGGAGCGCGCTGTGGGCCACGACGACCCAGCCTGGTCGCCAGCCGGACGGCGCGGGGCTCGGGCGTGGCTCGCCGTTCTCGAGCAGGGAGTAGCCGTGCTGCTCTTCGAGCAGCCGCTCCGAAGGCACGAGCCGCACGCGTTCCGCGGGGGTGCGTGTTTCGACATCCACGGGGTCCGCCGCGAGCAGGAACTCGCGGAAACGCCGCGGAACGCGCAGCTTTTGCTTCAGCGCGTCGACGCGTGCCGTGTCCGCCTTGCCGAACTGGGCCGGCAGCACACGTTGCGCGAAAGAGGCCTTCAGGGCTTGTAACGATTCGGCGAGATCGCTGTCCACGTCGCTCGAACCTTCAGCTGGCTTTCCCGGCCGTGTGGCAGGATCGCCAAGCAAAAGAATCAGCTCACCTTCATACTGCCGCCCCCGGAGGACGCAAGCCCTGGCGCGCGGGCCGGACGAAAAAAGCTCGCTACTTAGGCAGATCGACGACGACGATGCCCGTGAACGCGCCGGCATCGGTGAGCAGAAATTTCGCGCCGCTGCCGTCGAAGCTCGCCCGGCCCACGTCGCCGACGGCGTCCGTGTAGTAGACGAGCCCGCGCGGGTGGTCGAGGAAGACGCCGATGGCTTGGTCGACCTTCTTCACGATGGTCTGCTTGTCGGTGCGCGTCTGCGGCGTGGCGCCGCTCGGGAGCTCGAGCGGGCCGCGATTGATGGTGTCGTCGCCGCGATTGGCCCAGTAGACGAGCCCCGCGCCGAGATCGAGATCGATGTCGCAGGTCGCCGCTTCGCCGTCGAAGAGGATCTCGACGTCGCTTCGGTCCGCCGGCGTGTCACCGGCGGGCATCGTGAGGTGCGCGCGCCGGATCGAGCCTTCTTGGCCGTTGTCGGTGCCTTTTTGGCTCCAGTAGAAGTAGCCGCCGGCCGCGTCGACCGCGATGCCGACGCACCAGCGCGAGTCGTCCTGGCGATCGCTCGCGGTCGAGCCCGATTGGTAGAGGACCTCGATTTCGCTGCCGTCGACGTTCGAGCGCATGACGCGCATGCCCTCGCGATCGGACCAGTAGAGCTTGCCTTGCTCGGGCACGAGCTTGAGCTGCTTGGGTGTGTAGGTGCCGCCCTTCGGGACGATGGTCGTCACCCCCGAGCCGTCGAGGTTCGAGCGCATGATCGAGCCGTCGTCGTCCGCCGGCACGCCCATGTCGGTCCAGTAGATGTAGCCGGCAGCGACGTCGACCGCGATGCCGTCCGAGCCTTGTCCCGCGGACGGCACGATCGTCTTTACGGCGAAGCTCGTCGCGTCGGAGGAGAGCACTTTGCCTCCCACATCGAGCCAGAACACGGTCGGTGTGCCTTCACCCGGCGTCGTTCCGCCCGTGCCCGCGGGCGACGTTCCGACGCCGCCCTCGCCGCCGCTCGTCGAGGTGCCACCGGTCGCCGCCGTGCCGTCGCCGGCGGTGCCACCCACGGCCGTCGTTCCGCCGTTGCTCCGCCCGCCCGTCGTGCTGGAAGTGCCGCCGGGCCCCGCATTGGCGCTGCCACCTTTGCCCTGCTGGGCGCTCCCTGCGCCGCCGCCCGTCCCGTTGCCGCGTCCCGCCGTCCCGGAGCCGCTCGTAGCGCCGCTGCCGAACGTGCCGCCCGCGCCCGCGGTGCCCGCGCCGTCACTGCCCGCGCCGCCGCTCGTGTTGCGCAGCGGCTCCTTGTCGTCGTGCGACGAGCAGGCGAGTGCTCCCGACGCAAGCGCCAGGACGAAGTAGCGAGTTGAGCTCCGCATCAGCAGCCCTCGAGCTCATTTGGTAGCGCCTCAGCGCGGCTCGGTCGACCCGATCGGCCTCGAAAGGCGCTTCATGCGCCGTCGAATTGGCCTGTCGCGACCAGCGACGACGGAAAAGTGACGGTGAGACTACCTAGAACGCGTAGCGCAGGTTCGCGCTCGCGAGCACCGCGATGGGCGCATCGCCGCCGCGCTCGCGCGTGAGGCCTTTGCCGTAGCTGCGCAGGCCGCCGTGCACGCCGAGCGCGAGGTGCGGGTTCACCTGGTACCACTCGAGCCCGACGCGGCCGTCGAGGTAGAGGTTCGGCTCGTCAGCGTCGGGGAAGCCGTAGATCGAGAGCACGTTTTGCTCGGAGACGGCGGCGAGGCCGAGGCTTGCTTGCGCGAACACGGCGAGGATGCGGCCGACCGGCAGCGTGAAGCGCGCTCCGCCGCCGGCGGCGAAGTGGAAGTACGAGCGCGGCGGCGGAGGCTCGCTCGCGTAGGAGGTGTTGGCGAACGCGATGTCCGTCTCGATGAACGGCATCAGCCAGCTGAGAACCTCATAGCCGAAACGCAGCTCGAAATCGGGCGCCGTGGGCGTGATGTGCGCGAGCGCGCCCACTTGGGTCACGAAGCCGACGCCGCTCTCGAGGACGAAGCCGTGACGCCGCGGAGCGGGAAGCGGCTGCTCCTCCGCCGGTGTGCCACCTTTGTCAGCGGGGGTCGCGCCGGGCTCCGCTTCGAGCCAGCCCTCGATCTCGCCCGTGGTGATCTGGCGCTCCTTGGTCTCCTCCGCCGCCCCTGCACGACCCACGTAGCCGAGGACCGCCACGAGCCCGAGGACGCCGAC
>Ga0070682_100001403_pt1 | contig 13565 bp, 13 predicted proteins | sample KBSC63LmetaG_FD_64668 | JGI IMG/M metagenome (GOLD analysis project Ga0070682, IMG submission 64668) | Corn rhizosphere microbial communities from Kellogg Biological Station, Michigan, USA - KBS C6-3L metaG | ecosystem: Host-associated > Plants > Roots > Rhizosphere | place: USA: Michigan... | reverse complement strand
CAAGTATATCAGCACGCGGAACGGCGGAGCGGCCTGCGTTTGTGCGACCGCTCCCACATTCGGCAAGCGCCACCGGGTCAAGAACGTGACGGCCGTTGACGATGGAGGCGAGGCGATGCGGAGCATCACGGTCAAAATGGTGCTCGATAAGGCGGCTCTGCTCACGCAGCCGCTGGAGGTCGCGAAGTGAAGCCGGGAATTTCGGGCTACGTATGCGTGCGAAACGCCGAGACGCTGGATTACTGCGTCGTGGAGGCTGTAAAATCGCTCATCCCAGTCTGCGATGAGGTCGTTGTTTGCGACGGAGAAAGCACGGACAAAACCTGGGAGATGATTGAATGCATCGGCGACTCCCGGGTTCGCCTCATTTCCTACCCGTGGGGTCATCCGGTCGGAAACGACAAGTTCTGGGTCCGCTGGTTAAACTACGCCCGCGCGCGACTTAACTACGATTACCAGCTTACAGTCGATGCCGACGAAGTGCTCTCTGAAAAGAGTTACCCGAAAATCCGCCAGCTCGCAGAACGCGGGCAGGCCGGGATTTTCACGCGGCTAAACTTCTGGAAGGATACGAAACATCGGGCACCGTTGAACACCGTCTGCGGCGATACCGTGGCACGCTGCGGCCCGACGAGCCTGTATTGTCCATCCGATGAGCCGATCCCGGCTGAGTTTCCCAACCTTCGCTCCGAGGCGGAATTCTACCCCGAACTCGAAATCTTCCACTACGGGTTCATCCGCGACCCGGACGCCTTCCTGCGGAAGTCCAAGGCCGTCCAGACGATGTTCATGGGTTCCTGCGACCAGCGGCTGCTCAACATAGAGGCGAGCGGGCAGTCATGGACGATGGGGGAGTATTTCGACGGGAAACCGCTTTTGACGTTCGATGGCGAGCATCCTAAAGTCGCGCACGCCTGGCTGAAAGCCCGCGGCCATCCCGTATGATTCCGACGCCCTACTACGAGCGAAGGCTTTTCGCCCGCACGCTGGATGACGAGGCACAGTTCGCGGCGTGGACCGAGCACCTTCCGGAGCGCGAGGAGTTGACGCCTTATCATTGCGGGCCGCATAGCCTTCGATCCATGAGAACGGCCTATGAGTTATGCGGAGAACCGAAGGCGGTTTTAGAGATTGGATTTTGCATCGGATATTCCTCCAGCATCTGGTTTGGACTTGGCGCGAAGCAGGTTGTATCCGTTGATAATTCCCATCGCGAACAGACCCTCAGCGCCGGGCAATTGATGCATCACCGCCACGGGAGAAACTTCACCCTGCTTCTAACCGATACCAAGCATCTAATCCGCGAATCTTGGGGACATGAATTCGATCTAATGTTTATCGACGGTGGCCACGAATTTGAGGATGTGAGTGCCGACATCGCATTTGGGTTAAAAATTAAAGTCCCGTATTTCCTGTTCGACGATTGGTTCCCAAAATGGGGTCCGGGCGTCCAGCCCGCGGTCGAGCACCACAAACTAATCCCGCTCGCGATCATCGGAAATATGGCGCTTTGCGTTCCCGAAACCGGCTGGAAAAATCCATGAGCTACATCGAATACGCCAAGCCCACCGCAGATGAATTCCGGTCCTTCTCCTCCGAGACGGCCAAATATCGTCACCTGACGGCCCCGTTTTGCCGTGGAGCCGGCGTGGACATCGCATCCCAAGGCGTTCCGGTTGTGCCGTGGGCGATCAGCTTCGATCTGCCGGAGTCGGACTTTCTCCAGTATTCGGCCGGTAATCCACCGAAGGGTCCTATTCACCTGCGCGGCTACGCCGACAAATTGCCATTCGATTCCGGCAGCCTGGATTTTGTCTACAGTTCTCACTTGCTGGAGGACTATCTGGACTGGATCCCGCCGCTGCGGGAATGGACGCGCATGGTGAAAATCGGCGGACACCTGATTATCCTCGTGCCCGACAAAACCCTGTGGAACGCGGCCATCGCGCGCGGCCAGAATCCCAACTGCTCGCACCGCCACGAGTCCCACGTGGGAGAGTTGACGGAGATTTTCCGAGCGTACTTCGGTCACTTTGAAATCGTCCGCGACGAGTTGACCGCCCTGACGCCCGAAGATTACTCGATTATCTTCGTCGCCCAGCGGCTTACTTGAGACTCAGCCAGAGGCTGATAATCAGCTCCAAATCTTCTTCTTCCATGGCCTCGTTCGGGCGCCCGATCTTGCGCCGACCATTAGGCAAACCCCTGAGTGGCTCATCGGGGGGAGGCGGTGGGGGATTATCCCCAAGGAGCAGATGCCCACAGTCCTGAAGCCGAAGGAAAAACCCGTCCTGCAACAGCAGGGCCGGCGCAATCGGAGGCACCGGCGGACACTCTCCCCGGTCAAGTAGAAGGTGCCCGCAGTCCTGGAGCCGGATGTATTCCCCGTTCTGAAGAAGAAACGCCGAACCATCGGGCGGCGTCGGAGGACAGCCACCCTGCAAGATGATTTTCCCGCCATCTTCCAGCAGGATAAATCCGCCATTTTGTAATAGGATAAAATCCATCCACGGTAAGGTGCGTCAGATGTCGCTCGCCTGCCAAAATGTAATTCCATCGCCGGAAAAACCGCTATTATTCGGCGAACCGATTCCCGGGTTGCCGGAGGAATGATACGGAGACCCGGGATCCACCGAACCGAACTGATCCACGCCATTAAGTATGCCGCGTAGCCGGGTGGCCGAACCCGAGCCAGTGACCTCCAGCCTGACGACATCGCCGGCCGCTACCGCGTGCCCTACAAACCCGCTGACCGTACTCTCCACGCCGGCATCAATCCGGTACAGCACGAGCAGACCGCCGAAATTCGGCGTCCAAAGCATTCCGTAGCCATTGCCTGAAGTGTCACACCGACATAGGGCAAAGAGCGCCGGGTTGCCCCCGCCAAAGGTCGTGATGGCGGACCATTGATCCGGGGACCAGGTACCGGCATTGTAGAGTAGCCCGTTTACCGTACTACCATTCGCGCCCACGACACGTCCATCCGAACCCGGTTTGATGACTCCCAAGTCCCAGTTACCGCCGAGGGTGCTCATGCGGAGCCAGTTACCTTGGCCACTCAGGGTGGAACCATTGGCGTAGCTGCTGAAATCATCGGAAGCGGTTTGCGGTCCACTGCCCGCCGAAACTGCCGCCATCAAGATCGCTTGGGCGTGCATCAGGACAGTCCTACTCCGGTGATAATCCATTCCGTCGCTGCGATCTTCATGGCTGTCGCCAAACCGTTGATCGTCAGCAACCGCGTTCCTGTCCCTCCGCTAGGAAGCCAGCGGAGAGTGTCGGAGGTGATCGCAATATTGCGCGGAGCGAGTGTGCTCGTGACGAACACAATCGTGGTTCCGATGGGAAACGCGACGCTGGCGTTGGCCGGGATCGTCCAAGTGAGAGTTGAACCGCTGCCCGAAGAATCGGTGATCTGCTTGTTCGCGTCCGCTAGGACCAGCGTGTAATTGCTCGATTGCGGATTCTGGCGGATTTCCGGAGTCAGAGCCACTCCGTCCAAGGTGATGCTGGTAAGGATCACCGGGCTGGTCATCGTCTGGACGCCCGTGAAGGTATTCGCGGCATCGGTGCGCGCCACCGTGAAACTCGCATCCGGCAGAGCGATCGTCCGCGCCGCGGTCGGGCCGGAGAACGTGATCTGCTGACCGAAAATCGGGAGCGTACTGGAGGCGTTCGGGAGCGTGACAACGGTTGCCGTGCCCGCCGCCGCCGCCGGTCGCACGGTCACATCGCCGGAGGTGTTGCCGAAAAGTTTCAGCTTCCCGAGGGTCGTCGAAGCAACACCGAGATTGATCTGGCTGACGCCATCGGTCGTGAGACCGGCAACCACCGTGACATCTGCGGTGCCGTTGCCCAAAACAAGGGAATTGGATGTGAGGTTTCCGGTGTGCGTGACCGTGCCCGCTCCGGAAGGCGTTCCCCAAGTGGGAGCGGCCCCCGTGTTGGCGGCAAGGAACTGGCCGGTCGTGCCCATCCCGAGTCGGGTCAAAACCCCGCTGGAATTGCGGTAGTAAATGTCGTTTGCGGCATCGGAGCCCAACGTCATCGTGACGCCCTTGACGACAAATCCGGTACCGATGGAACCCGTCACCAAGTCACCAACAGAAGTGAGCGAGGAGCTAACGATGCCTGCGGCGAGTGTGTTGCCGGTCAGGGTTGAAGCGACACCCGTGAGCAGACCCCCGCCGGACAAATCCAGACCTCCACCCAGCGTGAGTTCACCAATCGGACCGACTCCCGTTCCGGGGGCGCGCCCCAGAATCCGATTTTCATTCATCGTTAGGCCACCGCCAACAACCGTGCCGGCATCGACTTTAGCATCCAGCGCGCTCTGTAAATCTCCCTGGTTACTGAGGGTCCCGCCGATGTCTCCCCACACGATTGTTGCAGGCGGAATAATTGCCAGAAGCTGATCCACCGTCATCTGGTAGCTCACATCGCCGCGCACCAAATACAGTTGATCCGCTCCCAACAGGGGATCGGAAACGATGGGTAGTTCGGTCAGTTTTTGGTCTGCCATGTTATTCGATGGGCTCGAAGATAAGTTCCTTGATCCGCATTTGGGCGGTGTTGTCGCGCTTGGTCACGGTTACGCGGTAACGCCTCGGAGGGGTTTCGAGATTGATGTTTGTGGGCACGGAGACCGAGGGAGCTTCGACATGAACCACGGGGGTCAGAGGCGTGGAAACTGGAGCCGGGAGCGGCGCCGGACGGCTCACAATTCCCAGCAGAGCCGAGTTGAATTTCTTCATCTCTTCCAGAATCGCGGCGACCTCCGAAGGTTTCGCCGCCACTTTGGCCCCGGATTTAACCAGCTCCTGCAAATCTTTATCGTCAATTGAGACCATGGATTAGGAGCGGTTCGGCTTCGGGACAGGCTTCCTTTTCTTGTTGGTGTCGTAAGTTTGCAAGCCTTCGCCGAGCAGCGTGAGGAGACTCAGGATTTGCGCTTCCGGCATATCCTGTTCTTGGAGAGCCTGGTACACGTCCTGATAAGTGAGGGGATAGGAAAAGTTGATGAGCTGGTTTTGGATCGTGGCCGGGTTGCCGGCGAGGTCGGTGCCGTTAAAAAGGTTAACGATAGCCCCGGGCACGGGGTGGAGTTTCGAGCGCCCAAAATTCGTCGCGACATCGCTCCATTTCTGCCCCCCGAACGGAGGATTTTTGAGCGACTGGATTTTTCCCTTGGCGTCCTTCCTCTCAAGCGTCGCCGTGCGCGCCCCAAAGGTGATTACTTGCGCCAGTCCCGCCAGAGGGTCGAGCCGGGTGTTACCCACCTTCACCTTGCCGAAATCCGACGAGCGCGGATCCTTCTCGATGGTCGCAGGTTTCCCGTTCTTGTCCTTCATTTGGGCAAGGAGGGTGTAATAGATGCCAAGTGCCGTAAGCGTCTTGGCGTATTCCTTGGCGATGATCCGGCGTGTCGCCGCATCTCCACCCCAAAGTGAATGACCGACCAGCAATTGAATTCGGCTTGCCAGGTATCGCGGCGAGAACAGGGCTCGTCCCAACGGGACGGCCGCAGCCTCCAGACCTCCCAGCGTACCGCGACCCGTGGCTTCGTTCACGAAGGTCGCAAGTTGTTTGTCGCGCTCTGGCGTGATTTCTGGCAACTGTTCCCGCAAGTTCTTCCACACGTCGAAGCGAACCTTGTTCAAGAAAACTCGCCCGGCCTGGTTGAAATTGCGAAGGACCGGGATTTTTTCCGCCCACTTGGAGGCAAAGATTTCTTCCTGCCGAGACAGTTTAGCCCCTTCCTCCACGAGATGAAGTTTTGCCGCCCGAGCGGCTGCTGCGTCTGGGCTATTCAAGGTCTGGAGGTCGAGCGCGCGGGCGCCAATCTCATCCGAAAAAAGAGCCTTCACCGTGGCCGGGATGGCTTTGGCCGTCAGAATCGGATGGGAAAGGGCAGTCATTTTCCCCTGGCGGAGAATGAAAGAAAACTCTCCGGTCGTCATCAGGTTACGGGCAGCATCATAAGTGTTTAGCCCTTGCTCGCGCAGCTTTCCGATGGCCGAGAGTTTGTCGAAACGGTCACGCTCCAATGCCGCCGCAAATTCCGCCTTGGCGGATTCGAGTTTCGCTTGGAGCCGCAGGGCTTCCGGGTCTTTCTCCGGCGGGACACGCGGAGTTTTCTCGAAGTCACCGATAGCCGTCTTGTTCTCGATTTCGAGTGCGCGCTTGAAGGTGCGCTTCTTGTAAGCCGAGAGTTTAGCGGCCGTCATTTTCTCCGATTCGGCTTCACCGCGAATCTTTTCCGCCTGTTCACGGATAGCGGGAAGATGAGGGGTGATCTTTTCACCGAATTCGTTCACCATCTCAGCCGACCATTGCGCGGCCGCTTCCACCCCGCGCGCGATGTGGTACGCCCCAATTTCGGCATAATCGCGAAGGTCAGCAGGGTCCAAACCGGCGGAGACCCGTCCCGACGAAAGACGGGATTTCAGGCGCTCGCGAGCGGCATCGGCCCGGTCGGCAAGGGTTTGGACGATTCGGCTGCGCTTTGCCGCCGGCTGTTCCTCGGTCGCCTTCTGCTTATAGGCGTCCAATTCCTTCTGGAGCGTGGCGATTTTCTCGTGCAGCGACGCGGTTTCCTGAAGCTCTTCCGGAGTCAGGCGAGTTCCCTTTACCGCCCGGCGCAGCGTCACCAAGTTCGCCAGTGAAAAATCCTCCGCGATTGCCATTTTGCGGGCGTTAAGGCCGCGGCCGGTCTCGGTGCCGGCGCCTCGGTCGGCATTGTAAATATCGGTCAATTCGTCACTGATCCGATTGATGGCCTCGGTGTCTGAAATCGGCGTACTTTTGAACTCGTTCTCCAACTGCACCTGACGGTGGAGTAAAACCGCGTTCTCCACGTCGGTCAGTGCGCGCGGCGTGTCCTTTAATTCCGTGACGAGTCGTTCCCCGGCTTGCGGATCTTCGGCAATGATTTGGTCGGCCTGAGCCTTCACCTCGGGAAAGTCGCGGACCACCGCCTGATCGGCCGCGGCGATGCTGCGTTCCTCCCGGGCTTGGTCCGTATAGGCGTTCTTGGTCGAGGAAACATTCTTTTCCGCCAACGCCTTCTGGACCTCTTCCAAAGAATATTGCCCGGTCGGCAAATCGGTCGAAAGAACTTCCTCCGGTGACGGATATTTTGCCCGCTGCTCATCCGTCAGTGGCTCGCCGCGTCCCTCGTTCACCATGGGGTCGAGTTGCACGTAGCCGGGAATCTCCTTGCCGGTCTGAGGGTCAACCTGCGGCTTCTGGATCGTGACCTGAATCTTTGGTTCTTCCGGCGTCAATGCCTTGGCCGTCTCCGCGACGAAGGGTTCGGCACTCGCGGCGTCAAACGCTTCGGAAGGAACAGGCGCGGCCTGAGCCGGAGGAGTGCGCTCCACGCCAGCCTGCTTGTAGACCGCGTTCAATTCTTCCTCTAGGGCCGCGATGTTCTGCTTGATGTGCCCTTCGGCTTTCGCGGCCGGCATTTCAACCTCGACTGTGCTACCATCGGGCCGGCGCACATCGAGTTTCACGGGCTGATTGGACAGCACCTGGGGTTCCTCCGCCTTCAAGGGTTCGGCAGTCGATGGGTCGAATTTCAGTCCGGCCGCATGGCCGGCCAAAAAAGCACCAAATCCAAAGGTGGAACCAGCATCAATAAGGGCCGTCATCTTGTCCCGGTCGCTCGCATGGGGATCGTGAAAAACCTCGACGACCTTCGCCGCTTTCTCGCCCCCAGCCACCGCGGCATCCCCGGCAAAATATGCCTGAGCCGCTTTACTGATCGTCTTGGCGATGAATGATCCAGTTGCCTCAGTGATACCGATGGGGGCCAGCACAAGATTCATCGGGGCTGTAAGGGCCGACGCCAGGGGCTTAACCGCCCCCTCGTACAAAGCGCCCACGAGTTGTCCGCCGGGAGTAGCGTCCAGGGCGGCGCTGGCTCCGGGATCATTGAGCGCCGGCAATTCCACTCCGGTCATCGCCTCGCGCGCCGCGGGAGCGAGTCGCTTCTCGGCAAAACTGCCCTCGGTTCGGGCGCTGCGGCTGACATCCTTCAGGAAAGCAGCATCCTCCGCAGTCATGCCCGGCGCGATTTCGCCGATGGCATAAATCTGTTTCTTCGGGGGCGTAACAGGAACCGCGCTCTCTGCGTCGAACTCCGGTTCAGCCACCGCGGCCACCGGCTCGGCAGATGAAGCGTCAAAGTCCATGACTACTGGGTATCAATCGGGACAAAGTGCCCGTCAACCTTGTACGCTCGTTTCCCGTTCTTGTCCTTGAAGATGGGGTAGGTTTTCCCGCCGATTTCTACCGTCGTTGCTTTCGGATCCACCTTGACCGGAGCGACAGGCGGGGGAGCCGCCACGTCTTGGGTATCACCCGGAGTCGGCACATCCGCACCGGGGATAGAAATTGAAACCGCAGCCGGCGGCCGATCTTCTGCGGGAGCGGCGTGGGGCCGAACTGCGGGAGATTTGGTCGGAACGGGCTGCGGAGTCTGGCCAGCGAAAGTCGTGTTCTTTTGCACCGCATCACGATATGACGATGCGACCTGGCGATGGAGGGCCGCTGTCTGTTCATCGCCCGCGGCGCTGGCTTCGGCGGCCTGTTGGTCCGCTTCAACCGCCCGGGCGTTCAAATCCGCGAGCATGGCACCCTGTTTCTCGGCGTTGATTTTTGCCTGCCGTTCCTGCAAGGACAGTTTCGTGTCGCTGTTAATCTCGGCGATTCGCTCCCGGGAGCCTGAATAAAGTTCGGCGCTGGTGCGGCGTGCATCAGCCTTGATTCCTTCCTTCACGACTCCGGCATCTGCGGCATATTTGGCCACATCCGCACGGGTCTTGGCGGTCGCCATGAGTTCCGTGAGTTTTGAATTTCCCGCCGCTTCCAAGTGAGCCTTATTGGCCTCCGTCGAAACCGTGTCTACGAATCCTTTGTATTCGGGAAGAAGCGACATCCAGCCGATCTTGGATTTCAACTCGGCCAGTTTCTGCGAGCGAGTATCGAGTGTTTCCTGGGTCGCGTACTCTGTCGCTGCCTGCTGGGCTTGGTCTCCCTCCGGGGTGCCATCCGACGCCTCGACATCAAACCGTGAGTCGTACCGCATGGCGCGCAAAAACTCATCGTTGTAGGCGGTGGATTCTTTTGCTGCCTGCGCGCGAAGCATTTCCTGACGAGTCGCATTGTCTACGGAAGCCTTCGCGCTCGCGATGTCGGCATAGGCGTTGGCGATGATGACCGGCTTCTGCGCCTCGAACTTAAATTGGTCACGCTGATTTTGCTCTTCACGGAGTCGCATGGCCTGCTTTCTGGCCATGATCGACTGTCCCGCCTCAATGCCGCTGATTAGCGCATTGGCGGAACGGCCATAGGAATCGTTACCCGAGGAATATTCTGCGAGAACAGCCATGGTTAGAACAATCCCTGGCCTCCGCCGCCAAGGTTATTATCATCCTGCGGTTGCTGGCCATTTTTACTCGTCTGCGAACCCGCATAGAGACCGGCGATCTTGGTCAGGCTGCCCCACAAATCGGCGTTGCCGGCGGCGGAGGCGGCATTCTGGGCATTGATGGACCCCTGAGCGATGGCCTGATTCTGTGCGGCGTTGTTGGTCGTGTTGGACAGCGCCTGCGCGGGCGTGACGTAGAACGAAAGCGGGCTCATCGGGTTCACCTTCGGCGCAATCGTCGCCAAAAGACCCGTCAGGCTCTGCGCCTGATTGATGGCGCTCTGGCCGTACTGGAGTTCGTTCACGCCGAAGTCCCGCAGGAGAGAAAAGTCGTTGAACTGCCCGCGCGTGCCGGCGGAGATGCCACGCTCTGCCGCAATGCGCGCAATATTGTCCTGCACTTCCTTCGGCACATCGTAGGGATGATCCGTGAGGGTCTGGGCGCGGGACGTGAGCGAATGCTGAAGGTCGGCGAATCCCGGGAGGATCTTCTGCTGGAGGTCCAGTAATTGGTTAGCCTGAAACGAGTTCCCTTGTGAAATCAGGTTCTCGATGCTGCTTTGGTTGGCAAGATTGGCCCCCAGCGCCTCGCCCTGCACGTCGGCAATATTAGGATTATCGTACTGGGCCACCTGGCCGGCGTGTTTCTTCGCCTGGTTGGCGTTTACGGCGCCGCCGACGACGGAAATCGCGGCGCCGGCGATGGCGCCCCACGTGTGATGGTGAAATTGCGCGTCCGCCCCGTGACGAAAATTGCCCAGTTTCAGTCGCTTCATTTGGTGGCCTCCGTGGGCTCGATAATGTCCGCCTCGACCTCGGCGATGGTCTTTTTGTCGGTGGGGTGAGCCGTAATCCACACGCAGTCCTGAAGGATGAACAATTCACGCCACGTGCCGGAAAAAGTTTCCCCGTGGTAGGGAGCGACCATCAAAATTGGCTCGCCCCCGTTTTCCGAGACGAGGCAGGCACCCTGCATGACGAAAAACTGGTGATGGGTCCGGTGTACCTTGCTCAAATGCCGCGAACCGGCCGGCATGAAAATCTTCCGGGTCATCAGCCCGGGCGTGAACTTGCACTCCACGGGAGCCTCCACGCGCGGGGCGAGAGCAATCTGGGCGCGCACTTTCTCGATGAGCGTCATATCAACCAGCCGGGATTCGGGAACGAGGGCGACCATGTTAGGATTTCACGAGCCGCCAGTAGATTTTGGATGCCTGGCGAACGTCCAGAGCCACTTGGGCGTCTGGATTGATCGGGCCGGTGGAAGCGGTGGCCGAAGAACCTTGGCCCGTGACGATGGGGAACACGCCGGCGGGCTGCGGGCCGTTCTGGAAGGCCCCGGAATACGGCGCCCACCCACTCGCGAGTTTGATCGTATCGTCGGGTAGATTCGTAATGTCGATGACGGCGGAATCCGAGCCCACGTCATCATCGTAATCCGAACCATCCGCGGCGGCACCGATGACCACTTTCCCGATGGAATCGGTGTCGTGCTCCCATCCGGGATTTTTGGTGAGGGCATCGGCGAGCGTTGCCGCCTTGACCTCCTTGACATCACCAGGACTGCCGGCGGCCGTCACCCAAGCCGCACCCGTGAAAATCAGTTCCACGTTGATGTCGGTATCGAAATAATGCTGCCCCATTGTGGGCGACGAAGGGCGCTCGGCAGTTGTGCCGCTCTGCACTGTTACGGGTGAAGGCTCCCACGCCGAACCGCCCCACGAATACCAGCCAATCGGATTCCCGCTCGAATCCGTCTTGAACCATGGACGGTCCCGGTTATCCGGGGTGGGCTCAGTGTCGCCGTAGTTGATTCCGTTGAAGGAACTGAGCCCCACGATGGCCTCGTATTGGGCAATCAGGTCCAGCAATGCTTGGACCGTGCCCGGGAACTCCGTGCCCGCAGGGACGGTCAGGGCTTGGAGTTCTGCGTTGAGGGCCATCGGGGACGGGGGTAGCCTCCGGGTATCCGGATGTCAATTACGGAGCGTACCGGATGCAACGGATGGCGGAGAGACGAATGCGATTATTGTAGAAGGGGACGCGGCAAAAGAAGGCATCCGGGATGTCGCGAGCGACGGCACCATCATTCCACGCGATCACTCTGCCCGTGCCGAATGTCGCATTGTTCATCAGTAGTCGAAGCGCCGCGGCTGAGTAATCCGTGCCGGCAATGGGACTCGTACCCGAACCGGAAATCGTGACTGTCTGCGAGGAAAGCCCCCGGTTGGAGATTACAAACTTCAGAACCATGAAGGCATTGTACCCAGTAGCACCGGAAGCCGAAGCCGGGAAAGCGGAAATGCTCCCCAGTGTATTAACCACCGATCCGCCAACTATGGTTGTCTCGTGGGCTCCGGCCGCGCAGAGCTTGTTCGCCGTAGTGTCACCGAAGCCAGAACCGCTGCAATAGGACGCCTGGCCGGTGTCGGTTATCCCTCCCAAAAAAAGCGCATCGCCGAACCCGGGAAGGTCGTTTGTCACCGAATCCTTGATCCCGAAAGTTATCAGGTCGGCCGCGGTCGCAATCGTGACTGATTCAATCGCTGAGTCGGTATTATCACCGCTCGACGCCACGCCGCCAAAATAAGCTCCGACTCGAACCTCCGTCCAGTCGGTGCCAAAGTTGAAGGGGCGGAGGATGAACTCGCGCGGGGCGAGGATGCAGGTCTTGTCCGAGACGGTCTTTTGATAGATTTGAGCCATGGGATGAGCGGGTTAGGGGTAGGAACGACCGTCGCCGTCCCAAAGATTGTCAGTGTCGGTGAAGTTAAAGACTGTGATTGTTCCGGTCGAGTAGGATTCAAAATCGTCCCAAGCATTCGGATACGATATAACCTCGAAAGACCCGTCATCGAACCACATATTGTTGAAGTCTCGGAAATCCAGGACCGTGATAGATCCTGTTGTGTAGCTCTCGAAATCATCCCAAGAATTCGTGTAATCAGCAACGGCCGAACCACCACCTGCGGCCCAGCCCACGCCGCCAAGATAGACAAAGTTCTGGCCAACCGTAGAGTAGGACTCGAAATCATCGTAGCAATCCAGTCGGTCGATCCCGACGAACACGCCGCTTCCGTCCCAGCGGTAACCGTAGGGTTGGAGGGAGATCTGTGACGGAGCCGTATCCGGGTAATTCGAGAAATCGTCCCAGCAATCCGTGTTTGGGGGCGGAGCGTCTAAAATCGCAACATTGTTCCATCCGGTTGATGGGGCGAGCGTGATAACCTCGCCGGCATCATAACCGGAAAATTCCTCAAGCACCGATTTCTGGTATGAGTAAACCCATCGGGTCATCGTGACTACCGCGTCTTCCAGCATCGGAAAATCCACTGAACCCGTGACCGTGGGGCCGGAAATCGGGAAATCCTTTAGGATGACCAGTTGGTAGGGATCGCCCACATCTGGAGTTACGAGGAAGGTGAATTCTCCCGTGAGGGTTGAATGCACGCCATCCACCGGGACCGTGATGAGCGCCACCGACATATTCCCCTCGTGCGTGCGCGTTGTGGCATTGAACTCATGCATCGTCTGGGTCTGCGCGGGAGAACCAATCCCACCCGAGCGAGCGATTGGAATTCCCAATTCGTCAACCGTGATTGGGTCGGTCGCCACCGACATCATGGTATACCCCTGGCACCAGATATTGTCGAAGCCGTCGCCGAATTGTCCGGCGAAGAATCCCGTGGGAGCGTCCGGTGACGACCACATGCGGGTGAAAACGTCACCCTCAGTACTTAGGAATTCATCATACCGTTCACTTGCGAAACCAGCGCGGTATCCCGGGCTCGCGGGCGCAAATAGCTGGGCAAACAGGTCGTCAACACTTGTCCCACTCAAATGCAGGAAGGTCCCGTGCGCGCTCGGCGAGTCGTAAGCTCCAAAGCCTCCATCACGGGTTAGGGAAACCGTGACAGCCCCGGTCTGGTTGCAGTCAATGTCATAGCTAACGCTCCCGCCCCATTCGGTTGTAAGTACACCCGTCGCATCGGTGTCGAGCGGTCCCAGGACGCAGCGTCGGTTCAGGATGTTCCCGGCAATCGGGCAATATTTCAGCTTGTTCGTCCCAGAAACGGTCTCGGTCAGGAAATACCTATTCTGGAATGTGGGAGCACACGGCGGATAGACG
>Ga0070682_100001401_pt1 | contig 13577 bp, 14 predicted proteins | sample KBSC63LmetaG_FD_64668 | JGI IMG/M metagenome (GOLD analysis project Ga0070682, IMG submission 64668) | Corn rhizosphere microbial communities from Kellogg Biological Station, Michigan, USA - KBS C6-3L metaG | ecosystem: Host-associated > Plants > Roots > Rhizosphere | place: USA: Michigan... | reverse complement strand
CGGCTGGCGGCGGAGCACTTCTGTCCCTGGTACTCGAACCCTCCGCGCGCGATCGCGACTGAGAGTGCAACCGGATCAGCCGACGCGTGGGCGACGATGAAATCCTTCCCGCCTGTCTCACCGACAATGCGCGGGTACGACTTGTAGCGCGACATGCTGGCGCCGATTGTCTTCCACATGCTGTTGAAGACGGCTGTACTTCCGGTGAAGTGCACTCCCGCAAGATCACGGCTCGACAACAGCGTGTCTGAGATGAGGGCCGCGTCACCGGGAACGAAGTTGATCACTCCCGGAGGAAGGCCGGCCTCCTCGAGCAGCTTCATGATGTAATACGCGCTCAGCATTGCGCTCGATGCCGGCTTCCAGACGACGGTGTTCCCCATCAGCGCGGGCGCAGTCGGAAGATTTCCAGCGATCGAGGTGAAGTTGAAGGGCGTTACTGCATAGACGAATCCTTCGAGCGGCCGGTAGTCGAGCTGATTCCACATCGTGCGGTCGCTAATCGGCTGCTCGTCGTATAGGCTCTGCGCATAGTGCGGATTGAATCTCCAGAAGTCGATCAGCTCTACCGCCGCATCGATCTCGGCCTGAAATGCCGTCTTCGATTGTCCGAGCATCGTCGCCGCGTTGAGCGTTGATCTCCAGGTCGTCGCGAGCAGCTCGGCGGCCTTGAGGAACACCGCCGCACGATCCTCCCACGGCCAATTTGCCCAGTCTTTCGCGGCGTGCTTGGCGGCGGCGATGGCCTGATCAATGTTCTCCGCACCGGCGCGGTGCCACTGGCCGAGTACGTGGCGATGATCGTGCGGCATCACCGATTCGGTGAGTGCGCCGGTATGAACCTCCGCTCCGCCGATGATGAGAGGAATGTCGATCCGCTCGTTGGATATCGAACGCAGACGATCCTTGAGCGCAGCTCTTTCCGGCGATCCGGGCGCATAGCTCTTGACCGGCTCGTTCACGGGCGGCGGTACGCGACGGTTGCCGTTGAATCCGGTCACAGTGCGCGTGGCGATGTCCGGAGCTGTGTCCCGGTCTTCGGCCTCGTCACGGGCTGGTCCGACGTTGTGAGAGCCGGCGTCAGGTGAGCCGGAGCGGGTGGGTGATACTGCGGAGGCAGACATGAATTCCTCGAGATGGCGTGCGGAAGTACTCTCGTAAGATACGACCCGCCGACTCAAAACGAACCCCTTTCGGGCTTCTCTCGCCCGGCGCGGGGAGCTAACGTGCCCGAATGGGATTCGCACTGTGAGAAACGCGCGCCAGGCGGAAGGAAATGGCACGACGCCGGGAAATCGAGCGAAAGGATCCGGTTGGCACCTATTCAGCAATCATCGTCGAGCCGCGATTCTGTTACTGGGCGTGATCCTCGCGGGGTGCGTCGACGAATCCGTAGAATGGGGCGACGTCTCGTATCGTCAGTCCCAGCTCGGTGACCCGGACGCGCGCAGCGCCAGGATGAGCGCTAATCTCCCGGCGACCGGATTGGCGGGGAGTCCGTGCATCGCTTCGATACGTACCGCGTCCGGAGTCGGCGAATTATTTCGCGCCTGGTGGTCTTCGAAGCGCGACAGCAGCGTCGTGCTGTGGTTGCAACGGTCGGAAGATCAGGGAAGGAACTGGCAGACACCCGTGGAAGTAGAGGCGCGTGACCGTGGCGGTCGTGGCTGCCATCGCCCTGCTCCGGGGATCTTCTACGATCCAGCGAGCGGATACGTGCATCTCGTCTACTTCATAGAGGCAAGCGATGGCGCTGGTGTTTTCTTCGCGCACTCGATGGACAAGGGAGAGATCTTTCATTCACCGGTCCCTGTCGTCTACGGGAATTCGCCCTCTGTGGCGAGCGTCGCCGCACACGGCGACAGCGTCGTTGTGGTGTTCGAGGATCCCAACTCTACCACATCGAGAATCGGGATCGTGCTGTCTCACGCAACCGGCCATCTATTCGATCAGCGCGGACAGGTAACACCCGACGACGTTCAAGCGATCGCTCCCTGGGTTGCGCTCGAGGGGAACAGAATCAGAGTGTGGTGGAAAACGCCGAACGATTCGGCCGGGCGACCGGAGCGGGTAGGCTACCGCGATGGCACCTGGAGATGAGCGTTCTCGGGCCGCTCACGAATTCCCTGGGGTAGAATCGCCCACTGCTCGGGTCGCAACAACTTTTCCGCGGCAGTAACCGCATGGGCGCTATTCACCGATGCGTCCTCCAGCATCATCGCAACGCTCCCCGCCATTTGGGTGACGTCGCCCGCCTCCTGCGATCTGGACAACAGCGTGCGAATGTCCCTGTAGATCTTCTCGTTTCTGCGCCGAAGAGTGTCCGCGACTTCACCGAGAGCGACGATCTGGACCGCGCTCAGATGGAGCGTGTCCTTCATGCCGAGAATCTCGGCCACAGGGTTTGGCACCGTGGCATCGACACCCGAGGCTCTTTCGCTCTCCCGCGATGTGCCATCGAGGCCTCCCGTGATTTCGACCATAGACAATGCGAGCGGTACGCCACCCAGCTGCAAGTCGATCGTCATCTGCTCAGGATCGCTGGTGCGTCGTGTGATCGTGCGCTGCACAGGGGCAAATCCCATGCGCTTCGCCTGGACGACATATTTCGGCGCTGTCTCGGGGAAGAACACCTTGTAACGCCCCTCTGCGTCTGTCGTGTGCGTGCGCGTCAGGCCGGAGCCGAGCGACGTCGCGGCAACCTGAGCGTCGGCAACGGGCTTGCCCGTGAGGTCGGTGACACGTCCGGTTAGAATGTCTGCGCGGCCGTCTCCCTGCGCCCGGAGTGCTGCCGGTGCAATGGAGAGAGCCAGGAGTAGGAGTTGGGTTCGCATCAGGCTACCGAGGGGACTTCTCTGTTCTCTGTCTCTATTATCAGCAGGTGTACTCGCCGGTGCAACACCCGGGTTTCCGGGGCGTATCGCCCGTCCCGATCGTACGGTAGAGTACTTGCAGCGGCCTGCGGCATGACTCGATACCCAGGGACATGACTCAATATCCAGCGACATGACTCGATACATAGGCGCGCATACGATCGACAACGGTGGCCTCCACATGGCTGTCCTTCGCGCCGGAAGCGCGGGAATGACCGCGCTACAGGTCTTCACCGCCATTCCGAAATTCTATGGCGACAAGTCCACAATCAAGCCAGAGAGAGTGGCCCGCTTCAAGGCGGCCCTCGCGAAAACCAAAATCAAGCCGGTGAACGTCGTCGTGCACGCGGCCTATGTGCTGAGCGTCGCGACCCCTGAGGACGACAAATGGGCCAGAGCCAGCGCCGGACTCACGAAGGAGCTGGAGAGGTCGAGTGCCCTCGGAGTGGGCGCGGTGTGCTTTCACCCCGGCTCGGCTGGAGCTAGCGATCGCGCCGACTCGGCGAAGCGCATCGCCAAGGCCATCACCGTCGCTCTGCAGACGATCGAATCGGACACCCGCCTCCTCGTGGAGAACACCGCCGGCGCGGGGAAAACGATGGGGAAGACGGCCCAGGAGGTGAAGGAGATTCTGGCCGGTGTTCCAGCAACTCTACGGGCGAGAACAGGGTACGGACTCGACACGTGTCACCTCTTCTCCTCTGGTTACGACATCACGGCATCACAGCAGGCTTTGACAGCGGTCCTCGATGATTTCGAAGAAGCCACAGGGGAACCGCCGGCTTTCTTTCATCTGAATGACAGTGAGGGCGAGCTGGGCTCGAACAAGGATCGGCACGTTCTCATAGGGGAAGGACGCATTGGGAAGCAGCCGTTCGAGTGGCTCATGCGTGACCGCCGCAGCAGCGACGTGCCGCTCATTCTCGAGACTCCCCAGCAGAACTATGAGATAGCTGACGACGACGTTTCGCCCGATCCCTACGACGTGAAAATGATGAAGCTCCTCGAGGAAATGGCTGGAAAATGAGAGGCGCCCCTGGAGCCGATCGGGGCGAAATACCGTTTTTCCCTATGGGATTTCGTGTTTTTCATAGGGAAACTCTTTGCGTTCCCTATTGCTTTCGCCTCGCGGGACTATAGCTTGCGTCGCTGACGGACCGCGTTTCACTGTGTATCAACTCGCATCCGATCATTAAACCAGGAGACACGATGGCAGCAAAAAAGAAGAAGGGAAAGAAGAAGTCCTCGTCCCGGAAGTCTTCAGCCAGAAAGTCATCTAGAAAGGCGACAAAGAAAGCCGGCAGGAAAGCCCGCCGGAAATCCTCGGGCAAGAAGCGCACGCCAAACGCGGCCTTCATGAAGCCAATGCAGCCGAGCAGCGATCTCGCCTCGGTAGTGGGCAGCTCCCCGATGCCTCGCACGGAAGTGACGAAGAAGCTCTGGCAGTACATCAAGCGGAAAGGTCTCCAGGATGCGAAGAATCGCCGCATGATCAACGCCGACGACAACCTCCGTCCCATCTTCGGCCGCGGACAGGTCTCCATGTTCGAGATGACCCGGCTCGTCAACAAGCACCTCAAGAACCCGTAAGCTCCATTGGCAACTTCTTCCAATGCGGGGCGCGCTCAAAAGGCGCGCCCCGTTTCACAGCAGTCACCGCTCCGCAATCTCTGGGAGAATTTCAAGTCGATCGTCGGCGCGCTGGCGATCTTCCTCGTGTTGCGGGCATTCCTCGTCGAGGCATATCGCATCCCGTCGGGCAGCATGATCCCGACGCTGCTCGTCGGTGACTGGCTGTTCGTCAACAAGGCGATCTACGGCGCACACGTACCGTTCAGCCGCGCGAGCCTGCCCGCGTACAGGGAGCCGCGCCGCGGCGACGTGGTGGTATTCGTCTCGCCGTTCCAGGCGGACGAAGACTCACTTGGACACGACCCGACACCCACGTTGGTGAAGCGACTGGTCGGCACTCCGGGTGACACGCTCTACATGCGGAACGCGATTCTGTACGTGAATGGGATCGCGCAGAGGCAGGGATTCGGAGCTACTCCAACAACGAATCCCGAGCTTGCGAATTCCGTAGATCCCTTGTTCAGCTGGCAGAAGAAGGTCGGCCTCAAGGCGTCGAGATTCGGTCCCGCACCCGCACAACCGACGCACGACAACTGGGGACCTTTCGTCGTTCCTCCGAGGAGGCTGTTCATGATGGGCGACAGCCGCTACAACTCGAAGGACAGCCGCTACTGGGGTTTCGTGCCGAGGGAAAACGTGAGAGGAAAGCCTCTGTTCGTGTACTACTCCTACAACGCCGACGACAGCGACCGGCCGCTGCCGATGCTCACCGACATCAGGTGGAGCAGGATCGGGCACTGGATCAGGTAGTTACCCATTCCCGGCGTCCAGCGTCGAATTCTGGTGAACACTCTGTTCTCCCCATGATTCAGCGGGAAATTCTATGGACGCGATTACGTCGAGAGTTACATTGAAAGCCGTGCCGAAGCCGGGTTTGGTAGAGAAGCGCCGTCACCTGTTCAAGTCGAGCGAATGGGATCTCGAAGAGCCGGCGGCATTCGCCAGAATCGCACGATCGCCTTTCGAGCTGGCGCTGATCACCGGCGTTGTGATGCGTCTCTTTCGCGCCGTCGTGCTCACGCACGGCAACGCCACCAGCACCTTCCTCGGCGCGTCGCTCGTACTGGGAACGCTGTTCCTGCTGGGGATGGCGACGCTCCACCTCGGAAGATTTCCCATACGCGAATGGCCTTGGCGAGCGCCACTGTTCGCGGTGCTCGAGACGACCGGCGAGATGACTGTGAGTCTGGTGCTGATTGCGCTGCACCGCGAGCCATGGGGCACCGCGCGCGCCGAGTTCATCGACTGGCAGGCGATGGCGACGGGTGTGGTTTTCTGGCGCGTGCTCGGCGTGAGCGTTTGGGCGCTGCTACTCGGCGCCACGGTGTCGTTCATCCGAGGGCGAGTGCTCAAGGATACCGGGAGGGAGGTCGAGCCGAAAACGCTTCCCGATGGGCAACCATTTATTGAGAGAAGGAAGCGGGACGAATTTTAGCTTCCTCGCGTATGCCAAGACTTTTCGGTCTTCAGGACTACGCGGCGGTAGTTTCCTCACAGTACTTGTCGAACGCTCGAGTCAGATCCTTCGCGATATCATCGGTGGTCCGGCCTTCGATCCGATGGCGCTCGAGCATGTACACGAGCTCCCATTCTTGAACAGCGCAATCTGGGGTGAGCTTGGCGCGTAGCCGGTGAAGTAGCTTCTCGCCCGCTTTACCGCGTCGACATCCTGCCGGCAAAACGCTGGTGAGCCTGAGCGGTCTGTTCTCGTGCTGGATCGCCTTGGCGACCGCGGGACTCGCGTTGCAGGCCGCGCTTCCACTAGCCGAATTCACTTAGGTCGCGCACAGGCACGACGTTGTCTGGTCGAGATCAATGTGGCCGAACGGTTGAATCGCTGGTTGTGCAGCAGGATCTGGAACCCGGTGATCATTCTATCGAAGAATTGCGGGGTCCCTGACCATTGGTATCACCGCTTGCCGTTCCGAAACCGTTACCGCGAGTATTGTGTCTTTTTGGAGATATCCGATCCGCTTTAGATGGACCCCGTACCGCCCTTCCTCAAGCCCACTAACTCTCAGTAGTCCTGCGGTGTCGATCGCGAAGAATTTCATATCGTTTCGGAACGCCTCTGTGGCGGGCCGTATTGAAGCAAGCGTGCTTCCAAGTGGGATTCTCGTGCTGTCATCCACGACCAGAGCAAGCAGTGTGTGCCAATGGCCGGGCACGCTTGGTTCGGTCTTGATTGACTTGCAAGACCAGGCTGTCATAGTGAGTGCAGCCAGAAACAGCGGCCTCATCGCCCTCCAATCGCTAGGAAGTTGTAATTCAAATCAAAAACATGCATCGGGCGCCAGCCAGGGCTGTCTGCCCTCGCAGTTCCCCAGTGCTCGTCGGTTACATACGCGTTTCCGACTTTGTATACGTAAATAGCAACGCTGTCATAGGGAATCTGCATCTCTACTGCCCTAGCCGTCGCCGCCGCAGTGCAAACGCTGTCACTTGTAACCAATGATACCTGTGAACCAGAAGTGGCCGTTATTCCGAGGTTGTTTTTAAGTGCAACTGTGCTCGGTCGGGTCGATGTTACCAGTGCCGCAAGCCAATCGAGGCCCTGTGTGCTTTCAGAGCTCGGCGCATGGCAGCCCAAGCGGAACCGTTGCACCCCGCGAACTGATGCTTGCACTCCATGCACACTGCTCTAGGCCGGAGCAAAAAGTGTATACGCCTTTGTAGTCAAACCCATCGTTTACGTGCACGCAACTCGCCGAAGCTTCGCTTGTAACATTGAGTAGGCTTTGAATGCTCGCCGCCGCCAACACACCTTCTCCAAATGCGTACGACGCTATCGTATCTCTCCTCAACGGTTCCCACGAAAACTGGATGGACACAGTGTTCAACGCGTCCATGTCGCGAACGACGACCGGTGGGGGGCGCAGCGTACGGCTGGCGGGCGCGAAAGCATCGTTACAAGAAGTAAGTAGAAGCGCGAAGAGGATTGCCGTGAAGAATTCATGCGGCCTTTTTCCAAGTGCCACGAATTGTGCTAGAAGCCATGAAACGACGTTTTCTCTCTGCGCACCTTGCATCAGGGTTTCCTCCAAGGGTTGAGCTACGGAGTCAAGCAGCAAAATCGACCCGGCGCCGAGAATCGGCTCGACCCCCGCGTTACTCGGATCTGCACTCGCAATACTCACGGCGACGCATGACGAAGTTGTGAAAATGGAATGACGGCTTAGTCACGAATCGCGCCTTTGCGTGCTCGGCGTGAACGTGTGGGCGCTACTGCTCGGCGCCACGTGTCGTTCATCCGTGGGCGAGTGCTCAAGGATACCGGACGAGAGGTCGAGCCGAAGACACTGCCCGACGGTCAGCCGTTCATCGAGAGGCGCAAGCGGGACGAATTCTAGTTCTGTTCCGCACGCGTAAAGAACTGCAACCGAATAGGCGAGAGGCCACTTGCGCCTCTCGCCTAATCAGTTTTCAGTCTTCAGGTCTAAGCGGCGGTCGTCTCCTCGCAGTACTTATCAAACGCCCGGGTCAGATCTTTCGCGATATCATCGGCGGTCCGACCTTCGATCTGATGGCGCTCGAGCATGTACACGAGCTCTCCATCCTTCAGCAGTGCGATCTGCGGTGAGCTCGGTGCGTAGCCGGTGAAGTAGCTTCTCGCCTGCCTGACCGCGTCGACATCCTGGCCCGCGAAAACGGTGGTGAGCTTGAGCGGTTTGTGCTCGTGCTGGATCGCTTTGGCGACAGCGGGGCGCGCGTTGCGGGCGGCGCATCCACAAACCGAATTCACGACCACGAGCGTGGTGCCCGGGGCGTCCTTCAGCTTGGCATCGACTTCCTGTGCTGTGCGCATTTCTTCGACGCCGAGCTGAGTAAGCTCCTGGCGCATAGGACTGACAAATCTCTCATCGTACATCTATCTGCCTCTCTTGTGACGAATGACTATTGAAGAAAGATAACGCTGCGGATCACCTTCAGTTGCATTTCTCTCAGAAGACTATCGAGCATAAGAAACCCACCGGGCCATCTCCTTCATCGTGGGCCGTTTTCCGTACATGAGCAACCCGACCCGGTATATCCGCGACGCCAGCCAGAGCGCGGCAACGCAGCCAATCGCGAGAAACGCGAGGCTCGCAGCCATCTCCAGTGGTGGTACCCCCGTAACCGCCATACGGATCGGCATGATGATCGGCGACGAGATTGGAACCAGCGACAGCACTCGCGCCGTCGTTCCGGTCGGGTTCAACAGTACCGGCTGAATGAACACTCCGGTACTGACGATCATGATCATGAGCGGGCTCGCCGCCTGTCTTGCCTCACTCTCGCTATTCACCGATGATCCAACCGCCGCGTAAAGCGATGAGTAGAAGATGAAGCCGAGCAGGAAGAACAACAGGAAGAGAATTCCCGCACCGAGACTGATGTCGGGCAGTGAGAAGTTCATCGTCGGCGCTCCGAGCTTCGCCATGATTGGCGCCCTGAGCTGGAGCAAGATGTAAGTCGTGGCGATCCAGAGAATCTGCTGCGTGAGACCAACCGCGCCCACGCCAAGGACTTTTCCGGCCAGCAGAGTATCAGTCGGAACACTGGACATCACGACTTCCGCGACGCGGGTCGTTTTCTCCTCGAGCACGCCACTCATGATCGTCTGCCCGTATACCACGATCGAGAGGTAGAGCAGAAATCCAATCGCGAAACCGAACAACACGCTCGCCATGCCCGACCCGGCGCGGCCGCGCTCGGTAATTCGCTCGGTGCTGAAGTCGAGTGGAATGAAGGTGATCTCCTTCATCTGTTGATCGTTGAGTCCCACCTTCTCGGGACGCGTCTCGAGAATCGTCTGCCGGATGGCGCTCTTTATCTGCGTCATGTCGGCAATAGACGTCGCATTCGTTCCCGCGTACCGGGCGGATTCTCCCGCCAGCGTCTGCTGATTCACGACGACGTATCCCGACTTCTCCTTGCGCATCACTTCCCGGGTCGCAAGGCTCTCCGCCTGCGTCAGCTCACTCGGCGCCACAACCTTGACGATCGGCATTCTTCCCGGAACCGTCGTGTCACCCGCGATGTTCACCGCGAGTCGATGACCAAACCCAGTGCCGGTGGCATCGAGAATAGTGGTGTTGTAGACGTCGGTCGTCGCCGTGCTCTTCGATGCCAGCCACGCCGGCACAATGATAATTGCGCTGAAAAAGATCGGTCCGAAGAATGTCGCGATCAAAAACCATTTTGACCGCACGCGCTCGAGATACTCACGCTTGATGATCGCCCAGAGCTTAGCCATGTCCGGTCATCCCCTCCTCAATGCCGCTCGCCCCGACTTTCTGCAGGAAAATCTGATGAAGCGATGGCTGGATCATCTCGAATCTCTGCACGGACGCACCCGACTCGACAATTCGCTTGAGCAGCGCCTGCGGATCGGCGCCCGGCGCCATCTCGATCTCGAAGAATCTGTTCGAGTCATCGGCGCGCTTCACCAATGCATGGTCGCGCAGTATCGCGGCTACGCCAGCCATTCCATCTCCCTCCAGTGCCAGCGCTATGTTCCGCTGCCCGTGCTCTTCCTTCACGCCGGTCACGGTTCCGTCGAGAACCTTTTCCCCCCGCGCGATAATGCACACTGAATCGCACAGGCGCTCGGCGTTGTCCATGAGATGAGTGCTGAAGATCACGGTCTTGCCGCGCTTCTTGAGCTCGACGACCGTGTCCTTGAGCGCTTGTGCGTTGATCGGATCCAGGCCGCTGAACGGCTCGTCGAGGATAACGAGATCAGGATCGTGCAGCAGCGTCCCGATGAACTGGACCTTCTGCTGCATTCCGCGCGATAGCTCGTCGATCTTGGCCAGGCCCCAATCCTTCTCCGGCGTTTTCAGCGACAGGCGCACCAACCACTCGTCGATCCGCTTGTCCGCTTCGCTGCCTTTCACGCCCTTGAGCTCCGCCAGGAATTTCAGAACGCGGCGCACCTGCATCTTTCGATACAGACCCCGCTCTTCGGGGAGATAGCCGAGCCGCTGGGTGATCTTCGGATCATTCGACGGACGGCCGAAGATGTGAATCAGCCCCGAGTCGGGAGCGATGATGTTGAGGATCATCCGAATGGTGGTCGTCTTCCCCGCGCCGTTGGGTCCGAGGAGTCCGTATACGCTCCCGGTCGGAACCCGCAACGTCAGATCGCGCACCGCCGTGTGCTCGGCGTAGCGCTTGGTGACGTTCACTATGTCGATTGCGTATTCGGTCATGTAGTTTCGATGCGCGTTGACCGGCAGAAGGAACAAAAATATACGTCCAAAATAAATGCCTGTTTCAGAGACGCTGATAATCGCGATTCTTTTCTTTGTGGGCGCCGCATTATATGCGTCGGTCGGTCACGGGGGCGCGTCCAGCTATCTGGCGATAATGGGCCTCTTCAGTCTCGCGCCGGACGTGATGAAGCCGACGGCACTGGCCCTCAACATCCTGGTCGCGAGCGTGGCGACATACAAGTTCTACCGGGCCGGACTATTCTCGTGGCGTCTCTTCTGGCCGTTCGCGGCTGCATCGATACCAGCGGCGTTCGTCGGAGGCGCCGTGATGCTTCCGGCGCGGTGGTACGAGATCATCGTCGGCGTGGTGCTGCTCTACGCCGCGGTGTGGATGTTCAGATCCGCGCTGCGGCCGATTTCCAAAGAGACGCACTCGCCGCCATTATGGGCAGCTGTCATGGCAGGACTCGCTATTGGATTTCTTTCCGGACTCACTGGCGTCGGAGGCGGCATATTCCTGAGCCCGCTGCTTCTCTCCATGGGATGGGCTGAGACGCGCGCGACATCGGGTGTCGCCGCGCCTTTCATCCTCGTCAATTCGATTGCCGGACTGCTGGGACACATTGCGAGCGTCTCGCAGCTCCCGCCCAATGTTCCGGTGTGGGGCGCCGCCGCTCTGATCGGTGGCTGGATCGGCGCGGGATACGGGAGCAAACGCGCCCCCGTGCCCGTACTGAGACAGCTGCTTTCGCTGGTGCTTGTCGTAGCCGGTGTGAAACTGATCTTCTACTGAGGAAATTTCTCTCTGCCAGAATCCACGGTCGTCATCGTTGGTGCAGGGGCTGCAGGCCTGTCCGCCGCCGGCGCGCTCCGGGGTCGAGGAATCGACTCGGTAGTTCTCGAGGAAGATGAGCAGCTCGGTGGAACCTGGGCACGGCGATACGATCGCCTGCACCTTCACACAGTGCGTGGATTCTCAGGATTGGCTCATTACTCCATTCCGCGCCATTACCCCAAGTACCTCTCGCGCGAAGAATTCATCTCCTACCTCGGCGAGTACGCAAAGCATTTCGATCTCCGCGTGATCACGGGCTGTCCCGTGCGGAAGATCAGACAGGAGGCAGACTCGCCCGATTCATGGTCTGCCACGACGGCCGGAGGTGAGTGGCGTTCTCGAGTCGTTGTCATCGCGACCGGCCAGTATCGATTTCCGATGCTGCCCAGGTGGGAGGGTCGCGGGGCCTATCGTGGCACGTTCGTGCACTCCTCTCGCTACACCACCCCGGCTCCGTACCTCGGGAAGCGCGTGCTTGTGGTAGGAGCCGGAAACAGCGGCACCGAGATCGCCACCGATCTCGCCGAGAATGGAGCTGGATTCGTTGCTATCAGCATCCGCACGCCGCCTCCGATCGTTCCCCGTGATCCGTTCGGCATGCCGATTCAGCGAACAGGAATTCTTCTCAGCTTCCTGCCTTCTGCCATCTCCGATCGACTCGGGCGACTGACATCGCGGGTTGTGCTCGGAGATCTCACTCGCCACGGCCTTCACGCGGCGAAATGGTTTCCCTTTTCGGCCAAACGCGTTCCCGTCATAGATGTGGGATTCGTCAAAGCGTTGAAGCAGAGGCTTGTGCACGTCCGTCCGGCGCTCGACCGTTTGAATGCGACCGGGGCGGTGTTCGAAGATGGGAGCTCAGAGTCTTTCGACGCGATCATTGCGGCTACCGGATTCAGCACGGGACTGAACGAGCTCCTCGAGATGGACGATGTACTCGACGATTCCGGCGAGCCAATCGCACTCTCCGGAGAACCGACCAGTCGTCCGGGAATGTTTTTCATGGGTTATACTCACAGCCTGCGCGGACATCTATTCGAGGCGAATCTCGCTTCACGCAAGCTCGCCCGAAATGTGGAACGCTACCTCCAGCATACGGTTTGATCATTCGTTAATGAGGTGATCGATGGCGTTTGATGAGAGACTCGCGGCGCGCATTCGCAGTCAGCTTGATAAGAAAAAGGGGCTGACTGAGAAGAAGCTGTTTGGCGGGATAGGATTCCTCCTAAACGGCAACCTCGCCTGCGCCGTAAGCAAAGGAGAGATGCTGGTACGGGTCGAACCCCAGGCGACGGAGGACGTTCTCAAAAACAAACACACTCGCGTTTTCGGCACACGCCCGATGAAAGGGTGGATTCTCGTCGCACCCGAAGGTCTGAAAACGGCGAAGGCGCTGGCGAAATGGATAAAGATCGGAGTCGACTACGCTGCATCGCTCCCACCGAAGTAAATGCCTGCAAAATTCCAGCGAAGGGCTATTGGCGGGTGACGGTCAGGGTGTTACGCTAACGCCATGAAGAGACTGTTCTACGCGGGTATCACCCTGTTGGTGCTGTTCGAGATCGCAAACGTGTATTTCATCATGCCGATGCCCGGCAGTCAGCGGATGGCGAGTATCGATCTCGCATACCGCTTGTACTCCTGGCGCTGGCTGTTCCGCGCGATCTTCGTGGTGATGATCGTTGCCGGCGCGGCCTCCGCCTGGCGTGCACCGGGCAGGCAGAAGTTCGCTGCTCCAGTGGCGCTCATGCTCGCTGCGATCATCGTGTACGTGCTGAATTTCCAAATGTCTGCCGATCACATGTTCGTCGCTCCGGCGTCCGTGACGATGCTTCCCGCCGATCGGAACAAGGTGGACACTGCGCGTCTTGTGGTCGGAATCGACGTGGACGGCCACGCGCGCGCGTTCCCTATCCAGTTCATCGGCTACCATCACCAGGTCCGCGATACCGTCGCCGGGAAGCCGGTGATGGTGAGTTACTGCACGGTCTGCAGAACCGGCCGAGTGTTCAGCCCAATCGTTGACGGCCGCTCCGAGAC
>Ga0070682_100001399_pt1 | contig 13579 bp, 10 predicted proteins | sample KBSC63LmetaG_FD_64668 | JGI IMG/M metagenome (GOLD analysis project Ga0070682, IMG submission 64668) | Corn rhizosphere microbial communities from Kellogg Biological Station, Michigan, USA - KBS C6-3L metaG | ecosystem: Host-associated > Plants > Roots > Rhizosphere | place: USA: Michigan... | reverse complement strand
CGGTGAACGCTCGAGACGCCATGCCCGACGGAGGAACGCTGACGCTCGAGACGGCGAACATCGAGCTCCGTGAAGCCGACGCAGCAAGCCACCCCGGGGTGCTCTCGGGAAGGTACGTGAGGCTCCGCGTGCGCGACACGGGCGTCGGCATCGACGCGGCGACCCAGAAGCGCATCTTCGAGCCCTTCTTCACGACCAAGGAGGTCGGGCGGGGCACGGGACTCGGCCTGTCGACCGTCTACGGCATCGTTCAACAGTGCGGCGGTCAGATCGAGCTCGAGAGCGAGCCCGGCCGCGGAACCACGTTCACCATCTACCTACCCCTCGCGGAGACGTCGGCGGCCGAAGCCCCGCAACGACAGTTCCCCAGCCGCCCGCCGGCTGGCGCGGGAACGGTGCTCGTCGTCGAAGACGACGACGAAGTGCGCGCCGTCACCGTGCGAATCCTGCGCGACTTCGGCTACACCGTGCTCGATACCGGTCGCCCCGCCGACGCAGCAGCGCTCGCCACCGCCCAGCACGGCGGGATCGATCTCCTGCTCGCCGATGTCGTGATGCCGGGCATGAACGGTCCGAGCCTCGCGACCGAGCTCTCGGCGCTCGTGCCGGGCCTTCGGGTGATTTTGATGTCGGGCTACGCGGGTGGCCACGGTGAGGGCGAGCTGACGCTCGAGTCCGGCATGCGCTACATCGAGAAGCCTTTCACCCCCGCCGCCCTCACGCGGCTCGTCGCCGACCTCCTGAACGAAGGAGTGACGGCGTCGCGCTAGAACAGCTCGCGACGCGCTCTAGCGGCCAGGATCGTGGGCCCCGCCGAGCGCTTGCTGCACCCGGGCGAGGTTTTCGCGAGCTTCGCGGGATTCGGGGTTGCTCGCGAGCTCGGCGCGGAGCTCACGCTCGGCTGCGGCGAGGTTGCCCTCGGCCATCAGCAGCACGGCGAGGTTGTTGTGCACGAGACGCTCGTCGGGATCTGCGGCGAGCGCGCGCTCGTAGGCGCGGCGAGCCGCGTCCGAGTTGCCGGCGAGCTGCTCCGCCACCCCCAGGTTGCGCTGCGCGAGCGAAGAGTGCGGCGAGCCGCGCGCCAGTGCCCGCGCGAACGTCGCGCGGTCGGAGAAGTTTCCGAGCGTTTGCCAGGCCAGCGCGAAGGTGAGCACGACGAGCCCGGCGCCGAGCGCGCCCCGGCGGCCTTCCGGCAACGGCAAGCACCGCCCGAGCTCGGCGGCTCCCAGCGCGAGCACGAGCGCCGGCAGGTAGAGCCGGCTCTCGAGCACGAGCACACCCGAAGCCGGCAAGCTCGGGAGGGCCGCGATGACCGAGCCCGCGACGGCGAACACCAAGCGGCTCCGCGTGAGCCGCGGCAGGGCGAGCGCGCCGAGCAATAGGCCGAACGCCACGCAGCCGGGCCAGAGCGGCACGTCCGCCGGAACGGCGACCACGCGCGGCTGCAACGGCACGCCGAGGGAGCCGAGGCCCGTGAAAAGCCCCCTCACGCCGGCGAGCAGGCGGAGCCCGTTCGGCTCCGGGAGCCCGAGGTCCGCGCCGAGCACCGCTCGCCGCATGAGCCAGACGACAGCGAGCGTCGCCCCCCAGAGCCCGAGAAGCCAGAGCGGGACGGCCGCGCGCCACGGTCGCCCGCGAACCACGACGCGCTGCAAGACGAACACGAGCGGCAAGCAGAGAGCCGCTTCCTTGCTCGCGAGCGCGAGGAAGAAACACGCCGCGTGCGCCAGCGCGGGAAGCGGGCGATAGCCTTGCTCGAGTCGCAGGAGCGCGAGCCATGCGGCCAACGAGAACAGCCCCAGCAGCAGGTCGTCTCGCCCGGGTATCCACGCGACGGTCGCGGTGAGCGCCGGGTGCACGGCGAAGAGCAGAGTCACCACCAGCGCGAGGCCTCGGCTGTAGCCCTCGGCACTCAGCAACAGCAGGAGCAGGCAGGCGGTCGTCGCGTGCAGGAGCAGATTCGTCGCCCGATAGCCCGACGCTCGGCTGCCGCTCCCCGCGGCGTCGAGCGCGAAGGAGGCCGTGACGACCGGCCGGTAGTACGCGTGGTCCCGCGCGCGCTCCCGAAAATAGGGCCGTCCGAAGGCTTCCCAGGGCGCACTGGGCCGCGCGAGGAACGCCAAGTCGTCGACGACGAGCTCGCGGTCGTCGAGCTCCGCGAAGGGAAACCGCAGCGTACGGGCGTAGAGCGCCACCGAAAGCGCCACCACGACGAGAAGCGGCGCCGCGAGGCTTTTCACCGACCCACGCTCACACCGGTCCGAGCACTTCCACGGCCAAGGCTCGCACCCGGTCACGCAGCTCCGCCTCGGCCGGCTCGCCCTTCGCCGTGAGGTAGAGCTCCGGGGCGCGCTGGAGGAACTCGGCGACGGGCGGTCGGAGCCGCACGTCGTAGCGCTCGAGCTCGAGCAGGTTCCCGATATTTTGGTCGGGCGTGAAGCGCCGGTAGAGCTCGCGCTTGGCCTCCAGGTACGCGGCGGCGCAGGCGCGGTTCGGCCAGACCGAGAACGCCGCGACACGACGCTCGCGCGGGAGAGCCGCTGCGGGCAGCGAATCGACCGCCGTGACGCCAAACCAAGTGAGCACGGTACGCAGCGAGGGATTGTGCGTGAGCGGCACGAGCGGCGGCGGCGAGACGCCTCCCGCCGCCAGCGCGTCCACGACGAACTCGGAGCAAAACATGCGCGAATGATCGCTAAAATCCCAGCCGGCGTCGAACTCGACGTGACGAGCCTCGAGCTCCTTCACTCTCGCCTCGACGCGCGCGCGGTCGACGTTCAGCGGAGGCTCGAACACCTCGACGTACAGGTGCATGCCCACGTAGTCCGCGAGCGGCGTACGCCGGATGCCGCCGGCAAGCGACCCGGCCGGCTCGGTCGCGAGCGTCGGCTTGAACTCGGCCGACATGTCGTAGACGAACGGTTCACCGCTCGGGTCCATCACCACGAGGGCGGAGTGCGTGAAGCGGAAGAACCGCTCCGGCGCCAGCGAGAACAGGATGCCGTACGGACCGGGCGCCTCGGACAGCACGATCTGGCCGGTACGAAACGGCGGGCGGCCACTCGAGCCCGCGCTCGGATCGTCGTACACCGAGTGAATCGAATACTCGAGGACACGACCGCTGCAGCCCGCGAGGAGCGCGCCCGAGAGCCCCGCAAGCAGGCGCCTGCGGCCGAGGTCGGTCATCGCGAGCACGGCTCCGAATAGTGCCCGAAACGCGCGACGCGCGGCGGCCCCGGGCAGCACGAACGCGCCGCCGACGCGCTGCCGAAGTGGTTCGACGGGGCCGGCTGGGCGCAGAAGCTCAGCTTCACGCGGTCGGGGACCTTGATGCACCCCGCGAGGGCCAGCGAAAGCACGGCGACGGTGGCCGCGCGGCGCATCACGGCATCCGTTCGACTGTGTACGACGAGTGCGGGCTGAAGAGCCACAAGAGGCCGGCCGCGACGAAGCTTGCTCCGCTCACTCCGAGGAGCACGTAGCCCGTGTCACGAGCCCATGGCTCCTGACCCGTGAGCGCGTTGATTCCGAGAAAAGCGCCACCCGTGAGTCCGAACGCCACGCCGCTCACGATCATGGTGTTGCGCCAGACCGGCCACATGTCGGTCACCAGATCGACCTTCACTCGGGCGCTGTACTGGGGCACGCGGAACCAGTCGGTCGGGCCGAGACGCAGGTTCGAGACGCGGTAGAGGATGGGATCGGCGGCCGGTAGCTCCACGCGACAGGGCAGCTTGCAGACGAGGTGATAGGCGACGGTGTTCTCGTCGTCCTCCCCGATGCGGCGCTGCAGAAACGCCGACCGGTTGGCGTCGAGCACGAGCTTCACGCGCGGGCCCGGAATCGCCGCGAGGATGCGGTCGAGCTCGGTGGGTTGCTTCGCTGGCGTCGACGACGGAGCGGCAGCCGCTCCACCCGCAGTCGCCGCTGCGGCTGCGACCGGTGCCGCCGCGGACGCGCCGTCCGTCGCTCCAGCCGGTGCTACGGCTGCCGCAGGTGCCGTCCCGGGCGCGGCGCTCGGGGCGAGCTCCACGGGCTTCCCGGCGCGCTCCGCCGAACTGATCTCGGCGACCGCGAGGCGGCGAACCTGACCGTCGGGTGTTCGCAAGCTCAGGTGGCTTCCCGGCACGACCTCGATGATGAGGCCGCGCAGGTAGCCGCCGTTCTTGAGCTCGACCGCGTCCGACACGGCCGCCTCCGAAGGCGCCGGCGGAGGCTCGGCGTGAGCGGGCAAGGTCGCCAACGAGAACCCGACCCAGGCGGGGATGGCGACGAGCAGACGCGTTTTCGTCATGCTCAGCTATCGAAGCGAGGCAAACCGGTCGGGCAGCAAAATTGCCACCCGACCGACTCCTCTATCTGATCACTCGCCGGTCACGACGACACAATACGTGCCGTAGACGCCGAGGATGCTCGAGGCCGTCCCGTCGACGGACGCGATCTTCGTGATACCGGCCTGCTTGGCCGCCGACGCTGCCGAGGCGTCACCCGTGGCAATGATGCCGAGGATGTTCGAGGCGCAGCCTTCGCCGCGCTTGCCGCCGAGGGCGTTGTCCGTCGTGCGCTCGTTGAACTGCACGTCGGAGTAAATGAAGCCGCCGCCCTGGTTCTTGCCCTTGATGACCTGTCCGGCGAGGCAGCCGCTGAGCGACGCGCCGAAGCCGAGGACCACAACCGCCATGATGATGTGCTTCATTGATTCTTTAGCCTTCCCTATGGGGACCAAGGGTGGGCTCGAAAGAAACCCACGCCACCTTAGATGGGGCCAGACGCTAGTGGCGCGGAACGCCTCATGTCAAGCATGCGGCAGCGAGTTTTCGCGCAACTGAATTCGCATCGATGGCTACTCGTCTGAGCGGGTTCCTCGCTATCCGATCGCGCACGCAGCTCGGCCGGCTGGCAGGTCTTGTGCTCCGCGTTTTTCGGGGTTCTATAACGACTTCGTGCTCGCCAGCTTCCAGCGACAGCAGAGCGCGTGAGCCCCGTGCTGTACCGACCCGAGCCCGCATCGAGCACCGTCCGGCGTCGCTTCACGCGTGGCCGCGAGCGACCGCGTGGCGTCGTCTGGTTCGGACTCACGTCCTTCTGGGGACATTTGCGGCACTTCGTGGCGGCCGCCATCGCGACGGAAGACGTCGACTCGCGCGATTGGATGACACCCGACGAACCACGCGAGCTCCTGCGTCGCGTGGTCGATCGCGTCGGAGGGGATCTGAGCGCACCGACGCTGCTGCAAGCACTCCAGCGCGACGTGTGGATCGACTTCGTCGCCGACACCGGTGACGACGTCGCCGTGAGCCGGGCCGTCGCGAAACTCCTCTTCGCACCCTACGAGCTGCCCGATCCCGACGCGCCCGGGCGCTTTCTACCTGCTCCGCGCGGCGAGATCCTGATCTTCGGCGGCGACACCGCGTACCCCGTTGCGACGGCGCAAGAGATCAACAACCGCGTGCTCGTTCCCTTCAACCAGGTGCTCGACGCGCTGCCCCCCGATCCCACGCCGCGCGTGCTCTTGGGCATTCCCGGCAACCACGACTGGTACGACGGACTCGACGGGTTCGGTCGCATGTTTCGGCGGCGCGAGGGGCAGGACGACGCACCGGCGAGCGTCGTCGGATTTTCGCCGGTCATGCTCCAGAACTACGCCGAGTGGGCGCGCGAGTTCGTGCGCGGCGGCAAGATCGACAAGCCCAAAGCACTCGTGCTGCGCGGCTACGCCCCCGTGCAGAATGCGAGCTACTTCGCGCTCCCCGTCACACCGGGCATCGATCTGCTGGCCGTCGATCGCCAGCTTCGTACGCCCGATTCGCGTCAGCGGCGCTTCCTCATCGACGCGTACGAGATGCACCCGGAGCGGGCCACCTGGGCGCTCCTGCCGGACCCGGTGTATCGCTTCGGCGGGGCGAGCAACTCCGGTACCGCGATGGTCGAGAGCCTGCATTTCGACCTCGGCGCGCGCGACCACTTCGTGCTCACGGGCGACGTGCACCACTACGCCCGCCTCGCGCGCGGCCGGCTGCTCCACGTGATCGCTGGCGGCGGGGGGGCGTTCCTGCACCCGGCTCGCATCGCCAGCGGCGGGCTCGTCGCCGAACGCGCCTGGCCCGAGCCCGCGCAGTGCCGCCGTCTCTTGCGCGGCGTCGCGTGGAAGATCGCGTTCGGCCGCTCGGGCTTCTTACCTCACCTGCTCCTCCTCGGGCTTTTCGCGCCCGCCGTCACGTTCGGGACGCGCGCCTGGGAGCGCCACCACGTGATCGTCTCGATGCCGATCCTGATCACGCTCCTGCTCACGACGATCTTCGCGCTGATCGGTGGCGTGCGGCGCCGGCCGTCGGTGCTGCCCTTCGCGTTCGTCTCGGCCGCCTGCGTCGCGCTGTTCCCCGTCTTCTTCTCGTTCGGCATCGGGCGGGTGCTCGACGAGCTCGGGCGGACGACGCCGACCGCGGTCGTCGCTTGCGTGACGCTCGGTGCCGCCGTGCTCGCCGGCACCTGGGTTTTCGGCGCGTACCTCTCGCTCCTCACGCGCCTCGGCTACGAGCACACGCAGGCGTTCACCGCGCTCGATCACCCGGGGTTCAAGCACTTCGTGCGGCTGCGCGTGCGCGCGGACGGGCGCGGCATCGACGGCTACTGCCTCGGCCTGACGGATCCACTCGGCAATGACCAACGGCCGGTGCTCGTCGATACGTTCCAGTGGCGGCCAGCCCCACCCTCGTAGGATTTAACAGGAAGGGGGAAGAGAGGAAGGCAGAAAAAATCCCTCATTCCCCTCTTCCCCCCTTCCCCCTTCCTGTAAAAAAATCCCGCGAGCCGTCCAGTCTAGATGCGTGAGACTTCCACGACGCCGCTCACCTTCTGGAGCGCCTTGATCACGGTCTTGAGCTGCGTCACGTCGCTGCAATTGAAGGTGAACACGTTGCGGGCGTGGCCGTCGTCGTCGGCGCGACAATTGGCTTCGCTGATGTTGATGCTCTGAGCGCTGAACGTCTGGCTCACCGTCGCCAAGATGCCGGGCTTGTTGGTCGTCGTGACGCAGATCTGCACCGGCCGTTGCACCTTGGCCTTCGAATCCCACGACACGTCGATGCGGCGCTCCGGATCCATGTCGAGCGCTTTCCTGCATTCGCGTCGGTGCACGGTGACGCCACGCCCGCGCGTGATGAAGCCGATGATGCCGTCCCCCGGCAACGGACTGCAGCAGCGGGCGTAGCGCACGAGCACGTCGTCGATACCGCTCACGGTGATGCCAGCCTGGTCGCGGCCGGTCACCTTGCGCACGAACTGCTCGATGCGACCGGTGCGGAGCTCGCTCGGCGGCTCGCTGTCGGGCGTCTGATCCTGCATCGCCTGCACGATCTCTTCGGCCTGCAAGCGCCCGTAGCCGATGTCGAGCAAGAGGTCGTCGAGATCCTGGGCGCCGTGCCGAGCTGCCACGCGCTTGATCTCGGCCTGATTCTTGGCGAGCTTCGTGTAACTGAGGCCCGCGCCGCGCATCTCGGCCTCGAGCAGCTCGCGACCGAGGTTCACGCTCTTCTGCCGGAGCTCGATGCGAATGTGCGAGCGGATGCGCGCGCGAGCGCGCGTCGTGACGCAGAAATCCAGCCAATCCTTGGTCGGCTGCTGGTTGGCCGACGTCATGATCTCCATGACGTCGCCGCTCTTCAGCTTGTAGCGCAGCGGCACGATCTGCCCGTTGGCACGCGCGCCCTGACAGTGCCCTCCGACCTCGGAATGAATCGCGTACGCGAAGTCGACGGGCGTCGAGCCGCGCGGCAAGACGCGCACGTCCCCGCGCGGCGTGAACACGTAGACCTCGTCCGGGAACAGGTCGATCTTGACGCTCTCGAGGAACTCGACCGGGTCCTTCACGTTGCGCTGGAAGTCGGCGAGCTCGCGCAGCCACGAAAACTTCTCGGCGTCTTTCGGATCGACGCCGCCCGAGATGCGCTCCTTGTAGCGCCAGTGCGCCGCGACGCCGTGCTCGGCGACGCGATGCATCTCGTTCGTACGAATCTGAATTTCGATGCGCTGGCGGCCAGGGCCGATGACCGTCGTGTGCAGCGACTGGTACATGTTGGGCTTCGGCAGCGCGATGTAGTCCTTGAAACGCCCCGGAATCGGCGTCCAGCGCGAGTGCATGGCGCCGAGCGCGGCGTAGCAGTCGGCCACCGATTCCACGCAAATGCGGAACGCCAGGATGTCGTAAACCTGCTCGAACTCGCAGCCCTGGTCCTTCATCTTGCGATGAATCGAGTAGCTGTGTTTCGCGCGACCGGTGACGTCGGCCGCGAAACCCTGCTCCGCGAGGCGCGAGACGATCGTGCGGCACACGCTTTCCGTGTAGCGGTCGCGATCCTTGCTGGTCTTGTGGAGCTTGGAAGCGAGCTCGTGAAAAATCTCCGGCTCGAGGTAGCGGAACGCCAGATCCTCGAGCTCGCTCTTCACGCGCTGCATGCCGAGGCGCGACGCGAGCGGCGCGTAAATCTCGCGCGTTTCGCGCGCGATGCGCTCCTGCGCCTCCGGCTTCATCGCGTCGAGCGTGCGCATGTTGTCGAGGCGATCGCAGAGCTTGACGAGCAACACGCGCAGATCGCGCGCCATCGCGACGACCATCTTGCCGAAGCTCTCGGCCTGGCGATCCTCGCGCGAGTTGAAGTTGATTTTTCCGAGCTTCGTGACGCCGTCGACGATCGTCGTCACCTCGGGCCCGAACTCGCGCTCGAGGTCACCGTTGGTGATGGCCGTGTCTTCGAGCACGTCGTGCAGGAGCCCGGCGCAGACGCTGGCCGTGTCGAGCCGGAGCTCGGTGATGAGACCCGCCACGCTCGCCGGGTGGATGAAGTACGGGTCCCCGCTCTTGCGCATCTGCCCCTGATGGGCCCGCTCCGAATAGCGGTACGCCTTGCGGATGAGGTCCACATCCGCCGCAGGGTGGTAGCTCTTGACGAGCTCGACGAGGGAATCCACTGCCAACATGGGTGTTATCGGACTCCCCGAGACCCGGTCGCTGATGCGCCCAGGCGCGGGGTAACAACCAGGTTAAGGCTGCCGAGGCGCTCTGGCAAAGAGCCTCGTTTCACCCCGGATTGTGGACAACCCCGACAGCTTGGCTGGAAACTACCCCGATGGGTGGGCTGCTGGGCAAACCGGCCCAGCCGGCGAGATCCACGAGCGCCCGCTCGGCCATGGCCTCATACTTGGCGCGCTTCGCGAGCCGCTCGACCTTGCCGTTCGGCAGAACGCGCGATTCCCAAGGGGCGAGGTGCGAAAAGGTGATGTTCGAGGGTTGGTAGTCCTCGGGATGGCGCGAGAGGTGCGCGACGAGGCCGCCGTGGGCCGTCGTCGGCGGCGGCAAGCTCGGCTCACGTCCGGCAAGCCGTTCGGCGATGAAGCGAGCGACGAGCAGACCGCTCGCCGCACTTTCCACGTAGCCCTCCACACCGCTCACCTGACCGGCGAAGTAGAGACCGGGCTCCCGCCGGAGCTGGAAGGTCGAATCGAGCAGCAGCGGAGCGCGCAGGAACGTGTTCCGGTGGACGGCGCCATAGCGCAAGATCTCGCAGGCCTCGAGCCCGGGGATGGTCCGGAACAGGCGCTCTTGCTCGCCGCGGATGAGCCGCGTCTGAAATCCGACCAGGTTGTAAGCGGTGGTGGCGGCGTCTTCGGGGCGCAGCTGCACGACGGCGAAGGGCCAGCGACCCGTGCGCGGATCCGTCAGGCCGACGGGCTTCATGGGACCGAACGCGAGGGTCATCTCGCCGCGCTCGGCCATCACCTCGATCGGCAGACAGCCTTCGAAGTAGCGGACGTCCTCGAAGCTCTCGGGCACGACCTTCTGGGCCGCGCGAAGCTCGGCGACGAACGCGCGGTACTGCGCCTCGTCGAGCGGGGCGTTGACGTAGGCGGTCTTGTCCTCTTCCGTTTCGCCCTTGTCCCAGCGCGAGGCTCGAAATACGCGAGATTCGTCGATGGAATCCGCGCTGACGATCGGCGCGATGGCGTCGTAGTAGGCGAGTCGCTCCTCACCGATGCGGCGCGCGATGTCGGCGGCGAGCGCGTCACCCGTGAGCGGTCCGGTCGCAATGACGAGCGGGCGTCCCTCCGGCAACCGCTCGACGACCTCGGCCCGCACCTCGATCAGGGGGTTCGCCCGGAGCTCGCGCGTCATGTGCTCGGCGAAGCGATCACGATCGACGGCCAGCGCACCGCCGGCCGGAACGCGGGTCACCTCGGCCGCCGCCATCACGTGCGAGCCGAGCCGCCGCATCTCCTCCTTGAGGAGGCCCACGGCGTTGGCGAGCGCGGCGCCACGGAACGAGTTCGAGCACACGAGCTCGCACATCGAATCGCTCGATTGGGCAGGCGTGCGGCCCTTCGGCTTCTGCTCGAGCAGGAGGACGCGAATACCGCGCCCCGCGAGCTGAAGGGCACACTCCGAGCCGGCAAGCCCGGCTCCGACGATCGTGACGACGGGCTCGGTCACGGCGCTGCCGATACCGACTGCTCCCCTGCCCCGCGCGGCGCGCCTGCGGCATCCGCACCGTCTCCGCCCGCGGGCGCGCCTTCACCCGCTTCCTCGAGCGGACGCGAGTAGCCGCATTCCTTGCCGCGGCCGCAGATGAGCTTCGGATTCTTCTGCCCGCCGCCGTGCACGAGGAACGGGTGCTGGCAGAGCGGGCAAGGCTCGTTGACCGGCTTCTGCCACAGCTTGAAGTCGCACTTCGGGTAGTTCGTGCAGCCGTAGAACGAGCGTGAGCCGCGCTTCTTCGAGCGGATCTCGACGATGTCGCCGCCGTCCTTCGGGCACGGGACACCGAGCGGCACGGGCTTCGCGTTCTTGCACTCGGGGTACCCGCTGCAAGACAAAAACTCTCCGTAACGCCCGGTCTTGATCATCATCTTGCGCGTGCACTTGTCGCACACGTAGTCGGTCATCCTGAGCTCGGAGGGCGAGTTGCCGTCCTTGCCGAGATCGCGCGTGAACTTGCACTTCGGGTAGGCGGAGCAGCCCAAGAACCAGCCGTTCTTGCTCCAGCGCTTGTTGAGCATCGAGCCGCAGTCGTCGCACTTGAACTCGGTCGCCTCGGGCTCGGGCGCCCAGCGCTTGCCCTTCTTGGCGCCCTCGAGCACCTCACGGAAGCGCTTGTAGAAGCGCGAGAGGAGCTTGGTGCGCTCGAGCTTGCCGCCTTGGACGTCGTCGAGCTCCTCCTCCATCTTGGCGGTGAAGCTCGGCTCCATGAAATCGAGGTTCGTGCTGACGAGGCCGTCGACCACGATCTTCCCGAGCTCGCTCGCCTTCATCTGCCCGCCGAGCAGCCGCTCGACGTAGTCGCGGGCCTGCACCTTGCTGATGATCTCGGCGTAGGTGCTCGGGCGGCCGATGCCGCGCTTCTCGAGCTCACGCACGAGCGAGCCTTCGTTGAAGCGCGCGGGGGGCTGCGTGAATTTCTGCTCGGTGAGCACACCGGGCGGCGTCTTGAGCGCGAGGGCTTCGCCTTCGCTGACGGGCGGGAGCAGTCCCTCGTCGTCGTCGGCGACGCGCGCAGCGCGGGCGCCGTTGCCGTTCGCATTGTTGGCGCCGTTCGTGGCCACGGGCGCCTTGCCCTCGGCTTCGGCGTCTTCCTCGCCGGCCAGCTCCTTCGGGCCCTCTTCGAGCGCGTGGCTCGCCTGGTACTGCTCGAGCCAGCCGCTGAACTTCAGCACCTTGCCGGTCGCGCGCAGGCCGTACTTCTGGTGGCGGGGACCGGACACGCTCGGCGTGGCCTCGATGTCGACGCCCGTCTGGTCGTAGACGGCGGGCGCCATCTGCGACGCGACGAAGCGATCCCAGACCAGCCGGTAGAGCTTGAACTGCTCGTCGGTGAGGTGCTTCCTCACCTTGTCGGGCGAGAGCTCGAGCGACGTCGGGCGAATCGCCTCGTGCGCTTCCTGGGCGTCCTTGCGCGACTTGAAGACGTTCGGCTTGTCCGGGAGGTGCTTGGCGCCGTACGTCTCCTCGATGTACGTGCGCACCTCGGTGACGGCGTCGGGGCTCACGCGCACGGAGTCGGTACGCATGTAGGTGATGAGGCCGACCAGACCGCCGTCCTTCTTGAGGTCGATACCTTCATACAGGCGCTGCGCGACGCTCATCGTGCGCTTGGTGGTGAAATGCAGGTAGCTCGTGCCGTCCTGCTGCAGCTTGCTCGTCGTGTAGGGAGCAGGCGCGTTGCGCTTCTGCTCGCGCTGGGTGACGGCCGCGACGCGGAACTTCGAGCTCTCGAGATCGCGACGTACGGCCGCGGCTTGCTCGCCGCTCGTGACCTCGAGCTTCTCGCCGTCGCCCTTGGCGAGCCGGGCGGTGAGCTCACCCGCCTTTGCTTTCAGGCCGACCGCGACGTTCCAATACTCTTCGGGGACGAACGCTTCGATCTCTCGCTCGCGATCGACGATGAGCCTTAGCGCAACCGACTGCACCCGCCCGGCGCTGAGGCCGAAAGCGAGCTTGTTCCAGACGAGGGCCGACACGTCGTAGCCGACGATACGGTCGAGCACGCGCCGGGCACGCTGAGCGTCGTAGAGGTTCTGGTCGAGCTCGCGCGGAGCATCGATGCCGTGCTGGACGCCCTTCTTCGTGATCTCGCCGAACTCGACGCGCTTCACGTTGAGCTTGGGGCGACCGAGCTCCTCGGCAAGGTGCCAGGCAATCGCCTCGCCTTCGCGATCAGGGTCGGTCGCGAGCAGGAGCGTGTCGACCTTGAGGGCCTCTGCCTTGAGCTCCGAGAGCACCTTCGCCTTGCTCTCGATGACCTCGTACGTCTCCTGGAAACCTTTCTCGACGTCGATCCCCATCCGCTTGGGCAGGTCCTTGATGTGGCCCTTGCTCGCCACCACTTCATAGCCAGACCCCAAGTACTTCTTGATGGTCTTGGCCTTGGCAGGCGATTCGACGACGACGAGGGTCTTACCCATAGGGATCCTTGATTCCGAGCGGTGGCGGGGAGCTAAGATTCGGTCAATGTCGCTCGAGCGCAAGGTGCAGGCCTTGGGGCCGAGGTCGCTTATCTATAGATTTCGACTATTTACGAGTTGAAACAGGTTCGGGGGTCGGAGCCCGCGCCAGGCAACCGGTGGGGTCGGGAACTAGCACGCCTTCCAGAGTGAGCGTCAAGACATGCCTCTGGGCGGCCGCCGGGGGCAGGCCGGAACGGGCGCAGACGGCGTCGAGATCGGTGGCGCCGCTCTCGATGGCTCGAAGGACGCGCTCGACCTCGCCCGGTGCACCCTCGCGCGGCATGAACGAGAGCTCGCGCTGTGCGGATCGGCGCTTGCGCTTCGGCACCTTCAGCGACTTCTCGGGCAAGCACAGCGAGCGCTCGAGCTCGCGCAAGACGCTCTCCGGGCGAACACAGGGGAGCGCCCCGCGCTCGAGATCCTGGAGCGATCCTTTGCCGCGCTTGCTCCACGGCGCGGAGGGGACGATGAGGAGCGGTCGGCCCAGCCGCCGTGCCCAACGAGCGGCGTTGCGTGCACCGCTGCGGAACGGCGCTTCGACGACGACGAGGGCGTGCGACAGCGCGACCATGGCGCCGTTTCGCGC
>Ga0070682_100001398_pt1 | contig 13592 bp, 12 predicted proteins | sample KBSC63LmetaG_FD_64668 | JGI IMG/M metagenome (GOLD analysis project Ga0070682, IMG submission 64668) | Corn rhizosphere microbial communities from Kellogg Biological Station, Michigan, USA - KBS C6-3L metaG | ecosystem: Host-associated > Plants > Roots > Rhizosphere | place: USA: Michigan... | reverse complement strand
CAGCGAGGAAGCCGATAGTGAGCCGGCGACCGGCGGCGTCGCGCGCCCGCACCCCCTCGACGGCGTCAGCGGGCAGGAGATCGCGAACGCCGTCGCAACGCACATCGCGACGCTCGGCCCGATGTCGGTCGGGACGCCGAGCGCCGGGATGCTCGTGAACGGTCGCAACGCGCAAAAGGGCGAGCTCTACGCGCCGGTCGCTCCCGGCACGGCTTGGGGCACGGACGAGACGCTCGGCTACCTCGATGCCGCGCTCGAAAAGGTCCACACCGCGCTCCCGGGAACGCCGCCGCTACCGCTCGGCGACATCAGCGCCGAGCGCGGCGGACCGATCTCGCCCCACGTGAGCCATCAGGCGGGACGCGACGTCGACATCGGCTACTTCTACCGCGGCGAGCAGCGCTGGTACCGGCGCGGGAACGCCCAGAACCTCGATTTGCCGCGAAATTGGGCGTTCGTGCGTGCCCTCGTGACCGAGACCGACGTCGACCTCATCTTCATCGATCACTCGATCCAGGCGCTCCTCAAGGATTACGCGCTCGAGAGCGGCGAGGATCGCTCCTGGGTCGAGGGGCTGTTCGGCGGCTCCGGGCAACGCGCCATCATTCGCCACGCGCGCGGTCACGCGACGCACATCCACGTGCGCTTCTTCAATCCCATCGCGCAGGAGACCGCGCGCCGGAGCTACAGCGCGCTCGTGGCGCAAGGGATCGTACCTCCCGTTCAGAGCTACTTGTCGCACCGCGTGAAGAAGAACGAGACGCTCGGCAAAATCGCAAAAAAGTACGGCGTGAGCGTCGAAGCGATCAAGCGCGCCAATCGCCTGAAGAAGAGCCTCATCCGCGAGGGGCATGCCTACCTGATCCCGGTGGCGCACCCGCGGCCGGCTCCGCCGGCCCAGCACCTCGCGTTCCCGGCACGACGACTGCCGCCGGACGCGCCGCGCCGGGCGAGCGTCGAAGGCTCGAGCTCGATGCGATAAGCGCGGCCGTTCGCGGTCACGGAGGGCTCGACGTTCTCGCCCCGCCCGGCCTCTGCTAACAGCAGCGTCGATGATTGCCGTGGGCTCGCCCCGCTCCTTGCTTTGCCTGTCGCTCTTCTTGCTCGCACCGGCGTGCAAAGGCACGCCGCCCGAGCAGGTGCGTCTCGAGCTACCGGAAATCGTCTTCTCGAGCGATCCGACGCGCGCCACCGTGCACGTGCGCCGATCGGGCTCCGCGAGCGTCTCGCACGAGAAGATGGAGTTTGCCGTCGAGCCGGGGAACGTCGCGACGGTGACGCCCGACGGCACCCTCACCTGCCTGAAAACCGGCGACGCCAAGGTGACGGTCAGCGTGGTCGGTGTGAAGGACGACGAGACGCTGCGGTGCCGCCTGGTCGAGGTCTTGGACGTGGGCGCGTTGCCGCCGTTCGATCTCGCGAAGCCGCCAATCGTGCTCGCCGTGCACCCGCGCACGAAGGCGGGCGCCGAGCTCAACGACGTGCCCGTCACGTTGACCGCCGAGAGCCCGCGCGTGCTCGGCGTCTCCGGCTCGACCCTCACGCCGCTCGTCGTGGGCGAAACCAAGCTCACGATCCAGGCCGGATCGAAGGTCGAGAAGCTGCCGATCCGCGTGGTGCGCACGGTCACGGCGGAGGCGCTCCCGCTCGAAGGGGGCCGGCGCATCTACTTCAGCCTGCCCGAAGGCAAGTACCAGCTCGAGGTGACGCTCCCCGTCGACAAGGAGCTCGCGGTCGAGTGGCGCGGCGCGCCGTACTGCAGCTACAAGGGCCGCGGCCGCACGCAAAAGTCCGCCTGTGTGCTGCAGAACAAGGGCGGCGCCGTCGTCGACAACCCGGCGTTCCTCGCGAGCGGCGACACCACCGTCACGGGTGCCGGCGTCGTGATCCGCGAAGTGCCGTAGGGCGACGGCGGTCGGAACGAGCCGTTCAGCGTACGGCGCTCGGCGAGCCCTCGAGCTTGCCTTCGAGCAGGGCGTACAGGATGGCCATGCTCGTCCAGAGGCGATTCTCGGCTTGATCGAAGATCACCGACTGCGGGCCGTCGCACACGTCGGCCGTCACCTCTTCGCCGCGGTGGGCGGGCAGACAATGCAAGAACAGCGCGTCGCTCTTCGCGAGGCGCATCGCCGCGGCGTTCACCTGGTAGGGCGCGAGCGCCCGATGCCGCTCCGCGCGCTCGCTTTCCGCGTGACCCATCGAGAGCCACACGTCGGTGTAGACGACGTCCGCGTCGCGCAGCGCCTCGGCCGGATCCTCCGTGACGATCACCTTGCCGCCGTGTCGATCCGCCAGCGCCCGGGCTTCCTCCACGACGTCGGACGGCATGCCGTAGCCTGCCGGGCATCCGAGGGCGATGGTGCCGCCGGCGAGAGCGACCGCCTGGGTCAGACTCACGGCGACGTTGTTGCCGTCCCCGAGGTAGACGAACTTGAGGCGGTCGAGGGCGCCCTTGCGTTCGGTCACCGTCAAGAGATCGGCGACGCTCTGGCAGGGGTGGTGACCGTCGGTGAGGGCGTTGATGATGGGGATGGTGGCCGCGCGGGCCAGCCGCTCCACGTGCTCGTCGGCGAAGGTGCGAATGACGAGCGCTCGCGAGTAGCGGCTGATGATGCGCGCCGTGTCCTCGAGCGTCTCGCCGCGGCCGAGCTGCAGATCGTTCGCGCCCAGAAACAAGGGCGTCCCGCCCAGATGCACCACCGCCGTCTCGAACGAGATGCGCGTCCGGGTGGACGGCTTCGCGAAGTAGCAGCACACGGTCTCCCCGGACAGGACGCTGCGCCGGCCGAGCGGCTTGGCCTTGAACTTCGCCGAGCGACGCAAGAGGTACGAGAGGTCGTCGGCGGTCAGATCGGTGGTTTTCAGAAGGTGCATCATCAGCGGAAGGGGGCGAGGCTAGCCCATTTCCGTGCCCTCGTCCGTCGCCCGCGATTGCAGCTTTGCGGACACTGCTCTAGCTTCTCTCCCCGATGTCGAACCCCACAGCCACCTTCTCCACCTCACTCGGTGATTTCACGGCCGAAATCTTCGCGGACAAAATGCCGAAAACGGCCGCGAACTTCATCAAGCTCGCCAAGAGCGGCTTCTACGACGGCCTGCATTTCCACCGTGTGATCGACGGGTTCATGATCCAGTTCGGGTGCCCGCACAGCAAGGACCCGGCGAGCCCCCGCGCCGGCACCGGCAACGGCCCCCAGGGCACGATCGAGGACGAGCATCCCGCGGACGCAAAAATCTCGAACGAGCCCGGCACGCTCTCGATGGCGAACACCGGCCGCCCCAACAGCGGCAGCTGCCAGTTCTTCATCAACACCGTGCACAACTCCTACCTCGACTGGTTCAGCCCCGGCGCCTCCAAGCACCCCGTGTTCGGCAAGATCACGCAGGGCCTCGACGTCGTGAAGAAGATCGAAAAGACCCCCACCGCAGCCGGCGACCGTCCCGTAAAGCCCGTCCAGATGGTGAAAGTCACCGTCAACGAGTGAGGCGAACGAGGGGGGATCGGGTCAGGGTCAGGGTCAGGGTCAGAGCTAGGGCACGGGTCAGGGCTCGGGGACGCGCTCACACGCAGTCTCCGAAAAGCCCACGCGCAGCCTCCGAAAAAGCCCATGCGCAGCCTCCGAAAAAGCCCATGCGCAGCCTCCGAAAAGCCCATGCGCAGCCTCCGAAAAGCTCATGCGCAGGACCCCCGGCTGGCGAAGCCAGCCCGACACGTCGCGGGAGTCTTGGAAGAACTGATCGACAGGCGATCAGCCGGAGCAATCCCCACGACAAACCGGCGAGCCCGGCGGCTGATCTGGCTAGACGTGGATCCGACGCCGGACCCTGAAGCGCAGCCTCAACCCGGGGGCTTCCAAGCTTTAGCCTCCCCCTCACCCATTTCCCGCTCACTCATCTGGCAGGAAAGCCGCTAACGCATATATTAAAGCCGCATTCCAATTAATCGCCACTTCGTTCGTCTGGTAATTACTCGAGTCATCCACCCACTGATCGGCGGGATAGCTGGTCGCCCCCATCGCGGAGTTTTGGGCGAAGGAGCCGCCGACGAGGAGGCCGGGCCACGGCGAAAGGACCGTGTCGGCGACGGACGGGCGGTAGTGCGGGTTCTCGGGTGACTTCAGCCCGACGCCGGTCGTGAAGGAGCGGCCGTAGTAGTTGCGCCCGAAGAGGTGATCGAGCTGGAGGCTCGCGGTGTCGAGATCGGCATGCGCATTTTCCGGATCGAGGCGCGAGCCGAGCACCAGCGCGAGCGTCGTGCGGGCGATCGTGCCGTTGATGCCCCAGTTGTACGTGTTGCCGAGACTCCGCCCGTAGGCGTGGCTCTTCGCGGTCGACACCATCGAGGAGGTCGTGAGGTTGAGCGAGCCCTGCAGGCGATCGACCACGGCCTGATCGCGGCCGTCGCGCTCGCTGCCGAGGTACGCGTAGATGCCGAGGTTCGCGACGTTGTCCCAGTCGAAGTAGGCCTGAACCACCAGGCTCTTGCCGAGCTCCTCGAAGGCCGCGAGCACGTCCGGATCGCCCGTCGTTTCCCAGAGCTCCGCGGCGCCCCAGGCGCGATCGTCGGTGTCGGGATCGGGGTTGTTGCCGAGGCCGTAGCTGCCCGTGAACCCGCTCTTCGGTGGCGGGATCGCCGCCGGGTTATCGACCAAGAACTGCCACGCCGCCTTGGCGGCTTCCTCGTACTGATCGGCTTGCTCCGCGTCGAACTCGCGAACGATGCGCGCCATGTGCGCGAGCGCGCCGACCATGTCCGCGGTCGCCTTCGTGCTTGCCGGCGCCATGTTGCGCGGCGCGCTCGAGGACTCCGGCATCACGAAGCCGTCGAAATTCGTGGACGTGATGCGATCGGACACGCTGCCGTCCTCGAGCTGCATGCCGAGAAGCCATTTGGCCTGATACAGGCACTCGTCGAGGTAGTCGGGAATGCCGTTGTCCTGCTCGGGGATCGCGAGCGATAGCCCTTCGAGCTTCGGGCGGAAATGATCCCACGCGAAGAGCATCATCCCGAGCGCAAAAGCACCGTTGTTCGTGTACTTGCCGTAGTCGCCGGCGTCGTGCCAGCCGCCCGAGCCGGGCCCGTCGTCGAGGTGACAGGCTCCGTGCCCGAACTTCAGGCCTTGCCACTCGAACGAGACCTCGCTGCCGCAGCGCCATCCGTACATGCCGAGCATGGCGGCTCGAAAGGGCTCGACGAACACGTCGTCGCCGATGCGGAACTTGTTCGAGAAGCCGACGTGCTCGACCTCGACGTAGTACTCGCCGGGCGCGTTCAGATCGCTGAAGTCGACCGTGTGCGTCTCCGGCTCGCCGGAATCGATGGCGTCGATTGCCGGGTTCACGTTGCCGGGCGCGTCGGGAAAGACGACGGAGTCGTCGGCCGCGCTGCGGACCACGAACGTGGACGCCGGGCCCGCGTAGGTCGCCTGCTTGGGGCTCCCGGGCACGAAGCCCACCGTGCTCACGCGCACGATCTGCTGGAGCTTCGTGGGTACCGTGCAGGTACCGTTTTCGATGTGCTGCCCCACCGGGCAGAGCGAGGATTCGGCGCTATCACACGCCGTAACGAGGAGACCTAACGGGAGAAGCAATCGCCAAGACATGGAACCGGTTCCGGGGGTGTAGCACAGCCCTTCGAGGCCGGCTTGTCTAAGGGTTCGGGCCCGGCTGGGAAACGTCAACCGCAAACGTGTTGGCGCAGATGAGCTCCGGACCTTGCCCGCGGTACGAATCTGCAAAGGACTTGAACACCGCGGGCTCGAAGCAGTCTGCCGTGAGGGTGAAGCCCCAGCCCGACACCGCCCAGCGCGTCGGGAGCCCGGGATCGGGCGTGAGCAGCATGCGGTTCGTCGCGTCGCCGCAGTCCCCGCCCGGACAGCACGCCGGCTCGATGGGCTGCGTCTTCACGACGTTCCGCGCTTCGGCGACCTCGTCGTCGCAATCCGCGCACGAGTAGGTGATGACGACGCCGCCGTGCTCGAGCGCGTGCACCCAGAAGCCGCGCGGGATCGCGTAGTCGTAGCTGCCGAACTTCGGAAAGAGGCCGTAGTGGTGGCCCGACGACGGCGGGTTCGTCCCGTACGTCACCGACGAGCAGACGGGAACGTGGCTCGCGGATTCGAGCGGGTACGTGCGCACGACGGCATTGCACACGCTGCCTTCGACGGGCTCCTCAGCCACGGGCGCCGTCGCGATTTCGGGATCGCCCGCTGCGGCAATCAGGCCCGGCGTGGCGTCGTTGCAGTAGCCATTGACCGTCTGGACGACCTTGGGGCTTTCGGTCCCGGGGGTGGTGCCGGGACCATCGTCGCCACCGCAGCCGGGTGCCGCCAGAATTGCGAGAAGGCCGGGAATCAAGCACAAGCGCGCGCGCATGAGGCCCCTAGGATAGCGCATCGGGGCGGCGCGCACGCGGGCGGGCTCGCGGGTGCCGCTCCGAGCGCTGGGTGAAACCGGCCCGCAGGCCTTCGAACTTTCGGTATCGTCCGGGGTCTACCGGATCGGACCCGAGGCCTTGCTCCCCATCCCCGATCTGCTCCACCCGGAACCGAGCCTTTGGCTCGCCGTTGCCGAGCTTCGTCAGGTTCTCACGTTCGCCTTCGCGTCGGGCGTCGGCTCGGACGCGTTCGAGCGCGCGCTCGCGAAGACCAAAGCACCGCCGACCACGCTCGTGCCCGAGTGCTTCGCCAAGGATCTCTTCGTCGACGATTTCGTCGCGCGCTGCCTCCCGCTCCGCAAAGGCCCACGCTCGACCAAGGAGCGACGCCAGGCCCTCGCCGCCCTCCTCACGCTGCCCCCGGGCGACGCCGACACGATCGCGCTCCGCCACGCCGTGCTTGCCGAGCTCATCGCGAAGCCCGCCTGCCGTGCCGGCCTCGAATCGGCGCTGAGCGCGCTCGGCGAGCTCTTCGGCATGCTCGAGGGCGTCCCGCGCGCAAAGGATCCGGCGAACACTTTCCGTCGCGTCGAGATCCTACGGGCCGTCCGGCAGGCCTTCGATACGGTCGCAGAGTCCGTGCCGGGAGCCACGTCGGCGCTCGCGCGGCTCGCTGCGTTCGGCTCGGCCGTGCGCGCCAGCGACGCGTATCGGCACCTGCTCGAGCTGCTCGACCACGAAGGCAACCTGGCAACGGTCGACGTCCGGCTGCGCCTCGCACGCGACGGGCACGTGCGCGCCTTCGAGATCCTCCGGGCCAGCGAGAACACGCAGAACCGCTACTACGGCGGTCCCGTTCGGCGCTTCTTCATGCGCTTGCGGCTGCTCTTTCGCGGTTACCGCGTGGGCGAGGACGAGCTCCTCGGGCGACTGTTGCAAACCGTGTTCGACGGGATCGAGGAGCCGCTCCTCGCCCTCTTCCAGGTGCGACGCGACATCGAGTTTTACCTCGCAGCGCTCGGCTTGCGCGACTTCGCCGCCAGCAAGGGCCTGCCCGTGTGCTTGCCCGAGGTCGCCTTCCCGAGCGATCCGAACGCTCCCCTGCCCGACTCCCGCTTCGAGAGCCTCTACAATCCGCTGCTCTTGCTCGAAGAGAGCCCCCCGCGCCCCACCGATCTCAGGATTGGCGGCCGGTCGCAGCTCATCGTCACGGGGCCGAACTCGGGCGGAAAGACGCGCCTGCTCCAGGCCGTCGGCCTCGCGCAGCTGCTCGCGCAGGCGGGCTTTTTCGTGCCGGCGCGGAGCGCTGCCCTCGCCGCGCGGCCCGGCCTCTTCGTCTCGGTGGTGGAGGAGGCGACCGCCGACGCGCGCGAGGGGCGGCTCGGCACGGAGCTCTTGCGGATTCGGAAGCTGTTCGAAGGCCTCGCTTGGGGCAGCCTCGTGATCGTCGACGAGCTCTGCTCCGGGACGAACCCGTCGGAGGCCGAGGAGATCTTTGCGCTCGTGTTGCGCGAGCTCTCCGCCCTCGAGCCCCAGACGATCGTCACGACGCACTTTCTCCACTTTGCGGCCGGGCTCGCGAGCGATCGCAACCTGCCCTACCTCGAGTTCCTCCAGGTCGAGCTCGACGCGACGCAAACCCCGACCTTCGGATTCGTGCAGGGCGTGGCCACGACCTCGCTCGCCCGCCGCACCGCCGAGCGCCTCGGCGTCACGCGCGAGGCACTCAAGGGCCTCGTCGACGAGGCGCAGCGCCGCCGTCAGGCGAGCGCTTCGATCCCCGGCCGGTAGCTGTCACGCGCGCGTCCCCGCACCGGCGCCCCATGGGCCGGCAGGACGTGCTCGAACTCGATGTCGAGCAGCGCCTTCACGTCGTCGACCGGCGGCTTCGTCTGCTTGAACCACGCGGGACCGATGTTGTGCGGGCGAATGAAGCCCATTTTTCGCATCATCACCTTACCGGGCCAGCTGAAATACTCATCCGCCGCTTGCCAGTTCTGCAGGGCGTCGCCCGCGATCAGCACGCCGCCGCCACGCTCGAGCAACACGAGGCCCTCGGGCGGATTGCCCGCAATCACGTGCAGCGTCGCGCCCTCCATCGGAAGCTCCGTGGCGAGCGTCATCTCGACGTCCGGCGTGAGGTAGCTCGCCCCACGCTGGTCGAAGCCGGACGCATAGCGTTGCCCTGCGACGGTCCACACCTTCGCGCCGTAGCGCTCTTTGTAGAAGGGATCGTCGACGCCGTGGTACCCCGCGAGCCGAACCACGTCCGTGACGCGACCGAGCGAATCGAGCGCGTCGAGGCCCTCGTCGTCCAGACGCACGGAGTTGATGAGCGTGAGCTGCTCGCCGTCACGCACCACGGTCATGTTGCGACTGAACCGGATCGGGACCGGGCCCGGCATGCGCATCGTCCCCGTGACGAAGAAGACGTCGGGGAAGAGCTCGTGAAGCTCGCCATGCGCGAGCGCGGGTGGATGATTCCTGTTCGCCATGTTTCCCTCTCTCTGCCGGTAGTCGTGAGCTACCAGCTGCCTTGATTCTGCATCGACGCCCACGGCTCCTTGGGTGGCAGAGACGGACCCCGCTGCAGAAGCTCGACGGAATGCCCGTCGGGTGACTTCACGAAAGCCATGTGGCCGTCGCGCGGCGGACGCAAGATGTCGACCCCGGCCTGCTGAAGCCGCTCACAAGTCGCGTAGATGTCGTCGACGCCGTAGGCAAGGTGCCCGAAGAAGCGCCCCGTCGGATACGGCTCGGCCTGGTCCCAGTTGTAGGTGAGCTCGACCTCGGCGGGGTCGCCGGCATCGCCGCTGCCCAGGAAAACGAGCGTGAAGCGGCCCTTCTCGTTGACGGAGCGGCGCGTTTCCGTGAGGCCGAGCTTCTTCACGAAGAAGTCGAGCGCCGCGTCGAGATCGCGAACACGAAGCATGGTGTGCAGGTAGCGCATGGCGTTCCTCGGAGTCTCTCACCGCCCCACCCGGTTTGTCTCGCCGGACGCTCCGGGACACAATGGGCCGGGCCATGGCTAGAGGGCGATCAGGCGGGGCGGGTAACCCGGGGCGGAGCGGGCGCTCGGTCTTGGCAGCCGTACTCGCCGTGACGGCTTGCGGCGGGCGCAGCAACCACCACGGCAGTCGAAGCGACGTGAGCGGAAGCGAAGCCGGCTCGGGTGGCACGGGCTCGACACGAGTCGAGACGGGCGGAACGGGCACAGCGCTTCCTCCCGGCGGCAGCGCCGGCACCGGAACGCGGCCGCCGACGTTCGAGCCGGGCGCCCCGAGCGAGGTGCTCGCGACGATCCCGACCGAGTATGCGAACCTCGGCACCACAGTCGCGCTGTCCGGAGACACCCTCGCCGTGGGAGCTCCCGGACCCGTCGGCGAAGCCAGCGGCGATCAGCCTTCAGGAACGCCGGTACCGACGCCGGCCGTGCTCGTCTTTCGCTCGGACGGCGCAAATTGGCTCGAAGAAGCCGTTCTGAGCGTCCCTGACCTGCCCGAGCCCGATCCCAGCGACGCGGGCTTCGGCGTGGCTCTCGCGCTCGAAGGCGAGACGCTCGTCGTCGGCGCGCCGTACCAGCTTCCGACGGGCGCCGCCGACTGCAACGACGGGTGCGGCCGCGTGCACGTGTTCCAGCGCACGGGCGCCGAATGGCAGCACGAAGCCGAGCTCACGCCGACGAGCTACGAGGCGGGCGTCCAATTCGGAGGCGCCGTCGCCATTTCCGACGGCGTGATCGTCGTCGGAAATCCCGGGGCGGATTCGAATCGGGGCGCCGTCGAAATGTTCGCGCGCTCGGCGGGTAGCTGGGCAGAAATCGGTGTGGTTCAGCCCGCCCGTCCCCTCGTGAACTCGGCCTTCGGCAGCGCTGTCGCGCTCGACCACGAGAGGCTCGCCGTCGCGGCATCCGGACGCGTGTACGTGTTCGAGACGCGCCCGTGGACCGAGTGGAGCGTACAGTCCGACAGCGCGACGCCGAACGGCTTCTTCGCCAACCGCATTGCGCTCCGCGACGACACTCTCGTCGTCGCCGAGTACGCAGAGAGTTCGAGTGCGGTCGGAGTCAACGGCACTCCCGCGGCGCCCTACCCGGACGACGCCTCCTACGTGGTGCATTCGGGAGCGGCTCACGTGTTCCGGCGCGGCGAAGCGGGCTGGGTGAAGGAGGCTTTCCTGAAGAGCGAGAAGCCGGTGTCGGAAGGCCTTTTTGGCTGGGATCTGGCGCTTTACGGCAACACGCTGCTCGTCGCGGAGCGGCAGTCCGAAGCGCAAGGCGAAGGCTTCGTGGCACACGACGAAGACCCCGTGGGCCCGAAGAGTCGCGGCGCCGTTTGGGTCTTCGAGCGCGAGAACACGACGTGGTCCATCCAGGGTGCCCTGAAGAGCCCGAACGGCGAGACCGCTTTCGCCAGTTCCGTGGGCGCGCTGGCGATCTCGGACCGCTTCGTTGCCGTGGGCGCTTTCGCCGACCTGACGACACCCGTCGACCCGGCGCTGCTCGGCACGCCGTACGCCGGCGGCGTCTTCGTCTGGCCCTGGTAGCTCAGCCGTAGTGCACGGCGCTGATGCGCGTGCGCATGAAGTCGTCGTTGAACGTGACGCGTCCGGCGTCCTGCCCGGCCGCGCCGGCGACCACCATCAGCGGCATGAGGTGCTCCTCGCGCGGGTGGGCGCGGCGCGCCTCGGGTGCCGACGCCCAGCTCCCGAGCTGTCGCGCGCGCTCCTCCGTGGTCGCGGTCGCGGCAGCGCGGAGCCACGTGTCGAACACGACCGACACCCCCGGAGCAGAAGCCGAGCGGATGTCGCGCAGGTTGTGATAGCTCATGCCGCTGCCGAGGATCAGCACGCCTTCGTCGCGCAGCGGCTCGAGCGCACGACCGATCGCGAGGTGCTCCGCGGGATCGAGCCCGACCTTGAGCGAGAGCTGGATCGTCGGCACGTCCGCCTCCGGCCACGCCACCTTGAACGGGATGAACGTCCCGTGGTCGAAGCCGCGCGTCGCGTTCGTCTGCGCCGGTATTCCCGCCTTGCCGAGCAGCGCGACGACGCGGTCGGCGAGCGCCGGATCGCCCGGCGCCGGCCATTCGATGGCGTACGCGTCCGGCGGGAACCCGTAGTAGTCGTAAAAGATCGGCGGACGCGGCGAGGTCATCACCGTCGGGAGCGTCTCCTCCCAGTGAGCCGACACGACGAGCAGCGCCTTGGGCGCGGCCGGTAACGAGGCAGGGAGCCCGACGAGGTAGGCCCGCAGCTTCTCGACGTCGTTTGCCGGCACGAAGCCGCGCAGATCGACGAACGGCCAGGGTCCGCCGCCGTGTGGAACGAAGATCGTGGGTTGGCGAGCCATGGCAGTCGAGCGCCATCATTAGCACGGGCTGAAAGCGCGGCTGCTCGACCCGGGCTGAGCGGGCGAGCGCCGTGCTATGCTCTTTTCTTGGGCACGCGCGGGCCCCCGACGCACTGATGGCGGAAGTTCCCTGGACGATACAGGTGGCCGGGCTCCTCGAGCAGGCGGCTGACGCGCTGCGGACGAGGAAGCACCGCCGCGCCATCGTCGCGCTCGGTACCGCCGTCGCGATCGTGCAGCGGGCGCGCGACGGAGGCGACGCTTTCGCTCAAGAGCTCATGTCCTACACGGTCGAAAGCCCGAAGGACGATCCGACCGAACGCTTTACGTTCAGCCCGGGCGAGCTCGAAGCGCTGAGCGTGCGCCCGCCCAAAAAGTAGTGACAACCACTGCGGCTCGAGCTCGCCCTAGCACGACTCGAATCCTCGTTCGTTGACAGCGCGGGTTCGTCGTCCGATCGTTAGCCATGCGCTGGGCGACGCTCTTGGGAGTTTTTTGCGCGGGTTCGACCGTTTCGCTCGCGGGCCGAGCCGAGCCGCCGCCGCCCGCGCAGACCGGATTTCAGCTCGCGTTGCGGACCGGCTACTCGCTCCCGCTCGGCAAGGCGGAGAGAGACCTCGAGATGTCGGACCTGGCGTCGGGCCAGGTCCCGATTTTCATCGAAGTGGGCGGAAAGCCGATTCCGTACCTGTTCCTCGGCGGCTACATGGGATTTGGGTTTGGCGGTCCGGCGGGTTTTTTGAAGGACACGTGTGGCGGACGTTGCTCGGCGGGCGCGTTCCGCATCGGTATCGAAGCACAGGCGCACATTCTGCCCGGCGCGTTCGCGAACCCCTGGGTCGGGTACGGGATCGGGCTCGAGTCCGTCGTCGTGGGCACGGGCGCGGACGACAATATTGGTTTCGCGGGCGTCGAGCTCGCGCGCTTCGGCGCGGGGGTGGACTTCCGCTTGACGAAGATTTTCGGCCTCGGTCCGTTCGCCGAGCTGGCGATGGGCAACTACAGCAGTATCTCGGCGGGCGATTTGACGGCAGACATCGCGCACACGGCCATGCACGAGTGGCTAACGTTCGGCGCTCGCTTCGTCTTCTTCCCCTGAGCGCAGGCTCCGCATGCTGCGGGGTTACGGCGCGTGCTCTTCGCAGACGAACCCGACCATCGACTCGGAGCACTCCCGATCGCTCCAATGCCAATCCACGCGCGCGTCGAAGGCGCCGCAGTCTTCGTCGAGGCCCCGACTACTCCCCGGCTGATCTTTGCCGAAATAGTTGAAACGACCCATGTACGGGCTGCCACCGCCGCTGTCCGAGCCCGTGAAGAATTGCACGGCGTCCATGCGACGGCCCCACACCCAGGTGCCTTCACTCGCCAGATCGTTCGCGCCCATCCAGACGACGCCGTCGCTCGGCGCCGTGTCCACGATCCACTGGTGGAGAAAGTCGTTTTCGGCCGACGATTCGATCCAAGCGAGCTCGAGCGTCAAGGCGGGGCCGTTGCTGAGCTGCATGCATTGCATCGCCGCTTCGTCGGCCGTGACCGCGTCCGACATGCAGAGGACGTACGCGTGCCCGTCGTACTGCTGGGCGCTGCACGATTCAGGGCACGCCGAACCGTCGTCGATTTTGCCGTTACAATCGTTGTCGAGCCCGTCGCAGCGTTCCATCGGTTCGCAGGGGCTCGACCCCGCGATGGCGCCCATGCCGCCTTGAGCGCTGCCGGCTACCGCGGATGCCCCGCTCACACCCCTGCCACCGCGTGCTTCGCGCCCCCCAGTTCCCGCGGTTCCCCCCGTTCCGCCCGCGTCCTGGCCGCCGGTGCCCCCGCTCGTTACGCTGCCGGCGATGCCCGCGGTGCCGCCGCGGTGCA
>Ga0070682_100001397_pt1 | contig 13602 bp, 11 predicted proteins | sample KBSC63LmetaG_FD_64668 | JGI IMG/M metagenome (GOLD analysis project Ga0070682, IMG submission 64668) | Corn rhizosphere microbial communities from Kellogg Biological Station, Michigan, USA - KBS C6-3L metaG | ecosystem: Host-associated > Plants > Roots > Rhizosphere | place: USA: Michigan... | reverse complement strand
TTTGGCTTGCTTGCGAAGGCAGATGTCATGGGGCGAGAACTCCAAGACGTTCCCTTGTATGCGAAGTCAGCCAAGAGCAGACTGCCGATCGGTAGCAACAGTGATAGTCAGCATGATGTTGCCAAAGCGGCGGGCAGTCGGATCGCCAGCTTGATCGCCACCCTGCCGACGGACGCTCTACGTGAGCAGTTGGACAGCCTTCCTCTCAACCAATTGCGCAGCGTGTATGAGCAATTGCCGAGCACAAGATTGAAAGAAGCTGTGGAGTTGTTGCCGAGCGAACGGTTAAGAAAATTAACGGCCTTGCTCCCAAGCGAACAGATCAAGCGATTGCTGGACGAATCACCCAGCAAGCAAATTAGACAGATGCTCGAGTCGTCGACGTCGGAAAACGTCACAAAGGCACTGCAAGAAGCCGATAAACCTCCCTCCGGAATTTCGAACCCAACTTCAAATGGTGACTGGATAGAGCGCGGCGGTTTTTCCAGCTCTGAAGCGTTGGCAGACCTGATCAGTTCTGTTCCCCCTGTTGGCAAGAAGGTTCGTCGACCGTGACCAGAAGCATCTCCGTGTACGCAGATTGGGAGCCTCTTCCTAACGCAACCAAACTGGGCACCTTGTATGCCCATGCAGGAGGGGGCAAGGAAGTCTTTGAGTTCGAGTTCGATCAGGAAGCAATGTCGAATACGCAAATAGCGAACGTTTCGCTCGATCCGCGGCTAGCTTGGTACGCTGGGCGGCAACATCCGCTTCAAGGACAGACATTCGGTTTGTTTGCTGACGCAAGTCCAGATAGGTGGGGGCGACTGCTGATGAAACGTCGCCTGGAGCGTGATCAGCGTGTTGGTGCTGTCGATCCTACGCAGCGCCTGGTCGAATCCGATTATCTCCTTGGTGTACATGACGAATTTCGCGTAGGGGGACTTCGATTCCGCGTTGGAGAGGATGGAGATTTCCTCGACACCAGATCGCACGTGGCCGCGCCCCCGTTCGTGCAGTTGCGGGAATTGGAGGCTGCAGTTTTGGCGCTGGAGCGCGATCAAGACAATACAGCGCCAGCGGGAGGCGAGTGGTTGAGAATGTTGATTGCGCCAGGAGGATCGCTTGGCGGCGCGCGACCGAAGGCAAGCGTGATCGACCCGGATGGTCGACTATGGATAGCAAAATTTCCGAGCTTGCGCGATGAATGCAATGTCGGCGCGTGGGAGTTGGTAGTGCAAACTCTGGCACGGCAATGCGGACTGAATGTGCCGGTAAGCCTCGCCAGACAGTTCGCCAGCTCAAACCACACTTTTCTGGTCCGGCGTTTCGACCGTACTCTCCAAGGTCGCCGCTTGCACTTTGCATCCGCAATGACGCTAACAGGCCACAGCGACGGTGATGATGCCGACAGTGGAGTCAGTTATTTGGAACTTGCCCGCATATTAATCGATCATGGAGCGCAGACGAGTGTCGATCTGCGAGAGCTTTGGACCAGGATTCTTTTCAATGTATTGGTATCAAACACGGACGATCACTTGCGCAATCATGGATTCATCCTTGAGCCGGGGCGCGGCTGGCGCTTATCTGCGGCATATGACATGAATCCCGTGCCAGGGTCGTCGGGCCTTAAACTCAATATCAGCGAAAGTGACAATGCGCTCGATATCGACCTGGTGCTTTCGGTAGCGCATTATTTTCGCGTGACTGAAGATGATGCGTTCGCGCTCATGAAGCATTGTGTGAGTGTTGTCAGACAGTGGCGAAAAGTGGCTACAGCGCTCAAGCTCTCCGAGCGCGAACAGAATTCCATGGCTTCAGCATTTCAGCTGGCTGAGTAATCTTCAGATATCACTATAGCAAGTAAGGGGGCGATCCTTGTTTGCAAAACTTTTACACATCAAGCGCAGGTGCGTAACGCGAGTCTTTGATGTACATCAAAAATAAAAATTGGGGTAATATTTCCGCCAGCTGGCGCGGATCATTCTTATAAATAGCGGGCAAAAGGCACTGCTCATATCATGCGCGCCGTGTAGCGGGGACAGGCTGAGCGATGGATTCGTGTGCGGCACATTTCTTGTTTGATGTGCAGGACGACCAGGGGGGATTTCAGCGCGTTCGGAAAACTGAACCCTACTTGTTCATCATTCATCCAAGAGACTATGGCACACAGCATCTTTCCTTCTCTGACCCCCGCCGACTCCGTGCTGTCAGGCTATGGCCTGTGTCAGACCTCCGATATCGAAGAGGCGCGTTCGGTTGGCGAGCGTATCTTTTGCAAAAACACTATCTATTCGAAAGACCCCCAATTCAATACGCGCGTCAACTATCGGCGTGCCGGTAGCTTAGGCGTGGGGCGCATGACCTATGGCGGCGAAACCATCATCGATCCGGACGTGATGAAATCGTTTTCGCTGATCCAGATTCCGATCAGGGGGCGCGAATTTGTCGAGTCCGACGGCAAGCGAGCTTTGTTGGAGTCCGAGCAGGGCGTGGTGCTCAATGCGCATGCCCGCACGCGCATCCAGCACATGCGGGGCACCGAGAAAATCATCATCCGCGTCGATAACGAGGTGGTCAGGCACCAGTGCCAGCAGCATCTGGGCCGCACCTTGCAGAAGGATGTCGAATTCAGGATGGAAATGGCGCTGGGTACGTCCGACGGCCGCAGCCTGGTCCAGATGCTGGCGTGGATGTGCGATGTCCTGTCGAATACGGACAAGCTGTCGCCGTTGTTGAGCACCCAGCTCGAAACCACCTTCGTGGGCATGCTGTTGAGCTGCCAGCCGAACAACTATAGTGCGGAGTTGTGCGAAGACAAAGGACACTCCCTGGCGCCGTCCTTCGTCAAGCGAATCGAGCAGTACATCGAAGAGCATGCCCATGAGCCGATCTCGGTGGGCGACCTGGCGGAATATGCCGGCGTCAGCACCCGCTCCCTGTTCTCCGGTTTTCGCCGCTTCCGCAATATCTCGCCTATGCATTACCTGAAGGAGGTTCGCTTGCGCCGCGTGCACGACGAACTCTTGCAGGCCCAAGCTTCCAGTGGGACCGTGACTGCCGTCGCATTCCGCTGGGGCTTCAGTCATCTGGGTCACTTCACGACCGACTACAAGCGCCGCTTCGGCGAAACTCCGTCCGAAACATTGATGCGTTCCTGATACGCCATATCTCGGCGATGCATTACCTGAAGGAAGTTCGCTTGCGTTATGTGCAGGCGAACTTCTGCAGGTCCCACTTTCCAGTGCTGGGGGTTGAGTGGTTGAGCTATCGTAAGTAGAAACTCGACCATCACACCCCCATTCCCACCTTCCCCCTACCAGGGGGAAGGTGTCTTGCGGTGCGCTTCTCACGCGCATGAGAAAGCACCAAATACCGGCCATGCCGATGAGTCCGAAAAGCGCCTGCTTTTCTGCATTGACGGGATAGTGGTTTCACCTACGGGAGCGCCAGCCGGGCTCTACCTGCCATAGGATCGAATTCGAAGCGGGGGCTGCCGGCTCATGCCATGAGCGGCGCACCCCGCATCCTGCAGCTGTACGGCAGGGCTCGACCCCATTACCAGATCAAGGAGACCGAATGAATGCTTCGAACCAGATGAAGGCGATGCGCGTACACGACGCCAGCGGCCGTTTTCAGCTTGACACGCTGCCGCGTCCGCGGCTGTCGCGTCCGACGGATGTGCTCGTCGAAGTCAAGGCGTCCGGCGTCGTGCCGAACCTGCGCAACGTGATTAGCCACTATGGCGAACGTTCTTACCTGACCTTGCCGGACTTGCCCGCGATTTTTGGTCTCGATATCGCAGGCGTAGTCGCCGAAGTCGGCTCGGCTGTGACCGGCATCGTGCCGGGCGATCGTGTGTATATCAACCCGGGCCGCTCGTGCGGATCCTGCCATGCCTGCCGTAACGGCGAGCCGACCAACTGCGTCGCATACACCTTCCAAGGCTATTTCGGCTTCGGGCCGAGCTCGAAGCAGATTTACAAGCAATATCCATACGGCGGCTTCGGCCAGTACGCAACCGCGCCGGCTGACGGTCTGGTCAAGCTGCCGCCGGCGGTCAGCTTCGAGCAGGCTGCCCGTTTCGGTTATTTGGGCACGGCCTATTCGGGCTTGCGCAAGGCAGGCGTCGGCGCCGGCAAGACCGTCCTGATCAGCGGCGCCAGCGGCACGCTGGGTCTCGGCGCGGTGCAGATTGCGCGGGCGATGGGCGCGGTCAAGATTTTCTGCGTCGCGCGTAACCCCGAGTTGCTTGAACGCGTGCGTGCGCTCGATCCGCAGCGCATCCGCACCTTCTCGTATGGTTCCGGCGATCTCGGTGAATGGGTGCGAAGCGAGACGGGCGGCGTGGGTGTCGACGCGGTGCTCGACGCGATCGGCCCGGGCGCGTCGCACCAGGTCACGCTCGATTGCTTGAGGTCGCTAGCCCGTGGCGGCCGTTTGGTTGAAGTTGGCGCAATGTCCGATCCGCTGCCCTTGAATCTGCACGAAATGATGTGCTCGCAGATCAGCCTGATGAGCTCCCTTTGGTTCACGGTCGGCGAAGGCCAGGATCTTGCCTATATGGCCGCAGCGGGCACGCTGGACCTGAGCGTGTTCGATCATCACCGCTATTCGCTGGAGCAGGCCAATGAGGCGCTTGCCGACGCCGAGCAGCGCAAGGGTGGTTTCGTCAACGTGGTGATCGTGCAGTAAGGCATCGCACGGCCCGCATACAACAAACACAAGGAGTTTGAAATGGTAAGACGTATCGTAACCGGTGAGCGCAATGGCAAGTCGGTGGTAGTGTCCGATGGCCAAGTGGAGAATACCCACGACTACGCATCGGTGCCTGGTTTTCGCACCACGCTGGCTTGGGCCACTACTGAGGCCGAGCCCACCTTGCCTTTCGATGGACGCGATCCGGTGGTGGGCATCGAATCCATGTTGCCCGCGCCGCACGGCACTCGCGTGATTGTCGTGCAGTTTCCTCCCGATAGCGTGATGGCTGCGCCGGGCTTCGACGGCGCAGCGGCCGGTGCGGAATACGCAAAGTACCTGCCGGGACTCGCCGAGAGCTTCGATGCCGACGGTTCCGGTTTTCACCGTACCGCGACGGTCGACTACGACGTGATCCTGTTCGGAGAGCTCTGGCTAGAGCTCGATGATGGCGAAGTCCGCCATCTGAAGGCCGGCGACGTGGTGATCCAGAACGGCACGCGCCATGCATGGCGCAACCGCACCGAAACGCCGGCAGTGATGCTGTCCGTGCTGATCGGCGCAAGAACCTGATAGCGAGAGTCTCCACATGTCCCATCATCATGCACACGCGCATCAGGGCGGATTCGACGAGAAAGCCGTCGAGCGGCTTGAATGGAGCGACGCAATGCTGCTCGGCCACGGCCCGATAGACGACGCGCATGAAGAATTCGTGCATGTCGTCAAGGCGCTTGCCGCATGCAATGCGGTAACGGCCCTCGGCTGCCTGCAGGCGGTCGAGGATCATCTGCTTGCGCATTTCGAGACCGAGCGGGAGTTGATGGTGCGGACGGAGTATCCGAATATGGATTGTCATCTCGACGAGCATCAGAAGGTGCTCGACTCGGTGCTGCAGGTGAACGAGCTGGCGAAGATTGGGCAGGTTGGCCTGCGCGACGTGCGGCGCCTTGCCGCTGCGCTTGCGGACTGGTTTCCGAAGCACGCCACTTACCTGGATTCCGCGCTATCGGGGTGGATCAGCAAACGCAGGCATGGTGGCGCGCCGGTGATTCTGCGGCGCGACCTCGGCGCCGGTGTGCAGGAAGAATCGGCTTTCGCCTGAGCGAGGGAGAGTTGTATGTTGATGAAAGATAAGGTGGGCCTGGTGACGGGCGGCGGCTCCGGCATGGGGCGCGCGGCTGCGCTGGCCCTTGCGGCTGAAGGCGCGACGGTGGTGCTTGCCGGCCGCACTGAAGACAAGCTTGCCATTGTGCGCGACGAAATCCTGAAGTCGGACGGCAAGGCCGAGATCAAGGTGATGGATGCTTCGCGTCGTGGAGACAACGAGGCGCTCGTCCAGTTCATCGAGTCGCGTTTCGGCCGTCTCGATTTCGCGTTCAACAATGCGGGCGGTCATGCCGATTTCAAACCGATCCACCAGACCTCGGTCGAGGAGGCGGAATGGATCATTGACCTCAATTTCAAGGGTGTCTATTACGGCGTCAAGTACCAGGTCGAGGCCATGTTGCGTGCGGGTGGCGGGGCGATCGTGAACAATGCATCGATCTTTGGCCTGCGTGGCATGAATGGCATTGCCCATTATGTGGCGGCCAAGCATGCGGTGGTCGGTCTCACGAAGGCGGTTGCGAAAGAGTGCGCGGGCCAGAACATCCGTATCAACGCGGTTTGTCCGGGTGCGACCGAGACGCCGAATTACATGCGCTCGACGGGCGGCGATGTCCATCTTCTCGACGATATGATCCCCATGCGCCGCATCGGCCAGCCGCAGGAAGTGGCTGAGGCTGTGTTGTACCTGCTGTCGGGCAAATCGGCCTATGTGACTGGTACGGCGCTGTCGGTCGATGGCGGCATGACGGCCTGACGCAAGCAACTGCGGACAGAGTCGCCTGTGCGCATGGCAGTGCGCAACGCATTCAACTCAAGGGCTGAGTTCTGTATTGCACGGAACTCGGCCCTTAGTCACTTCTTGGATGCGTTTTTGATCGTCGCCGTCGGCTCATGCCGATGAATGCAAACGGCGCCAATGTTTTTTTGCATTGATGGGATATTGAGTTCACCTACGGGAGCGCCAGCCGGGATGCCGCTACGTACCATGGGATCACTGCTTCGCATAGCACGAAGCTTTTTCCCATACAGTAGGAGACTTTCATGGCAGATCAACCCGTAGTCCGTCGCCGCGTCGTCAAGAACGCCATCAGCGAAGAGCGCACCAACAGCAGCAAAGTCCAGAGCCAGTATCAGCCGTATAAGGATGCGGCATGGGGCTTCATCAATCATTGGTACCCGGCCTTGTTCAGTCATGAACTGCCGGAAGACCATGTCGAGGGCATCCAGATTTGCGGTATTCCCATCGTGCTGCGCCGTGTGGACGGCAAGATCTATGCGCTGAAGGATCAATGTGTGCACCGCGGCGTTCGCCTGTCGGAAAAGCCGATGTGCTTCAACAAGGAAACGATCTCCTGCTGGTACCACGGTTTCACCTTCGATCTCGACTCGGGCGTGTTGTCCACCATCGTGGCCAACCCCAACGACAAGCTGATCGGCACGACCGGCATCACCACTTATCCGGTGCAGGAAGTGGCCGGCATGATTTTCGTGTTCGTGCGCGAAGACGATTTCCCTGACGCCGATGTCCCGCCGCTGTCCGATGACCTGCCGTTCCGCTTCCCGGAAAACAGCGAGCGCTTCCCGCACCCGTTATGGCCGTCCGCGCCGAGCGTGCTGGACGAAGGCGCAGTGGCATTGGGCATGCACCGCACCGGCTTCGGCAACTGGCGTATCGCTTGCGAGAACGGCTTCGACAATGCCCACATCCTGGTCCACAAGGACAACACGATCGTCCATGCCCTGGATTGGGTTCTGCCTTTGGGCATCCTGCCGACCAGCGATGACTGTATTGCCTCGGTCGAGGACGATAAGGGTCCGAAGGGACTAATGCAGTGGCTGTTCACCGAGAAGTGGGCGCCCGTGCTCGAGAACGAAAAGCTGGGACTCAAGGTGGAAGGCATCAAGGGCCGCTTCTACCGTACCTCGGTCGTGTTGCCGGGCGTGCTGATGGTCGAGAACTGGCCGGAAGAGCACGTGGTGCAGTATGAATGGTACGTGCCGATCACCGACGACACGCACGAATACTGGGAAGTGCTGGTGCGCGTTTGTCCGACCGAGGCAGAGCGCAAGAAATACCAGTATCGCTTTGACCGCGTCTACAAGCCGCTGGCGTTGCACGGCTTCAACGACTGCGATCTGTATGCCCGCGAAGCGATGCAAAATTTCTATTCCGACGGCACCGGCTGGGATGACGAGCAACTGGTGGCGACGGACGTGTCTCCTATCACCTGGCGCAAGTTGGCGTCGCGCTGGAACCGCGGCATCGCCAAGCCAGGGCGCGGCGTGGCCGGCGCACTGAAGAACACCAGCCTGCGCTTCAAGGACACCGCCGACGGCCTGCGCCCCGGCTACAAGGTCCCCAAGATTCCGGACGAAGAGTAGGTCACTAAGCCACGGACAGGGTCGCGCCATTGTGTGCGGCCCTGTTTCGCCATCTCGTAACCCTGCCGGTCTCTGTCCGGCGTCTTCCGTGGCCTGGAGTCAGCATGGAAAACGAATTGCATTATTTGGAAATGTCCGAGCTGTCGCCGCTGATCCGCGCCGGCAAGATCTCGCCCGTCGAAGTCACGAAAGCGCAACTGGCGCGCATCGAGAAGCTCGACGGCAGTCTCAACAGCTATGCCTACGTCGCGGCGGAGCAGGCGTTGGCGCAGGCGCGCCAGGCCGAAGCTGAACTTGCGCGCGGCGAATATCGCAGCCCCTTGCACGGCGTGCCGATTGGCGTCAAAGACCTGTTCTGGACGAAGGACATGCCGACCACGGCGGGCACTACGATTTACCGCGACTTCCTGCCGCCGGAAGACGCCACGGTGGTGACGCGCCTGAAACAAGCGGGCGCGGTGATCCTCGGCAAGCTGCGCATGACCGAGGGCGCATTCGCCATCCATCATCCCGACTTGCCGGCGCCGGTCAATCCCTGGGGCGCGGCGCACTGGGCCGGCGCCTCATCCAGCGGCAGCGGCGTGGCTACTGCCGCCGGCTTGTGCTATGCGGCGCTGGGCACCGACACCGGCGGCTCGATCCGTTTCCCCTGCGCGGCCAATGGCCTGACCGGCCTCAAGCCGACCTGGGGTCGGGTGAGCCGGCACGGTGCATTCGAGCTGGCGGCCAGCCTTGACCATGTCGGCCCCATGGCCCGCAGCGCCAAGGACGTTCTCCTCCTGCTGTGCGCCATCGCCGGCCATGACTCCAAGGACCCCACTTCGCTGCCCGGGGCATGCCTGGAAATTCCCGGCATCGACGAAACCTTCAAGGGTCTGCGCGTCGGCGTGGACGAGTCCTGGCTGAGCGACGGCGTCGATCCTGCCATCCAGCATGGCCTGCAACAGATCATGGCGCTCATTCGTGAAGGCGGCGGCATTTTGCAAAGCGTGCGGATGCCCGATACCCGCGCCGTGAGCACGAACTGGGAGCGCCATTGCGGTGTGCAGACCGCGATTGCGCACGAAGCCACTTATCCGAGCCGCGCCGCCGAATACGGTCCTGCCTTGAGCCGCCTGATCGACGGCGGGCGCGAACTGGGCGGCATGGATTACCAGCGCATCCTGCTGGCGGCGCAGCGATTTACCGGCGAAGTCGATGCCTTGCTCGATCAGGTCGATGTGGTGCTGGCGCCGGTGCAGCCCTATGCCGCGCCGACCTACGAGCAGCTGGCCGACCTCGCGCTGGACCCCGAAGCGAATCGCCGTCTGATCCAATTCACCTCGCCGTTCAACGTGAGCGGCCATCCGTGCCTGAGCCTGCCTTACGGCTGCACGCAACAAGGCCTACCCTTGGGCGCGCAATTCATCGGGAAAAAGGGCTCGGAAGTCGTCTTGTGCCGCGCCGGCATGGCTGCACAGCGCGTCAGCGACTGGCACAAGCAGCATCCGCCCGGAATCTGAATTCATCGCAATGAAAAACACCATGCCTCACGTCACATTCAACTATGCCGACGGCGTCAGCCGCAGTTTTGAAGTCTCTCCCGGCGAGCTCGTCCTCGACGCTGCCATCGCCGCCGAGATTCCCGTGCTGTACCAGTGTCAATCGGGAAGCTGCTCCACCTGTGCGGCCACACTGTCGTCCGGCGACGCGCAGACCCGCGCCGGCGCCAGCTCGACCCTTTTGGCCAGCGAAGTGGCCGCCGGCACGCGCTTGCTATGCGTGTGCGAAGCCAGGTCGGATTGCAGTTTCGACCTCGCCTACACCAGCGAAGCCGGCGTCAGCGTCGCGCACGATGCGCATGCCTTCATCGACTCTGTCGAGCAAATCGCCAGCAATGCCGTGCGCCTGACCGTGGAATTGGCCGAGGGAGAGTGGATGGAATTCCGTCCCGGCCAATTCATGCAGATCGAAGTGCCTGGACTGGGCGTGCTGCGCAGCTATTCGCCCTCGAGCGTGGGCACCGACGTGCCGAAGATGGAGTTCCTGATACGCATCCTGCCCGACGGCGCGATGTCCAACTTCCTGTCGAAGGAAGCCGAGCCGGAACAAGTGCTCAAGCTGCGCGGCCCGTACGGCTCCTTCTTCCTGCGCGAAGAGAAAAAGCGCGCGCCGCATATTTTTGTGGCCGGTGGCACCGGGCTCGCGCCCATCCTGTCGATGATCGACACGCTGCGCCAGAGCGGCGGACGCAAGCCTCCCATGCTGCTCAGTTTCGGCTGCGCCACGCCGGATGCGCTGTTCTGCCTGGAAGACATCGAGCTGCGCAAGCAATGGCTGCCGACGCTTGAATCGCGCATCTGCGTCGACCGCGATCCGCAGGAAGGCATGCATCACGGCAATCCGGTCAGCGCTCTGTGCGAAGGCGATGTGCAGCCCGATACCGTTGCTTATCTCTGCGGGCCGCAAGTCATGATCGACGCCGCTGCCAAGCGCCTGATCGAGCTGGGCGCGGACCCGGCCAACATCTACAGCGAACAATTCACGCCGAGCAATTGAGAAAAGAAGGAACGCCGACATGCTGCCCACAACTACTCCCGTCCCGTTCTCCGTCGAACAGAAGAAATGGTATGAGCAGGCCTGCGCGAAGATCGACCCCAAGCGCCTGCAACAACTGCTGTTCGCGCTGACCGACATCCACAGTCCGACCGGTTCCACACGCGCGGCCAGCGAATTCATGGTCGCTCACCTGGGCAAGATAGGCTTCGAGGCCGACTACCAGCCGCTGACCGAAATCAGCGGCAACGTCAAGGCGCAGTACAAGGGCTCGGGCGGCGGCGCTTCCGTGATGCTGTATGCGCCGATCGACACGCACCTCGACTGCACGCCGGAAGAAAGAGAATTGCTGACCGGCCCGGCCACCGAAGCCGACATGCAGCCGAGAGCGCAACAGATCGACGACTGGGTGTTCGGCCTGGGCGCGTCCAATCCCAAGGGCATGATCGCCACGCTGACCGAAGTCGCCACCGCCCTGATCGAAGCGAAGGTGCCGCTGCGCGGCGACCTGCTGATGGGCATGGCCGACGGCGGCATGCCGGTGGATATATCGGCGCGCCAGCACGCAGGCATGTCCGGTGGCGTGCTGCATCTGCTCAACCGTGGCATGTATCCCGACTTCGCCATCATCATGAAGCCGTGGAACTGGGTTTATCACGAAGAGCCCGGCATGGCCTGGTTCAAACTGCGCGTGTACGGCACGCTGGGTTATGCGGGCGTGCCGCACGACATTCCCGGCTTCCGCAGTTCGGTTGGAGCGACGGCGACCGTCATTCCCGAGCTGGAGAAATGGATCATCGACTATGCCGAGAAAAACACCTCGGGCGTGGTCAAGCCGCATGGCTGGATAGCGGGCATACGCGGCGGCGATCCCGAGCGTCCGGCCTTCCCGTCCTTCCTGACCGAATTGTTCTTCGACGTGCGCGTCAATCCGCGCATGTCGCCGGCCGAAGTGAAAGCGCAGTTCGCCGCCTTCGTCGCCGACCTCAAGGCACGCCGTCCCGGGCTGGAGATGGATTGGGAAATGTATGGCTCCGTGCCCGGCGGCACGACCGATCCGCAGAACTGGATCATCCAGTCGTGCAAGCGCGGTTGGGAACTGATCGAAGGCAAGCCGCATGGCATGCCGGATCTATTGGGAGGTCAGACCGACGGCGCGGCCTTGCGCCGCTGGGGCGTCCCGACCGCGCGCGTCGGTTGGCCGTGGCCGGCGCAAGGCGCGCCGCTGCCGGTGGCGGAAGGACTGGGCGGCATGGGCGCGACCTACATTCCAGAACTCATCCCCTGCGCCAGGAAAATCATGTATGCATTGATCGATACGCTGACGCGCTCGCGCAGCGAAATGGGTTTGTAAACGTCTTAATCAGGAGTCGGAAATTAAAGCGGCAGAGTTGCGATGAGTTCCCTCCCCTTCAAGGGGAGGGTTAGGGTGGGGATGGGTTTTAAGCGCAATCGAATAAAACCCATCCCCATCCCAACCTTCCCCTTGAAGGGGAAGGAGCCTTAGTGGCTTAACTGTCGCCTTACTTCGTGACTACTGAGTAAAAAATTAAAGGAGACCAGTCATGAAAAAGAAACGCATCAAGCTCATCGTTCCCGTGCCGATGAACGAACAGACCAAAGCCATGTTCGCCTCCCAGCTTCCTCCAGGCATGGTGCGCGACGACATCGAAGTGGAGTTCGTCGGCGCAGGCAGCGTGCTGAGCTTGGCCGACAGCTACTACGACACCACCATGATGGACGCCGCCGTGCTGGCCGCCGGCATGAAGGCCGAGGAAGAGGGTTTCGATGCGGTTTGCATCAATACTGTCAGCGACTCCGGTCTCTACGGTTTGCGCTCGCGCTTGTCCATCCCCGTGATGGCGCCGGGCCAGAGCGCATTCCATCTGGCCTGCACGCTGGGTCACAAGTTCAGCGTCCTGACGATGTGGCCGCAGTGGTTCGCGCTCTACCGCAAGACGCTCAAGGAATACAACCTCGAATCCCGCCTGGCATCGATACGCGCCATCAATGTGCGTCCCGATACCGAGTCCTTGTTGCAAGGCAAGGAAGAGATCGTGTTCGGCAAGCTGCTGGAGCAGGGCAAGCTGGCCATTGAGGAAGACGGCGCGGATGTGCTGGTGCTGGGGTCTACCACCATGCATCAGTCGCATGCTTATCTGGCGGCGAACTTGCCGGTGCCGGTCCTCAACCCAGGGGTGATTGCCTACAAGATGTGCGAAATGCTGCTAGACCTCGGCATCGCTCACAGCAAGACTGCCTTCCCCAGTCCGGAAGTGATCAAGGATCAGGCATTTCGCATTTGACAGGGTAAGTCCATGAAAACCTCACAAGCGGCAGCCGCTGCGCTGTCGACCGACCTCACCATTCACGAAGCGATTGCAGCCTTCCGTTACGGTACGCTGACCAGCACGGCCCTGGTCGAAGCCTGTCTGCGGCGCATCGAGGAACTCAAACATCTCAATGTCTTTGTGACCGTCGATGCGCAGGGCGCGCTGCAAGCTGCCGCGCAAGCCGACAAGGACCGCGCGGCCGGGAAGCCTCTCAAGCCTCTAGCCGGCATTCCCATCGTGGTCAAGGACAATATCCATGCCGCCGGCCTGCCGTGCACGGCAGGTTCCCCGGCGCTGGCCGATTTCGTGCCGGAAAAGGATGCCCCAACATTGCGAAAGCTGCGCGACGCAGGTGCCATCGTGCTGGGCAAGACCAACATGAACGAGTTCGCCTTCGGCGCGACGGGTTATAACCCTTCATTCAATACGGGGAGCAAGGTGGGCGTGCGCAACGCCTACGACAGCGAACGGATTGCCGGCGGTTCGTCCTCGGGCAGCGCGGCAGCGATAGGCGCGCGCATGGCGCTGGCGGCGCTAGGCACGGACACGGGCGGGTCGATGCGCATCC
>Ga0070682_100001394_pt1 | contig 13612 bp, 11 predicted proteins | sample KBSC63LmetaG_FD_64668 | JGI IMG/M metagenome (GOLD analysis project Ga0070682, IMG submission 64668) | Corn rhizosphere microbial communities from Kellogg Biological Station, Michigan, USA - KBS C6-3L metaG | ecosystem: Host-associated > Plants > Roots > Rhizosphere | place: USA: Michigan... | reverse complement strand
GTGGAAAACGCGATCAACGCGGGCGACCTCACGGCGCGCACGAAGCGCCGCAGCGGAACGCGGAAGAGCAGCGCGACCGGCAGCAGCACGAGCAGGAAGAAAACGATCAAGGCCCCGTAAAGCGTAAGCACCAGCTGGCCGAGATTGAGCAGCACGCCGACTCCACTCTTGCCCACCGCGACTGCGATGGCGGCACCGATTCCGAAGGGCGCGAATCGCATCACCATCATTGTGAACTTGAACATCACATCGGCGACACCCTCGCACATCGAGAGCACAACCTCCTTCGATTTGCCCTGAACCTTCGATAGCGCTACGGCAAAAATCACCGCAAAGAAAACGATTTGCAGGACTTCGTTGTTAGCGGCCGCCTCGAAGAAGCTCTTCGGCACCAGGTGCTCGAGAAAGCTCGTTCCGGTCGGCGCGTTCTTGGCGAGATCCTTGACCTTGTCCGTCGATGCGGCGAGAGACACGCCATCTCCAGGCCTGACCAGGTTTACGGCCACCAGGCCGATCACGAGGGCCAGACTGGTGACGATCTCGAAATACACGATCGATTTGAATGCGAGCCGTCCGACTCGCTTCATGTCGTCGCCATGACCTGCGATGCCGACCACGAGGGTGCAGAAAATGAGCGGCACGATGATCGAGCTGATCATCCTCAGGAACATGGTCGAGAGCGGCGCCAGCTTTACAGCGAAGGTTGGGTTCACGACGCCTATGATGACGCCAACGACCATCGAGATCAGGATCCACGACGTGAGCGGGATGCGTCGGATATGGCGAATCATGAGTCTATGATTCCCGGCTCAGCGTTCGATCGGCGAGGGGGGCTCGATCGGAACCGGCCGCGACCCGCGCCTGAGCGTCGAGTGCCCGTACCCGTAAATCACGTAGAGCGCGAGTCCGATCAGGAGCCACCATCCGAATCGCACCCATGCAAGGTGCGGCAGCCCTATCATGACGAACACGCAGAGACTCGCTCCCAGGATTCCTACCACGTGCACAAACGGGACTCTGAACGGCCGCGGCCTCGTCGGATCGGTGTACCGCAACACTATCACCCCGACGCAGACCAGCGCGAACGCAAAGAGAGTCCCGATGTTGGTCAGGTCATATGTCTCGCCGGCGTCCCCGATCAGCGACCAGAGTGCGACGAAGACGCCGGTCAGAATCGTCGTGATGTACGGCGTCCTGTACTTGCCGTGGATCTTCGCCGCCCAGTGCGGAAGAAGTCCGTCGCGTGCCATCGCGAAGAAGATGCGCGGCTGTCCGTACTGGAATACGAGCAGCACCGCGGCCATTGAGAACACCGCACCGAGCGCGACGATCTTCGCGATGCTGGTCATCCCTGTGGCGTTGAGAGCGTACGCGAGCGGATCAGCCGCCGTTCCCAGGTCTTTCGACGGGACCATGCCGGTGAGTACCGCACCGATGACGATGTAGATCACGGTACAAATCGCCAGTCCGCCCAGAATTCCAATCGGCAGGTTCCGCTGCGGATTCTTTGTCTCTTCCGCCGCGGTGGAGATGGCGTCGAAGCCGATGTAAGCGAAGAACACGATTGCCGCCCCCTGATGTATTCCCGTGAATCCATTGGGGGCAAAGGGATGGTAGTTCGCAGTATTGATGTGCTGAGTTCCCATCACAATGAAGAGGGCGAGCACGATCAGCTTGACGGCAACCATGATGTTGTTGGCGCGGGTGCTCTCCCTCACGCCCACCAGCAAAAGCCAGGTAATGAGGGCGACGATCGCGAACGCCGGGATATTTATGAGAATCGGAATCCCCGCCACGCGTGGCGCCGTCTCGAGCAACCCATGGACCTGGGGATTGGAGCTGAGTAGCGCTGTCCGGTAACCCGTGGTGAGCCACACCGGGATCGAGATCCAGTCTCCCACCAGAGACTTGAAGTAATCGCCCCAGGAGATTGCGACGGCGACGTTGCCGACCGCGTACTCGAGAATGAGATCCCAGCCGATGATCCAGGCGACGAGCTCTCCCAGCGTTGCGTACGAGTACGCGTACGCGCTGCCCGCCTGCGGAATCATCGATGCGAGCTCGGCGTAGCAGAGGCCTGCCAGTGCGCAGCACACGCCCAGCAGAAGAAACGAGATGACCAGCGCTGGTCCCGCACCAACCCGAATGACGTTTCCCGCAGCATCCACCTGGCCGGCCGCCGCGGAACCGATCGATCCAAAGATGCCGGCGCCGATCACCGCGCCGATTGCGAGCATGATGAGATCGCCCGAGCCAAGCACGCGCTTCAGCCCGTTCGGATTCTCACCCTCGGCGAGAAGCGCGGCGATCGGCTTCCGCGCGAATAGCGATCGGATCATGTGAGACTGGAAAAAAGTTTACCCCGGTGCACCATTTCGATGCACCGGGGCGTCGTCAACAAATCAGGCAACCGCACTTTTGACGCGCATGGCATAGAAGGAACGCCACACGAACGTTACGGACACGAGGAAAAACACTGCCGCGAGAATGTGCGTCAGCGTCGAGCCGCGCGTCTCGGTGAGCGATACCGCCAGCTCCACCGCGAGAAGGCCGAAGAGAGTCGTGAACTTGATGATCGGGTTGAGCGCGACCGAAGAGGTGTCCTTGAATGGATCTCCCACCGTGTCTCCGACCACGGTTGCCGCGTGAAGCGGCGTTCCTTTCTGCTTCAGCTCTACCTCGACGATCTTCTTCGCGTTGTCCCACGCGCCACCAGCGTTGGCCATGAAGATCGCCTGGAAGAGACCGAACAGCGCGATCGATATCAGGTATCCAATGAAGAAGTAAGGCTCGACAAAAGCGAATGCGAGAGTCGCGAAGAACACCGTCAGGAAAATGTTGAACATTCCCTGCTGCGCGTACTTGGTGCAGATCTCCACGACCTTCTTGCTGTCCGCGACCGACGCCTTTGCCGTGCTTTCCAGATTGATGTTCGCCTTGATGAACTCTACCGCCCTATACGCGCCGGTCGTAACCGCCTGGGTGGACGCGCCCGTGAACCAGTAGATCATTGCGCCACCCGCGATGAGGCCGAGCAGGAATGGCGGGTGCAGGATCGACAGGTTGGCGATGAACTCGGGCTGCAATCCATGCGTCAATCCGACGATGATCGAGAAGATCATCGTTGTCGCCCCGACAACAGCGGTTCCGATGAGCACCGGCTTCGCTGTCGCCTTGAACGTGTTTCCGGCCCCGTCATTTTCCTCGAGGAGGTCTTTCGCTCTCTCGAAGTGTGCATCGAAGCCGTAGTCATTCTTGATCTGCTGCTGGATTCCCGGAATCTGCTCGATCTGTGACAGCTCGAACACCGACTGCGCATTATCCGTGACGGGACCGTAGGAATCGACGGCGATCGTCACCGGGCCCATGCCCAGGAACCCGAACGCGACTAGTCCGAACGCGAACACCGCCGGCGCAATCATCAGCGCGCCGAATCCACCGGTGCTGACGAGGTAACCGATCGACATCAACACCATGATCGCCATGCCCAGCCAGTAAGCGCTGAAGTTTCCGGCGACGAGGCCCGAAAGAATATTCAGCGACGCGCCGCCCTCGCGCGACGACGTCACGATCTCGCGGACGTGCGCGGATTCAGTGGATGTGAACACCTTCACCAGCTCCGGAATGATCGCGCCGGCGAGCGTGCCGCAGGTGATCACCGTCGAGAGCTTCCACCAGAGGGAGCCATCGCCGAGGTGCGGCAGCAGCATGAAGGAGACGAGGTACGTCAGCGCAACGGAGATCAGCGACGTCAGCCACACCAGCGACGTAAGTGGCGCTTCGTAGTTCATGTGATCGGCGGTCTCGTAGCGCGCTTTCGCGATCGCTTCGTTGATCATGTACGAGAGTCCGCTTGCGACCACCATCATGATGCGCATCACGAAAATCCACACCAACAGCTGCACCTGCACTGCCGGCTCACGCACTGCAAGCACAATGAAGGAGATGAGCGCAACTCCCGTCACACCGTACGTCTCGAATCCATCCGCGCTCGGTCCCACCGAGTCGCCGGCGTTGTCGCCGGTGCAATCCGCGATGACACCCGGATTTCGCGCGTCGTCTTCCTTGACGTTGAAGACGATCTTCATGAGATCGGCCCCGATGTCGGCGATCTTGGTGAAGATTCCGCCCGCGATACGGAGTGCCGCGGCGCCGAGGGATTCACCGATGGCAAATCCGATGAAGCACGGGCCCGCGTAGTCGCCGGGAATGAACAGCAGGATGAAGAGCATCAGCACCAGCTCGACGCTGATGAGAAGCATACCGATGCTCATGCCAGCGCGAAGCGGGATCGAGTAGCACGGATAAGGCTTGCCGCGAAGGCTGGCGAATGCGGTGCGAGAGTTCGCGAAAGTGTTGATCCGGATTCCGAACCACGCCACGCCGTAACTGCCCGCGATGCCGATGAGGCTGAAGAGCAGAATGATCGCAACTTTGGTGGCAGGGAACGGAAGCAGCACGCCGAAGTAGAGGACGATCACCAGTCCGATGAACACCTCGAGAATCAGGATGAACTTCCCCTGGGTGATCAGATATGTCTTGCAGGTCTCGTAGATCAGCTCCGAGATCTCGCGCATCGACTCGTGCACGACCATTCCTTTGAGCTGGCGATACATCACCAGTCCGAAGAGCAGTCCCAGGGCGCAGACCACCAATCCGCCCATCAGCAGCGAGCGCCCGGCGATGTTACCCAGGAACTTGACCTGGGATAAGTCAGGAATGAGCAGGTTCGCTTCGCCGCCAGGCTGGTGCTGCACCTGAACCTGCTGCGCGCTCCCCGTCGCGGACGCCGCCATCGCGCTGTCGGCTGGGCTGACCTGACCGGCGAGCTGCGCCTGCGCGCGCTGTCCGAACGTGATCAAGAGTGTGAATGCGACCGCAAGAATACGGACAACGACTGCAAACTTCCGATTCATTCTGAATTCTCCAAGGGTGAAAAACAGCAGGCCGGAAAGGCCGGTTGTCGTGCTCAGCGAGCTGGTGCGGATTCCACTTTGCGCCAGATGAAAAACACTGGGACGCCGAGCAGTACGATCACGAGGCCCCAAAGGGACTGGGCTCGCGTCTGATCGGCGATCAGCAGGATCACTGCGATCGCCAAAGCGAGAATGATGTATAAAGCCGGCAGCACTGGGTAGCCGACCACCCTGTATGGCCGCTCGGCGTCGGGCCGCAGCTTTCGCAGCCGGAACAGCCCAATTGTCGTCAGCGCGTAGAAAATCAGCGCCGCGAAAATCACGTAGTTGAGAAGCTGCCCGTACGTTCCCGTCAGACAGAGGAGGCTGGTCCAGATCGACTGCGCGATAAGAGCCGACGACGGCACGTTGTTCCGATTGAGCGTGCCGGCCCTGCGGAAGAACAGTTTGTCGCGCGCCATCGCATAGTAGACGCGAGCGCCCGAGAGGATAAGACCATTGTTGCAGCCGAACGTCGAGATGAGAATGGCAGCAGCCATGATGGACGCGCCCACGGCGCCGAATATCGTTTCCGCTACAGCGCTCGCGACACGATCCTGCGTGGCGTATTGAATGCCCCGCTCCAACACCGTTGCGCCGTCTTTCACGCCATGGAGCGGTAACGCGCTGAGATACGAGACGTTGGCGAGGAGATAGAGAAGGCAGACGAGCCCGGTCCCGTAGATCAGTGCACGGGGAAGATTTCTTTGCGGCGAGTGAACTTCGGCCGCCGCGAACGTCACGTTGTTCCACGCGTCGCTGGAGAACAGCGAGCCTACGAGGGCCGCGCCGAACGCGAGCACGAACGCCGGCGTGAACGAGACAGGATTGAAGTTCCCGCTGGAAAAGTTGGCTGTGATCGCCTCGGCGTGACGGCCGAGCGTGAGCCCAAGGAGAATGAGGGCGGCGAGCGCTCCAGTTTTCACGACGGTGAGCGTCGTCTGCACCCACTTCCCTTCCTTGATGCCGCGCAGGTTGATCCAGGTCAGCACCCAGATCGAGATCAGCGCGATCAGGCGCTGCGGCGACAATCCTAGCTGAACGGGATCTCCGGCGGTCGCGAAGTCCATCTGCGGAAACCATGCGTACCGGTCCGGGCCGATCGCCGGCCAGAGGACGCCGAGGTATTTCCCGAAGGCAACGGCTACGGCGGCGATCGTCCCGGTCTGGATCACGACGAAAAGGGTCCAACCGTAAAGAAAGCCCATGAGCGACCCCATGGACTCCCGAAGAAATACGTACTGACCGCCAGCCTTGGGATACATCGCCGCGAGCTCGCCGTATGCGAGGGCGCCGAAGATTGTGACGACCCCGGAGACTACCCAGGCCATCAGGAGCCAGAAGGGAGAATTCACGGTCCGGGAAATGTCCGCCGAGACGATGAATATTCCGGAACCGATCATCGAGCCCGCGACGAGCATCGTCGCGTCAGTGAGCGTCAAGGCTTTGACGAATTCGCGCGACGACGGGGGTGTGTCGGCCGTGGATGTCGTGGGTGTCAACGCTCTCCTCAAAATGCTCGGTTTCGGCCGGGGCGATCGCCTCCTCTACAGCGGGCAGAAGTTACCCGCGCCAGGAGTTTTTTGCTAGGGAACGGGGCTAGAAAATGATCTCGATTTCCGCCGTGTCGGGCTTCGGAGTTCCATCCGCATGGACGCCCGGTCTGAAGCGCATCGACTTGAGCACTTCGGTGACCCGCTTGTTGTAATCGCCGTCGCGCGTTGGATTGAAGCCGAGCAGCCTCGAGTTTCCCTTCGCGTCGACCTCGAAGAACGCCTTCATGTGAAATCCCTTCACCGCGTTTGGCGCGGGCATCGGCGGAATGAAGAGATCGCGCACCGTCGGCGGATAGTCTTTCCCGGGCCCACCGCCCGTGCCCGGGCCGAGTCCGCTGCCGCGCCCCGTGCCTTCGCCCGAACCGACACCGCCACCAGTACCCGGTCCCGCGCCAGCGGTGCCGGCATTGCCACTGCCCGCACCGACGACTGGCGTAGTCACCGGTGTGGGAGTCACCTGCTGCGCGGGCGTCACAGGCGATTCAACGGGAGGTTTTGGCTCTGGCGGTTTCACCGGAGGAACCGTCTCACGCGTCACCGTCGGCATGACCGTCGGATCAGACCTGACGCGCACGTACTGGAGATGTTCGGTAGTCGAGCCTGCCCCGTTCGCGCCACCGCCACCGCCGCCCGCAGGCCCGGGCCCGCCGCCCCCCAAAACGTCAGGTCGCGTGAAATCCGAGGACCCGACGATTGGGGCCAGAATGAGAAAGAGGATCAACGCGTGCACGAGCAGCGACGCAATGATCCCTTTCCATTCCTTCTCGTTCTTTTGCCGCTGCTCGAAAGTCGGGTAGCGCGTGACTACTTCACATCCTTCGGAGTGGTCGCAATAACCTTGACACCAGCTCCGCGCGCCACATCCATCGCTGTGATTACATCCGAGTACTTCACAGTCGGATCACCCTTCACGAAGATGATCTTGTCGGGGCGCGGATCGTAGATCTCCTTGAGCTTCCGGGCGAGATCGGCCTTGGTCACCGGCTGTGAGTTGATCTTGAAGGTGTTTCCCGGCAAAACCTCGAGCACGATCTGCGACGGGGGTGGCCCGCTGTTCGTATCGTCCGGCGTCGGATCAGGCAGCTGCAGATCGATCGCCTTCCGCGACATCGGTATCACCATCATGAAGATGATGAGCAGAACGAGCAGCACGTCGATCATCGGCGTGACGTTGATCTCGTTCGTCAGAGCGCTGTTGCTCCCTCCAGACATGGCCATTACTTCTTTCCTCCCGCTGGTGGAGCGTTGAACATGTTGTCAGTCTGAACCGCGGAGATCGTACCCGGCCGCTGATCGGTGATCATACCCGTCACGCGGACATCGTTGTGAGCCGCGATGTCGAGCGCGTCGAGAACTTTCCCGTACTGCAGATCCTTGTGCGCCTTCACATAGAGAAGCTTGTCTTCGGTGCGGTTCTCGAAGATCGCCTTCAGTCGGGTCCCGAGCTCCGCATTCGGGATCGCCTGCTTGTTCAGATAGTACTGCCCGTTGGCGTCGATACCGAGAACCTGGTCCTGATCTTCTTCAGGATGCGGCTTGAGGTTGACGCCCGTGGGCGGAATCGCCTGGAATCCCGACGTGATCGCCGGAATCACGAGCATGAAGATGATCAACAGCACGAGCATGACGTCGATCATCGGCGTCACGTTCGGTGACGCCTTTACGCCCCCTGAGGAGCCAGCAGACATCGCCATTGTTTAACCCTCCCCGGGTTTACTGCGAGATCGGGTTGGAGCCGGCGGTCGCGGTGGTGTTGAACTCGCGTGTGAAGCGCGAGCGGCCGAATTCGCCGGTGCCCGAGATGTTCTTGATCATGTAATCGATCATTTCCTTCGACGTGTACGTCATCTCGGCCGTGAGATTGTCGATCTTGATCTGGAAATAGTTGAAGAGCCACACTGCCGGGATCGCGACGATGAGACCGAAGGCGGTCGTGATGAGTGCCTCGGATACGCCGGACGAGATCGACGCCAGTCCGCCGGAGCCGGAAGCGGCCATGGCGGCGAAGGAGTTCACGATTCCCATCGTGGTACCGAGCAGTCCGACGAACGGCGCGGTTGCACCGACGGTCGCCAGAATTCCGAGGCCACGCTTCAGGTCGGTGATCGTCATCAGCATCTCGCGCTCGACCGCGCGCTCGGCCGAATTGATGTCGGCGACGGTGACGGATCCATCCTGGATCAGCGGGCGAATCTCGGTCAGCGCGCCACCGAGAACGCGGGCGACGTGCGACTTCTTGTACTTGTCCGCGAGCGTGACGGCTTCGGCGAGGTTGTCTTCCTCGAGGAACTGCGAGAACTCAGGAGCGAATTTGCGCGTCTCTTTCTGCGCCGCGCGTAGGTCCCACCACTTCTTGATGGCGACTGACAGCGACCAGATGGACATGATGGCGAGGACATACACGATGCCCTTCGCGAAGTTGCCCATCTGGTTGTAAATGTCGAGTAATGACAGCTGCATTGTTTACTCCGGGGAGGTTGTTGTTAGCGCGGAACGGCGAACTGGAACGACTGTTGGACCAGCTGATTGACCGGCTTTCCGCCGATCATCGCTGGACTGAATTTCATCCTCGGCAGGACGCTCTTTACAGCCTGCGAGAAAAGCTCATTCGTGGACTTCAGGATCTTGAAGTCATTGTCGACGGAAGCCTTGCCGTCCGCATGCACGACGAACTGGGCCTGAACTTCCCCAGCGATGCCCGAGCTCTCGAGAACCGAGGGATACTTCGGCTTCGGGCTGTCCTGGAGCATCTCTGCCGGCTTCTCGACCTGGAACTCGAAATAGGTCTGGTTGGTGACCGGGCCTGTGCCTCCAACTACTCCATTGCCCGTTCCGCCCTTCACGCCCTTACCGCTGAAATCGCTTTCATTGGTGATGGCCTTGGACAGATCGATCTCGGGAATCTTGATGTCGATTTTCACCGGAGCGCGCAGCACCTGAAATCCCTTCGGCGGTGGCGGCTTCACGATGACTTCCTTGGGAGGGGTCTCCTTGGGAGGCTCCTTCGGCGGCTCCTTCTTCACCTCTACGAACTGGATCTTTTCCGCCTTCGCCTTCTCGTCCTTGACGCCGGCGCGGGCCGTCGCGTACACGGCTCCAGCGATGAGGAAAGTGTGCAGCACGACGCTGAACACCGTACCTCCAGCCATCTTCTGCTTCTTCGCCTTCGACTCGATTAATTGATTAAACATTCCTCACCTAGGTAGGAAGTCCGTGACGAATACTGTTCCGAACCGTAACGCGATGGAATAGGCGCAAGATTAAGAATCCATGAAATAGTACCAAGACTTAACTATCTCGACAGCTTGAACACGAAGGGCATCTGGACGAGCTGTCGTACTTTCCTCCCGCCGACCTCGGCGGGAGCGAACCGCATGTCCCGCAGGGTCGCTCGGACTTCCCTCTCGAACTGCTCATTGTCGGAGCGCATGAAGGAAATGCTTCCCGGTTCCACCCGCCCCTGATCATCGACTACGAAAACGGCGACGACCTCGCCCTCGATGCCAGCGATCCTGAGTGCGTCCGGATAGTGCGGCGAACTTCCACCCGGCAACATGGCGACCTGCTTCTCGACCTGGTCCGCGCGAAAAGTCCCGCCGGACGTGGGCAGCGGAGTTCCCGCGCCACCGGCGGCGTCCGCTTGAACCCGGGCGAAGTCACCGGGCCTCCCCACTATAGGGTCGACAGTGACGGGGACTACTGAGATGTCAGGTATCTTTACGTTTACAAGAATTGGTCGCCGGTTATCTATCGGGGTAGATGGAGTCGTCGGAGCCGAATTCGCGGTAGGAACAGGCTGCGCCGGTGTCAGGAAAGCCACGTGAACGACATCGTCGTTGGGCCGGGCCCTGACATGGGTCTGGGCGGTCGCATATAGCGCCGCCGCGACCAGCGCCGTGTGACCGGTAACGCTCGCGATCGTGCCACCAACCGACCGCTCCGGCTTGAAGCGCGACTCCAGCAGACGTTCGAGCATTTCATCTCCGAGTTGACGTCGCTCTCAACCTCTCGGAGTTCTACACTACATGAAATAGCGCGCGCGTTACGTCCAAATGAAATGCCAATAACGCGCGCATTAGCGCATCGTTAAGCCGTCAGGATTTCTGGTCGGTCGCCACCAGCGGCAGCGTCACCGTGAAGAGGCTCCCGCGCCCGAGGCGTGACGAAGCGGTGAGCGTCCCACCGTGCGCCTGCGCGATCCACTGGCTGATCGCCAGACCCAAGCCAAACCCGCCGCGTTCAGACATCCTCGATCGAACGCGATCCGCGCGCCAGAAACGCTCGAAGATGTGCGGAAAATCCGCCGCCGAAATTCCGATCCCCGTGTCACGCACGGCGAACGTGACGTTGTCCGGATGCCGCCCCAGTCCAAGCTCGACCTTGCCGCCGGGAGGTGTGTACTTGATGGCGTTCGTCACCAGGTTGAGAAAGAGCTGGCGAAGCCGCGTCCGATCCGCCATGACCACGACATCGGCGGTGAACGGCAGGTTGACGGTCACATCCTGCGCCTCTCCGAGAATCAGCGCGGTCTCGTAGACTTCCTGGACGAGTGGCTGCAGCTCCACCGGCTCGCGATGTATGTCGAACCTCCCTTCGTCGGCGCGCGCCAGCGTGAGCAGACTCTCGACGAGATCCGTCATGCGCCTCACCTCCTGGAGCGCTTCCTCGAGCGCCACCATCCGCTCGTTCTGACTTGAGCTCTCCATCATTGCTCTCTCGACGTCGGCGCGCAGAACCGCCAGCGGCGTCTTGAGCTCGTGACTCGCATCCGCCGTGAATCGCCGCAATGCGCCGAACGACGTCTCGAGGCGTCCGATCATCGCGTTCAGCGTCGTCACCAGATCGCCGAAGTCCGTGGTTTCCTCGCTCAGCGCAAGCCGTCGGTGCAGACTCCGCCCATCGGTGATGGCCGCCACCTCGTTGGTGATCTCCGCCAGCTGCCGCTGCGTTCGACCCAACGACAGGAAGGCTCCGATACCAGCGACGACGATGATTATCGGTACGATCAGCGCGGTGTCGATCAGGTATTCGCGTGGGACCGTGCTCGCTCGCGTAGCGACCGCGCCCGAGGCAATCCGGCTCAAGCCGTCAGGGGTTCCCGGAAGCGTATGCGAGACGAAAAGCACCTTCTCCTGCAGCGAGTCGAGCGAGAAGATCAGCGCCTCTCCGGATTTGGGGAGATCCGCGAGCTGCGCCTGAAGCGTCGCCATGTCGTCGGTCTTGAGCCGCATTACATCGCTTGACCGGTACACAGCTCGCCCAAGGGTGTCTACGACGACTATGTATCCGGGCACGGCCTGGAGTCGATCGACCACCTTGTAAGTGAGCCGCTGTATCAGCGCCGTGTCGCGCGTGGCAACGATGCTGTCGCCGGCCCGCGAGGCGTCCGTGATGACGCGGGCCGCGAGATCGCCCTCCGCCGCGGCGTACTGGGCGATGTCATGGTAGACGGCGTTGTTCCTGGCGGTGAGCACCGCCAGGAACAGTGTAACGGCCACCGTGATCATGCCGGCTACGAAAGCCGCTGTCAGCTTGACGCGTGTCGAGACCACCGCGCGCTAGCCCCCCTTTCCGGATCCGCTCTCGTCGCGGATCACGTACCCTACCCCACGGATGGTGTGTATGAGCTTTTTGGCGCTGCTCGCGTCGATCTTCTTCCGCAGATGATTGATCACGACATCCACGATGTTGGTGCCCGGGTCAAAGTGGTATCCCCACGCATACTCGGTGATCAGTGTTCTGCTCATCACTCGGCCCGCGTGGCGCATGAGGTACTCGAGCACCGTGTACTCCTTCGGAGTGAGCTCGATGGCGTGACCACCGCGACTGACTTCGCGCGTATCCAGGTTGAGCCTCAGATCGAGCACCTTGAGCGCCGGCGACAGCCGTGCGCGCGGCCGGCGCGACAGCGCTTCCACTCTCGCAAGCAGCTCCTCGAATGCGAAGGGCTTGGTGACGTAATCGTCCGCTCCGGCGCGCAGCGCCTCCACCTTTGAATCGACCGCGTCCTGCGCCGTAAGAATCAGGACCGGCCTGTCGAAGCCGCGCGCACGAAGGTCGTGCAACACCTGGGAACCGGACTTCCCCGGCAGCCGCATGTCGAGCACGATGACGTCGTACTCCTCGGCGATCGCACGGGCTTCGCCTTCGTCGCCGTTCGCGACGAGATCGACGCCCCAGCGCTGCTCTTCAAAGCCCCGCTTGACGAATTGTCCGACGGTAGGATCGTCTTCGATTACGAGGATTTTCATTGGGCGGGATTTACTTCTGCCAGGTAAAAAGAAAGGCGGGACGCATGGCGCGTCTCCGCGTAACTTACCGGCCGACTACACGCGGTTCAACGCGTGCAGGGTGTGGTCAGTTGACCGGAATTTGACTCCACGTCGCCTTTTGAACCTGAAGCCTCGGCGATTCAGCCCGGGCGAGCGCGGCGTCATAATGAACAGACGCACCACCGCTTGCATAAAACAAAGACGAGATAACCGAGCCGTAAAAGTCACTGCTGCCGAGCCCGTAAACGACGCGGTTCGGCGCGTAGATGGAGTAGAACGCGTCGGCACCGCCGGTAACGCCCCAGTAGTTCGTCTTGGTCGGATCGCTCGGCGTTCCGCAGGCAGTGACCGATAGCGCGGTCGCGGCATGAGTGCCGTTGACGAACGTGCCGCCGGTCGAATAGATGGAATCCTGAACCATGATGTCGACGTGCGGATTGCCGGGCACTGTGATGTTGGAATTACCGGTGAAAACCACCGATTTGAAGAAGTACTGTCCCTGTGTGAGGTTCAGATTGCTTGTGACGTTGAGAACACCATTGCCCGTGTAACCTACAGCTGCCAATTCGGGCGTCACCGGAGAGTAACCGGTGGCCGGGCAGGAGATCACATCGTACGGGGATATAGGCGCGGCGCCTTGCGTTTGTGTCCCGCTGATGTGTACGCCACCGGCAGGGCCAAGCGTGATGGTGCCGCCCGCTGCAACATTGCCTTTGATCGTTGCCCTCTGAACGACCATGGTCTTGTTGGTGGCAACATCGGCCGAGCCATTTGCGGTCGCCGCGGAATAGGGCGCGATGTCGGAGTCATACGCGTCTACCAATCCACC
>Ga0070682_100001392_pt1 | contig 13631 bp, 13 predicted proteins | sample KBSC63LmetaG_FD_64668 | JGI IMG/M metagenome (GOLD analysis project Ga0070682, IMG submission 64668) | Corn rhizosphere microbial communities from Kellogg Biological Station, Michigan, USA - KBS C6-3L metaG | ecosystem: Host-associated > Plants > Roots > Rhizosphere | place: USA: Michigan... | reverse complement strand
GACGGGCTCGCCATCGTGACGGCGCTCGCTTCGCAGACCGGCAGCTTGTCGGACACCGCGGCGGAAGCGACGACGAGCACCGCCGCTGCACCGATCCCCCCGAAGACGGAAACGGCGCCCTCGACGAGCACCGTCGCAAAGCCCGCGCCAGCCACCCGCCTTCACGCCGTGGGCCAATTCCAGGATGAAACGCTGACGGTCTCGAGCGGCGAGCTGCGCGTTCGCAACGACACCGCAGTCACGCTGACAGGCGGTGCCCTTTTCGGCATCGCGCCCGGCACCGCCATTCCCCGCTTCGACCTCACGATCGCGCGCACGAACTTCATCACCACACCCGACGGCGGCGGGCACATCGTCGGCAGCGTCGTGCAAGCACGCTGGACCGTGCTCGCGCCCACCGAATACCGAAAAAACGACTGGTCGGCGCAATTTTTCGGGTTCAGGGCGAGCGTCGGCGGCTGCTCCCCGCTCGTGTATGACTTGACGGGATTCGTGCTGCTCTTCTGCGGCGAGGTGGGCGCTGGCATCACCGTGGTCAAGACCAAAGACCCGATGGGCCACGCCACCAAGGAGGAAAATCAGGGTTTCGGTAGCGTGGCCCTCACGCTCGATGCCCGCTACAACCTCGGCCGCTACTTTCACCTCAGCCTCGTGGCGGGCGGCGAAGGCTGGCTCGGCGAGATCAAGGCCGCCGACACGAGCGGCAACGAGATTTTCCATACGCGTCCGCTCGGCGGCTACGCCTTCGGGGGTTTCGGACTGCATTTTTGGTGATCGCGGCGGAGGAGGCGTGCCATTAGCGAGAGGGTGTCGGCAGCGGACTCATTCGGCAGGCGCGGCTTCGTGGCAGACCATGACGTCGCACGAGTTCGCGCGGAGCTGCCCGCCGCGAGCCTCACGCTCGAGCTCAAATCACTGTTCGAGCGCCATTACGCCTCCGTCTGGCGACTCTTGCGGCGCTTCGGCGTGCCGGTAGCCGCGCTCGACGACGCCGCGCAGGAGGTTTTTTGGGTCGCCGCACGTCGCCTGTCCGACATCCGTCCCGGCAGTGAAACGGCTTTTCTGTATGGGGTCGCGCTGCGCGTCGCCTCCAACCACCTCAGGCGCGAGCGCCACCCGGCCGCGGAAGAGCTCGAGCTTTCGTCGCTGGCCGACACCGGGCCGTCGCCGGAGGATGCCATCGCCGAACGGCAACGCCGCGCGCTGCTCGACACGGTGCTCGGGCGCCTTCCGCTCGAGCTGCGCACCGTCTTCGTTCTCTTCGAGCTCGAAGGTCTCGAAGTGCGCCAAATCGCCGAGCTCGAGGGCATTCCGGTCGGAACCGCGAGCTCACGCCTGCGCCGTGCCCGCGAAGAGTTTTCCGCGATCGCCCGCCGCGTGCGCGCCGCGCTCATCGCGCGAGGAGCCCGACTCTGATGAACCGCGACGACTTCGACAGGGACGTCGGTAGCGAGGAAGCGTTCGAGCGCGCGCTCCTCGCGTCGGCGGCGAGCGACGGCGTGAGCGACGAAAGCGTGCGCGGGGCGTGGTCACGCTTCGCCGTCACGCTCGGAGCCACCGCGACGCTGGCGGGCGCTGCGACGCACGACGCGTTGGCGAATGGTGTCACGTCGAGCGGGCGCCGCGTCGTCCAGTGGATTTCGCTGGGCGCGCTCGGGGGCGGCATCGTCACGGCCGCGCTCATGACCGTGTTCGGGGGGCGCGCGGTGCCGGCGACGCCCGGGACCCGTGCGGCAGCGCCCTCGTCGGCGGCGACGAGCGTCGGAGTGACGGCCTCGAGCGGCGAGGCGGCGTTGGTGGCAAACAGGACGCCCCCCGAGGCCACGCCGAGCGCGCAAGAGCCAGCGAAGCGGCACCCTGCGCATGCGGTGCGCGAAGCCCCGGCGCGAACCCCCACCGCACGCCTCGACACGTCATCGTCCCTCGCCGCCGAGATCGCTCTCCTCGACGAGGCGCGGCGCGAGCAAAGTGCGGGGCAATTCGAGCGTGCGCTCGCGGTCCTCGCCCGCTACCAACGCGAGCATCCGCACGGCGCCCTCCGCCGCGAGAGTGACCTGCTCAAGCTCGAGACGCTCTCTCGGCGCGGCGACGACGACGAAGCCGCCCGCCTTGCCCGCCAATTCCTCGAAGCCTTCCCCGACGACCCGCACGCCGCCCGCGTGCGGACGTTCGTTCGATAGGGCGCTAGGGCGCACTCGCGTCGTGCGCCCAGAGCGCGGGCCCGTCTCGATCGCGGACGAGCACTTGGTGCGTCTCCGCGTCGCTCGCGACGTCGCGCCCGCGCTAGGCTCCGCCCGAGGACTCGGCTCGCAAAGCGGCACGCAGGTACAGGTTGGCGATGTCCGTCTCGTCGAGCAGCCCGACGACTCGGTGGGCCGCGTCCACGATCGGAAGCTCGCGCAAACCGTTCGCGATCATCCGCTCGCTCGCGGTTCGGAGGTCGTCCTCGACCGTCACGGAAACGACCGGCTGCATGAGGTCGGCGGCCAATGCCCACGGAGCGTCCCGGAGCTCCGCCGCTGCCACACGCACGATGTCGGACGTGACCAACCCCACGAGGATGCCGCCCCCGTCGGTCACGGGAAAGACGTCCTGCCCGGTGGCGAGGCTCGCCGTCTGCACCACCTCGAGGGTGGGCGTGCCAGGGTTGAACCCGCTGATCGAGCGTCCGGACTGCATCAGGTCGCTGACGTGGAAGGCCTGCAGCACGTCGAGCAGCACGGCGTCGCGGTGGGCAGGCGAATCACGCTGCGTCGGGACCTGGGCAGGGTAGAGCGTGCGTCGCCGCGCCAGAACGAAGGCGATGCCTTGGCTCAGCATCAGGGGCACGAGAAGATCGTAGTTGCCGGCCAGCTCGCAGGTGAGCACGAGCGCGCTGAGCGGGACGTGCGCGATGCCTCCGTAGAAGGCGCTCATTCCCACGAGCGCAAAGGCGCCGGGCTGAATGCGCGGGTCGTGCAGGATGAGCTGCGCGGCCCGCCCGAACGCGCCGCCGAAAAGTCCGCCGATGGCGAGCGAGGGCGCGAAATCTCCCGCGCTTCCGCCCGACCCGATCGTGAGCGACGTGGCCAGCACCTTCACGAGCGACAGCGCCAAAAGGAGCCCGACGCAGGGCCAGCCCGAAGGCAGGAGCCCGGAGCCCGAGATCGCCATCTGCACGGCGCCGTAGCCACCCCCCAAGATGCCGAGCCCCTGCCCGAGCGCATGGATTCGATATCCCACGAGCACGATCAGCGGAGTCGTGAGCACGCCCAGCACGAGGCCGCCGAGTGCAGGGCGTGACCATTCAGGCACGGGGATGCGCATGAATTGCCTACGAGTCCAGCGAAAGAACCGCAGAAAAAGGCCGGCCAGCGCCGCGATCAAGAGGGCGAGCAGAGCGAACAGCGGAAGGTGGGTCGGGAGGAACGGAAATCGCGGAACGTAGCCGAAGAGCGTGCTCTCCCCGAATAGCGAGATCGACACCGAATAGCCCACGACGCTCGAGAGCACCGCCGGGATCAGCGCATCCGATTCGAAGCCGTCACGGTAGAGGACCTCCACAGCGAGCAGCGCTGCGCCGAGCGGCGTGCGAAAGACTGCCGAGATGCCGGCCGCAACTCCGGCAACGAGCAAGATGCGACGCTCCCTCGCGCTCACTCCGAGCACGCGACCCACGAGGGCGCCGAGCGCTCCGCCGATCTGCATGGTGGGTCCCTCACGTCCACCGGCACCCCCCGTCCCGAGGGTCGCCATCGACGCCAGAGCCTTGACCCAAATCACGCGCCGGGGAAGGTCGCCGCCTTTGTGGTGAAAGGCCTCGATCATGGCGTCGGCGCCCCCGCCGCGCGCTTCGGGCGCGAGCTGCGTCAGAAGGCCTGAAAGGAGGCCGCCCAGCGCCGGGAGCCACATCAAGAGCCAGGGACGAAACGGCGTCGAGTGCTCGCGGTGAGCGAACTCTTCCCCGTAGGCGCGCAATGGCCGGTAACCGGCAATGCCCTCCAACAGGGCGGTCTGCAAGTACTCGAGGCCCGCAAAGAACGCTGCCCCGCAAAGGCCCGCCGCGACGCCGACCATCGCGGCCTGAAACAACGTTCTACCGACGAGCCTGAGATCGAGCGGTGCCGTCGGGGACAGAGCCGCCGGCGAGAGCAGCATTCTTCCCAAGGCCAACAGCCGCTGCCGACTGATTCGCTCGAACGGGTGCGCCAAGCTCGACGAGCTTCCCCCACCCAGAGCGAGCTGTCACGAGGGCGCGAACCGCCGGACCTTTGGGCGCGCTTTCATTTCCCCTTGCACGCTGCCGCGCCGTGCGTTACACACTGAACCACATGGTTCAGTCTTCGCGAGCCCGCCTGGATACCTCGTTCGCCGCGCTCTCGGACGCCACCCGGCGCGGCGTTCTGGAGCAGCTCGGCCGTTCCGACGCCTCAATCACGGATCTCGCCGAGAAGTTTCACATGACCCTGACGGGCATGAAGAAGCACGTCGGGGTCCTGGAGCAGGCCGGTCTCGTGGCCACGGAGAAGGTCGGTCGCGTGCGGACCTGCAGGCTCGGGCCGCGTCGTCTGGAGGACGAGACGGCGTGGCTCGAGAGGTACCGAAGGCTCTGGGACGCACGCTTCGACGAGCTCGACCAAGTCGTCGAGGAACTGAAACGGAAGGAAAAAACCGATGGACGCAGCAAGAAAGAGTGAGCTTACCCCCATGAAGAACCGCGCAACCGTGGAACGAAAATCCGACCGTGAGATCGTCGTCACGCGAACCATCAACGGCCCGGCTCGCCTCGTGTTCGAGGCGTGGACCAAGCCCGAGCTGTTCAAGCGCTGGTGGGTGCCGAAGACGATGGAGCTGACGCTGCCCACCTGCGAAATGGATGTCCGTGTCGGGGGCAAGTACCGGCTCGTCTTCGCCCACGGTGGCAAGCAGGTCATGGAGGTCTTCGGCAGCTACCTCGAAGTGACGCCGCACTCGCGCCTCGTTTGGACCAATGAGGAAGGGGACGAGGGCGGCGCCATCTCGACGCTGACGCTCGAGGAAAAAGCCGGCAAGACCTTGCTGGTCGTGCACGATCTCTATCCCTCGAAGGAAGCGCTCGACGCTGCGATCGCCTCCGGCGCGACGTCCGGGCTGCCCGATCAGCTCGAGCAGCTCGACGAGCTCGTCAGCCAGGGCGACGGCGTGGGACCGTCATGAATTCCGCGTGAGGCTACGGTGTGAGCACGGCGCGGAACCGGATCTTGTTCGCCAAAACCTTGTTCAGCGCCTCCTCAGCCTGCTCCAGCTTGAAGGTCTCGACCACGGGGCGGACCTGGGTGAGGACGCTGAACGACACCGTTTCCTCCGAGTCGATCGCGCTGCCGCTCGGCCAACCCATGATCGATTTGCCGCTCAGGAGTGGGTACGCCGAGTGCGTCAGCGCGTCGGACGGCGCGGCGACGAGCACGAGCTTGCCGCGCGGCTTGAGGCCGCCGATCGTGTCGGTGATCGCGCTGCCGTGCGGGGCCGTCGCGAGCACGTAGTCGGCGCCGCCGAGGCGTTTCAGTCCTTCGGCGGCGCTACCGGCCGAGGTGTCCACGTACTCGTGCGCACCGAGCTCGCGGGCCAGCGCGGCTTTGTCGGCGCCGTGCGAGAGAGCGATGGTGCGGAAGCCCATGCGCGCGGCGTACTGGATCCCGAGGTGTCCGAGGCCGCCGATCCCTTGTACCGCTACCGTGTCGCCGGCGCGCGCGCCGCTGTTCCGCAGCGAGTTGTAGGTCGTGACGCCCGCACACAAGAGCGGTCCGATGCTGACGGCGTCGAGCCCCTCGGGGAGACGCACGACCGCCTCCTGGCGCACGAGCGCGTACTCCGCGTAGCCGCCGTCGTGTGACAGCCCGGTGACCTTGCTCTGCTCGCAGTTGATGAACAGCCCCTTGCGGCAAGAGTGGCAGACGAAGCAGTGCCCGCCGTGCCAGCCGGCGCCTGCGCGGTCGCCGACCTTCCAGGGGACGACATTGGCGCCGACGGCGTCGATGCGGCCGGCCAGCTCATGACCGGGAACGCGCGGGTAGACGATGCCCGGAACCGCTCCGACCCTCAGCACCATGTCACTGTGGCAGACGCCGCAGGCCTCGACCTTGATGCGGACCCAGCCGGGACCCGGCTCGGGGATGTCGCGCTCGACGACCTCGTAGGTGCCGCCCGCTTTCGACACCTGAATCGCTCGCATCTTCTTTGCGTTTGCCATGCCAGGCCTCTAGGGCCATCGGGAACGAACAGCCAGTGCCAGACCGGCCCCACCTGGCGACCCGCCTGCCCTATTGTGCTCGGTCCGTGCATCCCGCCCACATCCGCTCGAACGCCGCTTTCCTCGAGATCGTCCAACGCTTGGCCGACACGGACGAGCTCTGCCTCGACTGCGAGTTTCACGGTGAAGGCCGCTACTACGCGAACCTTTGCCTCGTGCAGCTCGCCTTCGGCACCGAACGCGTGGCCGTCGACGCGCATCAGGTCGACCTTCGGCCCCTCGCACCGGTCCTCGAAGCCGAAAATGTTCGGAAAGTGCTGCATGACTGCCGGAACGACCTGCCGATTCTCGCCAGAGCCGTCGGAACCACGGCATTTCGCGGCGTCTTCGACACGCAGGTCGCCGCGGCGTTCGCGGGGTATGGTGGAAGCATCGGCTACGGCGCGCTCGTTGCGGAGATGTGCGGCGTCGAGCTCGACAAATCACTCCAAGTGAGCGACTGGACGCGTGAGCTGTCCGACGCGCAGCTCGAGTACGCGCTCGATGACGTTCGGTACCTCTCGAAGGTCTCCGAGGAGCTGCGTACGAGGCTGGCCACCCAGGGGCGGTTGGAGTGGGCCCTCGAGGCCTGCCTGGAAGCCACTCGCCGCGCGCTCACGAAACCCGATCCGGAAAAGCTCTACCGGAAGGTGGGCTCGACCTCGCGCCTCAGCGGCCACCAGCTCGGCATTCTGCGCGAAGTCGCCAAATGGCGGGAGCGCGTGGCCGAAACGCTCGACCGGCCTCCCGCGACGGTCGCCAACGACCTGGCACTCAAGTCGCTCGCGCTTCAGCCGCCGCGCGACCTGCGCGCGCTCAAGGGGATCCGCGGCCTCGGGGCGGGCGGCGGGCAACCGTGGGTAGGTCAGCTCTTGGAAGCCGTCGCCCTCGGCGCATCGAAGCCGGAGCCCACTCGCCGTCCACCCCAGCCCGCCCAGGAAGCTCTCATCGAAGGGCTCACCTCCATGCTCGGCCTCGCCCGGCGGTTGGTGGCGATCCGGGAAGGTATCGCTGCCGAGCTGCTCGCCGGTCAAGCCGACCTTCGCGCGCTCGCGGAGTGGCACCTCGACGGCCGCCCGAGCGAGGTCGCCCTCGAGGTCCTGGGAGGGTGGCGCCGAGCGGTGGTCGGCGAGCTCCTGCTCCGCGTGCTTTCGGGTGAGCTTGCGTTTCGTGTCGATACCGCGGCGCCGAGCGGGATCTCCGCTCTAAAACCGTGATTTTTGCGAGCGCTCAGGGCGTGAGGTCCGGCAACTCGGTGAATACGCGACGCACGCCTTCGCTCCAGGCTTGGCTCAGCTTCGTGAACTCTGCATCGCCGGGCTCCAAGCGACGGCGGAACCGCGCATCCAAGCTATTCTTTTTGTAGCACAGCAAATCGATCGGCATCGCCACCGAAAGATTGCTGCGCATCGTCGAGTCGAAGGAGACGAGGACGCACTTGGCGACGTCGGCGAGGCTCGTCGTGGAGGTGATGACGCGATCGAGGATCGGCTTGCCGTATTTGGTCTCACCCGTTTGGAGGAACGGCGTGTCGCGCTCCGCCTCGATGAAATTGGTTTCCGCGTAGGTGCGGAACAGTCGCACGCGCTCGCCCGCGATCTGCCCGCCGAAGATGAACGACGCGTTGAAGGCGACGTTCCCGCTCTTCAACCATGCGGCGTCGCGCTCCTCCACCTCGCGCGTCGCGTCGGAGATGAGCCGCGCGACGTCGAACATCGTGCGCGCGGTCATCAGGTTCGGCGTTCCGTCGTCGAGCTCCGCGCGCTGCTTCAGGATGCTGACGATGGCCTGGGTGCCCGCCAAGGCTCCCGAGCTCAGCATCACGATGACGCGATCGCCCGGCCGCTCGAACACCGTCATCTTGCAAAATTGCGAAAAATTGTCGACGCCCGCGTGGGTTCGCGAGTCCGAAGCAAAGATCACCCCGTCGTCAACGAGCACGCCCACGCAGTAGGTCATGGCAGTCGGTGTACCGGAACCTCACGCGGCGTGCGAGACACCCATCACTTCTTCCGTCACGATGTCGAATTGCACGAGCTTCGACTGCCCGAAGGTCGTCGTGATCGCGCAATCCGCCGCGTCGCGCCCGCGGGCAACGACGATGCGCCCGATGCGCGGAACGTTGTGGCGGGCGTCGAAGGTGAACCAGCGGCCGCCGAGGTAGACCTCGAACCAAGCGCTGAAGTCCATCGGCGCGTCGACGGGCGGCACGCCGATGTCGCCGAGGTACCCCGTGGCGTAGCGAGCGGGAATGTTCATGGAGCGGCACAGCGCGATGGCCAAGTGCGCGAAGTCTCGGCACACACCCACGCGCTCCTCGTTGCCCTCGAACGCGGTTCGGGTCGAGCGAGCGAACCGATAGCCGAACGTCAGGCGCTGGTGCACGTAGTCGACGATCGCTTGCACGCGTGCCCAGCCACGCGGCGTGCCGCCGAAGAGCGACCAGGCGAGCGCGGAGAGGCGATCGGTCTCGCAGTACCGGCTGCCGTGGAGGAACCCGACGACGTCGTCGGGCAGCTGGGGAACGGGGACTTCTTGCGCCCAGGGCGCGACCTCGTCCGGCAGGCCCGAATCGGCGATCACGAAGCTCGTCGAGAGCGTGAGGATGCCCGCGGGCGCGACGGTGCGTGTCTGAACGTTGCCGAACTCGTCGACGTGCGCCTCGAGCGGCGCGGGTCCGTTCGAGGTGATGATCGCGGGGCTCCGCAGATCGGCGGCTCGCGACGGATGAACGCTCACGAGCGCCATCAACGGGGTCTCTTGCTCGCACTCGATTCCGATTTGGTATCCTGCTCGAATCAACATCACGTGGCCTCTTCTCGTTACGTTTCGCTGCGTTTCGGGGCACGGCGCGCGTGCATCGCGAACGCCGAGACGCAGGCGCACTGCAAGCGTCGAGCCAGCCGTGCAGGCCTCTTGCCCTCCGCTTGGTGGCGCTGGTCGAGGCGCTTTGCAACGCAGTGACCGACTTGGCACGTCCCAGAGCGGGAGCGCCGGTCGTTTGCGGCGCTTTGTTTCGTCGAGTCGCTCAGTAGGCGTTCGAGCGCGACTTTCGCCCGAAGATCGTGCGGAAGACGATCTCGAGATCGAAGCGAAGGCTGTAGCGGCGGATGTACTCGAGGTCGTGCGACACGCGTTCGATCATCTTGTCGAGCGTGTCCGTCTCGCCGCGCCATCCGTTCACTTGCGCCCAACCGGTGATGCCGGGTTTGACCTTGTGGCGGAGGGCGTACTCGAGGATCTGCGTCCGATAGAGCACGTTGTGCGCCACGGCGTGCGGACGCGGGCCCACGACGGACATGTCGCCGCGCAAGACATTGAAGAACTGGGGCAGCTCGTCGAGCGAGGTGCGCCGCAGGAACGCGCCGAGCGGCGTGATCCGTGCGTCCCCGCGCGTCGCCTGGCGCACCTCGGCGCCGTTCTCGGCCGCGCGCATGGTGCGAAATTTGAGCACGCCGATCGACTGTCCGTCCTTGCCGTAGCGCGTCTGCCGAAACAGCGCGGGCCCCGGTGAGCCGAGCTTCACTGCCAGCGCGATGACCAGCAAGAGCGGCCAAATGACGAGCAGGACCGCGAGCGAAAAGACGATATCGAACAGCCGCTTCGCGAGCCCGTCGAGCCCGGAAGCCGAGTGGACCACGAGATCCTGCACGCTGTTGCGATCGAGCGAAAGTCCGAGCACGAGGGCGAGCAAGTAGCGCTCCTCTTCGAGGTCGAACGCGTTGTCGGCATCACACACCTCGCGCACGAGCTCCATCACGCGCCGGCGCTGGTCGACGTCGAGCAAGCGCAGCTCGTCGGTGGCGGCGGTGAGCTCGAACCCGGTCGGGTCGAACGTCGTGAAGTGCCGTTCGAGCCACGGCGGCACCGTGTCGGTTCCGCACAGGCGCGCAAGGATCCGGCGGATGGCGCGCTCCTCGCGACGACACATCGGCGCGTCCGCGTGCGCAGCCGTCACGAGCAGATTCGAGACGGTAACGAGGTACGCGCGGTCGGCGGGTGGAGGCGCCGAGCTTCGCCGGCGACCCGTCAGCCGGTACGCGGGCGGCTCGCCGGTCGAGAGCGGGGGCACCGAAAGGGGCACGCTCGAAAGCGGCGCCGTGTCGTTGTCCTCAGCTCCTTCCGTGTCGTCGAGCAGGGTCATCGGGGTCGCGAGGATACACGCGACAGCCGGCCGCGTGCTAGGGCCGTTCGGTCCTGCCGTGAGCGACAGGGATGCGAATGACGAAGGTGGTGCCTCGTCCCTCCGCGGTCTCGAACGTCAGCTCACCACCGTGACGTTCCCTCACGGTGGTGCTTGCAATGGCGAGGCCTTGACCGGTGCCCTTCCCGACCGCCTTCGTCGTGAAGAACGGATCGAAGATCCTGGGCTGGACGCTCGCGGGAATTCCGCCTCCGGTGTCGCTGATGGCGATCGACACCCGATCGCCCTCGTGCCGGGTGCGCACCGTGATGACGCCTTTCCGGTCGGTCCCCGCCACGACGTCGCCGACGGCATGCGCGGCGTTGACGACGATGTTGAGCACGGCCTGGCCAATCTCACCGGAGTGACAGGTCACGACTGGCAGCTCGCCGAAGTCCGTCACGAGCTCGGCCACGTACTTGTATTCGCTCGTGGCGATCGCCAGCGTGCCCTGAACGACCTGGTTCAGGTCTACCGTGCTCATCTCCTGCTGCGGTGGGTGCGCGAAATCCTTGAGCGAGCGCACGATCGTCGCAACACGGCCGAGCCCCTCGAGACAGCGCTCGAACGCCTGCGGGATGTTCTCGCGCAGGTAAGGGAGATCGGCGCTCTCCTCCGCTTCCACCGCCTCCCGGGCGGCCTGCTCGATGGGCCTGCCGTCGAGCACCGCTTGGCGGATCTCTTGGATCTTTTCGAACAGCTGCAGAAGATCGTGCGTCGACTCGCGCAGGAAACGCATGCTGTCGCCGACGAACTGGACGGGCGTATTGATCTCGTGCGCCACACCCGCGGCCAGCGTGCCGAGCAAAGCCAATTGCCGTCCGGCCAAAAGCTCGGCCTCGGCCCGCTTTCTCTCGGTCACGTCCTGAGACACCAGCACAGCGCCCACGACCTCCGTTCCGACCCGGATCGGCGCGAGCTGGCTTTCGAACCAGACGGGCGCTCCGTCCGGACCGGGCGTCGCCACCTCGTACGTCTGGGTCAGGCCCGTATCGAGCGCATTGCGCAGGGCGGCGGTCATCGACGCATGTCGGTCCGGCGGGAAATACTGCAGCCAGGGCGAGCCGATAACGTCCGCCTTGTTGTGATGGGGCAGCGTGCGATTGATGAAATCGATGGTGCCGTGCTGGGTGACCCCGATGATGAACGCAGGGGCGAACTCGAGCAGTGCCTCCAGGCGCTCGCGCGCGGCACGCTCTTCCTCGAGCGTGGGCGCAGCTTTGACGGGAATGACGCTCACCTCTCCCGTTACGGCTCGAGCGAGTCCTCGGATTAGCGCGCAGCTTTTGCGTGCGCTCTGCCGTCGCTGACGATGTAGGCAAGTGTAGCCGGCGCTGAATCGCCGCGTCCCGGCTGCGTCGCAGGGTTTGTGCTTCAGCTCTCGACGAGCTCTCGGCTAATCTAGACCCATGTTCCGAGCAGCAATGGTAGCGGTGAGTTTGCTGGTGACGGTCTCGGCCTGCGGCAGCAGCGACGACGATTCAGGCGGCGAAGCGGGGAAGGGCGGCTCCTCGGGCAAAGGCGGCTCATCCGCAACCGGTGGCTCGTCCGGCAGCAGCGCCGCTTCGGGCAAGGGCGGCAGCACCAGCAGCGGTGGCTCCTCGGGCAAAGGCGGAACGAGCTCCACGGGTGGCTCGGGTGCGACCGGCGGCTCCGGTGCGACCGGCGGTTCGGGTGCGACGGGCGGGTCCGGCGCGACGGGCGGCTCCGGTGCGACCGGCGGCTGCGGAGGCACGGACGCCGGCGGAGGCACCGGCGGTGACGACATGGAATGCCCGGAGCTCCAGGCTTGCGTCACGAACGAGTGCGCGAGCTGCGAAGCGGAATGCCAGGACTACTCGGAGTGTACCGCGGCCTGCGACTGTGACGCGCAGTGCGTGTCCGATTGCGACGCGGACCAGACGACCTGCCAAACCTGTGCGCAGACCTGCATCCAAACGACCTGCGCCGACGAGCTTCAGACGTGCCTCCTCGGCGCGGCGGGCGGCGACTACACCTGCGCCGACCTCCAAGCCTGCTGCGACGGGCTCTCGGGCGACGACAAGGACACGTGCACCCAGGCCGTGACGTCCGCGATGGGCAGCGACCTCGTGTGCTCGCTCGCGTACAGCTTCCTCTGCGGCAGCATGTGAGCGTCGTGATGCTGCGCGCCGTCGTGGCGGGCGTGGCGAGCGTCCTCATACGGTGAAATCCGCCTCGGGCCGCGCTGGGCACGGGACGGCGCGAGCACGCGCTGGCCCGCCGTCGAGCGCTCTGCCCTCCCCCATCGTTGCGCGCCTTGCCCGTCGTCGAGAGCGCGACGTGGCCCGCGTCTTGCTTTTGAGCTGCGTCGAGGACTAACGAAAATGTTTGAAGCCCCTTCGATCAGAATTCTCGCGGGAAGCACAGCGGTCGTTGGATTGTTGTGGGCGAGGTGGGCGCTGCGGCGGCGTGATCGAGACGCAAAAGCTGGTCTCACGGTCCCCAACGCCGGCGAGCACTCCCCGGTGCTCCGTGGCGAGGAAGCGCTCGAACAGGCTGCGATCGCGGACGCGCTCCGTGACATGCGCGAGATGCGTGAAGCGCGTGAAAAGCGCGAACGGCGACTGGCGGAGCTCACGCGCTCTCCGCGCCGTGATCCCGACGAGCTCGACGACGACGACATCGACGAGCTGGACCTCGAGCTCCAGCCGACCGTCGGATACCTCGATCCCACGGGCGTGCCCGAACCGTACGACGCCGTTGACGCCGAAAACGTAGGCGCCGACTGGCTGCTGCGGGCCACGCAGGCGAGCGCTCCGAGCCGGCGCGATGCGAGCGAGCTGCCCGAGGGAACGCACGTCATCTCGCTTGGCGACGACGAGCCGACGCCCTCGACCCATCGCAGCCCGGACTCGCTCGGCGCGCCCGCGAGCGGCGAGGGTCCCGTGAGCGAGAGCGAGCGCACCATCCGCGACGCCTGGCCGGAGCCGCGGCGCCGATCCTAGGTTGCGTTCGTCCCGCGCAGCGACGATCTTGGCGGCTCACGAGCTTCGGCTGAGGCATGCCAGGAACACGATTCATCGTCGGGCTCGTCCTGATCGTCGCAGGCGGAGCGGGCTACTGGGCTTTCAAGTCTTTTGAGCCGCGCCCCGAACGTTTGGGCGTTTCGTCCGTGGAGCCTCCGAAGCCGCCGCCCACGAACGAGCTCGTGGATCCCCTCGCGCCCGGACGGACGGCTCA
>Ga0070682_100001391_pt1 | contig 13638 bp, 6 predicted proteins | sample KBSC63LmetaG_FD_64668 | JGI IMG/M metagenome (GOLD analysis project Ga0070682, IMG submission 64668) | Corn rhizosphere microbial communities from Kellogg Biological Station, Michigan, USA - KBS C6-3L metaG | ecosystem: Host-associated > Plants > Roots > Rhizosphere | place: USA: Michigan... | reverse complement strand
GTCCCCTTGCCGACGTCGCTTTCGAGCGAGATGGTTCCGTGATGGGCTTCAATAATGTGCTTTACAAGAGATAAGCCGAGGCCGCTGCCCTTTACATCATGAACCAGTCCGTTGCCGACGCGATAAAACTTTTCGAAGACCTTCGCCTGTTCTGCACGCGGAATTCCGATGCCGCGATCTGCGATTTCGATAGAGAGGTTCGAGCCGCGCTTTGCTGTTGCGATCGAGAGCTGCTTCACGTCGCGTGAATACTTAATGGCGTTATCCAGCAGATTCGAGATCGCCTGCGTCATTGCATCGCGATCAATGAGGACCGGCGGGAGTTCAGGTGGCATGTTTGTTTGAATATCAAAGCCGGAATTCGTGATCTGATACCGATAGCTGGACAGCACATTGTCAATCACTTCTGCCATATCGGTGTGGGCGAAGTTATAAGTCTTCCGACCAGCCTCGATTTTTGAGAAGTCGAGGATGTTATCGATCATCTTGTTTAGACGCAGACTTTCGTGACGGATGATCCCGTAGTACTCCGTCTTCTTCTCTTCGCTTTTTACCCGGCCAAGTTCTAGGATCTCGGAAAACAGACTGAGTAACGACAGCGGTGTCTTTAGTTCATGCGAGACATTCGCGACGAAGTTTGATTTCGCTTGCGCCAGACGCGCTTCGCGATCGGTGGCCCGGATGGCGAGGGCAATGCCGCAGAGTGCGACGACTAGTACTAAGATAGTTGCTCCGGCACTGTGCAAAAAACTGTCGCGCGCGAGCGCATCGATATTTGTGTCCTTCAAGCCGACTGCCGCCTTCCAGCTCGAGAAAGGACGATCAAGATTAGTTTCGAGAAGGTTTCCATTTTGAGGCGGCCCGTTTGAATAAAGTACGCGCTGGTTTTCGTCGCTGACTGTGACGGCCATTGTCGGCGAGTGTGAGGCGACGAGTGGCCGTATAACACCGGCGATTAAATCATCGCCGACGAAGTTTTCCTTTAGTAAGACACCCGCAAAAGCGCTTTGCTCGCTCAACGGATAAAACAGGTATGTTCCCTGGCGCAGGTCGCTGATCGGCGAGGAATCATGCAGAAACAAATACTTGCGATTAGCGTCGAGAAAACTTTGGGCCGCACGCGATCTGTCGAATAGAGACTGAATGTGTGACTGCTTAGGAGTGAATCCTGCCTGAGCGGTTTTCTCAAACTTGTCGGAATAGAAATAGGCAACCCCTTTGGTGAAAGCGAAGATCTCGTCGACCTCAGGATGAGATCGCTTTACATCTGCAAAATGCTTTTCGAGCTTTTCGGTGTCGTCAGGTAACGGAAGAGTTTGGGCGGCAATCGCCTCCAACCGTTGTCTCATTCGGTCTTGTACAATGGTTATGCCCTGTCGGAGGTTGTCCTTGAATGCGCCTTTGGTTTTGTTCTGGAGTTCCGTGAGCGATCGATACTGCAGGTAAGTCAACACGAGGAGGGGAAGTAACACTCCGCCTAATGCGAGAATCGTCAACTTTTTTCGCAGCGAGAGTTTTTTCGTTACATCTCGAAACATACTGGGCCGAGATTCTACCCAAAACCCGTCACTCGTTAGCACCCGAGTTGTAAAAAGTTGTCATGGCATCCACAGATTCGGCAGATTGAATAACAAATCTGTGTAATCTGTGGATAAACATTCCTGATGCTATAATCCCCCCGGAGGCACGACGATGTCTGAGCTCGTCGTCGGTAAAGCAGACTCGCGGAGTCAAATTCTCACGAGGACCTATGCGCCCGCGCTTCGTCGTGTGTGTGCGGCACTCGTTGTCGCCAGCGCATACTATATCGGCGCGCAGATCGGTTTTGGGTTGACCTTTCAGCCCCACCCCGTTTCGACACTCTGGCCACCCAACTCGATTCTCTTAGCAGCGTTACTGTTGTCGCCGGTGCGCTCGTGGTGGTTTCTCCTACTCGCAGCTTTTCCTGCGCACCTCCTGGCGCAATTGAACGCGAATATTCCTTTGACAATGATCCTCTCGTGGTTTGTGAGCAATTGCAGCGAAGCTCTGATTGGCGCTTCGATCCTGCGATACCTTACAAAGTCGGAAATGAGATTTGATAATACGTATCACGTCGGTATGTTCATCCTGGTCGCATTCCTCGCTCCGTTCTTGTCTTCATTTATCGATGCTGCTTTTGTAATGCTTAACAGGTTTGGTAATACCTCGTTTTGGGACTTATTCCGCGTGCGTTTCTTTTCGAACGTGATGGCGTCTCTGACGTTGGTTCCATTGATTCTGACGTGGTGGCGTGGTGAATTTCCAAAGTGGGGGACGATTACCTGGAAACGTTATTTGGAGAGCGCCTTACTCGTCACGGGAATAGTAATCGTCGGGATAATCACGCAGGAGGCGGAACTGAACAAGACACCGGCTCTCCTTTATTTACCTCTACCATTTTTACTGTGGGCGGCTATACGGTTTGGCCCAAAAGGATCCAGTGCAGTCTTTCTCTTTGTTACCGTCTTCGAGATTTGGGTAGCGATACATGGTCATGGTCCCTTTGCCAGCCAGTCTGCGGAATCGAACGCTCTCTCGGTGCAACTCTTTCTGATCCTTGCTTCGATGCCGCTTCTGTTTCTGGCGGCGTTAATAAAAGAGCGCGAACAGGCCCAGGAAGCCGCAACTCAGAAAGAGGAACGGCTCGTACTCGCGCTGGACACTGCACAAGAAGCATCACAGGCGCTGAGCGTGAGTCAGGAAAAACTTCATCAAAGCCACAGTCAGATAAGGGCCTTGCTGGGGAAGTTGATCGACGCCCAGGAATCCGAGCGCCGCCGCATTTCACGCCAGCTTCACGACGATCTAAATCAAAAAATCGCAAGTCTCTCGATGGGCATCAGCCAGCTCAAGAGAAAACTTCCCATGCAGGAAACCGCGTTGGTTGTGGAACTCGATCAATTAAGGGAGAATGCCGCCACGCTCACCAACGATGTCCGCACGTTATCGCACCAGCTACATCCCGCAGTTCTCGAGCATCTGGGACTGGTGACAGCGCTCGAATCTTACATTAGCAACTTCAATCTGGAGGAACATATCGAAGTTAAGCTTAACGCCGAGATTGGAGCTGAGCGAATACCATTTCAAGTATCGATTTGTCTTTATCGCGTTGCAGTTGAGGCACTGCGAAATGTGTCGCGACATTCTGGCGCGACTTCCGCTGCGATTTCGTTAACGAGATCTGACGACATGATAGAGCTTCAAGTGTCGGATTCGGGGAAAGGGTTCGACGTCGAAACCTTTAAGAACGGAGGCGGCCTGGGATTGATAAGCATTGAAGAGCGCCTGCGACTCTTACAAGGTAGCTGCCAGATTTATGCCGCGCCCGGACGTGGGACGAGACTGGTGGTAACTGTTCCTTCGGGGATCTAAAAATGAATCGTATTCGCTTAATACTCGCCGACGATCACGTGATGGTGGCCCAGGGATTACAGAGTCTGTTGTGCGACGAGTTTGATCTCCTCGGCACCGTGGGTAATGGTAGAGAGCTCGTCGAATGGACTCTGAATTTGAAGCCGGATGCGATTCTGGTAGATATCTCGATGCCAATCCTCAATGGTTTCGATGCCGTGCGTGAACTCAGGAAACGAGGTAGTGAATCCAAAATCATCTTCTTAACGATGCACAACGATGCCGCGCTACTGGCCGAAGCCTTTCGTTGCGGCGCGTCAGGTTACATTCTAAAACAAGCGGCGGGTGAAGAGCTGGTGAATGCAGTGCGAGAGGTGGCCCAGGGAAACAATTACGTATCGCCGCTGATCACCACCTTGCCGCCCGAGTCTCCGACAAAGAATGCTCAGAAAACGATCACTCCCAGGCAACGTGAAGTGCTGAAACTGCTCAGCCAGGGTTTGACGATGAAGGAGATTGCGGCCGAACTGAAAATATCAACCAGAACGGCCGAATCGCATAAGTATGAAACTATGCAGACTCTTGGCGTCGAAACCACCGCAGAGCTAATCCGGTATTGCTTGAAACTCGGACTTATCTCTTAAGGTGTCACAGTCTGTGCGTAGGCAGGCTCTGGCGCCTTTCGTTCTTCACCAAGGAAACGATAAGCGAAGCCGGCAATCGCGGCGCCGATGATCGGTGCTAACCAGAAGAGCCATAGCTGCTTGATGGCCCAGCCTCCGACAAAAATCGCCTGTCCTGTACTGCGAGCTGGATTCACCGAGGTGTTCGTAACTGGAATCGATACCAGATGGATCAACGTCAGGGCTAATCCGATCGCCAGACCCGCCATCGCCTGAGGCGCGCGTTTGTTAGTCGCGCCGAGAATCACGATCAGGAAAAAGAAAGTCATCACCAATTCCGTAACCAGTGCTGCTCCCATAGAGTAGCCGCCCGGAGAATAGGCATCGTAACCATTCGCAGCGAAACCCGAACTCGTGGTGAATCCGGCTTTGCCACTCGCAATGAAGTAAAGAACTGCCGCGCCGCAGATTGCTCCGGCAACCTGAGCGACTATGTATGGCACCACGTCTTTGGCAAGGAAGCGATGGGCCGTGCAGAGACCGACAGTTACGGCTGGATTGAAGTGTCCTCCGGAAACGTGACCTATTGCATACGCCATCGTCACCACTGAAAGACCAAAAGCCAAAGAGACGCCAAGCAGACCGATACCCACCTGGGGAAACGCCGCGGCCAGCACCGCGCTTCCGCAGCCGCCAAGAACCAGCCAAAGCGTGCCTAAAAATTCCGCCGTCAGCTTTTGAGAGAGTGAATACTCATTCATTGTTTTGTTCCTTTCCCCGATTTCATGGCCTGCGAAGCAGGCGGAAGCTCCCGATTCATAGCCTGCGAAGCAGGCGGAAGCGTAAAGCCTGGGGCGTAAGCCCCAGGATCAGAATCAAGTGAATTGCGAGCCCATGAAATGGGCGACAGTTTCGCACGATGGTCTGGGCGCCCGCTTTCGCAGGCTTGAAAATCTGTTGTCGGTGATCCTGGGGCTTGCGCCCCAGGCTTTATGCTTCCGCCTGCTTCGCAGGCTCAGAACAGATCCTATTGTTGATACGAATCACCTACCTCCACGAAAACTGGTGCTTCAGTAGATCGTCGCGAGTCGCGGCGTTTACCAATTCGCGTCGCGACTGCCTTGCGCTTGAGTACTACGGCCGTTAGATCGTCTTTTTGTTCGGTGCCGCCACAGAATTCCTCAACCGCAGAACGCAGTTTTGAGATCACTTCTTCAGCGCTACAGTCGCGCGAATGCCTGATCGTAGAGTCCAACCGCTGCAATCCAAACTCTTCACCCTTCCGGTTTTCCCATTCATAAAAACCGTCGGTAACCAGCACGATCATGTCGTTCGGCGCCAGCCGTCTCACGAGCGCGTTTTCATAGCTGACGCCAGCAATCATTCCGAGAGGGATGCCCTGCGCTTCCAGGTTTTCTATTTCCTGAGTCGCGTGCCGGTAGCAGAGAATTGGACCATGACCCGCTGACAGAACTTCGACTTCTGCTTTTTCCGGGTCGAGAAAAAGCACTGCGAACGTTACAAACCGGTTGGCCGATAGATCGTCAGCCAGCAGCCGATTAAGACGATCGAGCACCTGGTGGTGTTCGCTGTCCGCGACCAGGCTGGCCCGCGCATACGCACGGCACAAGGCACTCACGAGTGCTGGACCAATACCATGACCAGTTGCGTCGCCAAGACTGATCGCCAAACGACCATCGGGTAGTGATTGCCAGTCGAAGTAGTCGCCTCCGGTTTGATTGGCTGGCTTGTTCCATCCGGCGATGTCGAAGTCTTCGAGTTTTGGCGACTCAGCCGGTAGCAGATCTTGTTGGATAGATCTCGCGATATCGAGATCGTGGTTCACCTGGTCGAGTTGACTCTTCAACTCAGCTTCGCGGAGGGCTGCAACGACATGGGTGCGAATTCGGCCGGCAACGACGGCAGCGAGTATACCACCCGTGAGTATCAGGCCGGCGTAGATGAAGTAAACAGTCGTTGCAAGTGCATCCGCTGACGCCTGGTAAAAAGTTGTCGTGTAAAAGGTCACGAACAGATAGCCGAGCGCTGACAAAACTCCGGTCAGCATTGTGAGAATGGGACTCAGCCTCAGAGTCGACAGGATGATAAGCAGGAAATAGATCAGAACAGCCGGAGCGACCAACACCTGAAAAGGGCTAAGCCATGGACCACCGAGCAACAGAAACAGCGCCACGGTTGGAATCTGACTCTCGAGAAAGACATTCAGCATCCATTTATCCGCCGCCATTTCTTTTTCATCTCGCAGCGCTTTCCTGATGGCGCGGAACATTAAGAATTCGTGAGCGATTACGACTGCGAGAAATGCAAGTTGAAGAGCAGCGATGAGACGATCCGGGATGGCAATGGCGCGAGCGATTACGAAGATCCCGAGGGCCGCGAGGAAGCAGAGCATACCGGCAGTTCGATACGATTCACTTTGCAGTGTGGCACGTTGAAAAGCTCGAGATCTAAGCGCCTTTTTACTCATCGCTAGGGACAGGGATTTCGTGATTTTGAAACTTAAAAAAGAGCGGGCCAGGACGGTACTGGCAAAACTAACAGTGTCGAAAAGGGGCCAAAATTCGCGAATGATCAAACTACCGCCCACGGCAGGTAGCGGATTGTTCAAATCCATCTATGTGAGGAAGGACGCTGTGAGTTGGAATCCCGCCAACGGAAGTTGGCGGATCGTTCAAGTCCTTTCTAAACCTATCCCCAAAAGTACGTTCTAATCCCGCCCCACGGCAGTGGGCGGATAGTTCAAGTCCTTTCTATTTATCTTGCTCAATGAATAGGTCGGACTTGAACGATCCGCCCACTGCCGTGGGGCGGGATTGAGAACGCGTTGGGGGGCGCGGGTTGTAGAAAGGACTTGAGCGATCCGCCCACTGCCGTGGGCGGGATTCTAAAAGAGTCGAGCGCTTAGGCATTTCGCCGCAGTGCGCCCGTATTTTTACGGAGGGGTTTATGTCTTTTTTCGCACGTTCCGACACAAATCTTTGAATTTTCTGGAGTTCAGAGTAGAGTCAACGCTAATTCTCGAATGGTTCCCTAAGGGTTTGGCCATGGTCCCGGCTTCCTCTCCCCTAGTTGTCGCTATCATTGTGCTCATCTCGACGTGCGCCTACGCGCAATCAACCTCTTCAATCGAGGGCTTAATCACGGATCAGCACGGCGCTTTAATCAGTAGAGCGGAGATTACTGCGAGCGATCCTTTGATCGGACTAACACGCCGGGCCGTGACCGATGACTCCGGGCGTTATCAGATCGCAGCCTTACCAGTCGGTGAGTACCGGCTCGAGGTTCGCGCGCAAGGATTTCAGACGCGGATACTGGAACGAGTTCGAATTGAGGTTGCGAGAAGAGTCACGCAGGACTTCGAGCTTCAAGTTGGCGATGTGTCACAGGAGGTAAGTGTTACCACGAGCAGCGCTGACCTGATCGAGCGCGCGACGATCTCAGTCGGGAATGTGATCGATCGCGAACGAGTGCAAACGCTCCCGCTCAACGGCCGCTACTTTCTCGATCTTGGCTTGCTTGCGCCCGGTTCGGTTACACCACCTCAAGGCGCATTCTCATCCGCGCCAATCAGAGGACTGGGCTCATTCTCAATCACCACCGCAGGCAACAGAGAAGAGACAATCAATTACGTCATCAACGGAATAACGCTCAATAATCTGACTAACAGCTCCATCACTTTTCAGCCTTCAATCGGCGCGGTGCAGGAATTCAAAGTAGATAACTCCACGCTCAGCGCCGAATACGGCCAGAGCTCCGGCGCTGTCGTCAACATAGCGACGAGATCCGGAGCCAATGAATTTCACGGTGAGCTATTTGAGTTCTTTCGCAACGATGCCCTCGACGCCCGCAACTTTTTTACCTTCAACGCGAATAAGCCACCACCATTCAAACGCAACCAGTTTGGCGGGCAGTTTGGCGGCCCAATCGCTAAGGACAAGGTGTTCTTCTTCACTTCGTACGAGGGTTTACGCCAGCGTCAACAACTGAATATCAACAGTCTCGCACTGAGCGATGCACAACGCGCAGCCGCAAGTGATCCCGTAATCGTGAAACTGCTCCCGTTGATCCCGCGCGCGAATTTTATTGATTCATCGGGAACGTCACGCTTTGTCGGCACAGCAACGGCGTTAGTGGATACCGATCAATGGAGCATCGACGGAAGCTACAACCAGGACAAAAACGATCGCTGGCACGGTTATTACTCGGTCTATCGCACTGCGCTCGTCGAGCCAACTCGCAACGGCAACACGATTCCCGGCTTCGGAAACACAACGAGTCAGCTACGCCAGGTCTTGACTTTCAACGAGACACACATCTTTGGGCCAACGCTTGTTAATGAGCTTCGCTTGGGCTTCAATCGTTTCAGCTCAGCGACCACTCCAAACGCACAACTGAATCCTGCGGACTTCGGTATCAAACACGGCATCGCCTTACCCATCGGCTTGCCGCAGATTAGCGTGGCCGGGGGACTAAACTTCGGCGGACCATCGATCAATCCTTCAGGCCGTGGCGACACCACCTTCATCGCCGGCGACTCTTTTAGTTACCAGAACGGAAAACATTCGTTGAAAGCGGGCGGCGAGTTTCGCCAGTTTCTCAATAACAATTTCAGACAGGGAACTGGTAGTTTCAATTTTCCAACTATCGCGGCCTTCGTCGCGGGCACGGCGAACTCGTTCAGCGTAACGCTTGGAAGCCAGTCGAGCAGCATCGACGAAGGTGCGCTCGGCTTTTTCGTCCAGGACAACTACAAGGTGCGATCGAATCTCACGCTGGAACTCGGTCTGCGTTACGACTGGAACATTACTCCGACTGAACGTTACGACCGCTTTATTGTTTTCGACTCTTCGACTGCCTCCCTTATTCGTGTGGGGAGAGATCTCGATGAGGTCTATCAGCAGAACAATAAGAACGTGCAGCCGCGTGTTGGTTTCGCGTGGGATCCGTTCCGTACCGGAAAAACGTCAGTGCGCGCAGCTTATGCGCTCCTGACTGATCAACCGATGACCAGCATCGTAATCGGAACGACGACCAATCCACCGTTGGCGATGCCGCTAACCTTTAGTGGCGCGATCAGACTCGACAACGCAATCCAACTGGCGGGACCTGCCGGGCTCGCTCCGCAATCGATCGCGCACGACTTCGATAACGCTTATCTGCAGTCGTGGAATCTCAACGTGCAACGCGAGTTGATCGGCGACGTTACGTTATCCGCCGGTTATTTCGGTTCCAAAGGCACACATCTGATTTCCCGTCGCAACCTCAACCAACAGATTAATGGCGTGCGCCCGTTTACGAAGTTGTCGCAGTCAAGTCCGATACTACCCGGTGCGAGTCTCGGCAATATCACGCAGGTGGAGAGCGGCGGCAATTCGAGTTACAACGCGCTGTGGGTTACGGCATCGACACGCGAGACGCGTGGTCTGCAATGGAACGTCTCATATACCTGGTCGAAATCCATCGATTACAACTCATTCAGTACGGGCGGAATCGTGGGACAGGATAGTTATAACCTGCGAGGCGACCGGGGACTTTCAGATTTTGACGCACGGCACCGTTTTGTCTGCAACGGAATATACGACCTGCCATTCAGCGCCAATGCGTTTGTTGAAGGTTGGCAGCTGGCCGCGATCGTTCAGATCCAGAGCGGTAGTCCTGTGAACATCGTTACCAGCAACAGCACCGTGAATGGCGTCGCGAATACACTCCGCCCATACGTCACTGGTCCAATCGCGACAATCGGCAGCGTCGACAAGTGGTTTGATACGTCAGTGTTCACTGCAGTGCCTCGTTTTGGTAATTTCGGTCGTAATGTAGTCATCGGTCCTGGTTTTAATAATACTGATTTTTCCGTAATCAAAAATACTCGATTGGGAGAAGACCTGCGCGTGCAGTTTCGGGCCGAGTTCTTCGACCTCTTCAATCATGCGAACTTTGGCCCACCAGGAACCGTGGTCGGCACTCCGGCATTCGGCCAAATCACGAGTACACGATTTCCAACCGGTGAATCAGGATCGTCGCGGCAGATTCAGTTTGCAGTGAAGTTGGTTTTCTAATCGAGCAAAAGGTTCATTGGGATGAGGCCTCGCGAATACCTGGTCAGAGGTAGATTGTCGCTCGCGGCAATGCTGGTGGTCTGCGTATCCTGCGTGTTGGTTTCTGCGCAAACAACTACGCCTAAACGCGTGGTCGTGCTTTATTGGGATAACAAGGAGTTCCCCGGCAACGCCAGGTTCGAAGAGAGTTTCAAAACACGTTTACAGCTCAGCCAGCGGCAGGACGTCGAGTACTTCCCGGAATATTTCGAGTACAGCCGATTTTCAGAAGAAAAGCAGATCATATCTTTTCGCGACTACTTACACGCGAAGTATGCCGGTCGCACGGTTGATGTCGTTGTCGCTTCCGCTGACGCTCCGCTCGAATTTCTCCAGGCCCATCGCAGTGAACTTTTTCCAAATACTCCGATAGTCTTTGTCGCAAACAATCCACCGAAGCCAGAGGCGCTCGCGCCGTGGCCTGGCGCGACCGGAATTCGTTATCGCAATGCCTACCACGAGACTCTGGATCTGGCGCTGCGGCTACACCCGCATACAGAGCACGTCTTTGTCGTCAGTGGAACGCCGCAGCATGACCGCAGGTTTGAGAGAGCAGTACAGGCTGAACTCTTCGACGTCGAGAACCTCGATATCCAGTATCTGACCGACCTTCCTTTGCCCGAACTGATTGCTAAAACCAAAAGTTTGCCGCCGAACTCTGTAATCCTTTACGTGTGGCAGCAGACACCGAACGAGCAGGGAAAACTGCTCGAGAGCTACGAGGTCCTCGCGCGCATTGCACCGGAATCGTCGGCTCCGATTTATGGATTCGGGACGGTCGTGCTCGGGTCGGGAATTGTCGGCGGTTACCTCCAGGGACCTGAAATGAACGGAGCAGAGGTCGGGGAAATCGTCGAACGGATTTTAGATGGTACTCAGGTCCAGGAGATACCCGTCGAACGAGCACATAGAGTGCCGATGTTTGACTGGCGTGAGTTACGACGCTGGGGGATCGCGGAGATCAATCTTCCACCCGACAGTGTCGTACGCTTCAAGGAGTTCACGTTCTGGGAACTTTACCGGTGGCGCATAGCCGGAGTGTTTACGCTCCTCGTGGTGCAAAGCATTTTTATTGGAGTGCTCCTCATCGAACAGCGTCGACGGCGCCGCGCCACACAAGCTCTCGATCGTCTCAACGCCGAGCTCGAAGAACGAATTGCTGCGCGCACCGCTGCTCTCAACTCGAAGAGCCGCGAGCTCGAGGCGTTCACGTATACAGTGGCCCACGATCTCAAAGCACCGCTACGTGGCATCGACGGTTATAGTCGTTTGCTGCTGGCTCAGCATGCTGCAAGTCTCGATGACGAAGGCCGGTCCTTTCTTGCGACCATTCACGGTTCGGCCGAAGAGATGAGCCAGTTGATCGATGATCTGCTTGAGTATTCACGTCTGGAGCGGCGGGAGTTTCAGCGTGGCGTGATTGAATTGGGACCTTTAATTAGGTCGGTAGTAGACCAAAAGAAACGGGAATCGAGTGAGCCATCGATTGACTTTGTCGTTAATGTCAATGGCGGCAGCGTGACGGCCGATCGGAATGGGCTCACGCAGTCGCTGCGGAACTATCTGGACAATGCGGTGAAGTTCACGCGAAAGGTTTCCGAGCCGCGTATCGAGATTGGAACAGAAGAGACGGCGGAGCACCAATTGATCTGGGTGCGGGATAACGGCGTTGGTTTTGATATGAAATACCACGATCGAATTTTTAATATCTTTCAGCGACTGGATCCGGGTGAGGAATATCCGGGGACGGGCATTGGTTTGGCAATTGTACGTAAGGCGATGGAACGCATGGGTGGACGCGCCTGGGCCGAGAGTGAAGCAGGGCACGGCGCAACGTTCTATTTAGAGATTCCAAGATGAAGCCGATCGCAATCCACAGATTACACAGATGAAGATCCTCTACGTTGAAGATGACGCACGCGATGCGGACCTCACCCGCCGTTGGTTGCGCACGTCTGCCCCACATCTCGAGTTCGAGGTTGTGAACACGATCGTCGACGCGGTTGGACGGCTTCAACGGCTGGAGCTTGAGCCGCTCGATCTCGTCCTTACTGATGTCCACCTGCCCGACGGCGACGGTTTGTATCTGCTAAGGCGCATCCGTGAACAGCGTCTACCACTGGCTGTCGTCGTAATCACCGGAAGGGGCGACGAAGAGATCGCAGTTGCAGCCCTCAAAACCGGCGCCGATGATTACGTTGTCAAACACAAAAACTATTTAGGTCGTTTACCGATCATTCTTGAAAGCGCGTTCAATCATTACCGTGCAGACGAGATACGGCGAGCTCATCCCTTAAACGTGCTCCACGCCGGAATCGAACTGGATGATATTGAAGCGACGCGTAGTCATTTTGCGGTCCATGCCGATCATCTTCGTCTGCATACCGTTTCGAATGGTTCTGATGCGCTTTCAGCTTTGCAAACCCAGCATTACGACGTGCTCTTGATGAGCATTGATATTCCTGACGTGGGCGGACTCGAGGTGTTAAGAGAACTGCGTTTCACTCTGAAGCAGGATCTACCCGTAGTGTTGATTTGTCGCGAAGGCGACGAGGATCTCGCCCGCCAGGGGCTGAAGCTTGGCGCTACAAACTATGTAGTGAAGAAACCAGGTTATCTTTTTGAACTGCCACTGCAAGTCGAAGATGCTCACTCTCGCGCCGAAATACTGCGACGCGAATTAGCGCTCGAAAGAAGCGAGGCTCGAAACCGGGCCATCCTCAGCGCAATGCCGGATCTGATGTTTGTAATGAGACGCGACGGCACATACCTGGATTACCACGCCAGAACACCAGGCCAGTTGCTGGTGCCGCCCGGAGAGTTCCTCGGCAAAAATATATCGGACGTAATGCCGCCCGAACTCGCGGCTCAATTTCAGAAGTGTCTTGAGCAGGCATCGGATAAGCCTTTGCTTTTGGAGTACAAACTTCCGCTGCCTGACGGCGAGCACGTCTTTGAGGCGTCGGTCGTTAGCTCCGAAAGTGACAAGGTGTTGGCGATTGTTCGCGACATCACGGAGCGGAAGAAAGCTGAAGAAGCGTTACGCGCAAGCGAAGAGCGATTGCGTTTAGCCCAACAGGCCGCACGCGTCGGCACCTGGGAGTGGAACGTGGAAACCGGCGCCTCGGTTTGGTCCGAAATGATATGGAGTCTACTCGGAGTCGAGCCGGGTGAAGTGATTCCCAGCGTCCAGACATTTGTAGAATTTATTCATCCCAACGATCGAGACGCCGCGTTTCACAAAGTAAGCCAAGTGCTCGCCGAAGGCGACGAGTACTACGACGAGTTTCGCATCGTGCCACGAGACGGTAAGGTCCTTTGGGTTTCGTCTTCCGGACGTGTCATCCGATCCGCTGACGGCCGTCCGGAGCGAATGCTCGGAGTCAACATCGATATCACCGAACGTAAGCAGGCGATGGAGTGGCTCAAGAGTGCGCTGTCCGAGGTCCAGAAGTTGAAAGATCGCCTGCACGAAGAAAATATTTATCTGCAGGAAGAGATACGAGTAGCGAGTGAATTTCGAGAAA